>Ga0335074_10006173_pt1 | contig 16613 bp, 18 predicted proteins | sample Lox_Sample_23_FD_206715 | JGI IMG/M metagenome (GOLD analysis project Ga0335074, IMG submission 206715) | Soil microbial communities from Loxahatchee National Wildlife Refuge, Florida, United States - Lox_Sample_2.3 | ecosystem: Environmental > Terrestrial > Soil > Wetlands | place: USA...
GCTGCTGGCAGCGGGGTAAGCCGCTTCAAGGTGGGTGACCGCGTTGGAGTGGGCGTCATTATCGACTCCTGCGGAACCTGCGCAAGCTGCAAGAGGAACGAGGAGCAGTACTGCGAAGTAGGCGTCACGCTGACATACGGAGCGTATGACCGGTACGGCGCGCTGACGCAGGGCGGCTACTCAAACAATATCGTCGTGGATGAGCACTTCGTTCATACCGTTTCGCCCAGACTGGACCCCGCAGGCGTCGCCCCTCTGCTCTGCGCGGGCATCACCACCTACTCGCCGTTGCGCCACTGGAAGGTCGGTCCGGGAAAGAAGGTGGGCGTTGTGGGCCTCGGTGGTCTCGGGCACATGGGGCTGAAGTTTGCCCACTCCTTTGGTGCGCACGTGGTGCAGTTCACAACTTCGGAGTCAAAAATCGCTGACGCCAAACGACTCGGCGCGGACGATGTCGTCATCTCAAAGGACCCGGCGGCGATGAAGAAGGAGGAGAACAGCTTCGACTTCATTCTGGATACGGTTTCGGCGGTGCACGATCTGAATGCGTATCTGGCGCTGCTGAAGCGCGACGCCACCTACTGCCAGGTGGGCCTGCCGGACCAGCCTCCGTTGATCAACATGGGGAACCTGCTCTTCAAACGCCGCGCGCTGTCCGGCTCCATCATCGGCGGCATGGCGGAGACGCAGGAGATGCTCGACTACTGCGCCGAGCACAACATCGTTTCTGATGTCGAGATAATTCCAATCCAGAAGATCAACGAGGCTTTTGAGCGCGTGGTGAAGGCGGATGTGAGGTACCGCTTTGTGATCGACATGGCGTCGCTCAAAAAGTCTTAACAATCAGAAAGCCACGGGGCGTGCTTGCGGACCGGGGCATTTTCAGAATTCGCATTGCTGTAAGCGAGTGAGAGATCACTCGCTCTTGGTTGTTGAGGATGACGACGAGGATGGAGCGGGCGACGCAGCCGGCTTTGCATCCGTGCTGGACGGCGCGGGTTTGCTGTCTCCGGACGATTCGGTATTCGATCCGGATGATGCGGCAGGTTTGGCTCCGCCTTTGCCGGCGTAGTCAGTGATATACCATCCCGACCCTTTGAACTGGATTGCGGGGGCTGAGATAAGACGTTCCACCTCACCCTTGCAGACCGGGCATTCTTTTTCGTCCGGAGCGCTGAAGTTCTGGATTTTCTCGAATTGATGTCCGCACTGCTTGCAGCGATATTCGTAGAGCGGCACGATAGTTTCTTCCTTCCTGAATCAGTCTACTCGACGGGCTGCGGCTTCGCGCCCAGGCTGGCCACGTGAACCTCGTGGATCGCGTCCACCGCGCGCAGCGCCTTGAGAACCTTTGCCGTAACTTCGCCGTCAACCTGCACCACCGCCAGCGCGGTGCCCTGAGGAACATGGCCTTCACGGCCCAGCGCAAAGTTGGCGATGTTGATCTTGAAGTCGGCCAGAATCGTCCCGATCCTCCCGATCACGCCGGGCACGTCCTGATTGCGCAGCGTAATCAGAGTCCCTTCGAGCGGGGCCTCAATGTCAATCCCGTTCAGGCGGAGAAGGCGGGCCGAGGTCCCATGCAGCACAGTGCCGCTGGCCGTCACGTCGCCGTTCCGCGTGTGAATGGTGAGTTTGAGAACATTGCCCGCGCCGCCTGATATGGCCGGCTTCTTTTCCTCGTGAATGCGGATGCCGCGCTCCTGCGCAACGGATGCGGCGTTGATGCGGTTGACGCCTTCCGCATGACCAAGGATGCCCTCAATCGCGCTGTTGCGGATGAGATCGGTTTTGCCCTCGGCAATGCGACCGTTGTAGGTGATCTGGATGCTCTCGAAGTTGCTGTCAGGGAACTGCGCTAGGAACGAGCCGAGCCGGTCAGCCAGCGTGATGTAGGGCGCCAGCTCGACGTACTCCTCATGCGAAAGCGACGGCAGATTGACCGCGTTCTGCACCACCCCAAGCTTGAGATACTCGCGCACCTGCAGCGCAACCTGCACGCCCACTGCCTCCTGGGCCTCGGCGGTCGATCCGGCGATGTGCGGCGTCAGGATCACATTCTCGAGTCCGAAGAAGACCGAGTCCTTGAGCGGTTCCTTGTGAAAGACGTCCAGAGCCGCGCCGGCAACTTGGCCGCTCTTCAGCGCCTCAGCCAGAGCCTCCTCGACAATCAGCTCGCCGCGAGCGCAGTTGATGATGCGCACGCCCTTCTTCATCGTGGCCAGCGTGTTTGCATTGATGATGCCAGTGGTCTGCGGGGTGAGGCCTACGTGCAGCGTGAGATAGTCGGCGTCGCGGAAGAGTTCCTCAGTGCTGACCAGTGTGATGGAGTTCTCGCGTGCAATCGAAGCGGCCACGAACGGATCGTGCCCGATCACTTCCATGCCAAAGCTCTGTGCGCGGCGCGCCACTTCAAGGCCGATGCGTCCCAGACCCAGAATACCCAGGGTTTTGCCGCGCAGCTCCACACCCTGCAGTGATTTCTTTTCCCACTTGCCGGCGTGCATGGTGGTGTTTGCCCTGGGAAGCTGGCGAGCGAGGGCAAGCATCATGCCGATGGTCAGCTCGGCCACGGCGATGGCGTTGGCGCCGGGAGTATTCATTACCACGATGCCTCGGCGGGTGGCGGCCTCGGCGTCGATGTTATCCACGCCCACTCCGGCGCGGCCAATCACGCGCAGCTTTGGCGCAGCGGCCATCAGCACGTCATCCGCCTGCACGGCGGAGCGGACCACCAGGCCATCGGCGTCGGCGATCTCAGCCGCAAGGCCATTCTTGATTTTGTCGTGTGTCACAATCTGCCAGCCCGGCTCAGTCTGAAACACAGCGAGCGTTGCCGGAGAGACCTTTTCGGCGAGGACGATCTTCATCATTCTCCTTAAAAATTAAGGGACCCGGTTCATACCAGGTCAGTTCGCGCAAAAAATTTACCGCGCGGCCAGCGCTTCTTCGGCAGGTTCCTTTTTAGCCCCGGTCTCTTTTTGAATCCGGGTGCGCTCGGCATAGACCTTTTGAGCCGCGACCAGAGCCTTGCCGAACTCAAAGCCCGGCAGCTTGAGCGTGGAAGCCGCCACCTGCTCGAGTGCACCGATCAGCGCAATGGTGTCCATGTAGTCGAACAGGCCGATGTGTGCAATGCGGAAGATCTGCCCCTTCATTTCGCCCTGTCCGTTCGTGACAACCGCGGCAAAGCGGCTCTTGAGCTCCTTTACAATCACGCCGGAGTCCATGCCTTCCGGCGCATACACCGCAGTTGCCGCAGCAGCGGGCGACGTAGGCGCGAACAGCTTCAGCCCCAGCGCCTGAAGTCCTGCGCGAGTCATTGCGGCGCAGGTCTCGGCGTTGTCGACGAGGTTCTCTCGGCCAGTGGCGAGGTCGCCGCCGCCCTGGGCCGCAATAAAGTCCAGCGCCGCGCCCAGTGCAGCAATCAGTGCGACAGCGGGAGTGTAAGCCGACTCCCCCTTCTGCGCGCTCTTGCGTTCCTTGCGCAGGTCAAAGTAGTAGCGCGGGTTCAGTGAGATCTCCGTCGCCTCCCACGCGCGGTCGCTCAGTGACAGGTAGGCGAGGCCCGGCGGAATCATGACCGCCTTCTGCGAGCCGCCAACGATAACGTCCACACCCCAGCCGTCCACGTCGAAGTGCGTGGTACCGAGGCCGGTGATGGCGTCCACAACCAGCAGAGCATTGCTCTCCTGCGACTTCAGCAGCCTGGCCACACCCTCAACGTCATGGCGCACACCGGTCGAGGTTTCGGTCGCCTGCATATACACGGCGCGCGTTTCAATCTTCAGCGCCTTGCGGACTTCGTCGAGTGAGAAGGTCTGGCCGTAGGGCACACTCACGACGTCCACCGCACAGCCATAGGCCTTGGCGATGGCCGTCCACCGCTCGCCGAACTTGCCGGCGGAGAGGACCAGGACACGGTCGCCGGGCGACGTGAGGTTCGAGACGGAAGCCTCCATGGCTCCGGTACCTGAGCAGGCCATCAGGAGCACGTCGTTTTTGGTACCCACAAAGGCCTTCAACTGCTCGAGCACGCGCTGGTAAAGGGCGCGGAACTCGGGCGTGCGGTGGTGAATGTCGGCCGCGGCCATGGCGAACTGCGCAGCAGGCAGCAAAGGGGTAGGGCCGGGCGTGAAAAGTCGAGTCTTCCGAATCATCGTCGATATTCCTTTAGCAATGTTTGGCTAGCTGGCTAGCGTGATTACTTGCGATTCGTGGCTGCCTTTATTTTACCGGGGGAGCACGCCTGCCGCTTTGTTTCTATAATGAAGGGTTAAGCGTTTCAACCATCCAGCAAAGGCTACCCGGAACGAAGATATGGCAGAAGCAGGTCTGGCCGCCCGCATTAATCAGGACATCGTCGCCTCCATGAAGGCTCGCGACGCAGAGCGCACGAGCACCCTGCGCATGGTGAAAACCGCCCTTAAAAACAAGGAGATTGAGAAGCGCCAGCCGCTGACGGAGCCCGAGATTCAGCAGGTGCTGACGACGCTCATCAAGCAGCGCAAGGAATCGGTTGAGCAGTTCACCAAAGGGAATCGTCCGGAGTTGGCCGCCAAGGAGAGCGCGGAGATCACCCTGATTGAAACCTACATGCCCAAGGCGGCTGGCGAAGATGAGATTCGCGCGCATGTGCAGCAGACCATTGCCGAGATTGCGGCCAAGGGCGCTGCGCCAGGACCCAGGGACATGGGGACGGTGATGAAGGCCGTGCAGGTGCGCATTCAGGCTGCCGGCGTCCGCGCCGACGGACGGCAGGTGAGTGAGATTGTGAAGGCCGAACTGGCCAAGTCATGAGGTCTGTGCCCAGCAGGCCAGGCAGCCAAACCTGATAGCATCGCAGTCGGAACACATCCCCCTTGGGAAACGTGGAGGAATTGTATGGATCAGCCCCAGAACGCCTCGAGCGCCGCACGCCGTAACGAAGATATTGCCCTCGACCTGTTTAAGTTCGTCGCCACCACAACGGGGGCAGGACGCGCAACCGTGCCGTCCACAGGATTCACGGCCGCGGCTGCTCCCAAACCTGAGGATCAGGTGGACCATTTGCTGGAGCTGTATGCGCGCTGTCTAAAGACTGTCTCCGCTAACGTCTCCAGTGATGGCCAGTAATCCTTCTCCGTTGCGCGTCGCGGTCTGCGGCGCGGGGGCCTTCGGGCGCAATCATCTTCGTGTCTATCGCGAGCTTGAACAGACAACAGGCGGGGTCCGGCTCGCGGCCATTCTTGAGTCCGACGCCACGCGCGCGCAGGCCCTTGCCGGCGAGTGGGGCGTACCTGTCTACCCATCACTGGACGAAATGCTGGCAGCACGCAGCCGCGGGATTCTTGCGCTGGACGCTGCCTCCGTCTGTGTGCCGACCTCGTTGCATCATGCCGTGTCGGCCCCGCTGCTTGAGGCTGGCATTGATCTGCTGATTGAGAAACCCATTGCTGCCAGCGAAACAGAAGCCGGCGAATTGATCGCGCTCGGGCTCCGACGTGGGTGCATCGTGCAGGCTGGGCACCTTGAGCGCTTCAACCCTGCTGTTCTGGCTGTTCAGCCGCTGCTCAACCGGCCCATGTTCTTTGAGGCGCATCGCCTCAGCATCTTTACGCCTCGGGCGCTCGACGTGGACGTGGTGCTCGACCTGATGATTCACGACCTGGACATTGTGCTGAGCTTCGCTGGCTCTCCCGTTCGCGAGATTCGCGCCGTCGGGCTGCCGATTCTCTCCGAAAAGACTGATATTGCAAACGTGCGGCTGGAGTTTGACTCTGGCTGCGTCGCCAACTTTACGGCCAGCCGCGTGAGCACGGAGCAGGTTCGCAAGCTGCGCTTCTTCCAGCCGCACCAGTACATCTCCATCGACTACGCCCGCAAAGACGTCCTGGTGATTGACGTGAAGGGCAAGGGCGGCGCATCCGCAGGCGCGTCAGCACCGCCAGCAGGCCTCGCTTTCAACAAGCCGCCCGCGCCACAGGTCGAGCCTCTGCGCCTGGAGATAGAGTCGTTCCTGGAAGCGGTTCGCACGCGTTCGGCGCCGAAGGTTTCCGCCGAGGACGGCCGCGCCGCTCTTGCGCTCGCGCTGGAGATCAACCGCGCGATAGCAGCGCATGCACAGCGCGCCGGTCTGGACAACTTCAGCAAGAGCCAGGCTTAGAGGTACAAGCCTTTCGCTAATGCAGCTCCTTCACAATGGTTCCCGATGGAGGCTTCAGCTCAAACTGGTCGTTGTTGAGTTTCAGGTTCGTGATGATCTTCTGGAAGGTGACCACGATCTGATATTCCTCGAGCGGCCGCTTAATAGTGATGGAGCCGGGGAACCTGACCGGCCCGAACGTCTGGTCGGGTCCGTAAATCGCCTCGGTCTGGATGGCGCCCTTCGAGTCGTAGATGTCTTCCTCATATGGGCGAAGATCAATGCGGCTGAAGTAGATCACGCGCTCCGGAATCAGTTCGTTGCTGTCGCCCTTGCGGCGCAGAACTGAGAGCACGTAGTCGGGTTCGATCATCAGATGCTTTGTCTTTGGATCGATCTTTATGTTCATATCTGAGGTCAAAGCAACTAAATCTTCAGGGGAAATGCAGTTGATCAGGAGCGAATCGGAAAAGACGTTTGGCCGGAAGTTTTCAAGCGGGTTCTTGGACTCTTTCGCGACCGTATTCGGTCCCTCGAACACCTTGTTTTCGTGCGGAATCCATAGCTTGAAGGTCTGTCCGTTTGTCGCCATATCGAAGGCGCGGGTATGCAGCAACGGAACCAGGCCGATCACCCGCAGTGACTCGGGCTTGCGAAGCAGGATATATCCGTTGAAGGAAGTGTAAGTTTTCTCCTTGCCTTTGCGCGGGCCGCCCACCGTCGCCGTGAATGTGACCGTAGCGCTGAGCGAGTGAATCGCCTTGCAGCGGTCGTTGATTTCTTCCACCAGATCGTCCGCTGTTGCTGTCATTACAGTTGAGGGCATTTTGGCCTGCTTAATGCGGCGCGTGTGCACCAGACAGCCGTCAAGAAGCGGCAGCAGGAGCAGCAACAGCAGCAGGCTGGTTGTTCGTTTTCCCATCAATGCGAACGGCTCATGGTCCTAGGTATTGCAATGCTTATTGTTTCATTATTCCTATTGGGAACGCGCTTCGCGCAGCGATTTGCGGTAGGCAGAGACGTCCTGCGCGTGCTGGGTGAGCGTGGCGGAAAAACGCGACTTGCCGGAGGGGTCGGCGCTCGCCGCGACAAAGTAGAGGTAGTCAGTCTGTGCCGGATGCATGGCCGCCTTCAGTGAGACCACACCCGGCGAGCAGATCGGCCCGGGCGGCAGCCCCGTGTGCTTGTACGTGTTGTAGGGAGAATCCGACTGAAGATCGGATTCGTAAATCGCTCCCCGATAGTCTCCGGCAAGCAGCGAAGCATAAATCACAGACGGATCGGTCATCAGCGGCATGTCCTTCGCAAGCCGGTTTACAAACACGCTCGCCACCAGCGGGCGCTCTGACGGAATCGGCGTCTCGCGCTCGACCAGCGACGCGAGCGTTACAATGCGATGATCGTCTCCGTCCAGGCCAATTTCCTTGGCCACCTGCCGGAAGCGATGGACCATCGCTTCCTGAATCTCCGTCGGAGAGGCGTCGCGGGAAAACTGGTAGGTGTCCGGAAACAGATAACCTTCAAGGCTGGTGGCCTGCGGGTCAAGATCGGAAATCAGAGAGACGTTGGCGTGTGCCGCCGCGAGGAAAGCCGCCTTCGGGCCGAACCCGGCGTCCTGCAGCCGCTGTGCTATGTCAAACAGGTTCGACCCCTCGGGAATGGTAACGCTGATTGTATAGACATCACCCCGCACCAGCCGCTGGTAGACCTCGTCCAGCTTTGCCGGATGGTCAAAGCTGTATTCGCCGGCCTTCAGTGTTCCGTCCTCGAACTTATGCATGACATCGAAAGCAAGCTGGCTGCGGATGATCCCGTTCCGCTGCAACAGCGCAGCGATCTGCGCCGTCCTCGTGCCCGGTGGAATATCGACGAACACCTGATGTGACGGCCCAAAGGGTGTCAGAACGATATACGCTGCCGCCGCAACCGCGGCGATAAGTAGAAGAAAGAGAAGACGTCGCACCAGAAAAACAGTTCCTTTAGTTGGATTCCCTCTCTCGATTTTATGATGCGAACTAATTTTCGCGGTCTATCTTTGCAGCCGCAAGGTAGCTTTCGAGAATCAGCACCGCGGCCACCTGGTCCACGACGGATTTGTGATCGCTTCCGGCGCGTCCTGCTGCGTGCAGGTGGCGATGCGCCTCCGTCGTCGTCAGGCGCTCGTCCCACAGGTGGACCGGAATCCCGGTTTCTTCTCGAAGCATGGCGGCAAACGACTGCGCCTTGGCGGCCTGCGGGCTTTGATCGCCGGACATGTACAGCGGGTTGCCGACCACAATACCCGCACAGTTGTATTTGCGAATGAGCCTTTGAAGGGACTTAAGGTCCTGCCTGCGGTTGGTGCGGACCAGCGTAAGAACGGGCTGAACGGTAAGTCCCAGCTCGTCGGAAACCGCGACTCCGATGCGGCGATCACCGACGTCGAGCCCCATCCAGCGCTGCGCGGCATTTTCCATGCAAGGATCATACGCATTTCCGCCGGCGCCATTCGCTATAATTAGATCTTGCGATTAAACAGGCTGAAGCCAAAGCCCGGCGGCCCTGTCCAACGGCCGTCCTACGGATCAATCAATGCCAGAGCACATTAAGAAGCTGCTTCAGGAAGAAATTCGCCAGCTTGAGCATGAGCTTGCTCATGAACTCCCCGCTGAGATCAAAAAAGCGGTCGCACTCGGCGACCTTAGCGAAAATGCCGAGTACCATATGGCTAAGCAGCGCCAGGAGTTCGTGAACGCGCGCCTGGGCCAGCTGAAAAAGCGCATGGCCGAGCTGTCGCTCGTGAATCTTGCAAACATTCCGAAGGACCGTGTCGCCTTCGGCTCAACGGTCATGGTTTACGATGTCTCAAAGGACGAAAAGATCGAGTACCGGCTGGTGACCAGCGAGGAGTCAGACGTCAATAAGGGTCTGATCTCCACCACGTCGCCGATCGGCCGCAGCCTTATCGGCAAGCAGGTAGGAGATATGGCCGTGGTTGTCACCCCCAATGGCAAGCGTGAGCTGGAAGTTCTGAAGCTGGTGACCATCCACGACGCCGCGGATGAATAGGATGAATAGCGTCGTGAGCACGGCGTAGTGAGTAAATCCCGATGAGCAAGACCCGATGACCAAGACATGGACGAGCGCCTTTGGCCGTGCCTGCGGAGTCCTTCTGCAGGCCATCGTCAATGGTCTTGCGCTCACCCGCATCTCGCCCAACGTTCTTACCTTCATCGGGCTGCTCATCAACACCTCTGCGGCGGTCCTGTTCGGTTTCGCAAATGAGCACAACTACGTGCGAATGTTTTTCTTTGCGGGGCTGGTGATCATCGGCGCGGGAATCTTCGACATGGTGGACGGCCGCGTAGCCCGCCAGACCGATCAGGTCACCGTCTTCGGGGCCTTCTTTGACTCCGTCATCGACCGCTACTCAGACGTGGTTCTGTTCTTCGGGCTCCTGGTTTTCTATGCGCGCGGCAACCGGCTGTTCTATGTCTTTCTTGCCGCGTTTGTCATGATCACCTCGCTGATGGTCAGTTACACGCGGGCCAGGGCGGAAGCGCTCATCGGCAAGTGCAAAGTAGGTTTCATGGAGCGGCCGGAGCGGATTGTGCTCATCATCCTGGGCGCCCTGTTCAACCGCTGGGACGTCATGGCTCCTGTGCTGTGGGTACTGGCCGTGATCTCGACAATCACCGTCATTCACCGCATCCGCTACACCTGGCAGATGACGCGGCCCGGAATCGAAACCCCAGCCGAGCCGCAGCTCACCGCCAGAACAAACGGCTAGTTCCTAATCCCCAGCTTCTTGCTCACCCGGTCCAGCGTCTCCAGCGCCTGGTCTAGCTGCTCCCGCGTATGTTCGCTCGTCATAATGGTGCGAATCCGCGCCTTGCCCTCGGGAACTGTCGGGAACGCAATGCCCGTGGCCATCACGCCCGCATCGAACAGCGCTTTGGAAAAGTCCATCGCCATACGCCCTTCTCCGATAATGATGGGCGTGATCGGCGTCTCGCTGGCCGGAGTCGTCACGCCCCCGATGTCGAAGCCCAGCCTGCCCAGCTCCGTCTTGAAGTAGCGGGTGTTGTCCCAGAGCCGATCAATACGCTCCGGCTCGCTCTCCAGCAGGTCGAACGCAGCAATGCAGGTCGCCGTCACCGACGGCGGATGCGACGTGGAGAACAGGAACGGCCGCGCACGATGGTAGAGGAAGTCGATCAGGTCACGCGATCCACACACATACCCGCCCAGCGCGCCGATGGCCTTCGACAGCGTTCCCACCTGCACGTCCACGCGCCCGTGGCAGCCAAAGTGGTCCACTGATCCGCGACCGTTGCGGCCCAGCACTCCGGACGCGTGCGCGTCGTCCACCATCATGATGGCGCCATATTTGTCTGCCAGATCGCACAGCTTGTCCACCGGCCCGATGTCTCCGTCCATCGAGAAGACGCCGTCGGTGATCAGCAGCTTGTGCCCGGGCTCGCCGCCGACCTCCTTCAGCAGCTCCTCCGCATGGGCCACATCCTTGTGGCGGAAGACCTTGATTTTGGCCCGCGACAGCCGCGCACCATCAATGATGCTGGCATGGTTCAGCTCATCGGAAATGATGAAGTCCTCTTTGCCCAGGATCGACGAGACAGTGCCTGCATTGGCCGTAAACCCGCTCTGAAAAACAACGCAGGCTTCGACGTTCTTGAAGCGGGCGATCTTTTCCTCCAGCTCCATGTGGATCTTCATGGTTCCGGCAATCGTCCGCACCGCGCCCGACCCGACGCCATACTTCTTCGTCGCTTCAATCGCCGCCTGGCGCAACTTGGGATGCGCCGTCAGGCCAAGGTAATTGTTCGAGGCCAGATTGATGACCTTCTTGCCGTCATACGTGCAGACCGGGGCCTGCACGTCGTCCAGGACGCGCAGCTTAAAGTACGTTCCGCGGGCCTTCAAATCGTTCAATTGGGCCGTAAGATGCTGCAGCTGGGGGCGCTGGGAAAGTTGTGCAGTCATGGAATTGCCTCGCTCTTAATCATCCTTGAAGTGCGTGCGGAAATAAAATCGCAACTTGCCATCGTAGAGCATTTTCCGTTCTCCAGATACAATGAAGTCTTGGCGGCACACCGCTTCCTTTTGAGAGAGCAGAGAACCATACGAATGATTTTGCAGTTGTTGCGGCACAGCATCAGCAGGTCAACCCTTCGCAGGGCAGCGGGCCTGGCAATCGCAGTCAGCTTTTTGGGCTTCGCACGCGCTCAGGTGGCAACGCACCTGCAACTCTCCAGCCAGTCCGGCGAGCATGGCATATCCTTTACCGCCAGGGTCAGTGATATTGCTGGGAACCCGGCAACCGGCGGCACCGTCAGTCTGGAAAATTTGCAGGGCGCATCGTTCGGCTCCGCATTCGTCACGAACGGCGAGGCCACGCTTACCCTTGATCAGCATCCGGCTGGACCGCTTTACGCGGTCTACAGCGGGAATACAGCGTTTCGTTCCTCCACTGCCGTGGCGCAGGTTTCGAGCGACGCCAGCTCCGGTACCGAGCCAGACTTCACCATCTCCGCCAGCCCAACCTCTCTCTCGCTCAGTCCCGGCCAATACGGAACCATCGTTTTGAGCATCGCGCCCGTCAACGGCTTCAGCGACATGGTCACGCTCTCCTGCTCGGGGAACCCGGCAGCCTCAGCATGTAACTTCAGCCCCACCACGCTGACTCCGCTGAACGGCGCCACGGTGACCAGCTCCCTGCAGATCACCACGCAGGCTCCCTCGGGAGCCAGCCTTGTTTTGCCCGCGAGCGGACCAGGTAGCCATTCGCACGCATTCTATGCGTTTGTGCTGCCCGGAGTTCTGGCGCTCATCGGCCTTGGCGCGATCCGCAAGCGCTCCGGCCTGAACACGCTGACCATAATCGGCATGATCGCGCTGCTCGGAGCCAGCACTCTCGGGCTCAGCGCCTGCTCCCAGCGGTATGACTACCTGCACCATCCGCCAACAGGCAATCCGGGCATCGCCGCAGGCACTTACACGGTGACCGTGGCTGCCTACTCCAACAACGGAGCCGCCGTCACCAGCCACTCAGTGAATGTGACGCTGACAGTGAAATAGCGGATAAGTTTGCCGGGCAGAGTAAAGTCATGTGCTGCCTGCACGCCGTTGCCCTTGTCAAGAGGGAAATCTCATAACCAGCCATCTTTCAATGACATACAAAGGCATTTGAATTCCCGCGATTTGCTATTCTGAATCTAAGAGGGGTTTGCGGCGCCAGCTCTTGAAGGTTCCGCCTAACTCTTTTGTTTGCAAGATTCTAGCAACAGCCTGTTTGATTGGACGATCTTGCCGCGGAAGGACCTGCCAGCTCCTCATAAAATGAAGAGCTTAACTTTTCGCTAAGCCCCTCCCCGCGGGTCGGTTTCAATACTTCGGCAGCGACGGGTCCACGTCGTTTGACCAGGCCGTGATGCCCCCGGCGAGGTTCCAGACCTTCTTAAAGCCATTCTGCGCCAGGAACTCGGCAGCCCTCTGGCTGCGTCCGCCTGACTTGCAGTGGATGACAATCTCGCGGTCTTTCTCGAGCTCTCCCGCGCGCGCTGGAAGATCTCCCAGCGGGATCAGTTTGGCTCCAAGATTGGCAATCTGATACTCGTGCGGTTCGCGCACGTCGAGCACGAACAGGCCGTCGTCGCTGTCCAGCCGCTTCTTGAGCTCCAAAGCAGTCATCTGGGGAATGCCGTTCTGCATGGGGGTTCCGTTCACTTCCGCCGCCTTAGGTTCGGGAGCAATTCCGCAGAACTGCTGGTAGTCGATCAGCTTTGTCACGGTCGGGTGGGTGCCGCACACCGGGCAGTCCGGATTCTTGCGCAGCTTGAGCTCGCGGAACTTCATGCCCAGCGAATCGACCAGCAGCAGTCGCCCGATCAGCGGGTCGCCCTTGCCCAGAATCAGTTTGATGACCTCGGTCGCCTGAATCACGCCCAGCAGTCCGGGCAGAATGCCCAGCACGCCGCCCTCGGCGCACGAAGGAACCAGCCCCGGCGGTGGCGGCTCAGGATACAGGCAGCGATAGCACGGCCCGTCCTCGGTCGCGAACACACTCGCCTGGCCTTCAAACCGGAAGATCGATGCATAGGCGTTGGGCTTGTTGCCGCTCATTACGCAGGCATCGTTCACCAGGTAGCGGGTAGGGAAGTTGTCGGTCCCGTCCGCCACGATGTCATAGTCCTTGATGATGTCGAGCGCGTTATCGCTCGTAAGCATCGTCTCGTGCTTCACGATGTTCAGGTGTGGGTTCAGCGCTTGGAGTTTCTCGGTGGCGGAGTCGATTTTGGGACGGCCCACGTCGGCTGTGGAGTGGATGATCTGCCGCTGCAGGTTGCTCTCGTCCACCACGTCGAAATCCACCAGACCGAGGGTGCCAATGCCCGCAGCCGCAAGATAATAGGTCAGCGGCGCGCCCAGCCCGCCTGTGCCCACGCAAAGAACCTTCGCGGCCTTCAGCTTCTGCTGCCCCTCCATGCCCACTTCCGGCAAAATCAGGTGGCGCGAGTAGCGCGCAATCTCGTTATTGCTTAACTCCGGCAAAGCCGCCGGATGTTCCAATGTAATCGCCATATCAATCTCTCTTGATGAACTTCCTAAACCTATGTTGATCTTATTCCCGACCATCGTGAGGGCCCTTACTTTCGCACTACAATGGCGCCGAAGCGCGTGTGCCAGTACGGCCAGTCCCCGAAGGCCGCGTCTGCCCGCACGGCTAGTACCCGCCGGCGATTGAGGGGATGATGGACAGCGCGTCCTTCTCGCCCACCCTGGTTGCGTCTTTCTCGGGAAGGTAGCGAATGTCTTCGTCGTTCAGGTAAACGTTCACGAAGGAGCGCAGCTTGCCTTCCTCTGAATAGAGATGCTTCTTGAGCTCCGGGTGCTTGGCGGTCAGCGCGTTCAGCGCCTCGCCTACGGTCGTGGCATGCACGCTCACGGTGTCCTGCTTATCGGAATAAACGCGTAGTGGAGTAGGGATGTGGATCTTCATTTGAGGACCGTCCTTTTCGGTTGAAGGAATGCGTGTTGAGCGGCCGGGTCATCTACCCGGACGCGAGTCGTGGAGGTCTATGCTTCCCGACCCAGGCTCAACATCGTTCGGCTTCAAGGGCGGCGACTTGCGTCACTTCGTGCTCAAACGCCTTATCTTCTTCCCCGGTTCCGGCAAGCAGGAACGAGTTCGTCGCCTGCGCGACCCCATCGATCACTGCCGTAATTACGTACGAGCACCCGATCCAGTGTGCTTCGGCCAGGTCCGTCTTCGACCACTGTGCCGGATGGTCCGGGTGCGAGTGATAAAACCCCACAATGTCCAGGCCGCGCTCACGGCCCAGCCGCTGGATCTTCACCAGTTCCTGCGGAGCAATCTGGTAGCGGTTGTGCGCCGAGTCGGTGCGGATGTTGCCCGCGCGCACCGCCTCCTCAACGTCATTCACAAAGTCCGCCGAGTGCCCGAGCAGCACGCCGCAACACTCATAGGGATACGTCTCTTCCCCATGGCGTCGTATCGCGTCGTAAATCTGCTCGTTCAGTTTCAGCATCGCTTCGTTTACTCCTCCCAAAAACGCTCGCTCAGATACTTATCTGCCGCGTCGCACAGAACCGTGACAATCACGGCTTCGCGGCCCTGCGCCGCTTCCTCTTCAGCAATCCGAAGGCATGTCACCACCGCAGCGGCGGCAGAAACGCCTACCAGCAGGCCTTCCGTGCGCCCCAGCCTCTTGGCCATGGCGTAGGCGGCCTCGGTCTCCACCTCCATATTACGATCAGCCAGCCCGGCATCGTAAATCGGCGGCACAATCGCCGTCGCCATGTGCTTCAACCCCTCCAGCCCGTTAAAAGGCGAGTCCGGCTGCATGGAGATGCACTGGATGGCCGGGTTCAACTCCTTCAGCCGTCGAGTCGTGCCCACAAATGTGCCACTCGTGCCCAGTCCGGCCACAAAGTGGGTAATCTGCCCCTCGGTCTGTTCCCAGATCTCGTTGGCCGTACCGTAATAATGGGCGCGCCAATTGGCGTCGTTGCCGTACTGGTCGGCGTAATAATACTTCTCGGGCTCGGCAGCAGCCAGCGTCTGGGCCTCGCGAATCGCTCCGTCCGAGCCGTCCGCCGGATCGGTCCAGATCACATTCGCGCCGTATGCAGCCAGAATCCGCTTCCGCTCGAGCGACACATTGCCGGGCACGCACAGCGTGACCGGGAAACCCATCGCCGCCCCCAGCATGGCGTAGGCGATGCCGGTATTGCCGCTCGTCGCGTCCAGCAGATGCTTGCCTCTGTTTTTACCCGAAGCCGGTCCCAGCAGTCCCTTTCGCTGCGCCTCAGACACAATTCCCGACGCGGCGCGGTCCTTCACCGATCCGCCGGGATTCACCCACTCAGCTTTGCCAAGAATTTGAATTCCCGACAAATGTGCGGTAATTCGCTCCAGCCGGACCAGCGGCGTGTTCCCGATGCGTTCCAGAAGAGCCGTTCCCAGCGGTTTGATCATCGAATTGGTCAGTGTTGCCATAGATTGCGTCGCCATGCGTTGCAGTGCCGCATCAGGTTATGCGAGAGTGAAAGTGAGGCAGAACACCAGCCTCTAGTGTAGCTTTTTGCGCCTCTACCTCAAAATTCTTCCGGAACTAGGTTACCGTCATGCCAAAGAAAACTAAGCCCCGTACCTATGATGAAGTCCTCAATCAGCTTAAGAGTCTCCAATTTGATGTCCGTGAGATTCCCGGGGTCGCAGGACGCGTCCAGGTTTCCAAGCATGGCTGCGCGGCGATCATTGGCCGTGGCCCCAAGGGCGTCGTCATGTACCACAAGCCGGGTCTCCTGATGGGTGGTGAAATCGCCATCCTGCTGGACCGCGGATTCCAGAAGTTCTTTAAAACCAGCAAGCTGGAGATGGCAGCCACAGCCGACCGCCTGAAGGCAGAGCACCGCTTTGCTGAGGAGCTGGATGAGGTCGTCGGCGAGGTCAGCCTGTACAACGAATCGCTTGGCTCGGTGAGCGACGAGTACATGTACGACCGCGTCAAGGGCCGCGACGAGGACGCTCCGCCGAAGGGCCTCGCCCCATGGGAGCTGGCTGCAGGGACGTCGGGCGGTCACTGAGGTTTACAACTTGATTCATGAAGAGCGGCAGCTCGCCGTTCTGCGTCTGGTGGTGCTGGAGGGAGGCCCTGATGACCGCTTTGGTGTCGCTCATCGCCCTCCTCCTCATTGGCGCGCCGATCCAACATCAGCACGCTGGGACCTCGCCTCAGAGGCACGTCGAGATCATGCCCATCCCGGCGTCGCGTTCCGCCGACTCCTATGCCATCTATAGTCTCCTGCTGCCCGGCGCCCCGGACGACAAAATCGCTCCCATACAATCGCTGAACTGGGCGGTCGCCGATACAACGATCAACATCACGGACATGAACCCCGCAGTGCCGCCCGACGGCCTGCTGAAGGCGCCTGAGGACAATCCTAAGGCTTTCCATGAGGCACT
>Ga0335074_10006174_pt1 | contig 16613 bp, 17 predicted proteins | sample Lox_Sample_23_FD_206715 | JGI IMG/M metagenome (GOLD analysis project Ga0335074, IMG submission 206715) | Soil microbial communities from Loxahatchee National Wildlife Refuge, Florida, United States - Lox_Sample_2.3 | ecosystem: Environmental > Terrestrial > Soil > Wetlands | place: USA...
CAGCACGATCCCGTCGGCCACGGCCGACGCGCTGCACGACCCGCAGTCGCCGACGCCAACGACCACGACGTCGCTGCCCGTGCGCAGGTCATCCAGGATCGGTTCGGGCGCCGTGTTCGTGATGTCATGCTTCTTCCGCGCCATCACGGCCGCCGCGCCGTATTGCTCAGTGAGGATCCGGCCGACCTCGTTCAAAAACTGCTCAGCGTTGCGCTTGGTATTGGCTAGCAGCCCGATCCTCAGGCCAGAGAGGCTGTCCGGGCGGGCCGCCAGCGAGAACGGGCCTGGGCCGTCTGCCGGGCCGATGGTGGGATCGATGATGCTGTCGAACACGGCTGTTGTCTCCACGGGCTCCGGGGCGCTAACGCTGGACTGGCTGCTAGCGACGCTACGACCGCCGTACCGCCTGCAGCCAGCGTACTTCCGCGACGCGGAACCATTAGCCGTCAAGGGCGCTGGCTACCGAAGCAGTCCTAGGGTGGCCCTTATGACCGAGATCGTGCCGACCGAACGAATGAGCGCTCTCCGCCGCGTTCTCGACATGGATTACGCGCTCGAGAACGAGCCGACCAGCAAGTACCAGGCGTCGGTGGCCCGGTGGCTGCCGGGCCAGCTCCCCGGGCACGACATGCAGAACGTCGGCTGGGGCCTGCTGCTGATCGCGGTGGCCGCTACCCCCAAGCCCGAACGCGGCAGCTCCAACGCCGCAGTGAAGGCAGGCATGCGGACGATCATGCTGAACGCCGGCATGGTGGGCAAGGCCCTCACCGATTCCGCCTCGCCGGGCCCGGCTCCGGAGCTGTCCCCTGATGTCGGGTGGAACCTGACCGATCTGCGGCCTATGCTGGCCAAACTCGTGCAGCAAACTGCCGCTGATTTCCCGCCCGGCCCGGACATCGCTGAGGCGACGCGGGACACACTCGACGTTCTGCATGACCTCTTTCCTGACGCGGACGTCTCCGGCACCGGCTGGGCGGCGCTCGGGACCGGGATGGTTCTGGCCAAGGAAGTGCAGCAGACCCATAGCGCCATCACCCGTGGCCACATGCGCCGCCGCACCCGCCAGCAGCGCGAACAGTGGGGCAACGGGGCGATGTTCGCCGCCATCATCCTGTCGAGGATGGGCGACTCCCTGATCAGCCAGTCCTGATCTTCCCGGCCAGACCGGGCGTGCGATCGTGGGGCTGTGGTGTACAGGCTGCTGTTCCGGCTGGTGCTCGGCCACCTGCCCGCCGAGGACGCGCACCGGGCCGCGTTCGCGCTGATCCGGGCGGCCCCGGCGGTGCCCGGCGTGTCCTGGCTGCTGGGCCGGTGGCTGACCCCGGCCGACCCGGTGCTGCGGGTGCGGGCGTTCGGGCGTGACCTGCCAGGCCCGCTGGGCCTGGCCGCCGGCTTCGACAAGGACGGCCTGGGTGCGGACGCGCTGGGCGCGCTCGGGTTCTCGTTCATCGAAATCGGCACGGTGACCGCGCAACAGCAGCCGGGTAACCCCAGGCCCCGGCTGTTCCGGCTGCCACGCGACCGGGCACTGGTCAACCGCATGGGCTTCAACAATCACGGCGCGACGGCCGCCGCCGCCCGGCTGCGCTCCCGCCGTCGCAGCGGCGTCATGGTCGGCGTGAACATCGGCAAGACCCGCGCCGTCCCGGAATCCGGTGCCGCCGCCGACTACGCCGCGAGCGCCAGGCTGCTCGGCGGCGTCGCTGGCTACCTGGTGGTCAACGTGAGCTCACCGAACACTCCCGGCCTGCGCGATCTTCAGGCTGCCGACCGCCTGCGGCCGCTGCTGGCCGCGGTCAGCGACGCGCTGGAAGCGGCCGCCGAGACGTCCGGCCGCACCCGTAACGGCACCGGCCGCCGCATCCCGCTGCTGGTCAAGATCAGCCCCGACCTGGCCGACGCGGACATCGACGCGATCGCTGACCTGGCCATCGACCTCGGTCTGGACGGCATCGTCGCGACCAACACCACCGTCTCGCGCGACCACACATCCAGTGATCCAGCCGAGGTCGATGCCGCCGGGCCTGGCGGCCTGTCCGGTCCGCCGCTGAAGCAGCGGGCCCTGCAGGTGCTGCAGCGGCTGCACTCGAGAACCGGCGGCCGCCTCACGCTGGTCGCCGTCGGGGGCATCGAGACCGCTGACGACGCGTGGGACCGCATCCGGGCTGGTGCCACGCTGCTGCAGGCCTACACCGGCTTTGTGTACGGCGGCCCGCTCTGGCCGCGGAGCGTTCAGGCCGGCCTAGCCCGCCGGGTCCGCGAAGCCGGCTTCACCTCGGTTCAGCAGGCCGTTGGCACCGCGGCAGCCAGCCGGCCTTGCACGTCCGCGGGCGAAGGGCAAGCCAGGGGCGGGAGCAGGGAATCGCGCGGTGCCGAACGCGCTTGATGCTTGCGGAGCGTCGGTGACTTCCGCAGGGGCCGGAAGCTGAGCGAGGAGCATCGGATGCCGAAGGCGTATGTGTACACGGCTAACGGCGGGCCCGAGGTCGAGGAGTTCGCCGACCTGCCGCGGCCGGTGCCCAGGCCGGGACAGCTGCTTGTCCGGGTACACGCTGCGGGTGTCAACCCGGCCGACTGGAAACGCCGGGCGGGCGCACGCCCACCCGGGACCCCGGCGCCGGAGTTCCCGGCGGTGTTCGGCGGCGAGGTAGCTGGCGTGGTCGAAGAGACCGGGGAGGGCGTCGAGGGGTTCGCGGCCGGCTCAGCCGTCTTCGGCAACCCGGTCACCGGGGGCTACGCCGAATACACGCTGCTTCCGGCCGAACTGGCCGCCTACAAGCCACCGCAAGTCTCATTCACGGACGCCGCCACGCTGCCGATTGCCGCCGCCACAGCCTTTGACGGCATCCGCCAGCTGGCGCTGCCGCGCGGCGCGACCTTGCTGATCATCGGGGCAGGCGGCGGTGTCGGCGTGGCCGCGGCCCAAATCGCCGCCCGCGACGGCCTGCACGTGCTCGGGACGGCCAGCACCGGCAAGAAGGCGTTCCTTGAATCGCTCCGGGTCACCCACATCAAGCCGGGGCCGGGGGTCGAAGAGCGGATCGCCGCCGCGGCCCCGGGCGGCGTCGACGCCATCTTCGATCTGGTCGGCGGCACGGCGCTGGAAGAAGCCGCCAGCGCACTCGAGGACCGGTCGAAGCTGATCAGCGCAGCGGACAGGGAAACGGTGGCCAGGCTGGGTGGCTCTCCGGTGGCGCGGGCCCGCAACCGGGCGGTACTGGACGCGGTTGCGCTGATGGTGGCGACGGGCTCGCTGCGGCCGATGGTGACGCTCACGTTCCCGCTGGACGCAGCGCCCGAGGCCCTGCGGCTGGTTGAGACCGGTCACGCCCGCGGCAAGATCGTGCTCGAGGTCGGGGAGTGACCGGCGGGCACCCGCTGGACAATCCGGTCCTGGCGTCGCTTGCCGGGCCGCACGCGCGGTTCGCGCAGCGCCGCGGGGCAGTGGTCCGCTATCCCGCCGATGTCAGCCCGTTCGCCGGGCTCCCGGACCAGCCAGGTGCCGCCGACTGGGGCGACCTTGCCGCGCTGGCCGGACCGGGTGCGCTGGTCGGGCTAGCGGGCGTGCGCGTTCCGCCGCCGGACGAGTGGGAGGTAGTACAGGAACTCGAAGGAGTCCAGTTCGTGGATGGCGGGGCCGACCCGGCGGCACGTGAGGCCGATCCGGCGGCACGTACCGAGGCCCATACCGGCGATGACCTCGCGATAGTGCGGCTCGGGAGCGCCGATGTGCCCGAGATGCTCGATCTGGCCCGGCGGACCAGGCCGGGGCCGTTCCTGCCTCGAACCGTGGAACTGGGTGTCTACCTGGGTATCCGCTGCGCGCCGGGCCGCGGAGGGGCACTGGTCGCGATGGCGGGCGAGCGGATGAACCCGCCGGGCTGGACGGAAATCAGCGCCGTGTGCACCGACGAGCAATGGCGCGGCCGGGGGCTCGCTGAGCGGCTGGTCCGGACGCTCATGACGGGCATCCGTGGTCGCGGGCAGTCACCGTTCCTGCACGTCGTCGCGGACAACGCCGCTGCGATCAGGCTGTATGAACGGCTGGGCTTCCGGATCCGGGGCACGACAATGTTTTCCGGGGTCCGCGTTCCTGGCCAGGCCCAGTGACATCAGCCTGGCCGCATCAGGCTTGCTGCATGAGCAGAGCCATCTCACTGGCGGTGATGCTGCCGGGCGCGCGGCGGTGCCGGGCGAACTGGTTGGCCAGCCGCTGCAGCAACTCGTTCAGCGGTGCTGGGATCCCATGCTCGCGGCCAAGCAGCACGATCTCCCCGTTCAGGTAGTCAGCCTCGATGGACCCCGTGCCCCTGGTCAGGCTCTGCCACGACGATCCGCCGCTCCGGTGCGCTCCGCCGACTGGCTCGAGCCTGACCTGGTCAGCGCGCATCTCATCCTGCTCGGCCCGGCTGGCGTAGTCGATGCCGGCCGCATCGAGGACGGCCGCTCCCTCTTCACGCGCGCGGTTGCGCAGCTCGGCGGCTGTCTCGGAGTGCTCGGTCACGGCCGACCTCGGACCGCAGAGCGCTTCGATCGCGTTGCCGAGGTTGCCCAGGAGCTTGCGGTACTTATAGCGCATGACAGCAGCGGAGACCGGTGACAGGAACGTACTGTGGGCCAGGTCGGCCGCGACCTTGCTGGCTGTCTCGTCGATGCCGGCCGGGTAGCGCCCGACCGGGAGCAGCCCGGTCATCGGGGTGCCCTGGGCCTCGATGACACCCGGCTCCAGGTGGGTGGCTGGCAGCCAGACGCAGACCCCGTACACGTTGCGAAACCGGCGCAGCGCGAGCCGCTCGCTGGCCACGCCGTTCTGGGCGCAGAAGACGGGCAGGTCCTCGGCCGCGGTTCTCCCTCCAGCGACCGGCTGCCAGGCCCAGGCATCGAGCGCGGCCACCGAATCCTGCGTCTTCACCGTCAGGATCAGGACGTCGTCAGCGCGCAGCGACAGCTCTTCGGGCCCGGCCACGACCGGCGCCTCGAGCGTGACAGTGTCGGCCGGAGTCGCGAACCGCAGGCCCCGGTCGCGCAGAGCGGCGTAGTGCGCCCCGCGGGCGACCAGTACCACGTCGTGTCCGGCCCGCAGCAGCCTCGCGCCGATAGTCCCGCCCACCGCCCCGGCCCCGATGATGATGTAGCGCATGCACTCAAGCCTGCCAGGCGTACGCAATGGTGGCGTACGTCACGGTTCGGGCACCCAGCGGCCTCAGCCGCCACCACGCCTGCCGCGCCCCTGCACCCCCTGTGCCCCCTGTGCCCCCTGGGCCTGCTGGGCCGGGTCCGCGGGGAGCCCGGCATGATCGAGGTGGCTTTACTGCAGTCAGGTGTACAGCAAAGCGGCATTCATACCTGGGCGCGCTGGCGGGGGGGCCAGGCTGAGATGCCTGGCGCGAACTGATGTGGCCGATGTGACGGGCGTGGCGGCAGTTCCGGGCTGCGCGCCGCCGGGGCACACTGCGCCTCAGACCCGGCGGCCCAGGCCACCCGCCAAGATCATCCCCAGCAATCCCGTCGCGCGTCGGTGGCCAGAGAATGGCCAAGGCGATTGTCAGCGCCGTTTGATACCGTGGCTTGAAAGTCGCGCATGTACCGCAAAGGGCGGCGGGGGCCAGCCCCGCCGGACCGGAGCGCCCGATCACAGAAGCCCCTTAGCGCAGATGACTGCTCCGCCCTCATGGTCGCCTGGCGGCCAGGACGCGCCGTCCCGGCATGGCGTGCCGGATTCGCAGGGCACAGGTGCCCAATTCCGGAACCTGCTCGGGATCATGGGATTCGCCCCGGCTGCCAGCCCCGCTGGCCCCCCGGGTATGACGGGCATGCGTGTCGACCCGGCCGCGATCACTATGCAGTTCACTGTCGGCCCGCTGACGGCCATGGTGGAAACCGCGCGCGGAGATGTGCAGCAGCGCGCGGCGTCCGCCGGCAAGCGCCTGGGCCGACGGCACTACACGGTGGGACCGGTCACGCCGGACAACGTTGCCGGATACGCCGGGCTCTCTCGCATCGTCTGCGCCAAGAAGTGGCGCAACCGGCCCGCGGGCCAGCCCCTCATCCAGATGTACGCGATCGTCGGGCCCTACGCGCTGACGCTGACCCTCCCTCAGGCATCGGCCGGTTATGAGCGCACCCTCGGCCAGGTCAACCTGTTCCCTCCCGCCCCGCCGGTGATCACTCCGATCGTGCGGATCTCGGGCGCCAGCGCAAGCACGGTCAAGGAGAAAGTCACGATCACGCGCGACTGGGCGAAGCTCACCGCGCTCGTATCAGCGGGAACCGTCAACCAGTCGACCGACGAATTCGCGATGGCCAGCCTCAATACCATGCGGAGCCAGCTTCGGGACCTGGCCATTGACCAATGGCAGCCCGACGTGTTCCTGGGCGGCCAGCCGTGCGTGCGCGATACGTTTCTGCGTGGTGGCGTGAACCGCGACGCGGTCCGGAGCGAGTACTGGTGGGCGGGTGTTGTGAACGGCCGCGGCATCCAACTGTTCGTAAGCGCGACCAAGTCCATCATTAGTTTCGACGAAGCCCGGCCGCTCAGCGATGTGGTCGTGCTGCTGCCACCCGACTGACCGACGCATCCGGATCGACGAAACCGCCGCAACAAGGGGAGACCATGACAACGCCCTATGACCCGCAGTATGGCCAGACCGGCCCAGCCGACTCGGCTCAGCCGGGCGTGCCTGGTGCCGACACGGGGTCCGGCGGCGGCTACACCGACTACACCGGAAACCCCACAGGACAGCCCTACCAGGGCCAGCAGCCTTACCAGGGCCAGCCCTATCAGGGCCAGCAGCCTTATCAAGGACAGCCGTACCAGGGGCAGCAGCCGTACCAAGGCCAGCAGCCGTACCAAGGCCAGCCCTACCAAGGACAGCAGCCGTACCAAGGCCAGCCCTACCAAGGACAGCAGCCCTACCAGGGCTACCCGGGTGTCCCGGGTGCGCAGCCTTACCAGAGCTACCCGGGCGGGCCGCCCGGCCCTAACCAGGCAGGATTCGCGGCCGTCAATCAGCTTCCCGGGCAGTCCCTTTCCGTGATCGCCCGCAAGCGCGGAATGAAGCTGGTCATCTCGGGCATCTGCGTGTTCGGCGTCGGCCTGCTGATCACTATCGTCACTGCTGCCGCATCGGGCGGCGGCATCGTTTTCTATGGCCTGATGCTCAGCGGGATCATTTTGGCGGTTCGAGGATTCACGACCATGTCGAGGGCCAAAAAGCTGCCCTGACGCCGACCCGCCCCGGCCTGAGCGGCGACAGCGACGGCCACCGGCGTGCGCTCGTGCGGACGGCGACGGCCATCGCTTCCAGCCTTGGCGCCCACATGCGCCTGGCGGGACTGGGAGCTTACGTCGCGACGAAAGCGGCGCTCAGCGCGCTGACTCGCAACGCTGCGCTGGACCACATCGGCGAGGGGATCCGGATCAATGCCGTCAGCCCTGGCCCGTCGGACACGCCGATGTCCTCCCGGCCCGGCGAGACCCGGGCCGACCGCGATGCCCGGATCTATGACCAGCTGCCAGCCGGGCGCGTCGCCAGCCTCAGCGAGATCGCCAGCGCAGTGCTCTACCTGGCGTCGCCCGAGGCCGGGTTCGTCGTCGGAACCGATCTTGTCATCGACGGAGGAGCCACTGCATGATCCGTTCCTCCGCTCCCGTCCGATCCAGCCGCGACCGGCGTGCTTTCCGGCTCGTGGACCTGCTCGGCCTGCCGCCATAGGGGTCCCCGCCGCATGAGGCAGCCGCAGATGATCGCGCCGCAGGCGAAGAACGCGGCCGTGTACCAGAACCCGGTCGTGTAGCCGTGCACAGCGGCGGCCGCCTGGACCCCGGCTGACGGCGGAGCGCCCGGCGTGCGGTGGCTGGCGACATAGGCCGCCGCCGCGCTCGTGGCCAGGGTATTGAGCAGGGCGGTTCCGATCGACCCGCCGAGTTGCTGGCCTACGTTCAGCGTGGCCGAGGCGACACCCGCGTCACTGCGCGCTACCCCGAACGTCCCGGTGTTCATCGACGGCGGCATCGAAAGGCCGATGCCAGCACCGCTCACCATCAGTGGGCCCAGGACGCTGGAGACGTAGCTGGTATGCACCCCGATCCTGGTGAGCCAGGCCATGCCGCACGCGGCGATCAGCATGCCCACACCGACCAGCGGCTTAGGCCCGACCCGCGGCATCAGCAGGATGTTGGAGATCTGGGCGAACGTCATGACCATCGCGATCGCGGGGAGGAACGCCAGTCCGGTGACGACCGGTGAGTAGCCCTTGACCGTCTGCAAGTAGTAGGTGAGGAAAAGGAACAGGCCGAACATCGAGGCGCCGACGATAAGGATCGCGAGGTAGGCACCACCGCGGTTACGGTCGAGCACGACCCGCGGTGGCAGCAGCGGGCTCGGCGCGCGGCCCTGCCAGGTCGCGAACGAGACGACCAGCACGATCCCCGCGGCCAGGAATCCCCACGTCGATGGCGTGTGCCAGTTGTGCGTGGCCGCGTTGGCGAAGCCGTACGTCAGGCAGAACATCGACGCCGACACGAGCACAACGCCGACCACGTCCAGCCGGACCCGTCCGGTCCTGCGGTGGTGGCCCAGCAGCAGCGCACCGCCGATCACCGCCACGACAGCGAACACCAGGTTCACGTACAGGCACCAGCGCCAGTTGAGGTATTCGGTCAGCACGCCGCCAAGCAGCAGGCCGACGAGCCCTCCGCCGCCGGCGATCGCCCCGTACACGCCGAAAGCCTTGCCCCGTTCCCTGGGATCGCTGAACGTCGTGGTGAGCACCGACAGGGCGGCCGGTGCCAGCAGCGCTGCGAAGACCCCCTGGCAAGCGCGCGCCGTGATCAGCATGGTGAAGCTGGTCGACGCGCCGCCGACCGCCGAAGCGAGCGCGAAGCCGATGAGCCCGGTCAGGAACACAGGCTTGCGGCCGATCAGGTCCCCGATCCGCCCGCCGAACAGCAGCAGGCTGCCGAACGCGAGCGAGTAGGCAGTGATCACCCACTGCCGGTCGACAGTCGAGAAGTCCAGTGCTTTCTGCGCGGACGGAAGCGCGATGTTCATGACCGTGAGGTCAAGAACGATCATGAGCTGGGCAATGCCCACGACAGCGAGGACGAGCCAGCGGCGCTGGTCGGGCTGACCCGGCTGGACGACAGCGGCTGCACCGTCCGGACCACTGCTGACGGCCATCTGAACCCCCGTCTGGAGACGACATCTCCCGGTATAGCAGGGACACTAACAGAAACGGAGGTGGTGTCTCCACTCAGGGCTAGGATGCTGGGGTGAGCGGTACCGAGAAGCCATCCCGGCCCGGCCAAGGCAGCCCGCTGCCGGAACGCCTGCTCCGCGCCGACGCCGAGCGGAATCGCCAGCGCATCCTTGAGGCTGCCGCCGAAGTGTTCACGCAGCGAGGCTTCGAGGCGACCCTCGACGATGTGGCCCGGCGGGCGGGCGTGGGGGTAGGAACCGTGTACCGGCGGTTTCCTGACAAGGCGGCGCTGGCCGAGGCTCTGTTCACCGACCGCATCGATGCGCTGGTCGCGCTGGCCGAGCAGGCCCAGGGCGAGCCCGACGCGTGGGCCGCGCTGGTGACGTTCCTTGAGCAGGCCGCTGAGATGCTGGTCGGCGATCGTGGCCTGCGGCAACTGCTGATGTACGCCGCCGAGCAAGGCCATGACCGGGTTGAATGCGCCAGGGACCGGATGCGGCCTGCCGTCGAGTGTCTGGTGAAGCGAGCCCAGGCCGAGGGCCGGGTCCGCGCCGACCTGGCAGGCACGGATATACCGCTGATCGAGTTGATGCTCGGCGCTGCGGCCGAGTACACCCGGAACGTACGGCCGGGCGTATGGCGCCGGTACCTGGCCCTCATCCTCGACGCGCTGGCCCCGGCCCGGGCGGGCACGAACGTACTACCGGAGCCGGAACTGACCCCGGGCGAGATGGTCGCGGTCCTTAAATCCAACCCGCTGGGCCAGAAGGCACGCCGGAAACATGACTGAGCCGACCAGCGGCGCCGCCGGTCCAGCCGTCAGCCGTGTGGAACCCTGCAAGTTCTGAATCTCGGAGCGGTTGCAGCCGATCAGCGCACGAAGTACTGGTCGAACCAGATAACCGAGCATCACCCGGTTCATCCGGCTTTGGGATGAAACCCAGGGTCAGACGTTACACCTGGTCAGCGGGGTGGCGGCGGCGTTCACATGCCATTAACGGTTAATTCGGCTAGTTATTGCCTCGTCAGATCGCGTAATAGCGGCTCGCTCTTAACGCCACGCATGGGCGCGACGGGCGCGCATGGTACCCGCTGACCACTGACCGCCAGGCCGCATTCCCGTTACCCTGGAACCCGCCGCAGGACCAACGTGGACGGGCAGGAGACGGGGCAATGGCATACACGGGTGTATCCGGTCAGCAGGCCGACCCCAGCGGCACCCGAGCAGTCTTCAACCCGCCGCCTGGCTGGCCGGCGCCGCCTGCCGGATGGGAGCCGCCGCCAGGCTGGCAGCCTGACCCGAGATGGCCTGCTCCCCCGCCCGGCTGGCAGTTCTGGCTGCCGCCGCGCGGGCCAGGCGCCCAGCAGTACGGCCCGGGCCCAGCAGGCCCAGGCGGCCCGGGGCCGGCGGGCCCAGCACCAGGCGCAGGCCAGCTGCATGTCACCTTCGAGGGCAACAGCCGTGTCTTCACGCCCGGTCAGGCGGTCCGGATCGGGCGCGGGACCGACAACGAGATCGTGATCGGCTACTCGTCTGTCTCTCGCAGCCATGCCCGGCTGAACTGGACGCAAGCCGGCTGGGAGTTCGAGAACATCGGCCAGGCACCGACGTTCCTGAACGGGCAGCCGGTAACCCGCTTCATCGTGACCCACCCGGCGGATGTCACTCTCGGGTCTGCCCACGGGCCGGTCCTGCGCCTCGAGCCAGCGCCGGGCACCCAGGGAACTGCCTGGCCCGGACAGCCTGGCTTCGGCCCGCAGTACGCAGGTGCCCCCAGCGCCCCGTACGGCCCTGGCCCCGGCTTCTGGCCCAGCGGTCCGCCGCAGCAGGCGCCCGAAGATCTCGGGGCAGCCCTGCGGATCCTGATCCCGGTCAGAAGCTGGATGCACAACCCCGGCTGGCACCAGGGCCTGCGGCTGCTGGTTATCACCTACGCACTGCTCCCGCTGGTCTTTATCGCGCTGTTCCTCACGTCGACCAGCCTCAGCACCCCGGGATGGGCGTACGCGCTTTACGTAGCGCCGCTGTGGGCGCTTGGATTCTGGTGGCTGATCCGGCCGGGCCCGATCCGGAAGCTGGAGATGGTGGTCGGCGCCTGCATCGTCGTCTGGACATTCATATGGCTGAATGTTGTGACGATCAACATCAACGACGCGATCGTGAAGTCGAACCAGAACCTCTCCATTCCGGCCGCTATTGGGGTCGGGTTCAACGAGGAGATAACGAAAGCCCTCCCTGTCTTCCTCGCCGGCATGATTCTTCTGTATTGGCAGAAGACCAAGCTGGACGCCCGGATGTGGATGTGGCTGGGGACTATCGCTGGCCTGACTTTCGGCGTGGCCGAGGCGGCCCTCTACACATCCCAGTACCTCTCCATCATCAACAGCCCGAACGGCGCGGGCGGGGCTGTACCTGTCGTCCTGCTTTTTGCTGAGCGTGTCTTTGTCGACGGTTTCCAGCACGCCCTCTGGGCCGGGATCTCTGGGTTCTTCATCGGCATGGGCCTGAACTACCCGCGGCGCCGCTTCCAGCTGGTCGCTCTCGGCGTGACGATGGCTGCTCTGCTGCATGCGCTCAACGACTGGGGCCTTGGCGCTCTCGGGGTATGGGCCGGGATTGGCGTTCAAGCCCTCTCGCTGTTCCTGTTCCTCGGCTACACGATGTCGGCGTCGGCGATCCAGCGCCAGGTCCGCAGGACCCCGATGTTCCGCGGCGAGTCGATGGTGATGGACGCGTTCACGGACACCCATGGAGCAGGCGGCTCCTGACGCCCGTCGGAGGAGCTAATGTCCGGCCAGGCAATGGAAAAGCAGACGATCAGAGAACTGATCGAGAACTGGGTCATCTGGCGCGACGCTGGCGACTGGGATCGCTTCCAGACGGTCTGGCACCCCGGTGGCAGGATGATGGCCACCTGGTTCCAGGGCCCGTTCGAGGAGTTCATAGCGGTCAGCCGCCAGGGTTTCGCGCGCGGGGTGCGGATACTGCACTTCCTCGGCGGGTCGTCCATCGACGTCTCCGGCGACCGCGCGATCGCGCAGACGAAAATGACGATCTCCCAGCGGGCGCAGGTGCACGATGTGCCCTGCGACGTGGTCTGCACCGGCCGCTTCTACGACTTCATCGAGCGCCGCGCTGACCGCTGGGGCCTGGTCCTGCGCCAGCCCATCTACGAGAAAGACCGGCTGGATCCCGTCGACCCCGCAGCGCGCGTCGAGCTAGACCAAGCCGAGCTTGACCGCTTCCCCGAGGGCTACCGGCATCTGGGCTACCTGCAGGCCCAGCTCGGCTTCAAGGTCAAGCCCGACATGCCCGGCCTGACCGGCCCCGAAGTAGAAGCGCTCTACCAGCGCGGAGCCCGCTGGCTAGCCGGCGGACCGCCCGACTAGCGGCTTTCACGGGCGGGATGGGTCCACTCGCGATGACCGGGCACTCATGACGGCACCGCCGCCGGGATTACCCGGAAGGACGCACCGGTCGTACCTTCCAGCCCCTGCATGTCGACGGCCACGTGCCAGTGACCGGAGTTCGGGACTTGCAGCCGCACAGGCGATTGCCTGGCCAGGCCGCCGATGTACCGATGCTGGCGTCCGCTCTGGTAGGCCTGGAAATTGCTGCTGTCAAGCAGCCGGACGTTCGCGGCGCTGCCCGAGAGAGTGACCTCCACGACGTCACCTGCCTGGCGGAAGCCAAGATCCGAGTGGATGAATTCGGCCATCGTCACTCCTGAGTGAGTCTCCCAGCAGCATCTATTCTCTATCGGCGCGGGCCAGTCAGGCTGCCTGAGATGACTCGCGGGATGCTGTGGCGGCCACGGGCTAGCCGTGTCATCCTGTCAGTTCTCGTTCCCCGACCGGAGGTACCGTTGAGCCATGGCGACGACCGAGAGGCCCCGACATCTGGCGAAGCCGGCATCAGCGGCGCAACGAGCAGCGAGGGGCTTCGACTATCTGACTCTGGACCCGTCACCGAGACTCCGGAAGATGCGGGAAGAGCAGAGCAAGAGGACGGCCGACCCGACCGAAGTCGTCAGGCAGGCTTGGCTGAGCGTGGGAGCAGCGATAGCCGAAGCATTCCGGGTAACGCGAGAGACGGACAGTTCTCAGAGCCGATAAGCGTCCAAACGGAGGTTGTCGGCTTCACCTGGAGTGCCCCGCTGCCGACGCCTGCGGATCTTGGCGAATACGAGAGGCTGGTGCCAGGATCGGCCCTGCGCATCCTGGCCATGACCGAGAACCTGATCTCAGGCCCCATCGACAACGACACCAAGCTAACGCATGCCGAGATCGACGCCAGCAGCCGCGGCCTCTCCTTCGCCATGCGATTGACCTCCGGGATGGCCTTAGCCGCCGTGGTTTTCTTTGCCCTGGGCGTCGCCGGAGTAGGAAATGCGACCGCCTCGATCACAGCTGGTTCCGTTTGCTTGTCGGTACCCGTCGTCATGCTGGTTCGGTCGTTCATCACCCGCTCCTGATGCGCGGCCGGGTGTGCGACCGGCGGTGCGGCCGTTGTCAGGGTCAGGAACCGGCTGTGATCGGGATACCGAGGGCGGCGACGTCGACCCTGACCTGGGACCTGTCTCGCGGGTCCACCCGCAGCGGCAGCAGCGCGCCCAGTCTCGCGATGCGCGCCCGCCGGTCGGGGGCCGTGAAGCCGATGCGCGACCTGGCCACGTAGCTGGTGCCGTCGGCCAGGAGCACCTTGAAGGTGACGTCGGCCAACGACACCCCGGCCGGGAGCCAGCGCTGCCTGACCTCGGTCGCGCCGATGACCTCTCCGGTCGCGTGCTCCCCGTTGCGCAGCTTGGTAGCGAAGCCGGCGAAACGCGCCGCCGCGCGGGAGGCAACGTGGGGCAGCAGGAGCCCGGCGATCACAGGCAGCACGCCGAACACGTCCATGGCTCCAGTATTAAGCAATATGTCGCCGTCAGGGAGGCCGATTCTCGCCGTGCGGGACTCCGGAACTCTCCGGCTCGGCAAACCGCCGGTAGCTGTCGACCGCCCGGGTGAGCTCGCCCTGCTGCCCACCGTTCAGCCGGGCCGCTGTCCGGGTCTCCACCTCGGGTCTCCCGCGGACGGCGCGAACACGCCAGTGGCCGAGCAGCCGGCCGTCCATCAGCAGCACGTGGCGGAACCCGTCGATGTCCCCGGGCACCTTGAACGCAGCGAGCGGGCCGTTCAGGACGTCCCGGGTCTGGTTGTAGGAGATGATCAGCTCGTCGTAGCACTGAACCAGGTCGATCCGGGACCCTGGCGACGGCGCCAGGCTCTGCTCGGCGAACCAGTAGCCACGCCCGCCGTCCTGGACCGACACCAGGCGCGGCCGCACCATCTCAAGGGCGCGTCTGGTGTCGGCGGCGCTGATCCCCGACCACCATGAGAAGTCGCGGAGCGTTGCCGGGCCACGGGTCGAGAAGTACCGCCAGGCGAGTTCGGCGAGCGCCTCGTCCCCTTCAGGCCCCGGCCTGACCGGGACCCGCTGTTCGAACGCCGCGTAGGTGTGCTGCTTACCGCGCATCGGGCCGCTGCAGATCACAGCGGTGAGTTCGGCGTACATCACCATGTAGGTGCCCCGCAGCCCACCAGGAGCGAGCCCGCGGTCATCGAGCATCGCGGCAAGCTCGGGCCGGGTCCGGGGCGCTCCAGCCACAGCCTCGGCGATCACGTAGTTCGACTGGCCCAGCGTCCTGTCATCCAGGCCCAGGCTGGCGCGCATCCGCGCGTTGGCAGCGTCGACGCGCGGGCCGGACAGGCGGATCAGCCACCGCAGGTCGGAGGCGGCCACATAGTGCCAGGTGGGCCGGAGCACATGGGTGCGCAGGAACTGCCCCTGGTCAAACGCCTCGTCGATCGCTGACGCGCGCGGCTCGCCCGCCATCCGCAGCGCCACCGACCACCGGGCGTGGGGATGCTCCTGCGCCTGCATCGCGGTCAGGCGGCTGACCACGTCAGCGGGCGCAGCCGCCCCAAGCCCGCGCAGCAGCAGGCCGTTCAGCCGCTGCTCAGTGATCCAGGTACTTAGGTCGCTGGTCACCCCACCACCGGTGGCGGCGCCTGGTCGCCGTGGATGATCAGCACCGGGCACGGGGCGTGCTCGGCGACGTTCGCGCTGACCGAGCCGAGCAGCAAGCCCGAGAAACCGCCGTGGCCCCGGCTGCCCACCACCAGCATGGTCGCGCCCTCGCAGGCCTCGATGAGGACCCTGGCCGCACCGCCCTCGTGCACAAGCTGCTGCAGCCCGGCCGGAGGCTGGTCGCCGAACACGTCGGTCACGGTCTCCTGCAGGACCTTGCGCATGTCTTCGGCTGGGTCCCAGTCGTCAGGCACTACCGACCAGCCGAGCGCAGCCGGGTACTCCCACGCGATCACGGCCTCCACCCGGGCGCCGACTGCCTGGGCAATATGGGCGGCCCAGCGCAGGGCATCCCGGGCATGCTCTGAGCCATCCACTCCTGCGACAATCCTGGCCTGACCGGCGTCAGCGCCATCGCCTGCGGTCATCTGCTGCTCCTCAAGTGATCAGGTGGCGGGGCTGCGCGACAGCCTATGACCCGTCCGCGGCGGCGACCGACTGGGCCCAGCGCAGGTCGGCCTTGCCGGACGGGGTGCGCCGGACGTCGGCGACGAACACGATCCCGCGCGGCTTCTTGTAGTCAGCGAGCCGCCGCGCCACGTGGGCAACCAGCTCGTCCGCAGTCACCGCGTCGCTGGCGACCGGGGCCACGACAGCGGTCACCCGGTGCCCCCAGCGCGGGTCGGGCAGCCCGACCACGAGCGCGTCACGCACTGCCGGGTGCTCGATCAGGACCTGCTCCACTTCCTCGGCGAACACCTTCTCACCGCCGGTGTTGATGAGCCGGCTCTCGCGTCCGCGGAACGTCACCGATCCGTCGGCCTCCAGCGAGGCCAGATCGCCGGTCACCACCCACCGTTTACCATCAAAGATTTTGAACGTTTCCAGCGTCTTCCTCTGGTCGCCCAGGTACCCGATCTGGTCGTCGGCAGGAGCTGCCAGCATGCCGACCTGGCCGGAACCCGGAACCACGTCATGGCCCTCATCGTCGATGACCCGGGCTCCGGGGATCAGGGCGAACCGCGACGTGATGGTGTTCTCGCCCCGCCTGGTCTCGCTGAACGCGAACGGGCCACCCTCGGACGCCGCGACCACGTCGCGGCAGACGAAGTCGCCGTGCGCCAGCAGGCGCCGCTTGACGTCCGCGCTCCATGTGACGCCGACGCTGAGGATTCGCCGCAGGCTGGACAGGTCGTACGGCCGTCCGTCGGAAGCCGCGCGGTCCAGCGCGTCGGCCAGCGGCAGCGCGAACACGTCACCGACGATCGAGACCGTGTTCACCCGCTGCGCGGCGACGGTGGCGGCGAGCTCGTCCGGGTCGTAGGAGCGGGAGGTCAGG
>Ga0335074_10006175_pt1 | contig 16611 bp, 18 predicted proteins | sample Lox_Sample_23_FD_206715 | JGI IMG/M metagenome (GOLD analysis project Ga0335074, IMG submission 206715) | Soil microbial communities from Loxahatchee National Wildlife Refuge, Florida, United States - Lox_Sample_2.3 | ecosystem: Environmental > Terrestrial > Soil > Wetlands | place: USA...
CATCAGGGACGCCAAGATCGACAGCCTGTACGAGGGCACCACCGGGATCCAGAGCATGGACCTGTTCTTCCGCAAGATCGTCAAGGACAACGGCCGCGCGTTCGGCACGCTGCTGGCGAAGATCAAGGACTTCGCCGCCGCCGACGGCGGGAACGGCAGGCTGAAGGCGGAACGGGCCGCGCTGGCCGAGGCGGCCGCCCAGGTGGAGGCCATGGTCGGCGCCATGGTGGGCTTCACGATGGAGTCGGTCGATACCCCGGCCCAGATCTACAAGGTGGGGCTGAACACGACCCGGCTGCTGCTCGCGCTCGGCGACCTGGTGATCGGATGGCTGCTGGCCACCCACGCCGAGGTCGCCCAGCGTGAACTGGACCAGATCGACGCGGGCTCGGCCGATCACGATTTCTACGCGGGCAAGCTGGCCGCGGCCCGGTTCTTCGCCGCCACCGTGCTGCCCAGGCTGGCCACCGAGCGGAAGATCGCCGAGGAGACCAGCCTGGACCTGATGGACCTGCCCGAGGGCGCCTTCTAGCCGGCGCCCTCAGAACTCGAACTGGACCGCGGCGCGCTGAGCGGTGATGGGCCGGGTGAACTGCTCGACGACCGCCCGGTGCTCCGGGTTGTCCCTGTAGGCCTCGTACCCGTCCACGTCGTCGAAGTCGGCCGCCACCGCGAAGTCGAAGTTGCCCTGGTTGACGCCTACGTCGGGGCCGATCGCGAACGCCCGCAGCGAGGGCACGACCGATGGCATCCGGGCCAGTTCCTTGGCCGCCCGCTGCTTCTGCTCCTCGGTGGCCTCCGGCGTCCACCGGAACATCACCACGTGCCTGATCATGGGGTCACGTGCTCCTTACCTTTAGTTCCAGGCCAGCATCCGGACCGGGTCTTCGAGCATCGAGCCCACGTCGGCCAGCACGGCGGAGCCGAGTTGCCCGTCGATGATGCGGTGGTCGAACGACAGCGACAAGGTGCACACCGACCGGACGGCGAGCTCGCTGTCAACGACCCACGGAGCCTGCTTGACCTGGCCGAACGCCAGAATTGCGGCTTCGGGAGGGGTGATGATCGGGGTGCCGGCGTCCACCCCGAACACCCCGACGTTGGTGATCGTGATCGTGCCGCCCGCCAGGTCGGCCGGGGTTGCCTTGCCCGCACGCGCGGTCTCGGCCAGGGACTGCAGGCTCCGGGCGAGTTCGGGCAGGGACAGCTGGTGGGCGTTCTTGATGTTAGGCACGAGCAGGCCACGGTCGGCGGCCACGGCGATGCCCAGGTTGACGTAGTGCTTGACCACGATCTCCTGGGCCCGCTCGTCCCAGGTGGAGTTGGCCAGCGGGTTGCGGCGCACCGCGATGAGCAGGGCCCTGGCCACCAGCAGCAGCGGCGATGGCCGAACGCCCGCGTACTCGGGCAGGTCACGGATCCGCCGCACCGCGGCCATCGTCTCGGTCACGTCGACCTGCAGGAACTCGGTGACGTGCGGCGCGGTGAACGCGCTTGAGGTCACCGCCGCCGCCGTGTGCTTGCGTACCCCGCGGACCGGGATGCGCTCCTCGCCTGCCGGGCTGGCCAACGGGGCCAGACTGATCGCCGCGGCCCCGTTCTGGTCGATTTTTTCTACCGAACGGTCCGTGGTACCACTGGCCGCACGGTGCACGTCGTCCCTGGTGATCGTGCCGTCTGGCCCGGTGCCGGCCAGGCCGGCCAGGCTGATGCCCAGGTCCTTGGCCAGCCTGCGCACCGGCGGCTTGGCCAGCACCCTGGCGGCAGGTTCGCGTGCCGCGGCTCCCGGAACAGGTGCGGCGGCTCCCGGAACAGGGTGAACCCCGAGTTTCACCTCGTTAGAGTGGGGTGAACCCCGGGTTTCATCTCTAACGGGCGCGGGTGTGGCGGATGCGGCTGTGACGGGTGCGGCAGGCGGGGGCGATGGGGCCTTGCGGGCGCGGCGCGTGGTCGAGGAGGCTTTGACGCCGTAGCCGACGAGCACCGAGTGACCGCCTTGGTCGTCCTGGGACTGTTCGGCCTGGGCGGAGGCGGGAACCACGGACCGTTCGGCATCATTATTGGCTTTGTCGGCGGACACCTCGACGGCGATGATCGGGGTACCGACGTCGACCGTCTGGCCTTCGGAGGCCAGCAGGCGGGTGACGGTCCCGTCCCACGGCGAGGGCAGCTCGACCACCGCCTTCGCCGTCTCGATCTCCACGATGATCTGGCCGTCTTCGACCTGGTCGCCCGGCTTTACGTGCCAGGCGACGATGTCGGCTTCGGTCAGGCCCTCGCCCACGTCGGGCAGCCTGAACTCCCTGAGCTCGGTCATCAGTACTCCAGCGTGCGGTCCACGGTGTCCAGGATCCGGTCCAGGTCGGGCAGGTAATGCTCCTCGAGCCTGGACGGGGGGTAGGGCGTGGCGAAGCCGCCAACCCGCAGCACCGGGGCCTCCAGGTGATAGAAGCACTGCTCGGTGACGCGGGCGGCGATCTCGGCGCCGAGGCCTGCGTACACCGGCGCCTCGTGCGCCACCACGCAGCGGCCCGTGCGGCGCACCGACGCGCCGATCGTGTCCATGTCAAGCGGGGACAGCGAGCGCAGGTCGATGACCTCGATGCTGCGCCCTCGATTGGGCCCGCCTTGACTGGGCCCGTCCTGGCGGGCGGCGAGCGCCGATTCCAGGCAGGTCCGCACCAGCGGGCCGTAGCAGAGCAGGGTCACGTCGCTGCCGTCGAGCACGGTCTTGGCCCGGTCCATCGGCAGCGCGCTGGCCAGGCCCGAGGCCGCGTCGACATCGCCCTTGTCCCAGTAGCGCCGCTTCGGCTCGAAGAAGATCACCGGGTCGTCGCAGGCTATCGACTGCTGGATCATGGCGAACGCGTCCGCGGCGTCCGCGCAGGCCACCACGCGCAGGCCGGCGGTGTGGGTGAACAGCACCTCGGGGGATTCGCTGTGATGCTCGACCGCGCCGATGCCGCCGCCGCACGGGATCCTGATCACCACGGGCAGGCTGAGCTGACCGCGTGACCGGTACCGCATCTTGGCCAGCTGGCTGACGATCTGATCGACCGCAGGGAAGACGAAACCGTCGAACTGGATCTCGCACACCGGCCGGTAGCCGCGCAGCGCCAGGCCGATCGCGGTGCCGACGATGCCGGACTCGGCCAGCGGCGTGTCGATCACCCGGTCCTCGCCGAAGTCCTTCTGCAGCCCGTCGGTGACCCGGAAGACGCCGCCAAGCTTGCCGACGTCCTCGCCCATGATGAGCACCTTGGGGTCGTTCTCCATGGCCTTGCGCAGCCCCGCGTTGAGGGCCCTGGACAGGGTGAGGGTTGTCATCGGGCCTCCTCGAACGAATCCAGGTACGCGGCGTACTGCTCGCGCTCGGCCTGCAGGATCGACTGCGGCCCGGTGTACACGTGGTCGAAGATGTCAAGCGGCGGCGGGTCGGGCATCGTCCGGCACGCCTCGCGCACCCGGGCGCCGACCTGCTTGGCCTCGGCGTCCACCTCGGCGAAGAACTCGGGCTCGGCCTGGCCGGTACGGGCCAGGTAGGCGCGGACCCGCTCGATCGGGTCCTTCAGCTTCCACACTTCAAGCTCGCTGGCCAGCCGGTACCTGGTCGGGTCGTCGGTGGTGGTGTGCGCGCCCATCCGGTAGGTGTAGGCCTCGATCAGCGTGGGACCCTGGCCCTCCCTGGCCGCCTGCATGGCCTTCTTCGTCACGGCATAGCTGGCCAGCACGTCGTTGCCGTCGACCCGCAGGCCGGGGAAGCCGAAGCCGCGGGCCCGCTGGTACAGCGGGATGCGGGTCTGCTTCTCCAGCGGTTCGGAGATCGCCCACTGGTTGTTCTGGCAGAAGAACACGACAGGCGCGTTGAACACCGAGGCCCAGACGAACGCCTCGTTGACGTCGCCCTGGCTGGTGGCGCCGTCGCCGAAGTACACGATCACGGCCTCGGAAGCCTTACCGTCCCCGCCGACCGCGCCGTCGCGCTGGATGCCCATCGCGTAGCCGGTGGCGTGCAGGGTCTGGGCGCCGATGACGATCGTGTACAGGTGGAACTTGTGCTCGGCCGGGTCCCAGCCGCCATGGCTGACGCCCCGGTACAGCTCGAGCAGCTTGACCGGGTCTATGCCGCGGCACCAGGCCACGCCGTGCTCCCGGTAGGTGGGGAACGCCATGTCATCGGGACCGAGCGCGCGGCCAGAGCCGATCTGCGCCGCCTCCTGTCCGAGCAGCGAGGCCCAGATGCCGAGCTCGCCCTGGCGCTGCAGGGCGATGGCCTCGGTGTCGATCCGGCGGACGAGCACCAGATCCCGGTACATGCCCCGGATGTCTTCGGCGGACAGGTCGAGCGGGTAGTCGGGATGGTCGACCCGCTCACCCTCGGGGGTGAGCAGCTGAATAAGCCCGGCGGGCTGCTCGCGCAGGTCGCCTACTGACTGGTTGAGTGCGGCTGTTATCGCACCGCCGGATTCGACGGTCACGCGCCACTCCTTTCCGCTGTCCGAGCCGGGACTGGGATCTCCAGCGCCAGCCAGATGAGCTAGGGTCCCCGGACACATCTGTCACGGAGCTGTCGCGTACGCTGCGTGCCCGGTAGGGCCCAGCCGTCCGCGGTTCAGCAAACACGCTTCTCAGCGAACGATATATGCCCTGATTGCCCAGGAGGATACGTGGCGCGGTTGATCGTAGAAGTAATGCTCAAGCCGGAGATACATGATCCGCAGGGAGAGGCCATCGCGGGCGCGTGCCGCCGCCTCGGGTTCGGCCAGGTGCTCGGGGTCAGGCAGGGGAAACGGTTCGAGCTCGAGCTCGACGGCCCCGCCGACCAGGCCGCCGTGACGGCCGTCACCCAGCTGGCCAGGGACCTGCTGTCCAACCCGGTCATCGAGGAGTTCACGCTGCACCAGGCCTGAAAGATCTGGTTTTGCTGGTCTGGATGGTGAATGATATGACTGCCCGATTGCTGTGGGTATGGCGTGAACAACTTTTAACAGGAGGGAACTATGGGTTTGCGCAGGGCACTTGTTATCGCGGCGGGGGTAGCGGCGGCGGCGATGAGCTTCCCGCTTGCCACCGCGGCGGCGGCCTCGGCCTCGACGCCAACGGTGCCGGTCGTCGACGGGGTGATCACAGGCCTGCATACGTTCGCCCTGGCCCCGGGCGAGACCGTGGTACTCGGTGAGCTCTTGCATCCGAACCTGCCTGGCTACGGCTCTGACGTACCGGTGATCGGGATCTCGACGTTCAAGGGCGTCACCACGGTCACGACCGGCTTTACGTTCCTGCCGCTCAACCAGTTCGGCAAGCCGGCCACCTTCACCGTCATCCGCTTGTGACTGTCTGTGACTGCCTGTTAGCCCTCTGGCCCGGCCGACCGCGAATTGTACAACCAAAGTTCTGGTTTTAGCCATGTGAATTGGGAATCACATCCAGTGTGGATGGAAGTTGCATAGCGGTTTCCGGTACAGGTTGGTAGATGCGCGTCGATTCGGTTCCCGATGTGAAGTTTTGTCTGATGTTCCGGTGCGAGAGCTTGAGCGTCCCGGTGATGCGGCGGGTACTTGGCGACACCCTGCGCGGGCTTGGCGTGGACGAGGAGTCCGTCTACGACATCGTCCTTGCGGCCACCGAGGCCTGCACCAACGTGGTCAAGCACAGCGGCCAGGAGGTACGCGGGTACGCCGTGATGACCAGCGTCGGCGCGGTCAACTGCCAGGTCCAGGTGGCCGACGAGGGAGTCGGCACCGCGGCGCGTGATCCGGGCCGGAGCGAGCCGGCCGAGACCTCGATCGCCCAGCTGCCCGAGTCGGGCCGGGGCCTGGCCGTCATGCGGGCCTTCGTGGACAACGTCACGCTGGATAGCAGCCCGGGCCGGGGTACGGTGGTAACCCTGCGCAAACGGGTAAGGTGGTCCAGGGACGCCCCGCTGCGCCAGTTGCGGGCGGCCAGCTAAGCTTCCTTCTCCCCCTGCGAGGACAACACCTTGCGAATTGGGGTCATTACGTTCCCCGGGTCGCTCGATGACCGTGACGCCGCGCGAGCCGTCCGGCTCGCCGGGGCCGAGCCGGTGCCGCTCTGGCACGCCGACCACGACCTGTGCGGCGTCGACGCGGTGATCCTGCCCGGCGGCTTCTCTTACGGCGACTACCTGCGCTGCGGCGCGATCGCCCGGTTCGCCCCGGTGATGGGTGAGCTGATCCCGGCGGCCAGGTCGGGCCTGCCGGTCCTCGGAATCTGCAACGGGTTCCAGATCCTGTGCGAGGCGCACCTGCTGCCCGGGGCGCTTACCCGTAACCGCGGCCTCCGCTTCGTCACCCGCGACCTGCGGCTGCGGGTGGAGAACACGCGGACGGCGTGGACGCGGGACTACAGTGACGGCGAGCAGGTCGTGATCCCGCTGAAGAGCGGCGAGGGCGCGTTCGTCGCCGACCCCGGCACGCTGGCCGGACTCGAGGCCTCGAGCCAGGTCGTCCTGCGGTACGCCGATCGCAACCCGAACGGCTCGGTCGGCGACATCGCGGGCGTGTGCAACGCCGAGGGCAACGTGGTCGGCTTGATGCCGCATCCCGAGCACGCGGTCGACCCGCTCACCGGGCCCTCGGCCGACGGCCTGCGCCTGTTCAGTTCCGTTGTGGCGGGAGTGCGCGCATGAGCGCGGACACCGTGGCGCGCGCGACCGCCACGGCCGGCCTGGCCCAGCCGTACGCGTCGCTCGGGCTGACCCCGGCCGAGTACGAGCGGATAGCGGGCACGCTGGGGCGGCGGCCGACGAGCACGGAGCTTGCGCTTTACTCGGTCATGTGGAGCGAGCACTGCTCGTACAAGTCATCCAAGGTGTACCTGCGGCAGCTGGCGGCTAAGGCGCCGGCGTCCGCCGCCCTGCTGGCCGGCATCGGCAACAACGCCGGGGTGGTCGACATCGGGCAGGGCTACGCGGTCACGTTCAAGATCGAGTCGCACAACCATCCGTCCTACGTGGAGCCGCACCAGGGAGCGGCCACGGGTGTGGGCGGCATCGTCCGCGACATCCTAGCCATGGGGGCCCGCCCGGTGGCGGTGATGGACGCGCTGCGGTTCGGGCCCGCTGCGGCGCCGGACACCGGGCGGGTGCTGCCCGGCGTGGTCAGCGGCATCTCCTTCTACGGCAACTGCCTCGGTCTGCCCAACATCGGCGGCGAGCTGGACTTCGATGCCTGCTACGCCGGGAACCCGCTGGTCAACGCGCTGTGCGTCGGGGTGATGCGGCACGATGACCTGCAGGTCGCCGCGGCCACCGGGCCCGGGAACAAGGTGATCCTGTTCGGGTCCGCGACCGGCCCGGACGGCGTCGGCGGTGCCTCGGTGCTGGCCAGCGCGGCGTTCGGCGATACGGCGGCTGGTTCCGGCTCTGGCTCTGGTTCCGCTTCTGGCTCTGGTTCCGGCTCTGGTTCCGGCTCTGGCTCTGGCGGGGAGGCGGCCAAGCGGCCGAGCGTGCAGGTGGGCGATCCGTTCCTGGAGAAACTGCTGGTCGAGTGCTGCCTCGAGCTATTCTCCCGCGGCCTGGTCGTCGGCATCCAGGACCTCGGCGCGGCCGGGGTGGCCTGCGCGACTACCGAGCTCGCGGCGGCCGGCACCGGCGGCATGCGGGTCGAACTTGACGCGGTGCCGCTGCGCGACGCCTCGCTGGGACCGCCGGAGATCTTGATGAGCGAGTCGCAGGAGCGAATGATGGCGGTCGTCGAGCCGTCCAACGTCGGCCCGTTCCTCGACGTCTGCGCCAAGTGGGACATCCGGGCGGCGGTCATCGGCGAGGTGACCGACACCGGCCGCCTGGTCATGACCTGGCGCGGCGAGGTGGTGGCGGACATCCCGCCCGCCTCCGCCGCCGACGGCCCGGTCTACCAGCGGCCGGTTTTGCGGCCCGCGGGCCAGGACGCGCTGGCCCTGGATGATCCACCGGTGCCCATCGCGGCGGACGGCGCGGACCTGCGGGCGGACCTGCTGGCCCTGCTCGGATCCCCGGGCCTGGCGGACAAGGGCTGGGTGACCGATCAGTACGACCGGTACGTTCGCGGCGACACCGTGCTGGCCATGCCGGAGGACGGCGGCCTGGTCCGGGTGGACGAGGCGACCGGCCTCGGCATCGCGCTCGCCACCGACGGCAACGGCCGCTACTGCACCCTGGACCCCTACCTGGGCACCCAGCTCGTGCTGTCCGAGGCGTACCGGAACGTGGCGATGACCGGCGCGCGCCCGCTTGCCGTGACCAACTGCCTGAACTTCGGCTCGCCGGAGGACCCCGCGGTGATGTGGCAGTTCGCCGAGGCGGTGCGCGGCCTGGCCGACGGCTGCGCGGCCCTGGGCGTGCCGGTCACCGGCGGGAACGTCAGCTTCTACAACCAGACAGGCACGTCCGCCATCCACCCCACCCCGGTCATCGGGGTTCTCGGCGTCCACGACGACGTGCGCCGGCGGCTTTGCGTCGGATTCGGCGCAGAAGGCTCCGGCATCGTGCTGCTTGGCCGGACCAGGCCCGAGTTCGGCGGCTCGGCCTGGGCGCACGTGCGGCACGACCACCTGGGCGGCCATCCGCCGGTCCCCGACCTGGCCGCCGAGCGGCGGCTGGCCGGGCTGCTCGCCGCGGCGGCCGCGGACCGGCTGCTGTCGGCCGCGCACGACCTGTCCGACGGCGGGCTGGCCGTGGCACTGGCGGAATCTTGCCTGCGCGGCCGGGTCGGCTGCCGGGTACGGCTGCCCGGGGACCCGTTCACCTGGCTGTTCAGCGAATCGGCGGCGCGTGCCTTGGTCGCGGTGCGGCCCGGTTTTGAGGCCGCCTTTGCCTCGCTGCTGGCCGCGCACGGCGTGCCCGGGCAGACCATCGGCAGCGTGGGCGGCGGCCACCTGGTGGTCGAGGACTGCTTCACGATCCCGCTGGCCGAGCTCGCCGCCGCGCACACGGCGGCCTTGCCCGCGCTGTTCGGCTGACCGCCATGCCTGCCTCCCGGCGTCCGGACCCGCGCGGCCCGGACAGCGTGGCCTCGGTGCTGCGGGCGCTCGACGACGGCGCTACCCCGGAACCTGATGAGTTGAAGGTCGCGGCCAGGTACCTGCTGCAACTGCTCGCCGACCGCCATCCAGGCCGCGCCCTTGAGGTGCGGATCCCGCCGGTGGCGGCCGTGCAGTGCCTGCCCGGGCCGGTACACACCCGCGGCACGCCGCCGAACGTGGTGGAGACCGACCCGGTCACCTGGATCCTGCTGGCCGCCGGCCGGACCGGCTGGGCCGACGCCGTGGGCTCCGGCGCCGTCCGCGCCAGCGGCCTGCGCGCTGACCTGGGCGCTTACCTGCCCGTGGACTGACTAAACTGGCTTGGTGCTATACCCCGATGGCGGTCCGATCGATGTACAAGGACCCGAGGATCCGCCGCCACGAGAAGCCTGCGGTGTCTTCGGCGTCTGGGCCCCGGGCGAGGACGTGGCCAATCTCACCTACTACGGCCTGTACGCCCTGCAGCACCGGGGGCAGGAGTCGGCGGGCATCGCCGTCAGCGACGGCAGCCGCATCGTGGTGCACAAGGAAATGGGCCTTGTGGCACAGGCATTCGACGAGCCCGCCCTGACCGCGCTGCGCGGCCACATCGCGGTGGGGCACTGCAGGTACTCGACCACCGGCGCCTCGGTGTGGGCCAACGCGCAGCCCACGTTCCGCTCCACGCCCACCACCAGCCTGGCGCTCGGGCACAACGGCAACCTGATCAACACCCGCGAACTGGCCGCGCTGCTCGGCGACGACGACCTGCGCCGCGGCCGGATCGCCGCGACGTCGGACACTGACGTGCTCACCGCGCTGTTCGTCAGCGACCAGGCGCGGGCCGTCGGGTCCGGCGGGCCCGGGGAGTCCGGCGGGCCGAGGGAGCCGACGGTGGCCGACGGCGGAGTTGAGGCCGCCGCCGCAGCCGTCCTGCCGCTGGCCAAGGGCGCGTACTCGCTGGTCTTCATGGACGAGCAGACGCTCTACGCGGCGCGTGACCCGCATGGCTTCCGGCCCCTTGTTCTCGGCCGGCTGAACGGCGGATGGGTGGTGGCCAGCGAGACCGCCGCGCTGGACATCGTGGGTGCCGCGTTCGTGCGCGAGATCGCGCCGGGCGAACTGGTCTGCATCAACGGGCGCGGGGTCAGGTCCAGGACGTTCGCGGCGCCGCAGCCGCACGGCTGCCTGTTTGAATACGTCTACCTGGCCCGTCCCGACACCACGATCTCCGGTCGCGGGGTACACGCCACCAGGGTCGCCGTGGGACGGCGGCTCGCCGCCGAGCACCCAGCCGATGCCGACCTGGTTATCCCCGTCCCTGAATCGGGGACGCCGGCCGCGATCGGCTTCGCCGAGGCCAGCGGCATCCCGTTCGGCCAGGGGCTGGTGAAGAACTCCTATGTGGGCAGGACGTTCATTCAGCCCAGCCAGACAATCAGGGAACGGGGCATCAAGCTGAAGCTGAACCCGCTGCGGGACGCGATCGGCGGGCGTCGGCTCGTCGTGGTCGACGACACGATCGTCCGGGGCACGACACAGCGTGCGCTGGTGGCAATGCTCCGCGAGGCCGGCGCGGCCGAAGTGCACGTGCGGGTTGCGGCCCCGCCGGTGACCTGGCCGTGTTTTTACGGCATCGACTTCGCCACCCGCGCCGAACTGATCGCGGGCCACATGTCAACCGAGGAGATCTGCGCGTCAATCGGAGCCGACTCCCTCGGCTATGTGTCGCTGGAAGGACTGATCGAGGCGACGACGCTGCCGGCTGGACGGCTCTGCCGCGCCTGCTTCACCGGCGAGTACCCGCTCCCGGTGGGCAAAGACGACCGCACCAAGCACGTACTCGAAGGCCTGGGCGCCGGTTCTTAGCCGCCGCCCTTACCCGCGCCCCGTCGTCCAGGACTTCTTACCTGGCAGCATCTTCCGCGTATCCCGGGTCCTCGTCGTCGTCGTCTTCATCGTCGTCGTAGTCCCCGGCGGGGGAATCGTACTTACCGTTGCCGGAGTCGGCACCGACGCCAAACTCCGCACGCAGCCGGTCAAGATCCGTATCGTCGCTCTTGTACTTGAGCTGACGGGCGACCTTAACCTGCTTGGCCTTGGCTCGGCCGCGCCCCATTGGCTCGACCCCCTCGAACGTCCGGAGCCAGTCAGGCCCCATGATCTCCGCCTCGCTGGCTTTTATGCGTCATACGACGCCGCCGCCGCCCCGCAGCGGAGAGCACGACGTTAACCAGCATCCGTACAGGTACAACCGTACCCGCTTTGCGCCCCTAATGCCTACGTAGTGACGTGGTGCCGACCCAGATTCCGCGCAGCCGCCCGACATCACACATCCTGCGCTCGGCCAGGCGATCCGCCGCGACCGAAGGCGGCACCCCGTCGGCGTCCGCGATCGACAGGACCTTCGCCGTGGTCACGAAGATCTGCTCGGTGGCGGCCCGGGCCCGCTCGAAATTGAATCCGGCCAGTTCGTCGGCTACCTGGATGACGCCGCCCGCGTTGACCACGTAGTCGGGCGCGTGGACCACGCCCCGGTCGGCGAGCAGCTTCTCGACGCCATGGTGGGCGAGTTGGTTGTTCGCCCCGCCGCAGACGATGCGCGCGGTCAGCGTGCTGGCGGCCTGCTCGGTCAGGGTGCCGCCCAGCGCGCACGGGGAAAGGATGTCCAGGTTCTCGCTCAGCAGCGCGCCGATGTCCGCTACGACGCGGACCTCAGGATGGCGGGTCTGGACCGCCTGCGTGGCCGCGGCGTTGACATCGCAGATGACCACGTCGGCCTCGGCCTCGATGAGGTGGTCGACCAGCCGGTGACCGACCTTTCCCACTCCTTCTACGCCCACGGTCCGCCCGCGGAGGCTGGGGCTTCCCCAGACGTGCTCGGCCGCCGCCCGCATCCCGTGCATGACACCAAGCGCGGTCAGCACGGACGAGTCCCCCGCGCCGCCGTTGGCGGTCGTGCGGCCAGTCACGTACCGGCATTCCCTGGCGATGATGTCCATGTCCTCGCTGCGGGTGCCCACGTCGCAGGCGGTGATGTAACGGCCGCCGAGGGAGGCGATGAACCGGCCGTAGGCGCGCAGCAGGGCCTCGGTCTTCAGCTGGGCGGGATCGCCGATTATGACCGCTTTCCCGCCACCGTGGTCCAGGCCGGCCAGCGCGTTCTTGTACGCCATGGCCTTGGACAGCCTCAGCACGTCGGCGAGGGCCTCATCTTCCGCGGCGTACGGGTAGAACCTGGTCCCGCCCAGGCCCGGGCCGAGCGCGGTGGAGTAGATGCCGATGATCGCCCTCAGGCCAGTCGGGGTGTCCTGGCAGAAGACGACCTGCTCGTGGTCCGCCTCACCGGCGGAATCGTTGTCCCTGCGGGACGTCGCGAACACGTTGGTCACGGTGGTGACTCTCCTCATCCGGCCCGGGTCCTCGTTGAACCGGGCTCAGAATAAGCGTATTGCGTGCGCGGCCCGCGGGCTTCGGTCGACGGTCGGATGCTTCCGTACTGATCGGTAACTCAGTGCAGAAATGATCTTGTTACTACCCCCAATCACCTTTGCCGGACTGTGGTATGTCACTATACGAAAGTGATAACTTACGCAGCGTATCTACGGGTCTACCAGCCAGTCGCGGGTTTCCACGAGCCCGACCGCTCCAGGTGGGCCGAGTACGCTGTCTCGCCCGTCCGGCCGCGGCGGCGCGACTCGCTTAGCGTCGAACACGCCGAGGCCCTTCACCGGGCGATCGCGGCGCAACAGATCCTGTTGCCAGATCAAGAGAGCGAGCACGCCTACATCCGGTATGTGGATGGCGTTGTCTACGTATGCCCGTGGCAGACCCGGCTGCGCTGCCTGCTGTCATATGGCCTCATGCTCTCGACCGCGGACGCGGCGCCGCCCGGCGTAATACCGGCCCAGGCCGAACAGGAGACGATCACGGCCCTGGCCCGGCTTGACGACGAACGGCAGCCGATCCCAGGGACCAAGCTGCACATCCTGGCCAGCATCTGGACCGTGCCGCTGGCCTGGTTCGTCCCGTTCGCGGCGGCCGAGCGGTGGCTGGCCCTCGGCCCAGCCGGCTCCCGGGCATCCGCGGCGCGGACCGCGCCCGTTACCCGGGCGCTGATATACACGACGTCCATGTCCCTGGCGTGCAGACGGGTGGCCCGCGGCCTGGCGGCGTTGCGCGGACTGGGCCCGCTGGGCCCTTTGCGGCCAGACCAGGACCGCGGGACGTGGGATCGGTCACACGCAGAGTCCGAGCTAGCGGAGCTTGGCCGGTGGCTGGAGTCTTTCGATCCTTACTCGCTGGTGGAACTGGACTACGGGGGCCTCGTCCAGTTGCTCAGCGATGACGCCATGCGCGGTGATCAGTCCGCGGCGGAGATCGCCGCGGCCATCGACGGCGCAGCTAGGGGCGAGTGTGAGCTCGCGGTGGCGACGTACCAGCGTGCCCACAACCGGTGGCGCGCGTTCGCGGAACTCGAGATGGCCAACTGAGTACCTCGCAGGCCCGTCGGATACTTCCCGGGTACTATTTCCGAAACCGGCGCGATGCGACTATAAGTATCGCTAGACTCACGGTGCGTGACAGTGTTCGGCAGACCAACCGGGCATCCCGGTACAAGAACTTTGCGCCTGGTGGTCGACGTGTCACGGCTGGTGATGGCAATATGGTCCCTGTCGACCATATGGGACATCCCCGACTCGCTCCCCACGGAGCACCAGGCAAACAAAAGGCAGGATCGCAACACTGGTCCAGGAGGAGAACACGCAAATGTCCGCACGCACACCAGAGGCCGAGCCACTGTTGACACCAGCTGAGGTTGCCACGATGTTCCGTGTCGACCCCAAGACGGTCACGCGCTGGGCAAAGGCCGGGAAACTCACCTCGATCCGGACCCTGGGGGGGCACCGGCGCTACCGGGAGACTGAGGTTCGTGCACTGCTCGCGGGCATTCCGCAGCAGCGCTCCGAGTGACGATCACTCAATCAACGCAATGGGGGGACGGCCCCGGTAGGCCGCGCCACACACAGACTGCCGCCCGGCAAGTGAGCTGTCCCGCCGGGCGCATGCAAGGCATGCCTCCGGGGCCGCTCCGCTCGCAGGGGAGGTAGGTCGCACGATGCGTGACCCAGAACTCGTCGCACGTGCTCAGCACGCCGCGACGCGCCTGGAAACGGCATGGGAACAATGGCGTGGGCTGCACGGAATTGCCCTCGCGCCCGCCCAGCCGGTCGTTAGTTACGTAGGCTACTCGCTCAAAGAGCCATGGGATGTACCCCGGGTCGTCATCGGGATCGACGCCAACGAGGCTGAATATCTCGCCGACTACCTCGACCGGGATGAATGCGCTACGCGTGCACAGGTCGCGCCACAGCAGGCGCGGCCGGCTGAGCCGCCGCAGGAGGCGCGGCCGGCTGAGCTGCCGCAGGAGGGCAACGGCGAGCACGCCGTGGCCTCGCTGGCCGGCGCGCCTGTTACCTGCAGTGTCGGCCGCGAGTCGCCGGATCAGGCCACCGGCGTGGCCGCCGGATGGACCCCGGGCGAGGTCCCGGCTCAGGTGGTCCAAGGGGTTCAAATGGCTCAGGCCACGGAGCAACTCGCTGCGTGGCCGCAGGGCGCACCGGCGGCGGCCGCGGATCAGCCGCCCGCCAGCACGTAGCGTCGCTGCGTTCGTCTTTCCGGTTGCGGCTGGTTCACAGCTGTGTCCTAGCCTGCCTTAAGGTTCCCGCGGCATGATCAACAGCGACAGGGCTGAGAGTTCTCGCCCTTCGCGTCTGGGCTCGGGGTGGCCAGGCCCCGCTCCGAGCCCAGACCTCGCCCAACGGGTACCCGCGGCTTAGGGCAAGTCTTGCGCGATTTCCCAGGTGTAGCCGGCCGGGTCGGCGAAGGTGATCGTGCGCATGCCCCAGTCACGGTCCGCCGGCCCACTGATCAATGTCACTCCGTGCCCTTCAAGTTCGGCGGCTACCGCATCCACGTCCTCAACGACGATCGCGAACTGCCCGACACCCTTCTGAGCCAGGCCTAGTACTTCGGCCGGCGGGGCCTGGTGAGCCGGATCGTGCCGCAACATGACGTACATGTCCGTGAAGCGGAACAAGGCCCAGTCCTTCTCCTCGTTCAGCGGAAGCAGGTCGAAGACCTCCCGGTAGAACGTCTTGGAGCGCTCAAGGTCCCCGGCCGTCAGGTTCATGGCGAAGATCTGCTTCTTCCATTCGGTCATGTCCCGCCTCGCTTCGCTTCATAGGTCGGCCGTTGAGGTTGTCCGGAGGCTCGGTAGCAGTCAGCGACTGCGCTGAAGGCGGCCTTGGGTTCCCAGGTCATGTCAGGGTAGGTGTCTCCGTGGCGGCCTTCAAGGGTCTTCACGATGGCCGGGCTGGCAAGGTCGAGGTCGTCACGGGGATCGCCGTCGGGACGGTGGGGGAAGTTGCCGAGCTCGAAGAGCCAGATGAAGGCGCTGTCGACGCCTTCGGTGTTGAAGATTTCCAGTACCTCGCGGATATTCGCGGCTTGCCCGGCCTCGTCGCGGATGTACTCCCCATCCAGTCGCAGAGGGGTTTGGCTGGCCTCGTCGTACTCGACTATCTCCATCGCACGAGCACCGCGGTCACCCGCGCCGGCGTAGGCGGACGCACCGAAGCCAGTAACTGCGACGGGCTTTCCGGCGGCTACGAGGCTGCGTACGCCATCCCGGTAATGGTGGGCGACATCGGCGTTGCGGATCAGTTCGACGGACACGATGTCGAAGAGTGTCCAGTCGGGCCGCTCGAACGGTATCGAGGCGTAAGTGATCCTGCCCCCGAAACGCCCGCGTATCTCCGCCACGGCCCGGACGAGAAACTCATTGAACCGTGCGCTTACCTGGGTCAGGCGCTCGCGGCGGCCAGGATCGGTCAACAGGCGATCCAGCCGCTCCTGCTGGGTGTTCCCTGGCATGAATTCCCGGTTCATGATGGTCAGCTCGACCCCGGCGACGAACACCACCTCAGCTCCCGCCTCCCGCAACCGCTCGGCCCGCTCCGCGCAGTCGATGAGCAGCGACAAGATCTCGTCCGGGGCCAGCTCGAGCGGAGAGGGCGAGAACCACACCTCCAGCCCCAGCCCGGCGGCATGGCGGGCAGCAAGTTCCAGCCGGCCTGGATCGCCGCCGACGACCTGAACGGCGTTGCAGTGCAGGTCGTCACGGATAATAGCCAGCTCCCGCCTGACCACCCCGGGGTCGAAACGCTCACGGGAGACCGAGCCTTTGTAGACGAATCCGGTGTCGTAGGCGATGCCATTTGCTCGCATGCGCTCTTCCTTCCTGTCGCGCCTGTCGCGAGGCTATGACCGAAGGTGCGCACACGCAAATTTGCGTGCGCGCATCAAAATGTGCGATGCTGTCACCGTGACGACACGACGGCCTGGGCTGCGGGAGAGGAAGAAGCAGGCGACCAGGGAGGCGCTGCGCGACGCGGCGCTGCGGCTGGCCCTGGAGTGCGAGCCGGACAATGTGCGGGTCGACGACATCGCCGATGCCGCCGGGGTCTCGACGCGGACTTACAACAACTACTTCTCCAGCCGAGAGCAGGCGATCGTCGCCGCCGTCACCGCCGAAAGGGAAGCACG
>Ga0335074_10006176_pt1 | contig 16610 bp, 13 predicted proteins | sample Lox_Sample_23_FD_206715 | JGI IMG/M metagenome (GOLD analysis project Ga0335074, IMG submission 206715) | Soil microbial communities from Loxahatchee National Wildlife Refuge, Florida, United States - Lox_Sample_2.3 | ecosystem: Environmental > Terrestrial > Soil > Wetlands | place: USA...
GCCGGTCATGCGCCCTCCGCCAGCAGGGTCTTCATCTCCTGGGCCGCGATCGGTGCGGCATAGATGCCGCCGTAACCGTTGGGGATGTCCGGCAGTACGACGGCGACAGCGATCCTCGGATGGTTGATCGGGGCAAAGCCGATGAACCATGCGTCATCGATGTCGGAGTCCGGCCCGCCGACCTGGGCGGTCCCTGTCTTCCCGGCGGCCTGAAGACCCTCCAGGTTGGCCGCCGTTCCCGTCCCCTCCTCGACGACGTCGGTCATCATCTGCGTCAGCTCGGAGGCGCTCTGCGCGCTCATCACCTGAGTCTGCAGGTGTGGACCGACCGTCTGGAGGATCTGACCGTCGGGGCTGACCACTTGGGAGGTCATGTGCGGTTTCATCAGCTTCCCACCATCGGCCACCGTCGAGGCCACCATCGCCATCTGCAACGGCGTTACCAGCAGGTAGTCCTGACCGATCGACGTGCGGCCGAGATCGACCTGATCGCTGGTCACGGGCAGAAGACTCCCGTTCTGCCATTCCCCACTGGGCTCCATCTCGTCGACCGGATAGTCGAGCGGCGGAGCCGAGTAGAAGCCGAAGCGCTTCATGTACTCCTCCATCGTCGACCTGCCGACTCGCTGCCCCACCTGGGCATACACGGTGTTGATCGAGTAGGTGAGCGCCTTGGTCAGCGACACTGGACCCCAGCTTTGATTTCCATCGTTCTCCAGGGGCACGCCGGAGACGGTTAGAGGTGAATTGCCCACGATCGTCGAGTTGGGGGTGTAATCACCGGTGTTGAGGGCCGCAGTGGTGGTCACGATCTTGAAGGTGGAGCCTGGCGGAAACAACCCCTGGGTTGCCAGGTTGTACTTGCAATCGGGCTGCGAGCATGTCGCGTTGGGAGCGTTGTCGTTGTAGGTCGGGTTGGAGTACATCACCTTGACGGCGCCGGTTTGGGGCACGATCGCGACCACCGACCCGGTGCGGCCGGCCAGCAGCTGCTGGGCCAGCTTCTGGCCCGTGGGATCCAGGGTCGTGTGGACGTCGTCGCCGACCTGCTGTCCTGTGCCGAGGGGACCGAACACCGAGGTGATCCCGGTCGGCGTCCCGTTCAGGAGTGAGGAGTCGGCTCGCTCCAGGCCAGCAGCGCTTCCCTCCTTGGCGACGAAGTAGCCGATTGGCTGGGCAAAGAGCGAGCCCTGCGGGTAGGTTCGCGCCCAGGTGCCGTCTCCGGCTGACACCGACTGAGCCAGCACCTCGCCGTTGTCGGCCAGGATCTGGCCGCGCTTGACCTTCAGCGACTCGAAGAACGCAAGCTTGTTGAGGGGATTGTTCTGCAAGGCGCTCGCCTGGAACACCGTCCAGCGCGAGGTCCACACGATGAGCAGCGTGAACAACAGGATGATCACGCCGAACAGCCGCACGATGGACCGATTCATGAGGGCACCGGCCGGCGGGCCCGATCGGAGATCATGAGAAGCAGGGCGACCAGCACGAAGTTGGCCAGGATCGACGAGCCGCCATAGGACACGAACGGCAAGGTGACTCCGGTTAGGGGGATGACGCGAGTAACGCCCCCGACGATCACGAACACCTGAAGGCCGAGGATCGCACTGAGGCCGGCTGCGGTCAGCTTGGAGAAGGAGTCGGCGGCCAGGATCGCCGCCTTGAAGCCGCGGGCGACGAGCATCAGGTAAACGAGGAGAAGCGCGGCCGAGCCGAACAGGCCGAGTTCGTCAACGATGATCGCGTAGATCATGTCGGTGGAGGGAGCCGGGATCAGGTAGACCGCCGGATGGCTGCCGGGGACGGTGATCAGGGCCTCGCCAAAGCCGGTTCCGAATAGACCGCCGGCGGCCTGGGCGAACTGCGCATTGGCCAGCTGGTAGCTGCCGCCGACGGCGTTGTACTCGGATTTCGTGAACGGGTGCAGCCAGGCGGTCACGCGGGCGTCGATGTGCGGGATGTGGGTTCCCAGATACCAGGCGCCAAGGCCGAACGCGATCAGTCCGACGATCACGAACGACACACGGTTCGTGGCCACGTACAGCACGGCCAGGAGCCCGCCATAGAACATCAGCGAGGAGCCGACGTCGTGCAGCAGGATCAGGATCACCATGGCGATGCCCCACAGCAGCAAGACGGGGCCGAAGTGCTTGAGGGGTGGGATCGTCAGTCCAAGAATCCGCCGCCCCTCGACGAGGACCTGGCGGGTATCGCGCAGGTAGCTGGCCAGGAAGATGACGAGCCCCACCTTCGCGAACTCGGTGGGCTGGAAGTTGATGACGCCGGGAATGTGAACGGCCAGATAGGCGCCGTTGACCTCGTCGCCGATGCCCGGGATCCGCGGGAGGATGAGCAGGAACAGCGAGATCGACACGATCACGTAGCGGTAGTGCTCGAGCTTGCGGTAGTCGCGGAAGGCGATCACCGTCGCCGCAAACAGGATCAGACCGAGCACGAACCACTGAGCCTGCTGACGGGCGTAGGTGGCGCCGTCGATCCGGTAGACCATCACCAGCCCGACGCAGGCCAGTACGGCGACGAGCGGAAAGATGTAGGGATCGGCGTGCGGCAGCGTGATCCGGATGAACACATGGGCCGCGATACACAGCCCCAGGAACACCGCGCCGTAAGTGAGCGACACATTCGAGAGCTGGTTCGAGCGCTGGATGAAGACGCCGGCGAATCCGGCCGTGATCAGCAGCGAAGCCGGGAGCAGGCCAAGCAACTCCCGATTGCGGGCGCGGGTCACGAGTGCAACTGCGCCGATGCGGCGCTCATCCGCTGATCTCGCCGCGCTCGATCGCGTTGATCAGGTTGGTGGCCGCCGACTGAGATCGCAGATCGTGGTTGAGCAGGGTGGCTCGCCGGTCCGCGGGGATCAGCGACGCTGGGACGCCTGAGGTGTAGAAGGTCTCGTACATCGGGATCCCGAACGGCAGGATGTAGGGCAGTCCCCGGTACACGGTGACGATCCCCTGGCCGTTGGTGCCGAGGAAGTACAGCTGTCGCGAAGCCAGATACCCGCCGCCGCCGACCAGGAACAGGACGACGACGATGGCGGTGGTGGCCGCCACGGTCTTGCCCAGCCGCCCGAAGTGCCGGGGGCGGTCCGCGGGCCGGACGAAACCCTGGGTCCGAGCCAGCGCAGCCCGCCGGGGTTTCACGCTCGGCGCCTGTGGCAGCGGCACGATGCGAGTGATGTCGGAGCCTCCGGACGGCTTGTTGCGAGCGGCCCCGTCCGCGTGCGAGTTTGACCCGGCCTTGCTGGGTCGGGAGTTGCCCGCGCCGGGCCGAGTTGCGCTGGCGGTCGAGTTCCCCGGCGCGATCGTCGGCTGATCGACCGGCTGGGAGCCGTCTACCTCCTCGACGCGGAACAGCACCACGGTGATGTTGTCCCGGCCGCCGGCCTCGTTGGCCTCGGCGACCAGGCGATCCGCCGCCTCGCGCAGTCCAGGGCTGTCGCGCAGCACCTCCTCCACCCGCTTTTCGGAGATCATCGAGGTCAGGCCGTCGCTGCACAGCATCACCACATCTCCGGGGCGAACCGGTTGCGAATAGGTGTCCACCTCGACGATCGGCTCCGGCCCGAGGGCGCGGGTGATGATCGAGCGTTGCGGGTGCTCGGCCGCCTCCTCCTCGGTGAGCTTGCCGCGCTGCAGAAGCTCCTCGACCAGGGAGTGATCCTGAGTAAGCCGCGTCAGCGTCCCATCGCGAAGCAGATAGGCGCGGCTGTCGCCGACATGGGCGATGGCGACGTGATCGCCGTCCAGCAGAGCGGAGGTCAGGGTCGTGCCCATGCCCGACAGCTCAGGGTCGGCCTGCGCCTTCTCGTAGATCGACCGGTTGGCCTGCTGGACCAGGAGCGAGAGACGCTCCTCGGGGCTGCCCTTGTCCGGTAGACCCGCTTCGAACACCTGCACCGCCATCCGCGAGGCCACCTCGCCGGCCCGGGCTCCGCCCATGCCGTCGGCCACCACGAACACGGGGGCGCGGACGTAGTAGGAGTCCTCGTTTCCGCTCCGCTGGCGACCTGTATCGGTGCGCTGAATCGACTCTGCCGCGCGCAGCATCAGCTCAAATCTTCCCCAACGCTCATTGGGAGTAGGTGAACTCGCAGTCGCCGATCCGGATGCGGTCGCCGTCGTGCAGGGGCTGCGGGCCGGTCAACGGCCCGTCGTTGAGATACGTCCCGTTGGTGGATCCCAGATCTTCGATCACGAGCGTCCGGCCTTGGCGCGTTATCTCTGCGTGTCGGGAGGAGGCGAAGGGATCGTCGAGCTGGATCTCGACGTCGCCCCGCCCGAGGGTAGCGCCATGCGTGAGATCGTAGGCGGTGCCGGGCGGATGGCCCGGAGCGTGCACAACGACCAGCCTCGGCTCGACGTCCTCCTCGAACTCGATGAGCGAATCACCCGTCGGATAAATTCCTGTCGCATCGCTGGGCGCGCTGCGAGCGCCGCCCGGACCGCGACGCAGGTCGAACAGCGAGCTCGTGGCCACCCACAGCAGGAACAGGTAGAGGACCGCGAGGAAGCCGAACTTTAGTCCGACGGAGACTGGCTCGAGCATGGCTGGGTGCGCTCCTATTCCAGCTCGAAAGTGATGACTGACGTGCCGATTTCAATCTCATCGCCCGGCTGGATGACTTCGGGGTGCTCGATGCGACGGCCGTTCAGGGATGAGCCGTTGGTCGAGCCGAGATCGGTGATCACCCACGCGCCGCCTCGCGGGCGCACTTCGGCATGCTTGCGCGAGACGTTCGCATCGTCGATCACCACGTCGCACTGTCGACTTCGCCCGATCGTCGCGCCGCTGGGCCCCACGACCAGCCGCCGGCCCTCGAACAGGAGCAGCGCCCTCTGGGCGCGGACGATGTTTCCCTCCTGCAGCGGCTCGGCCACCCGCGCTGCAGTGCTGTAGACCATCGTGTGCCCCGCCTCCTCACGCTCCTCAACCGGAGCCTCCTCGGGAGAGACGACGCGGGTCTGGATCCCGAACTCCCCCAGCCCCAGGCGCTCATCTGTCTCGAATTCGATCACCGGTCGCGAGAGGAGCGCAAAGCGCTCCCGCCGCGCGTGCTCCAACAGGTATCCGGCCAGCTCGGCGCCCAGCGCATCCTCATAGTCGACGAAGCGCTCGCGATCACGCGGGGAGAGATAGACGCGGTATTCGTTGGGGACGTAGGTCCTCGACAGCGAGTAGGACCGATGCTCCTCCATCTCGCGCGCCAACTTGCGGGCGATTTCGACCGGGCGAACCTCCGACCGGAATACCCGGCTGAAGGTGCCCTCGACGAGGTCTGCGATCTTGCTCTCGAGGCTTCTCAGGACGCTCATGACTGTGCACGCTCTGGGCGGTCATGCTACGGAAGTCGCGTTGCAGGACTTCCCACGCGGCGGGCCCTGCGAGACAGCTCTGGGAGAGCGGGAGTCAGGGCGATCAGCCCGCCGAGGAGCGCTCCGACGACGGCACCGTGGGCAATATGCACACCCGTGGCGGCCGTCGCGCTGGGGATGACCGCTGACCATGCGCTCACCAGCACCAGATCACGCAGCGGAGCGCGCCCGCGCACGATCCAGGGAAGGACGGCGGCGGCAGCCGCCCATACGAGGGCGCCGGTCAGAGCATCTGAGCGCACGAGCCCGATCAGCACGTCGTGAAGCGCGACCGCGAGCGATCCCGTCCAGACGGAGGGATGCGGCAATCGGCTGGTTTGCGCGTACAGCGCGTGGCCGTTGAGCGCGCCGGCTCCGATCAGCCACACGTAACCGGCGGCCGCGAGCATGCCGCGCTCCCAGGCCCTGAACCGGCTGCGCCCCACGACCGCAGGCCACGCCCCGGCCAGGCCGACAAGCCCGAGGGCCACAGCACCGGCCGAGAGGGGCCAGGCGTCACGCCTGCGGGCCAGGGCGAGAAGCGTCGCGCCCAGGATCGCGATCAGAATCAGGGCGCCGCCGGCCCGGCCATCGACGGCCGCCAGCGTCGCCAGCATCGTGACCGCCGCCAGCCAGCCCACGCGGGGCAGGAGGAGGACAGCTCCGGCAGCGAGCAATCCCGCGGCCGCCGGGGCCAGGGGCGTGGTGACGAGAAGGTGCGCGCAAAGCCAGCCGACGGCAAGTCCAGCTGCCGCCGCGGCCAGACCACGGTTCGGCCAGGAGATCAGGCTCGGGCTGGTCGCGATGCCACCGGCTCGGGTGCCAGCGCGCTGCGCTCGAGTGCCGGCGCCGTCAGCTGGGGCGCCGCCGGGCTCGCGCCACTCTGGGCCGAAGGCATCGTGGGCCTCGTGGCCCTCGGCGCCATTTGGGTCAGCGTCCCCCCAGGCCGGCGCGACCACTCCCTTGACGTCCGTCACCTGATTCAAGGATATGGCGAGCGCGTTTCGCAGCGCGATCAAATCGCCTCGTTCCTTGGGCCGAGGACGGAGAGCCAGGTCGAGGCCCGCGCCGAGCTGGCGCGGGAGATCACGGCGCTGGCGGCGTAGCGGAGGGAGGTAGGTGCCAAGGCGACGCGCGCGGCCGGCGCGCCGGAGCTCGGCCACGGGGTTCACGCCGGTGAGCGCCTCGTAGATGACCAGCGCCAGCGAGTACAGATCGGACGCGGGTCCCGCATCGCGTCCCTCAGCCTGCTCCGGGGCCATGTAGGCCAGAGTTCCGATCACGTCTCCGGTGTGCGTGAGGGCATCGCCGCCGACCACGCGGGCGACGCCGAAATCCGTGAGCTTGGCGATGTCGGCAGCGCCGCTCGGACGCGCGGGGACGAGCACGTTGGACGGTTTTACGTCGCGGTGGATCACCCCCTGCTCGTGGGCATGCGCCAGGGCGTCACAAAGGGCCAGCGCGATCTGCAGGATGCTCCGGTCCGAGAGACGGCCCGACTCGAGTAGCTCCTGCAACGTGGTGCCGCGCACCAGCTCGGAGACGAGATACGCGCCGTCGTCATCGACGGCCGCCTCATAGAGGGTGACGATGGCCGGGTGAGCCAGCCGCGCCGCTGCCCTCGCCTCGCGCTCGAAGCGTCCGTGGATGACACGCTCTCGAGGCAGCACCTTGACGGCGACGTCGCGGTCCAGACGCTCGTCGCGAGCTAACCAGACGCTGCCGAACGCGCCAGTGCCCAGGCGCCGGTTCAGTCGGTAGCGCCCCAAGACCAGGGAGGCCTCGTCGTCCGCGTGCGAGGCCGGGGGCCGGTGCCGCGTACCGGTGGCAGCGGCAAGCTGCGTGGTATCCGCGCCCAGCCGCGCAGTCGGCGTTCGGCTGCGCTCGACGCCGCTGCCCGCGTCCACACCAGATCGGCTCACGTCCTCTTCCTTTTCGGCGCGGGCGCCGCCGTCCCTGCTCCACCGGGTGACCCGGCGGCGCATCGCTCACGCCCTGGGTTTTGTCCGTTCCGGCCGCGTACATGGTCATACTGCCGCCACCCGGACTTCCGCAAGGAGCGTAACTTGTCGTTCTTCGACGAGACCGACGAACCGCGACGACCTCCACGGGCGGCGCCGCGCAGACCGCGGCCATCAGGCCGCCGTCCACCGCCCCGAGACCACCAGGCGATACAGACCCGCCGCGGGGCGGCCGTCGTCGTCCTGCTTGCCGTCGTCGTCGTGATGGCCCTGCTCATCCATTCCTGCCAGGTGAGCGAGCGCAACAGCTCGCTGAAGGACTACAACAACGACGTCGCCTCGCTGATCGGCCAGTCGGACAACACAGGGGCTGCGCTGTTCGGGCTGTTGTCCTCGGGCGACAGCGCAACGACTCTCGAAACCGACATCGACAACGGGCCGCTCCAGGGCGCTGGCCGGGAGCTGCGCCGCGGGAAGGCCTTGAGCGTGCCTGGTCAGATGGACCAGGCACAGCAGAATCTGCTGTTGGCCTTGAGGATGCGTCGGGACGGCGTCGCCACGATCGCCGGCGAGATCGAGCAGGCTCTCGGCACCACAGACGCCAGCGACGCGATCCAGCAGATCGCCGGCGCCACCGCCCGCTTCTACAGCTCCGACGTGGTCTACAAGGACTACGCAGCACCGGAGATAGCCGCCGCTCTCAACGCGGCCAAGATCGGCGTGGGAGGCGCCGACGGCGAATCCATCAACGGCGGGCAGTTCCTCCCAGCCCTCGGATGGCTCCAGCCCAGCTTCATCGCCACGCGTCTCGGAGCCCACGTTGCCGTCGCGGGGAACGTGAACACAGCGGCTCCCGGTTTACACGGTCACGAACTGAACAGCGTCAGCGTCGGCGGCGCGGCCTTGCAGACCGGCGCCACCAACACGCTTCCAGCCCGCCCGGCCCCCACCTTCGTCCTGAACTTGACCAACGGCGGGAACTTCGACGAGTTCGACGTCGGCTGCCGCGTGACGGTCAGCGGGCTGAGCGACGTTGGTACGGCAACCATCAGCGAGACGACGCCGGGCGAGACGACCACGTGCTCGGTTACGTTGCCCAAGCCCCCAACGCCCGGCACCTACAACGTGACCGCCGAGGTCGTGCCCGTGCCCGGCGAGAAGAACGTCAGCAACAACTACCTGACCTTCCCCATCACGTTCCAGTAAGCGTGACCGGCTTCGGCCCCCCGCGCCGTGCGGGCCGGCCGGGGCTCGCTCAGTCACCTCCGGCCGCGAGTGCTGCGAGGGTTCGACCCGAGTCGCGTCCCCCTATCCTTCCGCCAGTGGACAACCTGAGCACCACGGCGGGGGTCGTGGCCATCGCGGCCGGCGCCGTGGCGATCGTTGCCCTCGCCGCCTCGGTAGGGATGCTGATCGCGCTGCGACGGGTCCGCGCGGCTCAGCGCGCCGTGCTCGGCGATCGCCAGCAGGACCTGGTGGCTCATGCCGCAACCCTCCAATCCGCGTTCCAGTCGCTCACCGATTACGTAGAGGATGCGGCCAACCGTCTCGACCAGCGCATGACTCAGGCTGAGCAGCGTCTCGATGGAGCGGTCGCTTACCGGTCCCTGGTCCGCTACGACGCCTACGGCGAGATGTCGGGACGGCAGTCCACTTCGATCGCCCTCCTCGACGCCACCCGCTCGGGGATCATTCTCTCGTCCATCCACCATCGCGACCAGGCTCGTCTCTACGCCAAGCAGGTCCACCAGGGACAGCCAGAGCTCGAGCTCTCCCCGGAGGAGGACGAGGCCATCCGGCTCGCGCTGGAAGGTGGTGCGGTGCAGCGTGGCAATGGCGAGCGGCCTGGGCGTCGGTAGGGGTCCCATTCCGGCGGCAGTGCTTGTCGATGTGGAAGGGTCATGATGGTCGTGGACGCGCGCGTTGGATACCTCGGGCCTGAGGGGACCTTCACCCATGAGGCCCTGATCAGCGCGCCGGCGACCGGCTCCTACGATGCCGTCCCGGTCGCCACGATCTACGACGTCGTCATGGCCGTGCACGACGGCACGGTGGAGCGAGGGTTGGTTCCGATCGAGAACTCGCTGGAAGGCTCGGTCAACGCGACGCTCGACGCGCTGGCGATGGAGACGGAGGACGTAGCGATCGTCGGCGAGGTCGTCCACCCGATCCGCCAGTGCCTGATCGCCCGCGAGCCGCTCGAGCTGGAGAGCATCGAGGTCGTCGTCTCCCACCCCCAGGCCAACGGTCAGTGCACGCGGTTCGTGCGAACACGCCTCCCGCGGGCGCAGGTGATGACGGCCAGCTCGACCGCGGACGCCGTGAGGATGGTGGCCGAGCGCAGCGAGCGGTGGGCCGCCCTCGGCAACCGGCTGGCCGCCGAGCTCTACGGTTGCCAGGTTCTGCGGGCCGGCGTCGAGGATCTGGCCGGAAACGAGACGCGCTTCGTGTGGCTCGCCCGGATGGGGACGCCGGCCGCGAGCCGAAACGAGCTAGCCGCCCCCGGGCCCTGGAAGACCGCCATCGTCTTCTGGGGACTAGGGTCCGAGGCGCCGGGCTGGCTGGTCGCCTGCCTGTCCGAATTCGCCACTCGCGGCGTCAACCTGACGCGCATCGAGTCGCGCCCGCGCAAGCAGGGGCTGGGCCGTTACATGTTCTTCGCCGATCTCGAGGGACGAGACACCGAAGACCACGTGAGCGAGGCGCTTGTCGCACTGAGCGAGCACGTCGAGGTCCTCCGCGTGCTCGGCTCCTTTCCCGCCGCCTGAACTACGCGAAATCCCCGCCGCCTGGGCTGATGCGGAACTAAACCCCGAACTAAGTTACAGGAGTGTTACATTAACGGGGTGGCCGCCGTCACCGTTTCCGAGGCCGCGCCCTCGGCCCTGATCGGCAGGGTTCCTCCCTCGCCGGCCGGCCCGCTCGCCGAGGGCGAGACGCATGGCCTGCTGCCCCCTCCGGAGGTGCCGCTGCCGCGGTGGCGTCAGGTCCTCGCCCTCAGCCAGCGCGAGATCGAGTTCGTCTTCCGCTGGCGCCGCCAGCTCGGCGACGTCTACCGAATTCGCGGCATGATCTCGGGCGGGCCGGTGAGCACGTGCCACCCCGATCACATTCGCTCGCTGTTCACCGCTGATCCGGAGAAGGCCCCATCGTTGACCGCCGAATCGGCGCTGCTGCCGGTGGTGGGCCCCAACTCCGTCCTGACAGCCAATGGCCCACGGCACTTGCGCCAACGCAAGCTGTTGCTCCCGTCCTTTCACGGCGAGGCGATCGATAGCTACGTCCAAGCCATCACGGAACTGGCCGAGCGCGAGGTCGAGCGCTGGCCGCTGAATCGACCGCTGGCGCTGGCGCCCCGCATGCAGGCGATCACGCTCGACGTCATCACGTCGGGCATCCTCGGCACGAAAGGCCGTCCCGCGCGCGGTAGCGCCGTGCACGGTCTGGCGCAGACGATCAAGGTGGTGACCCGCGCCTCGACCATGCCCGTGGCGAAGGTCGCCGAGATCCTCAACTTCGGACACAGTGAGCCGGTCGGCCTGCAGGCGCGGGCCATCGCCCTGCTTGACCGCTACGCGTACGCGATCATCGCCGAACATCGCGCGGCGCCCGATCTGGAGGACCGGGGCGACATCCTGTCCCTGATCATGCGCGCCCGGACGGAGGATGGGGAGCCGCTGAGCGACCGCGAGCTACGCGACGAGCTGTTGACGCTGATCCTGGCCGGCTTCGAGACAACGGCGAACTCCCTGGCGTGGGCCTGGGAGCGGCTGGTGCGCAATCCCGCCGCCTACGACGCGCTGCGCCACGCAGTGCGAACCGGCGAGGATGCGGACGGCCACGTCGAGCGCGTCATCTACGAGACGATGCGCAACCGCCCGGTCATCCCGGCCATCGGCCGGCGGGTGAAGGTTCCGTGGCGATTGGGTGACTACCTCGTGCCGGCCGGCGCGCCGGTGGTGATGAGCACGCTGCTCGTGCACCATCGAGAGGATCTGTACCCCGAGCCGTTCTCCTTCCGCCCCGAGCGCTGGGTGGGACACAAACCCGGAACGTACGAGTGGATTCCGTTCGGAGGCGGAACCCGCCGCTGCCTGGGCGCCGCGCTCGCCATGGCCGAGCAGCGTGTCGTGCTTTCGACCATGGCCCGTCGCCTGGAGCTCGAAACCGTCGACGCCGCTCCAGAGCACGCGCAGCATCGCAACGTGACGATGATCCCCAACCATGGCGCGCAGGTGATCATCCGCTCACGGACCGACTGAGGCATCCGGGCGTCTTCATCGAGGCGTCTCCGTCGGGGGCGCGTCGCCACTGCCCTGGGCCCGTAAAGCCAGTCGTGGCGGCGGAATCCGCTGCATCGACCGCTACACTTGCCGAACCGATGGGGATCGCAATACCCTCGCCACAGTGGTCCGCGCCGCCTTCTGAGCACCAGCGGCGCGGGCCTGATGTTGGGCGGGTGCTCGTCTTGAACGCGACGTACGAACCAGTGAACGTGTGCACGGTCCGGCGCGCCGTCGTGCTGTTGCTGAAAGAGAAGGCAGAGGTGATCGAAAGGGCTGAGCGCGAGTTGCACTCCGCCAACACGACGATGGCCCGGCCGGCCGTCATCCGGCTTGTCACCTATGTCCGAATTCCGCGCGACACCCACCGGCGCAAGATCACGCGACGAGCTGTCTTCGCCCGGGACAACTGGACCTGCCAGTACTGCGGTTCGCGCTCGCAGCTGACCGTCGATCACGTCGTCCCACGTTCGAAGGGCGGACCGTCGACCTGGGACAACATCGTCGCCTCCTGCGCGCCCTGCAACCGGCGCAAGGGCGACGCGCTGCCCCGGCAGGCGGGCATGCGGCTCAACCGGCAGCCTCGCACGCCGAGCCCTCACGTCTTCATCCAGGTCGCCAGCCCGACGATCCCGGCCGCCTGGCGACAGTATCTGGCCGCCTGAGCCGGCGGACTCGAAGGTCTTCTTGGGCGGGCTCCTCTAGGGTCCGGCAGCCATCGTCTCCGTCGAGGTCCTTCGCTATGCTCCCGTCTACCAGAGAAAGGAGGTGGTCCGAACTTGTCTGACAGTTCTTGCGGGACCCTGGAGGTGTCCGGCCGCTAGGTCGGAGGCTGACCCCGCTTAGCGGAGTCCAACCCGCGACACCGTCGTGCTGGTGCCGGCTCTAGTCCCTCCGGCGTCGTCCTACAGGCCAGCGCGACTTAGCCAGCCAACGAAGTTCTACGAGGGGCGCCGTCGCCGGCGCCCCTCGTGCTTTCTGCGTCCCGGTACGCTCCCAAGAATGTGCCGAAACATCAGAACCCTCTACAACTTCGAGCCGCCGGCCACGGATGCCGAGGTCCATGCCGCCTCAGTGCAGTACGTCCGCAAAGTGAGCGGCTTCGCTCGTCCCTCCCAGGTCAACCAGGAAGCGTTCGATCGCGCCGTCCAAGACGTCGCCGCCGTTACGCAGCGACTGCTGAACGAACTGCGCACGAACGCGCCGGCCAAAGATCGCGTTGCCGAGGCAGAACGAGCCCGGGCTCGCTCGGCACGCCGCTTCGCCGCCTGACGCCTGACGCCTGACGCCTGACGCCTGACGCCTGAGACGGGATACGGGGGCCCCGGGTGTCTGTCTGACTTCCGGCCAGGCTAAGGGGCCAGGCTAGGCGCCGCCGTCGTCCGCTGGGGGGGTTGCTCCTCCGTCCCCGTTCTCGTCATCGATGGCGATGTCCTCCTCGTCGGCGGCGCCGTTCTCGTCATCGGCGGCGCCATCGAAGCCGATCTCGATCTCCCCTGGCGAGAGGCCCACACCGTCCTCGGCCACCGGCGCCGCGGTCGGCGCATCGGACTCGACGATCAGTGCCACAGCGCTCACCTGGTCGTCATCCCGGATGTTCATCACCTTGACACCCTGGGAGGCGCGGCCGTACCGGTTGATGCCGCGCACCGATGTGCGCTGGACCATGCCGTTCTGAGATATGAACACCAGTTCCTGGTGCTCGCGCACGACGAGGGCTCCAGCCAGCGCTCCCTTGTTCTCGGTAAGCGTGATCGTCTTGACCCCCATCGTGCCGCGACCCTTCACCGGGTAATCGGAAATCGAGGTGCGCTTTCCGTAGCCATTCTCGGTAACCACCAGCAGCTCTTGGTCATCGCGAGCGACATCCATGGCCAGCACGGCATTACCCCGCTGTGAGACGTTCATGCCACGCACACCACTGGTGTCGCGTCCCATTGAACGGACCTGGCTCTCGGCGAAGCGCGCAGCCTGACCGGAGCGGGAAACCATCATGATGTCGTCGTGCCCACTGGTCCGGCGCACCGCGATGAGCTCATCGTCGTCGCGAATGTTGATAGCGATGATGCCATCCGCCTTGATAGGCGTGTTGTAGGTAAGGAACTCAGTCTTTTTCACCAGTCCGTTGCGGGTGGCGAAGACGAGGTACTTGCCCTCGGTGAAATCCCGGGTTGACAGTACCGACTGGACCCTTTCACCTTCTCGCAAAGGCAGCAGATTGACCAGTGCTCGGCCCTTCGCCGTACGCGAGGCCTCGGGTAGCTCGTACACCTTCAAGCGATAGACCTTGCCCCGGTTGGTGAAGAACAGCAGGTAATCGTGCGTGGATGACACGAACAGGTGCTCGATGTAGTCATCGTCCTTCATGTCCATTCCGGTGACGCCAATGCCCCCGCGACGCTGCTGCCGGTACGTGGAGAGGGGCAGCGACTTGACATAGCCCGAATGAGTGATGGAGATGACCATCTGCTGGTCGGCGATCAGATCCTCGATGTCGATCTCACCCTCGGCATGGGTGATCTCGGTGCGGCGCTCGTCGCCGTAGGCCTCCGCGATCTCGCTCAGCTCGTCCTTGATCAGGGTTCGAACCCTGGACTCATCGCCGAGGATCTCGCGTAGTTCCTTGATCCGCTCAACCAGGTCCGCGTGCTCCTGCTTGATCTTGTCGGCCTCGAGTGCGGTCAGTCGGCTCAGTGTCAACTGGAGGATCGCCTGAGCCTGCACGAGCGAAAGCGCGAACCGCTCAGTCAGGCCTTCGCGCGCTTCTTCCGGGTTGCGTGACGCCCGGATCAGCGCGATCACCTCGTCGAGGTTGGCGAGCGCGATCAGCTGTCCCTCGAGCACATGCGCCCGTTCCTCAGAGCGGCGCAGCTCGTATTTGCTACGACGGATCACCACCTCGCGCTGGTGGTCGACGTAGTGGCCGATCACCTCGCGTAGCGAGAGCGTGCGCGGCACGTTGTCGACAAGGGCCACCATGTTCACCCCAAAGGTGGTCTGGAGCGGGGTGTGCTTGTACAGCTTGTTCAGTACCACCTTCGGGATCGCATCGCGCTTGAGCTCGATCACGATCCGCATGCCGTGGCGATCTGACTCGTTGCGCAGGTCAGCAATCTCAGGAAGCTTCTTCTGGTCGTGAAGCTCCTTGATCTTGAGGATGACCCCGCCCTCACCATCACGGCGCACCTGATAAGGCAGCTCGGTAATGATGATCGCCTCTTTACCCTGGCCGATCGGCTCGATGTGCGCCTTGGCCTGGACGCGGACGCGGCCACGGCCCGTGGCGTAGGCATCGCGGATTCCGTCGCGACCGAGGATCGTGCCGGCCGTGGGGAAGTCAGGTCCCTTGATGTACTTCATCAACCCGTCGACGTCGATCGACGGGTCGTCGATGTAGGCGATCGTCGCCGCGATGACCTCGCGGAGGTTGTGCGGAGGGATATTGGTCGCCATGCCGACGGCGATGCCGGAGCTGCCGTTGACCAGCAGGTTCGGGAAGCGCGCGGGCAGAACGACCGGCTCCTGAGTGCCGCCGTCATAGGTAGGCACGAAATCGACCGTGTCCTGGTCGATATCGCGAAGCATCTCGGTTGCGAGCCGCGACAGACGCGCCTCGGTGTAACGCATCGCCGCCGCCGAGTAGCCATCGATGTTCCCGAAGTTCCCGTGACCGTCGACGAGCGGGTAACGCATCGAGAAGGACTGCGCGAGCCGCACGAGGGTGTCGTAGATCGCCGAATCCCCGTGAGGGTGGTACTTGCCCATGACCTCGCCGACGATCTGCGCCGACTTGACATGTCTACGGGTCGGCTGCAGGCCCGTCTCGTTCATCACGTGCAGCACACGGCGGTGAACCGGCTTCAGGCCGTCGCGCACGTCCGGCAGAGCGCGCCCGACGATGACCGACATTGCGTAGTCGAGATACGCGCTGCGCATCTCCTCCTCGAGCCCGCGGGGCTCGATGTTGCCGCCGCCGATGGTGTCTATGGTCGCCACGGTGCTCCTATACGTCCAGGTTGGCTACAAGGCGAGCGTTGTCTTCGATGAAGGCTCGGCGCGGCTCGACCTGATCGCCCATCAACATCGAGAAGACGAGGTCCGCCGAGGCGGCGTCCTCCATGGTCACCCGCACGAGGGTTCGCGACGCGGGATCCATGGTCGTCTCGCGCAGTTCCTCCGGGTCCATCTCCCCGAGACCCTTGAAGCGGTAGTACTGGACGCCCTTCTGGGCCACATCGAGGATCGCCTCGTGCAACTCGGCGAAAGAGCTCGGCTCGGTCGAAGTCTCTCCGAGACGGACCTGGAAGGCGGGCGTCCCGACTAGCTCAACCAGGTCGCGGTGGAGAGTCGCCAGCCGCTGGTATTCGGGCGCCTCGAGTGTCGAGCGTCGAACATGGTGAGTGGTGGCCAGGCCCGTCTTGCTCTCGATCGTGCGCACGACGATCTCGGTCTCGGTCTCGCGCACGAGCTCGGTCGTGTACGTGTCGGTCTCGTCGCCATTGCGGCCAACGAGCTTCAGTAGGCCCGCGACGTCGGTGACGTTCTCGTCGAGAAGCCGAGCCTGCTCGATGAACGCGACCACGCCGTGTCCGTGCGCCGCCCGGAGAGCTGCGGCCCAGCCGTCGTACTGCTTGAGCAGACGCGAGAAACGCTTCCAGCGGACATCGGTCAGCTTGAATTGTTTGTTGTAGCGGTCGTAGACCTCGATCTTGTCGAACTTGTCGCCGAGCAGGATGTCCTCGAGATCGGATTCGCGCTCGAGGTAGCGATGCTTCTGGCCGCGGGTTAGGCGATAGAGGGGCGGCTTGGCGATATAGACGTAGCCGGCTTCGATCAGCGGCTGCATCTCCCGAAACAGCAGGGTGAGTGCCAGCGTGCGGATGTGCGCACCATCGACATCGGCGTCGGTCAGCAGTACGACTTTGTGGTAACGCGCTTTGGTGATGTCGAATTCATCGCGCACACCAGTTCCGATCGCCGTGATCAGGGCCTGG
>Ga0335074_10006177_pt1 | contig 16609 bp, 15 predicted proteins | sample Lox_Sample_23_FD_206715 | JGI IMG/M metagenome (GOLD analysis project Ga0335074, IMG submission 206715) | Soil microbial communities from Loxahatchee National Wildlife Refuge, Florida, United States - Lox_Sample_2.3 | ecosystem: Environmental > Terrestrial > Soil > Wetlands | place: USA...
CTGCAGCAGGCCGTCGGTTCGCGCCTCGCGATCGATCTTGATTTCGAACGCAACCTCAAACCGGCGGCGGGCTTGGGTCCGCAGCAAGCCATAGGCTTCGGCTTCGTTTGGATAGCCGCGCCGCCGCGCTAGTTATCCGGATCGTTGAATTTGATCCACCAGTGCGTGCCGTCGCAGAACGGTTTGTTCTTCGATTGTCCGCAGCGGCAGAGTGCGTAGTGCTCGCGATTCGCGCCTTGATTCATCGGTTCGCCTTCTAATTCGATGCCGCCGCGCACGTAGTAGCTCGCGTTCTCGGCAACGTAGATTTCCGGCTCGCGCTCTTCACCCATGTACGTCGTGCCGTCGTGGATGAAGCCGAGTGCGCCGGACGGACACGCGCGCACGATGTCGATGATCTTCTCAGGCGTGTCACCATCGGGCTTGACGAAGCTGTCGCCGTCTTCATGAAAGACCGCCGGCAGATGATCGGTGCAGTTGCCGAAGTGACAGCATGTTCCACGGTTGTCGAGCACCGTGATGTCTTTGCCTTCGTATTTGTCTAAGCGATCGAGCCGGCGCGCAGGATCCTTCGAACTGTCGAAGCCGATCTGTGCGTGCGTGCCGTCGCAGTACGGTTTGAGCTTGGAGCCGCCGCACCGGCACAGCGCGACGATCGGGCGGACGTGAAGCGTCTCGCCCTTGGAGTTCGTGAGCTTGCGCAGGTTGCGCACGATGTAGGGCCCGTTGATCTCGGGACGTATCGTGGTGCGTGCATTGCGCTCATCGGCCTCAGTGCGCACCGACATCGCAAACTGCGGGGGAATATACGGCGTGAGACAGTCGGCCACGCCTTCCATGGCTGCTGCCGACTCTTCAACCTCTTGCGGGAGCCCGGTCTCTTGCGCGAGGCGCGTGAGCCGCATTTGCAGATCGTAGCAGCGCTCGAGGAAGAAGATCCACGCCGATCGCTTGTGCGCAAGCAGTTGAATGTTACGGGTGAAGCCGAATCCTGGCCCGGCGTTTTTTCCCGGATATTCGCGACCTGCCGGGGTCTTGGCCAGCGCCTCGCCCAGCGGCCGAAGCACCGAAGACATAATGTGCAACGTCCCGCGCGCCAGGTGTCGCAGTTCTTCCTCGGTTTCATTGACGCGCGCGAAGAACCGCTCGAGCATCATCAGCATCAGCGCATACGTACTGTTGAAGAGTGCGGCAAGTTCTTGTGCGACCGGATCGGTGATGCGATTGGTGCCGGGCATCTCGGCGATACCGCGCGTGCTCGGATTACTCAAGAGCGGGCGCACCGGATCGAAGACGCGCCCCTCGCGCTGTGCGGCTTCGATCAGCGCCATGTATTCGTTACGGATCTTATTGAAGACGCAGAAGTGCGCCTCGGGATGCTCCGAGGTCGGCGATTCGCCTTGCTCGATGATCATCTCGATCGCACGTTTAGCGGATGCGGCGTCGGTGACTTGCACCAGTTCCTTCGGAAAATCGAGGTACTGCGGCGAGGCTTGCGCGGCCGGATTGCCAATGAACAGCCGCTCCGGCTCGATGCACAAAAACGCGGATTCGATCTTCCGATAGAACTCGCCGACCGTGCGGAAATCGACGTCGAACGGCTCGATCGTGTTTTGCACGCGTACGACCTCGGCGTCCTCGCAGTGCGCAACGCGCGCGCTAATCGCGGCGAACGTGGCGGCACGTTCGGGCCCGAGAATCGTCAAGTCCGAGGGCATCTCGTAGCAGACGAGCCGATCGAGCAGCTCTTGCGAAAACGGTTCGAGCGTCATCTGGATCCCGAACGGAAAGGCCGTCGCCGCAATCGGAAAATTCGCGCGGGCGAAGTGCGGGGCGCCGCCGACGGCGGTCATCAAGTTGCAGACTTGCCCGAGGTGCAACATCTCCTCGACCGCAACGTGCGCCAATTTGCGCTTCCACACGCGAACGGCGGCTAACTCATCGGGAGTCATACCGCCCTCGGCCAGACCCGTCTTGAGCGAATAGCCTGCATAGAGGTAGACGCAGGCGAGGTTGTGCTCGAGCTCCGATGCCCGCGTCAGCAGGTAGAGCAGTTCTTCGCGCGTGGTGACTGGGGCTACGGTTGTCGTCATGTGATGCTAAACCTCATTGCCATTGGCAAGGTTTTGCGTCGCGGCAAAGGAAGCAGCCGCCATGCTCGTGCTTGCTCTGATATCGGCTCTTGTGGTGGCTGATACCACCGCGGGTAATCCGCACCTCTTCGCTGGGTTGGCTGGAACGTGGTCGTGTTCAACTGCTGCTGGATCGTCGGTGATCCAACGGTACAGTGTCGCGGCCAACGGCGACGTTACCGAACGTATAGATTGGACCAATCCTCGAATGTCCGGCGGCTCAGGGGATCAAGTCTTCAGCTACGACGCCTCTTCGGGTGCGTGGAGCGTCAAGAATACCGGATCGATCGGCCTCATCTTTACCGGCACGATTCGCGATGTTGACGGAAACGTCGCCGATATCGTCGGCACGCAGACGGACGGCAAAACGACCGTCCCTACCCGCGAGCGCTTTATCTTCGAGTCGCCATCGTTCTTTTCGCACGTCTGGGAAGTGCAAGGTTCCGACGGCGGCTGGAGGCCGATCAGCTATGCCGAGTGTTCGCTTGCCGAAACTGTGCGACAATAGTTGCAACCCCGTCACGAATCCTGGGTTATACAAGGGAAAGCTTCGTCTCTACTAGCGGGCGGTAAATGACCAAAACGTTCCTATTAGCCGCGCTGCTTGTTGCCCAGGTGCCACAAGCCGCGTCTGTTGCCTCTGCGCCTCCGCCTGCGCCGGCGGTCATTTCTTCATTTACCGAACGCATCGCGCCGGTTCAGCACTACACCTTCGACGTCGACGCGCGCATCGCGCTCTTGACGTTCCCGTGGATTCGCTTCACCTTGCACGGCCACGGCACGTACACGCGCGGCGGTGACTTCAGCGTGCACTTCGATAATGTGCCTTGGTTCGGGCGCGGCTTCGAAACGATGCCGATGGGCGCGCTCGACCTCAACAACTGGCCGGCGATCTATACGATGTCGGTGGCGCAAACCGATGGCAACGTCGCGACGCTTTCGATGCACGATGTTGCCGACAGCCATCTCACTGAAGCGCGTGCAAAGGTTGACGCGATGCAAGGGCTCTTGCAAGTACTTTGGACGTACGACTATGGCGGCCACGTAAAGCTCTCGATCGTTCCGCAATCGGTTTCCGGCTTTTACTTTCCCTCAACCGAAGAAGCCGAGATCGTGATGCCGCAATACCGCGCGATGGCGTGGGCGACGTTCACCAACTACCAGGTCGTCGCTACTGGGCACTCGGCGCCGGAGACGTCTGCGCGACAGCGTCGTTAACGAACTTTACCGCGATCACCGTGCCGGGCTTCACGTCGACGTCCGTCTTCATCTCCTGCGAGAGCATGTAGCCGCCGGCAGCGCCGAGCAATCCGCCGTGATGTTTGCCCGCTGCGATATGTCCCGCGGCGCCGCCGCCTAACACCATGCCGATCGTGCGCCAGTGATGTGACTGCGCGTTGAATGCGCCGACGTTGACGAGCTGCACGTCGATCGGCGCCTTCTCGCCGTCGGGAAGACGGACGTCATCGAAAACGACGGTGAGGGCGGGCTTCTTTCCCAGACCGGCCGGCGACACCCCCGCGAGATGTCCGTCGATAATTGCACCGTCGCTGCGAACGATCGTAAACGTGTCGCCATCGTGGCTCTTCTTGGTCGAAATCTCTTGCTGGAGCTTGCCGCGGAACTGCGTCCCCGATGCCACGAGCACGTTACCACCGGCCGCCGCCGGCGCGCCGCTCGCGGCACTTTGCGTCGAAACGTTGGAGCTTCTACCGCAGGCGCAGAGCGCAAGAACGGTAATGCCGGCGATGATCGCGAATTTGCTCATGGCGCGGTGTTGGGCCGGAATAGCAGGAGTCCTTCTAGATGCAGCAACGGGTCACCAACGATTTCACCATCCGGGTTGCTACGGTCAACGGGTCAGGCAGTCAGTCTTCCAATTTGGTTTTGACCAACGCGATCTTCCGTCTCGGAATCCCGGTCGCACCGAAGAACGTGTTCCCCTCTAATATTGAGGGGCTTCCAACCTGGTTTGACGTTCGTATTTCCTCGAAAGGCTATCAGTGTCGCACGCGCGACGTCGATCTGCTCGTAGCGCTGAACCCCGCGACGTGGCGCACCGATATCGCGGGTGTAAAAGCCGGCGGCGCGGTGATCTATGAAACGAGCTACCCGATTGCGGGCGAGAGTCAGCGCGACGACGTCACCTATTACGCGGTGCCGTTCAACGAACTCGCCAAGGCGAACTTCAGCGACGGCGCACTGCGCAAATATCTGCTGAACATGATCTACGTCGGCGTGGTCGGCGAATTGCTCGGTATCAGCGAAGAGGACGTCGAAGCCGCGATTGCGTCGCAGTTCAAACGCAAAGCCAAAGCGGCGGCAACCAACGTCGAAGCGGCGCGCGTCGGCTACACGTACGCGCGGGAGAACCTAAAGAAGACCGATCGCTTTGCGCTCGAGCGCGTGACCGGCAAGACCGACGGGCTATCATTCATGGACGGCAATCGTGCCGCTGCGCTCGGCTGCATCATGGGCGGCTGTACGGTTGCGGCGTGGTATCCGATCACGCCGTCGTCGTCGCTGTGCGAGAATTTCATTGCGCTTGCCGACAAGTACCGCGTCGATGCGCAAACCGGCGAGCGGCGCGTGGCAATCGTGCAAGCCGAAGACGAACTCGCGGCAATCGGCATGGTGCTCGGCGCAGGATGGGCCGGCGCGCGCGCGATGACGTCGACGTCGGGTCCGGGCATTTCGCTCATGGCCGAATGGGCGGGCTACGGTTACTACGCTGAAGTGCCGGCGGTGATCTTCGACGTGCAACGCGCGGGGCCGTCGACCGGTTTACCGACGCGCACGATGCAAGGCGACGTTTCCTTCGCGTACACGCTTTCGCATGGCGATACCAAACATATCGTGCTGCTGCCGGCAACCGTGCAAGAAGCCTACACAATGGCGATGGATGCATTCGATCTCGCCGATCGCTTCCAGACGCCGGTCTTCGTGCTCTCCGATCTCGATCTGGGCATGAACCCGTGGATGACCTCCGCGCTACCGTATCCGCGCCGTCCCTTCGATCGCGGCAAAGTGTTGCGCGAAAAGGATTTGAACAAGCTCGAGAAGTGGGGACGCTACCGCGACGTCGATAACGACGGCGTGCCCTATCGTACGCTGCCGGGAACCAATCACGCCAAGGCCGGTTACTTCACGCGCGGGACGGGTCACGATGAAGAGGCGCGCTACTCAGAAATGCCCGACGTGTGGCAGCGCAATCTCGATCGTCTCGTCAAGAAACACGAAACCGCACGCACCGCGGTTCCGCAGCCCCTAGTCGAGGGACACGGCAACGCGATTGCGATTCTTGCCTACGGCACGACGCATCACGCGGTGATCGAAGCGCGCGACATCCTCGAACATCGCGGGATCGAAACCGATTACATGCGCGTGCGGGCACTCCCGTTTTCGCCGGATATTTCGGCATTTGTCGCGCGGCACGAGCGCGTCTACGTCGTCGAGCAAAATCGCGACGGCCAACTCTTCGGGCTGCTGCGCGTCGAACTACCCGATCATCTGATCTCCCGGATCCATTCGATCCGTCATTACAACGGCGTGCCGATCGATGCGCATGCCATCGTCGATCCGCTCCTCCAAGCCGAACGTGAACCTGCGGTGATAGCTGAATGACAGTCAATCTTCTCGGTCTCTCGCGAGACGTTTACAAGGGTCTTCCCACCACACTCTGCGCCGGATGCGGCCATAACTCGATCACCAATCATCTGATCAAGGCGCTTTATGAGTACGGCGTCGCGCCGCATTTGCTCGCGAAGATGAGCGGCATCGGCTGTTCGTCCAAAACTCCGGCGTACTTCGTCGAACAGGCCCACGGTTTCAACGGCGTGCACGGGCGCATGCCTTCGGCGGCGACCGGCGCGAAGCTCGCCAACAGGGAACTGCTCGTGCTCGGCATCAGCGGCGACGGCGATACCGCGAGCATCGGCCTCGGGCAATACGCGCATATGGTCCGGCGTAACGTCGATTGCGTTTATATCGTTGAGAACAATGGTGTCTACGGGCTGACGAAGGGGCAGTTTTCTGCGACCGCCGACACGGGTTCGACGCTCAAGAACGGCACGCCCAACGAATACTCGACGATCGACATTTGCGGCCTTGCGATCGAACTGGGTGCGACGTTCGTCGCCCGCTCGTTCTCCGGCGACGGAAAACAGCTCGTTCCGTTGTTGCAAGCCGCCTTTGCGCATCGCGGCACGTCGATTCTCGACATCGTGAGTCCGTGCGTCACGTTCAACGATCACCAAGGCTCGACCAAGAGCTATGCGTACGTCAAAGATCACGAGATCGCGATCAACGCGCCCGATTTCATTCGGCCGCGCGAAGAGATCACGGTCGACTACGAGCCGGGTACCGTGCAAGAGATCACGCTCGAAGACGGGTCGCGCGTGATGCTGCGCAAGGTCGACCGCGATTACGATGCGACCAGCCGCATCGGCGCGCTCTCAATGATTCATGAGACGCGCGAGAAAGGCGAATTTGTCACCGGCTTGCTCTTCGCCGATACCGGCGTGCCCGATTTGAGCGAACGCGAAAAGCTCGTGCAGAAACCGCTCAAAGACCTCAAAGAGGACGAACTGCGGATAAGCCGCGGCGACTGGGACGCGCTCTTTACGTCTTGACGAGTTCGATCGCCGCCGGGTAACGCCAAGCCTCGCCTTGGTTGCCTTTGATCGCTGCAATTATGCAGAAGATCACGTTTACCAATTCGAGCGGCCACACGAGTAAGAACCCGATCAGTACCCAGTGCAACATCCCGACGATGATCCACGCGATGAGCATCGTCAGTTGGAAGTTGAGCGCGTTACGCGCTTGATCTTTGAGCCACGGATTGTTGCTGGCCGCAAGATACACGATCAGCGATGGGACAACGGAGAAGAAAATTCCACCGAGGTGCGTAAGCAGCGCAGCAATTTTGTCGCTCGAGGTAGGAGAGGACTCAATCATGAGGTTGGGGCCTCCTGGCGATTGACGGAGCCTCGGTTTTCGCCACCGCCGTAGTGCCACCGCTTGACAATCCATAAGCATGAGCTTATCATTTGACCGTGACCGCGACCGTCCCCGTCGATTCCGTCATGCGAACGCTCTCCGACCCAACCCGGCGGGCGATCTACGAGCGAATCGTCGCCTCGAACGAGTCGACCGTGCGGGAACTGACGGATCGCGCCGGCGTCTCGCAGCCCGCCGTCTCGCAGCATCTCAAAGTGCTGCAAGAGGCCGGGCTAATCGTCGGCCGGAGGGAGGGGCGCAATACGTTTTACCGGCCGGATCCACGCGGCTTACTGCCGCTTGCGGCATGGATGCAAAACCATCGGCGCTTCTGGGAAGAGCACGTCGATCGCCTTGGCGACCACCTACACGCTCTGCAGCGAAACGAGGAGAACCATGACTGACGCACCATTGACCCAACCCCATCTCCAACGTGCGAAGGCGACGGTGTCGCGATGAAGATCGTTTCGACCATCGCTCGTTATCTGCTTGGCCTGACCTTCACGGTATTTGGCCTGAACGGCTTCCTGCACTTCATCCCGTCGCCGGCGTTTCCGCCGGGTTACCTCATGGATTTCTTCACTGCGCTCGTCGGCTCGGGCTTCTACATCATGGTTTTCGGCGTGCAGCTAATCTGTGGAATCTTACTGCTGATCAATCAGTACGTACCGCTCGCGATCGTAGCACTTGCCGCGGTACTGGCGAACATCCTCACCTTCCACGCGACGATGAATCCGCAGGGGTTCCCAATGGCGATACTCGCGACGATACTGTGGTTTCTCACCGCATGGCCGATCCGCGCGCAATTCGCATGCATCTTCGCAAGGCAGGTCAAGGTATGACGACGAGGGCCGAGCTGCTACGCGGAGCGGCGAAACTCTTTTAGACGATCTTCGAGCCGCGCGAACGCCTCGACAACGATCGGGTCGAAAGCTTTACCGCTCTCGCCCCGGATCTGCGCGAGCGCGTGCGGTTGTGTGAATTCGATACGATGCGGACGTTCCGATGTGAGCGCAACATAGGTGTCGGCGAGAGCGACAATGCGTGCCAAGAGCGGAATCTCCGCTCCGGCAAGTCCATCAGGATAACCGGTGCCGTCGAAACGCTCGTGATGATAGCGCGCAATCGCTTCGGCCTCTCGCAGCAGCGGGCGCGTCGCGCCGCCGAGAATCGTTGCGCCCGCGTCGACGTGGGTGTTGACGATGCTGCGCCAGCGCATGGGCAGCGCCGAGGGTGTCGAACGCACGCGCTCGGGAATGGAGAGCATCCCGATATCGTAGACGAGTGCTGCCGAGCGCAGCGAATCGATGTCGCTGTTGTCGAGGTGCATCTGTTGGGCGATCGCAACCGCGAGGTCGCGTACCGCTTCGGCCTGGTCGGCGAGTTCGCGGCTGCACGTGCGCATCGCGCGATGCAGGCGCTCGAGCGTATCGCGCTCGTCGGTCGGCATCACGATCTCGCCGTAGGTAGCCCGGCTGGTCGGCTGCACGATGGCAAAGCGACGTAGATGCGCGGTGAAATCTTTGAGCGAGATCGGCTTCTCGACGAATGCGGTCGCTCCGGCACCCAGAGCGCGCGGCCCCAAGCTGTGGTCGCTGTTCGCGGTGAGCATCAAAACCGGCGTAAAAGCGTGCGCGGGCAGATCGCGCATCGCTTTGGTGAATGCGACCCCGTCCATGTCGGGCATGAAGTAGTCTACGACCACCAGCGACGGGCGCAGGTGCTCGAGCTCTTGAAGGGCGGTATAGGGGTCGCTGAACGCGATGGGGGTCTCGCCCAAGACGCGCTTGATAACGGCGCTGTAGAGCTTGAGGGTGGCCTCATCGTCGTCGACGATCACGACGCGGTACATGTTCCTAGTGTGCCCATTTTGAGGCTTGCGCGGATTATCGCGGCGAAAACCTTTGGCCCCGTCTAGGTAAAGCAGCCGTCAAGTGGCCGAGCGATCGCTATCCAGCCCGCGGCTAAAGGCATAATAAACAGGGATTCCGGTCAACAAGACCCCGATGCCAAACGAGGCGTCCATGGGGGACTTGAGCACCACGTCGATGACGATCGCCCACGCGGCTAGGAGAAAGAGGAGCGTGCTCCAGGGGTGCAGCGGGATGCGAAACCAGGGCTCGGGGGCTCCGGCGATCCGATCGCGCCGGCGAAAAATGAAGACCGCGAGCGCCGCAAATCCAAAGAAGATGTAGTCGATGCTCGTGACCCAGTTGAGGATGAGACTGTAGCGTTCGGGTCCAGCCAACGCAATCGCGATGGCCGCCGCGCCTTGTACCGCAATCGCGATCACGGGCACGTGCGTCCGCGGGCTAATCCACGCGAGCTGTTTGAAGAACGTGCCGTCGGCGGCCATTTGAAAGTACACGCGTGGCGAGGTGAGGATTTGGTTGGCGATAAAACCGAGCGTCGAGAGCGCGACGATGCTCGCCATGACTTTTGCGCCGACAGGCCCGACGACGGCTCGGACGATATCCGAAGCCGGGGTCATTGTGCCGGCGAGACGCACCGGGCCAAGCACATAGATGCACACGGCGTTCATAGCTAGATAGAGCACGATGACAGCGATCACGCCGACCAAGATGCCGATCGGCAGGGAGCGATTCGATTCGCGCATCTCACCGGCCATGAAGCTCGACGTTTGCCAACCGCTGTACGCAAACATCACCGGCACGAGCGAAAGCCCGATCGCGACAAATGGATTAAAATCGGCGGGCACGATCGGCACACCGGCGCCGGCAGTAGCGCGCACGGCAAAAAATCCGGTGACGATTACGCCGGCGATCGCGACGATCTTCGCGATCATGAAGCCGTTCTGCGTCGATGTGCTCTCGCGCACGCCGAGGCAATTGATAATCGTGAAAATCGCAAGCACCACGACACCAACGATCGTGCCCTGTACGGTGGTGAGCGTTATACCGGTTATCGCCGGCAGGTAGAGCGCGAAGGTGACCGCCGAAGCAGCAGAGCCGCCGCTTTGCGACACGAGCAACAGCGTCCAGCCGTAGCAAAACGCGACAATCGGATGATACGCACTGCGCAGGTATGCATAGACGCCGCCGTCATAGGGTCGGCGCGCGGCGAGTTCAGCGAAGACGCCGGCGCCGACGATCGCGATGATTCCGCCGACGACCCATGCGCCCATGATGAGGAACGGCGTGTGCACGAGTCGCGCGACGACCGACGGGTTGACAAAGATGCCCGAACCGACGATGCCGCCCATTACGATCAACGCGGCGTCGCCTACCCCAAGGCGGCGGAGGAGATGCGGCTTAGGCTGTTCGTGCAAAGCGCTTCCAGGCGTAGAAGAATACGATGCCGGCGACGATCACGAGCGTGCCATAGAGCGTGTCGAGCGGCACAAGGATCACTTCCGTAAAGAAGATTGCCAGTAGCACGACCATCAGCAGAATCGTCGAGATTGGATGAAACGGGACGCGAAATCGCGGTTGCACTTTGTCGCGGTCGCGCTTGCGAAAGATAAAGATTGCTCCTGCGGCGAGCACGACGAAGATCCACTCGGGGGCGGTGATCCAGTTCACGATCTTGTCATAGGTCCCGCTGATGGCGATCACTGCCGCGACCAGGCCCTCAGCGATAATGGCGATCGTAGGCACGTGGGTCTTTGGATTGATCCATGCAAGTTGCTTGAAAAACGTGCCGTCGGCAGCCATCTGAAAATAGACGCGCGGTGTTACGAGCATGCGCGTGCTCATGAAGCCGAGCGTGGAGAGCGCGATTGCAATAGCGATCAGCCGTGCGCCGACCGGCCCCATGAGCGCCTGCATTACGTCCGATGCCGGCACTTTCGTCGCGGCCAATCCGGCCGGCCCGAGCACGCGCAGACAGCCGATATTGACCAGCACGTAGATCGCAATAACCGCCAAAACGCCGAGGATCAAGCCGCGCGGAATCGTGCGTTCAGGCTCGACGGTCTCGCCGGTAATGTAGGTTGCGCCCTGAAATCCGTTGTACGCAAAGAGCACCGGGAGCATCGCGAGACCGAAGGCGCCGAGCAGCGTGCCGGTCGAAGCGAAGCCCGATAACGTTGCTCCGGCTCCCGCAGCCGGATGCGCGAGCAGCCCGGCAACGATCAATCCGGCGATAGCGGCGACTTTGAGAATGACGAGCGTGTTTTGCCACGTGCCGCCTTGACGCACGCCAAGACAATTGATCGCAACCAAAATCGCAAGCGTGATGACCGCTACGATGCGGGGATCGAACGCCATCCCGGTGAGCGGCGTGAGGTAGCCCGAGAAGAGTACGGCTGCGGCCGCGGTGCCGCCGGTGTCGGCGATGAGCAGCAGCGTCCAGCCAAAGACAAACGCGACGACGGGATGATAGGCGTCGCGCAGATAGGCGTAGATGCCGCCGCTGACCGGCCGCCGTTCGGCGAGTTCTGCAAAGACGAACGCACCGATCAGCGCGAGGAGCCCACCGACGATCCATGCGCCAATCGCGAGCCAGGGGAGATGGGCGCGATTTGCGACCACGGCGGGATTGCGAAAGATTCCCGACCCGATGATGCTGCCGATGGTGATCAGCGTCAGGTCGAAAACGTTCAACCGGCGTTGTAGCACGGACATGCCTGCCCAGTACCACGCTGGGGCTAACTTGCCTGCGCGCTCCGCTGCGTAGCTTCGTGTACCACGCGGGAAATTTCGTTCAAACTGCCGCGCACCGCGTTGACGATGGCCGGATCGTAGAGCGTACCCGAACCCTTATCGAGCACCTCGATCGCTTGCGCCAGCGTGAGTGCAGGCCGGTCGCCGCGCGCACGCAAGAGCGCACTCAACGTATCGGAGACGGCGACGATGCGTCCCATGATCGGGATCGAGGAACCGCGCAGTTTTTTGGGATAGCCGGAGCCGTCGTAGCGCTCGTGATGCGTTTGCGCAATCACCGCTGCGGCGCGCATCACCTCATCTTTGTGCGCAGCAAGAATCCGCGATCCCGCTTCGGCGTGGCGCTCGATCTCCACGCGATCGGCTTGGGTTGCGGTGTTGCGGCTTTCCAAAAGACGCTGCGGAATTGCCGCTTTGCCGATGTCGTAGACGCGCGAGGCGAGACGCAACGTCTCGAGCTCGTCGTCGGTTAGCTTCACCTCACGCGCTAACGCCATCGCAAGTTGTGACGAAAGATTGTGGTGTGGAACGATCGAGGGATCGTGTAGCGCGGCGACGTCGAGCATGGCGTCGATCAACGCCTCGGGACTCGGCCCTGATGTGGCGCGTTGCGGCGCGTTGCCACGCGAGCCTGCTTCCTTTAGACGCGCGGCCATGTCGGCGCGCTCGCGTTGGGCATCGATGATGTGCATCGCATGCACCAAGAACTCCGACGGGTTGATCGGCTTTTCGAGGAAGGCGTGGGCGTGGAGCTCGAAGACGGCGCGGCGCAAATCGCGATCGGGTTGCGCGGTTAAAAAGATCACTGGGGTGCTTTGCCGGCCGTCGATCAGTCGCATGCGACGCAAGAAGTCGATGCCGCTGATATCCGCAAGGGTGCTGTTGACGACAACGAACGCAGGGTCGACGCCCCCCACCCAGTGGAGCGCGTCCGACGCTTTCCTAAAGCAGATCGGCTCGACGTCGGCGATGCGACGCAAGATCTGCGAAAAGCCCGCGAGCGACGACTCTTGGTCGTCGACGACGGCGACGTGCATTGCCCCTCCCCGCCCGCCGGCGGACCACGGAGAAAACCAGGGTGGCTCGAAAGGCACCCTCTAAGTAGAAGGTTTCGGCAAAATACGGCACGAGGGCCATCGGGGGGCTGGCAGACGGTGCAACTGAGTGCTAAGATTGCGAATCTAGGGACGTAGAGCCATGGAGTATATCGTGCGGCCCCGGCTGGGGGCATTCGAGCCCAACGCCGACGTCGTGGTCGACGAGGAGCGCGGGGTGGTGGTGGTGGCGGTCGAGGCGGCCGGCGCGGACCCCAAGAGCCTGCGCGTCGAGGTAGACGACCGGTCGCTTACCATCTCCGGGGTACGCTCTGAATCAGTGCGTATCCGCAGCGGCTCATTCATCCAAAAAGAGATCTCGTATGGGTCTTTTGCCAAGCGTCTCCGCCTGCCGGTGGCGGTGGATTTGCTCGGCGATGCGCAAGCCAACTACACCGATGGTGTGCTGGTAATTACGCTGCCCATCTCGTCGACGGCGTATGTGCCGGCGACGCGCACCGAGATTCGTATGATCGTGAAGAGGACGTTATCTTAGAACATGGCTGAACGCAAAGCCAAAGAACTCGTGCCCGCAAATCTCATCGGCATCCTGCCGCTGCAAGAAGCCGTGCTGTTTCCCAACACCGTGATTCCACTTGCGGTCGTGAAGAAGCCGGGCATTTTGTTGGTTGAAGAAGCGCTGCGCGAAGGCAAGCCGATCGGCCTGACCGTGCTTAAAGATCGCGAGATCGAGAATCCCGGGCCGAACGATGTACAGCGTATCGGTACGATCGGCGTGATTCAAAAGATGCTGAAGGTTCCCGACGGCACGATTCGTTGCATCGTCGCCGGCCAAAGCGTCTTTAAAATCGAAGAATTTACCCAAGAGCAACCCTACATGGTTGCGGCATACACCGAGCTTCCCGACGTGACCGTCGACAACGAAGAGCTGGTGGCGATGCAGCGCAACCTCGGAGGGCTCTTCCAAAAACTCCTCTCCTACTTGCCGCAAGCACCGCGCGAGATGGAGATGGAAGTTCAAAACATCACCGATCCCAACGTCTTGACGTACTTCGTCGCATCGACGATGCGTTTGGAGACGGCCGACCGGCAAGCGTTGCTCGAAGAGCGCAACACCGGGCGCCGCATGCGCAAGCTCACGCTCCTGCTTACCAAGGAACTCGAAGTGGTCGAACTCGGCCACAAGATTCAGAGCGATATCCAGCGCGAGATGGAGAAGAATCAGCGCGAGTTCTACTTGCGTCAGCAGTTGCGCGCGATTCAGGAAGAGTTGGGCGAAGTCGATCCGCAGCAAGCCGAGAACAACGAGCTGCGACAGAAGATCGACGAAGCCAAAATGCCCGAGGACGTCAAAAAAGCGGCGGAGCGCGAGCTCGACCGGCTTTCCAAAGTCCCGCAGGCGAGCCCCGAGTACAGCGTCATTCGCACGTATCTCGATTGGATCGTGCAACTGCCGTGGAGCGTCGATACGCCCGATCATATCGATATCAAGAAAGCACGCGAGATTCTCGACGAGGATCACTACGATCTCGAGAAGATCAAGGATCGCATCATCGAGTATTTGGCGGTCGGCAAACTCAAGAAGAAACTGAGCGGCCCGATCTTGTGCTTTGTCGGACCGCCGGGTGTCGGAAAGACGTCGCTCGGCCAGTCGATCGCGCGGGCGATGGGCCGGAAGTTCGTACGTATCTCCGTCGGCGGGGTGCGCGACGAAGCCGAGATTCGCGGCCATCGCCGCACCTATATCGGCGCGATGCCGGGCACGATTATCCGCGCCATGCGCGACGCCGCGACGAAGAATCCGGTAATGATGATCGACGAGATCGACAAGGTCGGGGCGGATTTCCGCGGCGACCCGCAGTCGGCGTTGCTCGAAGTGCTCGATCCGGAGCAGAACAACTCGTTCCGCGATCACTACCTCGATCTGCCGTTCGATCTGAGCCAAGTGCTGTTCATTTGTACGGCCAACTCGCTCGACACGATCTCGCCGCCGCTACGCGATCGCATGGAGATCATTCAGCTCGCGGGCTACACCGAGCTCGAGAAGCTGCAGATCGCCAAGCGCTATCTCTTGAAGAAGCAGCGCAACGCGAACGGGCTCAAAGAGACGCAGGCGCAGATCAGTGACACCGCACTGCGTGCGATCATCAACGATTACACGCGCGAAGCCGGTGTGCGCAATCTCGAGCGCGAGATCGGCACGGTCTTCCGTAAGGTCGCGCGCAAGATCGCCGAATACGCGCGCTTCAAAGCGCGCGTGAAGCCGGAGAATCTGGCCGACTACTTGAGCCGTCCGAGGTTTTTCAATGAAGTGAAGAAGCGCGTCGCGTCGATTGGCGTAGCGACGGGGATGGTGTGGACGCCGGTCGGCGGCGACATCGTCTTCATCGAGTCGTCGGCGATGCCGGGTACGGGCAAACTCGTGCTCACCGGACAGCTCGGCGACGTGATGAAGGAGAGCGCACAGGCCGCGATCTCGTTCCTGCGTTCGCGTTCGAGCGAGCTGGGCGCCGCGGATGACTACTTCAACAAGCACGACATTCACGTGCACGTGCCTGCCGGCGCGACACCGAAGGACGGACCGTCGGCCGGTATCACGATGGCGACGGCGATTGCCTCGATGCTAACGGGATTCAAGGTTGATCCGAACCTCGCGATGACGGGTGAGATCACGCTGACGGGGCAAGTGCTGCCGATCGGCGGACTCAAAGAGAAGGTGCTCGGCGCCAAGCGTGCCGGAATCACCAAGATTCTCTTCCCGAAGCGCAACGAGATGGATCTCGATGACATTCCGAAGGAAGTGCGCGACACGATGACCTTCGTGCCGGTCGAAGAGATCAGCGAAGTGCTGCATCACGCGCTGGGTAAGCGCGTGATCTCACCGGTGCCGCTCGGTGAGGATGTGCGCGCAAGCAACGTCGTGCCGATGCGCCGCCGCAACGGCGTCGCGAAGCGCCCGGCGCGCGTGACGACGACCGCCGAACGGCGCCGTCGCACCGCCCGCAAACGGTAGAAGTAACGTAGGTATCCTTTCGCGGTAATCTGAGCGGCTTTCCCAGAGGGAAAGCCGCCTCACGGTTGTAAGGTTCGTGTCCCGTCTAGTGCGAGGGTACGCCGGCTGTGAAACCACTTCTGTCCGCAGCTATCTCGTTTGCGCTCGTTGTGCTCATTGTTGCCGGTTGTACGCCTGCAACGGTGATTCAATCGTCCGGGCCCGTCATTTCGCTCTCCGGCGTCGTCGGTGACGCGATCGCGCTGACGCTCGGCGTTCCCCTCACGAGCCAGGCATCCGAGCCAAATTACACCGGCAATTACACGTTCACCGTCGCGAATGCGAGTATCGCAACGGTAAGCGTTCCGCCCGGCCCGTCGGCGCATCGGCGAAACGCGGCCTCGACGGCCACCGACAAGCAAGGCGACGTGACGATCACGCCGGTCGGTGTCGGCTCCACGACGCTTACCGTACAAACCAGCAATGCGTCGCTGACGGTCATACTCAGCGTTGCAAACGCCGCGCCCTCACCAACGCCAACGCCGACCGCGACGCCTACTCCGACGCCGCCGCCGCCCGGCGTGCTTTCGGTCAATCCAACCACGCTGTCGTTCTACACGACGGGTGCAAGCGCCGAGCAGACGGTGTTCGTGCAGGAGACCGATTTCTCGGGCACGCTGAGTGAGACCGACTCCTGTTCGGGGATCGTGACGGTCAGTCCAACGTCATCGTCGTCGCCGTACAGCGCGATCGTGACGCCGGTGGCCGCCGGAACGTGCACGATCACGTTCACCGACGGCACCAAGA
>Ga0335074_10006178_pt1 | contig 16607 bp, 19 predicted proteins | sample Lox_Sample_23_FD_206715 | JGI IMG/M metagenome (GOLD analysis project Ga0335074, IMG submission 206715) | Soil microbial communities from Loxahatchee National Wildlife Refuge, Florida, United States - Lox_Sample_2.3 | ecosystem: Environmental > Terrestrial > Soil > Wetlands | place: USA...
AATAAGCCTGCTCCTAGAACGAAAATACAGGATGCCTCCTAGATTCAAGATCAATCCCTCTAGTTCATTCATCTGCAAGGATGCTCGCTGAAGTCTGGGGCAGGTCTGCTAAAGGATGACGACTGGTCCGCGTCGGGCATAGCTGGGAGCGTTGGGGTGACCACGCCTACACGGCTTGGACATCTAGTGCTCCGAGGATCGCCGTTCCCGACCGAGAATTGACAGTGGCTGGCCGCGGTCAATCCCACGGGACAGGATTAGCCTCTATGCGTGGTCTGTGAAGTCAAACGCTGATACGATTCACTGACGATGTCGGCCACTCGTTCGGGTTGCTCAGGGAAAAGCGCATGGCTCGCATCTTCGACAATTTCGGTCGTCACTCGATCACCCAACTGCTGTCGTAGCTCTCCCCAATAGGGGCGAGGTTTGAACGGGTCTGAGTCGGGGATAATTTCGAGAATCGGGGCATTTCCGGCGCTCGCAAACTCGCTCGCCGGCGTCCGGTGCACGCTGCTCACCTGCATTTGCATCGTCTCCGGATACCAGCCATCCAGCCAAACGGTGGCATCGTGGTTGGGTGCAAAGAAGCCTTTTCTTAGTGCCGCCAAGCGTTCTTCCGTCGGAGCCTTTAGATCGCAAGCCTGCTGCGGTGTTCGCTCGATCTCCGGCGAAACCGCACTGCACTGCGCTGAAGCCACGATGACCCCCGACACCAGCGAGGGGTAGTCTACGGCAACAGTCTTGGCTACGCCGTGCCCGAAGGCGTGACCAAGCACTACTGCCTTTCCGTCGCCGAGTTCGCGGATCACGAGAGCAACATCAGCCGCTTGATCGTGCAGCGAAAGCCCATCCATCTTTCCCATTGAACCGGAGATGCCACGCGGCTGCGGGCGCAGAACTTTGAAACCAGCTGCACTCACCCTATCCGCAAATGAATCAAAATCTTCCCCCCCACGTCCATAAGATGGCAGGACGACCAACGCGGGACCAGTTCCATCTGCATAGACTTCGAGCGTAACGCCATGACCCTTGACACAACGACTTTGCCTTGTCCCGACCACAATCAGGTTCCTCCATTTTCATTTGTAGAGTCGAAGAATCCGTCCGGGACCTGTGCCGGTTCCTTGTCGAGAGGTATGCGGCCTGTCCGAACGAGCCGAGCCAGGAACATATACGAACCGACGACATAGAGCATCTCGGTAAGTTCGCGAGCCGAAAAGTGCTGCTCGGCTTCTATATAAGTCGGATCGGAAACTTCAACTAGCCGAACAGTTTCCGTGACGAATTTGAATGCTGTTGCTTCTTGGGCGCTGAAACATGCTGCTTCCAAATTGACCTTGTCGAGTTCGGCAATCTTTTCCTCGGGAATTCCAAGGCTCTTCGCCACAACCACGTTCTGCCGCCAGATGTACTCGCAACCGGAGAGCTTGCCGGTCAGAAGCACGACAAGGCGCTCAATCCGAGCATCGAGCTGAAGCGGCTTGAACAGACGGCCGAAGTACTGCATGTAGTCCGGAGCAAGCGAGGGTGCATTCGCGAGTGCGCGAAATACGTTGATCGATGGAAGTCCGGCCGCCGCCCCGACCAAAAGGGGTTGGAGCGTGGATTCATTCGGTAATGGTAAGGGGCGCCTTACCACCGATTGTTGTTGCGACTGCATATCGCTCATAGAGAGATCCTGTTTCTTCTCTCGACTAAGTTGCATGATGCTTAACGCTTCAGTCCTTCTGCAAAAGAAGGGACGTCGTGGAACATCAATGTGAACGCGACCATCGTGAAGTAGCCCATGATGACTGCCAGGTCTGAAACTGCATTTGTCCCGAGCTCCTTGATCGCGCGATCATAGAGACCTTTTGGCACGTAACGTGAATTCACAAGTGCTGCGGATACTTCGTAGACCACCTGCTGCCGGCTATCTTCAAAAGAGACGGGCAAACCAGCAATAATGCGCTCGACTTTCTCGGACGGGATGCCAGCCTTCGAGTACCCGCTCGTGCCCTCCGCAATCCATTCGTGTTCGCTCAGTGGAAACGCCGCGCCCCATTTGCCCAAGAGCAGAAGAACAGCGATCTCCCTTTCCGCCTCGCTAAGCTCCGACCCACTTCTGTAGTAAACGCCCAGCGGGATCATCAGTTTCATCAGGGCCGGGTTCTCTACCCAGATCTTGTAGGGGCCAGGGCAAATGCCGCGATCCTTCATGATCGATTCGTAGCCTGCGCGCTGCTCTGCGGTCATGCTGTCGAGTGGAATCTCGGAGTATCTTCCAAACGTTGGGTCGGCCATTTGGTTTTATTTCCTTTCTAATGAACGATTACTCTCTCGCCAGTTGAGACGTCCGCAAGACTCCTGACTCCGATTGCGACCCTATATCCACAGGTCGCGCCGTGCACTATCCTCACGCATCATTCAGATGCATTGCCGCGGTGGACCAAGGCATACCGTTTTGGTCAGCTGCCATACCTACAAGGTATCGCCTCAGTTCGCCCCGAAACGTGCTCACTGCTGTGCTGCTTAGAAGAATGACGTTCGTGCATCGTTGCTTCGAGAAATGTTGCAGATAACGCGCGAAAGTGCTGTTTTCCGGTATGATTTGACGATTCCTCAATCGCGTATGGCCGACGTACAGGCACGGCCAGGCGGACAACATAAACAGCAGATGGGAGATCCCGTTAGGTTCGCGCGGGTTCTCATGGATCTAGCAAAGTGTGAGCGCCAGCCAAAACATCTGGTGGTGGGTAGCGACGCTCTTCGACGTTGGTACGACAAGATCCTGCGCGATTCGGACGAGATAACACGTTGGAAAACTCTTTCGGAGTCTACGTAGCCACGTGCTCGTTCCGACCCGATTGACATGCGTCTGTTCGATGCACTGTGGAAAAGAGGGTGATGAGCCTCAGATATCAAGAATCTCCCTGCCCGCGTCTGGGTACTAGAGAATCGTCAGACCCTACTAGCCTCCGCAAGGCGCGCCTCCAAGAGATACATGGTCACGATCGGTCCGACCTTAGTTCCAGCAGCCGCAGCATGGGCCATATGCGCGACTGCATCACTGGCGTTCCCAACGGCAAAAACACCGGGCCGGCTCGTCCGGCAGCCGTCACTACTCCTGACGATGCCATATTCGTCCACGTCGCACAGGGAGGCCGCCAAATTAGAGGTTGCCTTATACCGCATGGCTACCCAGGTCGCGTCGCAAGGAATTGTAGCCCCACTCTCGGTTTTAACTCCCACGAGTTGGCGTTCCTTATGCAACAGGCCTGTCACTTCGTCAGACACAATTCTGATCCCCAATTTGCGGAGCCGCTCTTCGCCCTCTGGCTCGATCTTGCCCTTTGAAACGACGGTCACATGGGGAGACCACATCGAGACCCAGGAGCCCATATGCGCAAGACGTTCGGGAACGCCAAACACCACGAAGCGTTTATTGCGGACTTCAAATCCATCGAAACATGGGCAAACCCTGAGATCGTTCCCCCATGGCTCCGCGAGACCCTCCAGGCGGGGAACCTCATCCGCCAGCCCAGTAGCGAGAACGACCGCCCTCGCGAGGATCTTCGTTGCGCCCCGAACTTCAAACAAACCATCCGAGCGCGCGTCGATTCGCTCGACCAGCTCCTTGCGGATCGTCACGCCATATTTCAGCGCCTCTTCGCGGGCGGCGGCCAACACATTTGCGGGCGACACACCATCGAAGCCCACGTACTCACGAACTTCATCCACCGCAAAAATCCGCGGGCGACCGCCGTCATAGATGACCGTGGAACGCCCGGCTCGTCCCAGGAATACCGCTGCGCTCAGGCCGGCGATTCCCGCACCCACTACAGCAACATCCTGAATGCATTCTGCCATCTCGCATCCCTCCTATCATCCGCTGTGACACCTGACCACCAGGCTCGCTTCATTCCCGCTGGTCGTCATATGCTGGAATGATGACGCCCTTGGAATCACTATATCACGCAACATGTGGTGTTGCATGAGTCGGAATAATCAACTCTCGGACGTTCTCCACATCCTCCTACACCTCATGGATGCTGAAGCGCCTATGACCTCCGCCCAGATCGGGCAGATGCTCGAAACCAATGCGGTGGTCGTTCGGCGGACCATGTCAGGTCTCCGCGACGCAGGCTTGGTTTCGTCGGCAAAGGGACACGGAGGAGGCTGGACGGTCTCCTGCCAGCCTCAAACGACAACGTTGGCAGACGTCTACGCAGCGTTAGGGTCACCCCCAATCTTCTCTTTAGGGAATCGTTCTGATAACCCTCAATGCCTAGTCGAACTTTGCGTGCAGGAATCACTGCGCAGCGAGCTCAGCAAGGCGGAAGCTACCTTGATAAGGAGCTTCAGGCGGATTAGGCTTTCCGAGCTTTCTAAGGAGTTCTCATCTCGCATTAAGGATTTCAAGGCAGTTCCAACAGGCGACGGTGATCGAATTCGATGGGTGCGCCGATCTTGAGACACTCACCAGCGTTGCGTTCCGATTACGGCCCGTTATGGAAGCCATGGTGCAGCGGGGCTACCACTATGAATTCAGCAAGACAGGAAGCCGCGTGCAGCCCACCTGCCTTTTGGCGGAAGACCTGATCGACGCTCAGCAACAGTCTCAGTAGGGACACAGTTACTATGCGGGACAGCCCTGGAAGAATGATTCGGGCTGGTCGCAAATGAGGAATCATGCAGTTGGCGATGGGTGGATGCAAGCAGACTTCGCATTAATGAGCCCGCCCGGTATGGCGTGAACACGGAGAATAACCGATGGTCAAAAAGATAAGTTCAGAGTGCCTCCGCCTGGACGAAAAGGTCTGCGTAATCGCGGGCGGAGCCAGTGTCATTGGCCGTGCAGTGGCAGATCGATTGATGAGCGAGGGGGCTGTTGTGGTAGCCATTGACCAGGAAGAACACACGACCGGGGCGTTGAGCATGATTGCGGATCTCAGTAACGAGAGCGAGGTTGTGAATGTATTCACCCGTATCCACGAAAAAACCGGCCGCATTGACTTTCTTTACAACAACGCAGGCGCCATATCTTCAGAAGACAAGTCCGTTGTGAATACGACCACCGAAACGCTAGATCGAATCTTCGCTGCGAACTTTCGGACGGCCTGGCTCTGCTGCAAATACTGCGTCCCCTTCATGCTGAGAAACGATCCGCCGAGCGGTTCGATTGTGAACAGCAGCTCGTTTCTGGCTAACATGGGATCAGCGACTGGACAGATGGCTTATAACGCGGCCAAGGCTGCAGTGTCTCAGTTCAGCCGTGATCTGGGGACCAATCTTGCACGTCAGGGAATCCGTGTCAATGCACTCTCCCTCGGCCCTATCGAAACGCCGCAACTCGCGGAGGTGTTTGCTCGGATCGGTGACCAAGAGCGCAAGCGGCGGTTTACTCATATGCCCCTGGGACGGTTCGGCACATTGGACGAGCTTGCAGGCACAGTGGCTTTCCTAGCGAGCGAAGATTCCGGATTCATTACAGCTTCGGTATTCCCAATAGATGGCGGCATACAGCACGCGTTTACCGTCCCCGAATAGCAGCATGCTAAGTACCAGCGGATGCGCTTCTACACAGTTTAGGCGCAGCCTTTAAAGATCAAATGTGGGGAGGGGAACCAGGCTGTTATAAAACTCTCCCATGTCCCGTTCCGGTTCGTTAGGCGAATGTCCCCGGGCCGGCGCCTTACCCGCGCTCGTCCGGATCGCAGGAGATCCGAAGCGCATCATGACCATCAGCGATTTCGCCGCAGCTAAAGAGCTGGGTGTCCGCATCAACATCGATGAGGCAGCAGGCAAGCCCCTCCCATAGACTGCCACGCGACCTCTTGGTTCGAAAATGCTGTGTAACCCGCGATCCCTTTCCGTGTACTCGGCCAACGTACGGAAACGCTGGATGATTCACAGCAGGAACGTATATGCCGGACCGGAATCCGAACAAGCCCGATCCCGAATTCGCTTAGATTCGGAGTATGACGACCCGAAATGCAGATTGCAACTATACCTCGCGAGTATGCAATCCAACGAACAAAGCATACCGGCGGCTTGCATCAGGCATCCGCGACCGTACGTCTTATGTGTGTAGGACTGGTGATGCTCGCAGCGACATGCGGCGGAGACGCTTCATCCCTGCAGTCGGAATTCAACGCAAACAAATAAATGCGCCGACAAGTGCATAGAGTGGAGGTTATTTCCGATGTCACACAATAAAGCTCCTCGGGCCCGTATTACGACAGTTGCGGAGTTTCCAGCCGGATCGTTCCTCGAAAATCTAGTGGTGCGAAAGGATAACTCGGTATTAGTCCACGTAGCGAACAAGAAGCAATTGTGGTATGTTCCCCCCGCTGATGGAGATCAGGTCGCTCAACCCACTCTCCTTCACACTTACGAAGAAAATGCCGCGGGAATCGTTGAACTTGAACCCGATGTCTTTGTGCTTCTAACGGGCAATGTCTATACGACGCATGAAGCTTTCCTGCATCGCTTAGATCTGCGTAAATGGAAGACGGGGACACCGATCACTCCAGAAGTCGTTGCTCGCTTTCCCGAGCGAGCCCGCGGTGTGAATGGTGCCTGCATGCTTGGCCCCGGTGTACTGCTAGTCGCGGATTGCTTTGCCGGACTGATTTGGCGCGTTGATTATCCTTCTGACGGCTCACCTTCCTTTCGGGTTTGGCTGGAACATGAAACCATGGGTTATTTTCCTGGAAAAATGAAGCCTGAACAACCGGGTGTGAACGGAGTTCAATTTGCGGCGAAGACCAACTATCTGTACTACACAGCGACTGCGAAAAAGCTTTTCATGCGCGTCAAAGTGGATCCGCAAACATTCGATCCCATGGGTTCTCCCGAGCTGGTAGTGGCGGGAAGAATGGGCGATGACTTCGTTATCGACGAAGACGCAGAGGTAGTCTATCTCACAACTCACAGACAGAACACAATAGACGTCGTGTCGATGGACCCGGGGCTCAACAGCGGTTTCACACAAAGTGTCGCTGGTAATCCGTATATCGAGGAGCTGATTGGGCCTTCGGCCGGTGCCTGGAGAAGAGGACCACACGATCTTGGTCGCGTTGCATACTTTCTTACCGACGGTGGAACCGCTTCTCCGCCTCCCGATGGCAGAGCCAGGCCAGCGAAACTCTTACGGGTTGAGCTGCAGCCTCTCGCGGGCGGCTTTCCACGATGAGAACAGGCGCCTTAGTCAACTGGCCGCTTTGTATGTGACTAAGGCATCTATACCCGAGATTTCAAACAATAAAACCTAATTCCCCTGGTCGGAGAACACATGCCACATCTAACAGAGTATCCATACAGTGTCTTCATCCCGCTGCCCACCGACGGGCAACTCGGTCCAGACATGACGAAATACCTCAAGGAAAAGGCCGCTAATTGGAAAGACGGCCGCATGATGCTCGGTGCTGGTCCCGCTGGACGGGCCATGATCGAGCTTGCTCGATCTGTCTTTCGAATCGAAGGAGTGAACGAGAAGTATCGGCAGTTCATTAACCTGCGGATTTGTAAACTCGTTGGTGGCGTCAATCCATGGGATCCCAACATCAAAATGCTCGAAAACCTGAAGGCAAGCAAACAGGAGATTGACGGCGTGCAGGCCGACGGACCGGTGACGGGTCTGGACGAAGATGCGGCTTTGATCATGCGTGCGTGCGAGGAGCTGACTTCGATGGGAGCCATACAGGATCCCTCCCTGGCTAAGATGAAAGAGAGATTTGGCGACACCCTGACCCTTCGCTACATTCTGGTGATGTGCTGGTACAACATGTTCAACCGTTTTCTGGTTAGCACACGAGTACCTAAAGAAACGGCTGAGGAGGTCGCGCAGAAAGTTGGAGACAAGACTCTGCCGGCATGAACATCAACGGTGCCGAATCCGTGACCTGAATCTCGGCCTGGAGCTATTTGTACAAAAGCCTGCCGTCACCTTCAAGCGGTCATTGCTCACTAAGGTTGCTTGGCCGGTCTGCTGAGCGGGTTCTGCATCAACTGACTTGGACGCGAGGAAAAGAAGAAGAAGTGAACACCGCCATCCTAGCAATAGATCTTGTCAATGACATAGGTTACGAAAAGGGAAAGGTTGCCGCATGCGCGTCATCAGTCAGAGATCGTGAAGTCATACCCCGTATCAACCGGGCTTTGGAGTATGCTCGCAAGTGCAAATGGCTGGCCCTCCTCTGTAAAGTCGGCTTCTCAAGGGATTACCAGGACCAGCCAAAACGTTCTCCGCTCTTCGGTGGCCTGCATAAACATGACGCACTTCAGGCTGACACGTTCGGCACAAGACTCCATGCCGAGCTGCCGGTGGCGCCCGCAGATATCATCTTTACGAAGCCGCGTGTCAGTCCTTTCTACGGAACGCCCCTTGACGCCGCGCTGCGAGCGAACCGGGTTGAACGGATGTTGATATGCGGAGTGAGTACGAGTTGGGCTATCACCTCTGCGTGCAGAAACGCCCACGATCGAGACTTTGATGTGGCTCTACTTGAAGATGCGTGCGCAGCCACTTCCGAGAAAGAGCATTCGACAACGATAAATCTGTTGCGTCGTATAGCACTTGTAACATCTGTGAATGAATTGATCGCTGCTCAGGAAACTGATACATGAAAGGACGGTCGATCGCGGCTCGAGTCAGTCAGGAATTCCGCTGGCCGCTCCTTGCGCAAGCCGGCCTCGTCGCGCTCCCCTGTATCGGCTTATCAGTCATCCTAAAAGAACACGTGTTGCTGCGTGTGGGTTTGCTTGGAGTTGTGTTACTCATTCCAGCTGCCCGATTGCAACTTCACTCAGTAGCCATATTTTGCGTCTTCGGCTTAGTCCTTCTGGGCCTGCTTTTGATATTCGCCGTATTTCCAAACCCGAAACTATTCGTCATCGTCTCAGCCACTCTCGCGGGATCAACCATGATCTGCACCTACTTCGGCGCAGACTTACGAAGTCTTGGAGTTTACTGCTTCATACCCGCTCTCTATCTTGGTTGCGAGCTGCGACAGGAGCATGCGGCGATGGCAGACCTCTTACGTCTTGGTGCATGGGTTGGCGTCGCGCCTGTTCTGGTTATCATCGCCAGGTCTGTCTCTCACTATTTTGAAGAACAACAAGTGCAGGGGACGGGCATCAGTCACGCGGCAAATCGATTCCGATGGCTCTCTGATAGGCCTGGGACCTACGGATCTTCCAATACTCATTGGTGTCGCGATGCGCTCACAATGCTCGGTGGCGTCGCAGCTTCGGCAACTGTCATGATATGGGGTGCATTTCCGCACCCAGAATGGGGAATTTGGTCCGCCGCAAGTGTAGTCACGAGTGAGGCCTCTACAACCTATGCGAAACTTCGGGGCCGCGGATTAGGAGCCGTAGTCGGAGTTACGCTTGGAGTCATCGCTGCGCACTGGGCGCCCCGGGGCGAGGCAGTTGCTCTTCTCGCGACGATCGGAGTGATGGTCAGCCTTGTGGGGATGAAGACCTATGCACTTTCATTTGGGACGAGATGCTTCTTGATCACCGTTGGCGCTGCTGCGACCGGCGCTGCGTATGGGACGGGCGTTTCACGCATTGAAAACGTCGTGATCGGAGCCGTCATCGGGTCTGTGGCAGTGTCGATTCCAAACTGGATCAGGTTTGCTCTGGATGGCAATACTCAATCCGCCGGGTAAGAACTGATTGTGGTTTATGCCAAGAGATGGAAATCAGCCAAGTAGGTGACGATTCCGTCCTGGGGTTGAAGGCGTAATCCGAACCTTATACCGATGACACAGATCTTCAAGAGACCGTCCCCGGGAGGGCGCCCGCCTTCACTGTGCCCTGCATGTTTGCCGAACACGATGAGGGGCATGTGTGACTGCACGATGTTCGGCATCCGGATTATCGGGGCAAATCTTGCAATCGCGACAGGACCGCATAAGGCATGGTGTGTACAGGTAGTTAAACATCCGCAGGGTGTAGGCCCACTTCGGCCGATCTCACAAAGAAGGCAGCGACAGAGGTCCCGTGGTTGTTCTTTGGCTTCGGGGTTTCTTCAGGCTGCACAACGAGAATAGATGGTCATACGATCCGGCCGAAAACTGGCTGGTCGAGACGGCGCAACAAGCCCTTCTTCGGACCCCTAACAGCTAGCCAGTCGGATACAGGAGTACGTGGCCTGCGAAGCGAGGCGGCACGTCAGATGGAGGTGAAATGGATAGACATCGGACGAGCAAAGAACACAACCTGGTAAAAGCCCGAGGTGCGCTTTCGAGGCATTTCGATGCGCGGCTGTTTTGGGCCGGCCGTGCGACACAAGAGGCGAACCGGGCTTCTTCCGTACGGAGTTTCTCGGCGACAGTTCGGCGCAGTATGTCGACGCGAAGTTGCCGGAGTATGAAGGCGGTGTGAAGCAGTTGCGGGAATGGCTGGATGGGAAGCATCAGACGTAGGAGGGTGACCCCAAAAAGCTGGCGGAAGCATTGTTGCAATTGGCAGCGGCTGAGAAGCAACCGGCGCATCTGCTGATGGGCAGCGACGCCGTGCAGAGAGTGCATGACCGTATTGCGCGCGATACGAGAGCGACACAGGAGTGGAAGTCCGTATCGATATCGACCGATTTCTAGCTTGGGAACGCGGCCGCATCCTTCCCGCAAGGTCGAATGGGTGTGGCCGCTGCTGCCTTAGGTCTGCCAATTTCAACCGGTGCCCACAGGCCAATGAGTGTTTCCAGATCGGAGCATGCTGGAATCGCGCATCGGGGACCACGCGTCAATCTAGGTCCGCTCCTCGCAGAAGAAAAACAGTCAAGTCTGCATTTTCAGGCGGCATCTCCGACCAGGCGACGTGAAGACCGCGCGGATCTTTCGATGGTCGCCGAAACTTTGCGCGCGTCTCAGAATCTAAAAACGCGAGCGGCACAGGAGAGGATGCATGGCAAAGGTGGTTCTGGTAACGGGCGCGAACAAGGGAATCGGGTTTGAGGTTGCGAGAGGGCTCGGCAAAGCCGGCTTCACGGTATTGTTAGGTGCACGGGACGCCGCACGTGGCGAAGAAGCTGCGGCAAAGCTGCGCGCCGAAGCACTGGACGTTCGTTTCGTACACGCCGATCTGGAGCACGCGCACGAAACCGCCACAGCACTCGCCGAGAAGATTTCGAAGGAGTTCGGACACCTGGATGTGCTGGTAAACAACGCTGGTGTCGCCGACATGACAGGGGCGGATGCGCCTGCGAGTACCGCTTCCATCGAGACGATGAAGCGCATCTTCGACACGAACTTCTTCGGAACGGTGGAGTTTACGCAGCCGCTTCTTCCGCTGCTGAAGGCAGCGCCCTCGCCGCGCATCGTGAACGTCTCCAGCGGTCTCGGCTCTCTCGAGTTCAACACGAACCCGGATTCGCCGTTCTACGGCGTGAAGCCGCTCGGGTATAACGCCTCGAAAGCAGCGCTGAACATGTTTACAGTCAACCTAGCGTGGGAACTGCGGGACACGAAGGCGAAGGTCAACTCGGTTTGCCCCGGCTACGTCGCAACGGACCTGAACAGCCACAGTGGCCCAGGCACGGCAGCCGACGGTGCCATCGCGATTGTGAAGTATGCACAGATTGGCGAAGACGGCCCAACGGCGGGATTCCTCCATAAAGACGGCGCGTATGGATGGTAAGTCCGAGTGTATCCAAAGCTACGAAAGAGCGGAGCCCCATGGGCTCCGCTCTTTCATTCTGTTGTCTGATGGAATGGTGTGCGGGCCTGGATTCCTGTGGTGCGACCATCATCGAGCAAGACACCGTGTATGCGATTCAGAACCGGCTGGGAGGGTGGGCATTGCGAGTGGATTGCGTCCGGCCGGAAGTTGAGGCGCGTTAGTTTTGGGGGGAGCGAGACCGGTCAGGGAACGGCATCTCGATTGGCGACACCAGATCAAATCGCTCTTTCAGAGCGGCCATTGCTGTACATGGCGGCAATGACGAAGCACTCCACCATGCTTGAGGAGCATCCGCTGGTCTCGCCGCAGTTCCTGCACAAATAGCAGTTTCCATTTGGGCTCATCAGAGCGCCGCAAAAACGGCAGGCCGGCGCGTCACCAGCTTCAGATCTTTGGGGCGAAATCGGCACCACCTCCCCGGATCAGGCGCAAGGCCGCCGTGATTGTCGGATAGAGCAATCAGAGCGAGTTGCGTTCCCGAGAGGAAGCGGAGTTCGAGCCAGCGGAAAAGATAGTCCATGTTATGTGGAGCTCCACATAATGCAGAGCATTTTTAGCTCGGCGGTGCGGCGAGAAGGAGCATCAGGCGCGGAGAAGAGTGTCTATGCCGCACCGGTGAGCTAAAAATGGATTGGGCTAAACCGCTCCACTGAGGCTGATGCTATGGGCGTTGGATGGGTGGCAGAACCTGGCGAACTACGTGACTGGGGGCAGCAAGGGGCAGCTGATCCAACTCTGAAGGATGATGGACGGACAAATAGCATGACTCTTCGATTTCGCCGAAGCGCGCGATAGGCCCAACGAGGTGATCGGACCACACGAACGCTTCGAGCTGGAAGCATCAGCTTCGGAGCGAAACGTGTTGTAGCGCGACCTATCATGACGAGTCGATGAGATGGGGCGTGCAACTGGGAGATGGATAAGAGGCCTCCACCACCAGCATCTGTCCCCGGCGGCACTGTGGGCAGAGAAGCAACGAGCGGCCGGTCAGTTCTTCGTAGCGTTGGCGATAATCCTTCGGTTGTGCTGATGTGCCGGAGGGCAACATGCCAAGCAGCCTGCGGCAGACAACCAGCTTTTCCTGCCGATGTCGGTTGGCCAGGAAGCCATAGTAGCGGATGCGCTGGAAGCCTTCGGGCAGCACATGGAGCAGGAATCGGCGGATAAACTCCTCGGCGTCCAGGTCCATGATTTTCACCCGGCTATGATCGCGATAGTCCTTCCAATGGAACTGAACCCGGCTGTCATCTATGCAAACCAAGCGGTTGTTGGAAATAGCCACCCGATGCGTGTATCGGCCCACGTAGTCGAGCACTTGTTGCGGGCCGGCGAAGGGAGGCTTGGAGTAGACCACCCACTCGCAGCCTCTCGGGTTGGCAAGCTGCGCCGCGAAGGCCATAGGGTTGCGCATCGGCTCCAGGGCGCCGAAGAACCGTAGCTTGTCGGCCGCAAATGCCTTCTCGAGCGACTCCAGAAAGAGTCGGCGGAACAGGCGCGATAGAACCCGAACGGGCAGGAAGAATCGAGCACGGCAGCGAATCCAACGTTGTCCATCGAGTGATAATCCGCCACCCGGCACGACACAATGAAGGTGAGGATGAAACATCAGGCTCTGTCCCCAACTGTGCAGGACAGCGAAGAAGCCGATTTCGGCTCCAAGGTGTTTGCGATCGGCGGCGATGGTTTTCAGGGTTTCGGCGGTAGCGCGGAAGAGGATGTCGTAAACCGCCTCTTTGTTTTGATAGGCAATCGCGCCAATCTCGTCCGGTACGGTGAACACCACGTGGAAGTAAGGGCAGTCCAGTAACTCCGCCTGGCGGTTTTCGATCCACCGCGCTCGGGCCAGCGACTGGCACTTGGGACAATGGCGGTCGCGGCACGAGTTGAAACAGTTGCGTTCGTAGCCGCACTGATCGCAGCGTTCGAGATGTCCGCCCAGTACCGCGGTGCGACACACTTCGACGGCGGTCATGACGCGCCGCTGTTCGCCAGACATCGAGGCGCCATGCTTCTGTCGATAGGCTTCGCCGTAGCGGCGGAACACATCCGCCACTTCCAACCTGGGGCGGTCCATCGGCCGCTGCTTAGAAGAACTGCGGAGCAGCGGGCTTTGGCTCAATGGGGACTGGACGGGGAAGCAGATCCAGCGGACTGGTGGTAGAGCACACCTTGCTTGTGGCGATGCGCAGATAGCGAGATGTGGTCGCCAGGCTACGATGCCCGAGCAATAACTGTATGGTGCGAACGTCTGTACCCGATTCCAGCAGATGAACGGCGAATGCGTGGCGCAGCAAGTGCGGCGTTATGGGCTTGCGAATACCGGAAAGCCGACGTGCCTTATGGCAGGCTTGCTCGACTGCACTTCTGTCGATGGGCTTGCCAACGATATCCCCCTCGAAGAGCCAACCGCTTGGCCGTGCTGCTCGCCAATACGCCCGCAAGGTCTCCAGCAACTGCGGCGAAAGCATCACGTAGCGGTCTTTCTGCCCCTTGCCCTGTTCAACACGGATGACCATGCGCTGACTATCGATGTCGGTAGGTCTGAGGCGAACCGCTTCGGAGATGCGTAGTCCGGCAGCGTAGCAGGTGGTCAGAATCGTGCAATGCTTCATGCTGCCCACGCAGCCGAGAAACTGCATCACCTCCTCCGGGCTCATAATCACCGGCAGTTTCTGCGGCTTCTTGGGCGCAGGAATGATCTCGTCGAAAGGCCAGTCCCTTTTGAGCGAAACCCTGTAGAGAAAGCGAAGGGCAGCCACGGCGATGAGTACAGAGCCTGGCGCCAGCTTCCGCTCATTGGTGAGGTAGACCTGGTAAGTCCGGATCTCCTCGGGTCCCAAGTACTCCGGGGACTTGTTGAAGTGCCGCGCGAAAAGTGAGACCTGCTGCAAGTAGGAAGTCTGGGTGTTGAGGGCAAGGTTCCGGATGCGCATGTCTTCCGTCATGCGCTGGCGAAGGGTGGTCATGATCGGCTCCTTGTGGGGAATGAAGTGCGCTGTCACCAGCAACTTCATGCTTCCGCAATGGAGCGCGAATGCAAAATCTCGAAGCCCAGAACGCTGTTAATCACTCCAGAGGAATCGAAGCTGGAGGATAGGAAGATCGCATCACAACCATACCGCGAAGCGGTTTAGTCCAACATGGATTATGTTGGCCTTAAAGTTATGTTGCGGTCGGTGATTGAAACCGCATTGGAACTGGCGCCGGTTGCAGCGGATGCTGCCATTTGTTTCGGTCAAAACAAGCGACCGGACACTGCGATATGCTGCCACTCCACGCGATGGGATTCTGCCGATGGCAGGCCGAGCAGCGATTCAGTATCGTTGCCGCCGAAGGCAGGTCCAAATGTTTATCAAGTGGTAACTGAAGATTGGGCGGTTATTCGACCGGAGTTAGATTTTTTTGCGCGAATATTGTCGAATGGGCGAGCCAGAGCTCACCGGCGAGTAGGCCGGCTGAGACACCGAGAAATGTTCCAGCGATTACATCACTGACGAAATGCCAATCACCGACGATCAGCAGCACTGCCGCGGTGAACAGCAGCGCGGAAAGCGGCAAGATACTGGCTCGATAAAGCCGCATAAAAACGCCGGCGAAGGCGCCGGCGAGAACCATGTGGCCCGAGGGAAAGCTGCTGCTGGAGGAGCCGGTTAGGAGATCGAATGCATGTCGGGATCCGTGCAACACGGCCGCAGGATTCGGTACCCCGAAAAGGATCTTCAGGATGTTCTCGTTGATTGCATAAGCACAGATGGAGGTTAGACATGCGAGCGCGGTCGCCTCACCAAAAGGCGACAAATGTCCGCGCGTTATCCGAATACAAATCAGCGCCAGCGCGGTAGCCGATTCGATACCGAGGAGAACTGCACTTGCAAATCCCTTCTCCAGGTTGTCAGCCGACCGAAGAAGCCCATAGACGCGATGGGCTATCGCCACATCAAGGTAGAAGAACGCCAGCGCTACTGCGAGCGCGCAAATCAGCAGTGACAGAAGCCACATCAGGCCAGGAGAGCGTAGAGTCTTTCGTTCCAGAGCGCATCCGCCATGCTGCTGGGAACTGCCGCCTTTTTGAAGCAATAAAATCTCTCCTCCAGGGGCCACATTCGGCGACACCCTACAGACCTTTTGTTCGGCTTTTCTTGTTTGTCTACAAGGCCCGTGTGTCAAATTGTATAGGTTAATGATACTTGTTGACGGGCCCAGTCTTTCCCTTCCGTCAGACGGATCACCGAGATAGGTGGAGGTTGGCGAGAGGTCCGAGTGGTCGCCGATGGAGACAGGCCCGGAACGCCACGGCATTGTTACCCATCTAGTAAACATCAGCAAGCGTTCCACTTGGCGGTCACACCGCCGGAACCGCCACTTTTCGTCGTATGAATCCGACAACAATGCAAGACTGAGAGCGGGACAGGCCATGAAACTGCAAGAGATTAGCCGGATCATCGAGTGTCCCGTCGTCACACCTTTTGGCTGTGATAAAGATGACCTTGCCGAGCCTATAGTAGATCGGCGAATTGCTCTCGATAGCCCCCTTCAAGGCGAGCTTTCTTCCTAGACTACCCGGTCGACCGGGCGCTCTACTTTCGGGGGCATGACGCATTGTTGACGTTAGCCTTTGACAACTGTGGGACGGAGGCTGTGCTTTGCAAAAAACTGAAAAAGAGTGTCGTGAGCTGAAGCGGAGTTATTACTTCGCGAATGACTTCGCAAGCGAAGGCAAATGGGGTTATATTGGTAGGCGCCGGGAAAGTACAATGGAATTTCCGGCGTGGAAGGTTTGGCTGCCCTCCACGGAGGCTCCCGTGCTTACTCGGCGAATCGCTGCAGCCAGTGCCCTAGGAGCGTGTCTGAGTAACTGTCGAATGCGCCATATTTTTACGCAAGCGGGCGTTTCGCGTTTGGTGCGGGTTGCGGTCAGCGTTCCCTGGAGCTGA
>Ga0335074_10006179_pt1 | contig 16607 bp, 11 predicted proteins | sample Lox_Sample_23_FD_206715 | JGI IMG/M metagenome (GOLD analysis project Ga0335074, IMG submission 206715) | Soil microbial communities from Loxahatchee National Wildlife Refuge, Florida, United States - Lox_Sample_2.3 | ecosystem: Environmental > Terrestrial > Soil > Wetlands | place: USA...
ATCGTGATCGAGTTCGGCTGCAAGCGATCAAAGGGCGTCTCCGGCGCAGCGGTCGTGACGCCGGACGCGATCGGATACTCGAAGCTGATCGAGTGAGCGATGATCTCCTGCCCCTGCCTGCTGACGATGTAGGCAAGGAATCTCTGGGCGGCAGCCTTGTGCCTGGACGATCTGAGGATCCCGGCGCCTGAGACATCGAGGACATAGCCCGGGTCGTGGGGGGCGAAGTACGTGATCTTGGAGTGGATCGCCGAGGCACCGAGCTCGGCTCGCATCCGGTACCAGTAGTACTGGTTCACGACCCCGAACGCGACTGTGCCGCGGTTGACCTCGTCCGCGATCGTCTCGTTGTCGGGGTAGACGTGGCTTCCGACGTTGGCCTTGATCCCCTCGAGCCACTTCAATGCGGCCGTGCGGCCGTACGTACGGTCGACCGAGGTCACGATCGGCTGGAAATCGGTCTCGCCAGCGGCGAACGCCAGCTTTCCCCGGTACCGCGGGTCGGCCAGCCCGAGCACGGTCGTTGGCAGCTGGCTGGCGCTGATCAGGCTCGGGTTGTAGATGAGCACGCTGACCCGAGCTGATATCGCGACCCAGTCGCCTTGGGGGGAGTTGTACTTGCTGGGGGTGTGGGCGAGCGTCGACGGGTCGACCGAGGCGAGCATTCCCCTGCTCTGCAAGTATTCGAGCACGGGGGAGTTCTCGGTATAGATCACGTCGGCCGGGGAGTTTCGCCCCTCGGTTACGAGCTCGTCGGCGAGCGTGTCCTCGTCGTCGCTGCGCACGTTGACGGTGATCCCCGTCGCCTTCTCGAAGCCAGCGACGAGCGAATCCGTCGTCTGCTCGTGCTGGCCGTTGTAGAGGGTGATCGACGCCCCAGATCCCGAGGAGCCGCCACACGCGGCCAACAGCGCGGCCACCAGCGCGGCCGCGAAGGCGACCCGGACGGGGCGACCCGGGCTGATCATTGGGCCGCTCCCGGGCAGATCACGTTGATCCGGCGGCTGGCCACAGCCACCGCCGTCCTCGCCGCCTGGTGATCATCGCCGTCCGACGAGAACGCGTGATACGCAGATGCCAGCTCGTCAATGGCTCGCTGGAGCACCTTCTGGGAGGTTTTGATCTGGCGGAGCGGGAGGACCTGGGCCTCTGCATAGCCGATCGGGTCGGCCCCCGGATCGGGACCGTCGCTGAGCACCGCGGCAACCTGCTGGCAGGTCTTACGGATGGCTGACTTCGACGAGGCCGACGATCCACAAGCGGCAAGCGTCGCTGCCAGCACGATCATGGCCCCGAGAGTCCTCGCAAAGCGAAGCCAGCGCGGGTGGGCGTTGACCGGCGGGGAGTCTCGCGGTCGAATTGGCATCGGCGGCGGAACAATACTCCAATTAGGGGCCCCTAATTAGGGAACCCTAACACGTCGCCTCGTGCTCGCAGGCGAGTTCGCTACCAGCGCCACGCGTTGAGGTCCGCTAAGGCATCCGTTCCTATCTGTCGATGCCCACCCAACGTACGCGCTAGCCGAACGAAGCCGCAAGGGCCGGATGCCGAACTGGGTCCGCGCGCAGGGGCGTTTGTCGTGAGGTAGCGCGGGGGCTCGAACTACAAGGTTTCAAGGAGACGTCTCATGTCAGCAGGCATCGCGCGACGGGCGCAGATCTTGACGGTGGTGCTTGCTGCCTTCGGGCTCATGACCGGTCTGGGCTCAGCAGCGGCGGCCTCTCCGCCGCCTGTGCGCGTCGGCGGGGTCCCGCAGTTCCCGTGGGACTCGCAGGTGACGGGGTCCCTGCCCAGCACCACTCCCATGTCCATTCTGGTGACGCTGACGCCACGGGATCCGGCCGCGCTGGCCAGCTATGCGGCCGAGGTCTCGACGCCGGGCTCAAGCCTTTATCACCAGTACCTCACGGTCGCGCAGTTCCGGCAGATGTTCGCGCCGTCGGCGGCGCAGATCAGCGCCGTCGAAACGTCGCTCAGTGCCAAGGGGCTCCAGCCGGGAGCGGTCTCAGCGAACGGTCTGATCATCCCGGTCACGGCTACCGCGGGCCAGATCGCAGCGGCGTTGTCTGTCGGCTTCCAGCAGGCCGAGCTGCCGACTGGACGCTTTGCCTTCGCTAACACCCGGGCGCCAGAATTCGCCGGTTCTCTGGCCGGAGTGGTCGGCGGAGTGGTGGGGCTCAACAACCTGTCGGTCCCGCAACCTCTCGGTCTCGAGACCCCGCGTCTCACCGAAGTCCGCGCGTCCTCCGCGTTGGCTGCCCACACGGCCACGGGAGGCCCGCAGCCCTGCCAGGTTGCGTCGAGCATCGCCCCGGAGTGGAGCGCCTACACCGCGGACCAGATCGCCTCGGCCTACAAGTTCTCTAGCCTCTACGCGGCGGGCGATGAGGGAGCCGGGCAGACGATTGCGTTGTTCGAGCTCGAGCCGAACCTGAGTTCGGACATCTCGGCCTATCAGGCGTGCTACGGCACCGACGCGACCGTCAACTACATCAAGGAGGCCGGCGGAGCTGGGACGGGAGCCGGATCCGGCGAAGCCGCCCTGGATATCGAGGACGTGATCGGGCTAGCCCCCAAGGCGACGATTGACGTCTATCAGGCGCCCAACTCCGACACGGGACTGATCGACAACTACTCGGCGATCGTTGACAGCAACACGGCGAAGGTGGTTTCCACCTCCTGGGGGCTCTGCGAGTCGGAGTCGGGATCGAGTGTCATCAACGAGGAGAACACGCTGTTCGAGGAGGCGGCCACGCAGGGTCAGTCGGTCTTCGCGGCGGCCGGCGACGATGGCTCGACCGACTGCGGGACAAGTTCGGTCGGTGTCGATGATCCCGCCAGCCAGCCGTACGTGACCGGCGTGGGGGGGACCACGATGACGTCGATTTCGCCTTCGCCGACTCAGACCGTGTGGAACGAATCAGCGAATGAAGAGGGTGCAGGCGGGGGCGGCGTCTCGAGTCTGTGGGCGATGCCCTCCTATCAGTCAGGGGCGCCGGCTGCTCTGAAGGTGATCAACTCCGGCTCCTCAGGCGCGCCCTGTCACGCGTCGGCGGGAACCTACTGTCGGGAGGTTCCCGACGTCTCGGCCGATGCGGATCCCTACACCGGCTATCTGATCTTCTACGACGGCAGCTGGACTGGCATTGGGGGAACCAGTGCCGCGGCGCCGTTGTGGGCCGCGTTCACCGCACTGGTCAATGCCTCCAGCCAATGTAACGGCAAGCCGATCGGGTTCGCCAACCCGCTGCTCTACGCCGCCGCCGCCAGCAACTACAGCGCCGACTTCAGCGACATCACTTCCGGCAACAACGACTACATCCCGGATGGGTACCGAGGCGGCCTCTACGCGGCGGGGACGGGCTATGACGAGGCGTCCGGGCTCGGGACTCCGATCGGCTCTACGCTCCCGGCCGCGCTTTGCGGTGGTTCCGGCGCCCCCAAGAGCGCCAATACGGTAACCGTGACCAGCCCCGGCAATCAGACCACGACATCGGGCTCGTCGACGAGCCTTCAGATCGCCGCGACCGACTCTGGCGGAGCATCGCTCACGTTTTCCGCCTCCAGTCTGCCGGCCGGTCTGTCGATCAGCTCCAGCGGCCTCATCTCCGGGACCGTATCGGCGGCCCCCGGAACCTACACCGTCAGTGTGAGCGCCAAGGACTCGACCGGCGCATCCGGCAGTACATCGTTCAGCTGGACCGTGAAGCCAAAGCCCGACACGGTAACCGTGAAGAGCCCAGGCAACCAGACGACCGCGACGCAGACCTCGGTGAGCCTGCAGATCTCCGCCACCGATTCCGGGGGCGCGCGGCTAACTTACTCGGCCACGGGATTGCCGCTGGGCGTCAGCATCAGCTCGAGCGGACTGATCTCGGGCAGGCCGCTCACCCGCGGGACCTTCAGCTCCACCGTCACGGCTAAGGACTCGACCGGCGCGTCGGGCAGCGCCTCGTTCACGTGGACGATCACCGCACCCTAAGGCCCGGGCGGCGCAATATCGCCACCTAGGTTTGCGGTGTAACGGCCGAAGCCAGCCGAAGCCCGGCGGCCTAGACGCCGGTGGCGGGCTTCTCCGCGTGCCCTCCGAACTGCTTTCGCATGGCCGATAGAAGCTTGTCCCCGTAGTCGGCTTCACCGCGCGAGCTGAAGCGGCTGTACAGCGCCGAGCTCAGCACGTTGGCCGGGACAGCCTCGTCCACGGCGGCCAGCACAGTCCAGCGGCCTTCGCCTGAGTCGGACACCCGGCCGGTGAACTCATCGAGGCCAGGAGACTCGACGAGCGAGGCGGCGGTCAGATCGAGGAGCCAGGACGCGATTACGCTCCCGCGTCGCCACACCTCTGCGACGTCGGGCATATCGAAGTCGTAGTGGTAGTAGCGCTTGGCGTCGCGGACGGGCGCGGTCTCGGCGTCAGACTCCTGGACCTCCTCGCCGAGGTTGGCGTGGTTGAGGATGTTCAGGCCCTCGGCGTAGGCTGCCATCAGGCCGTACTCGATCCCGTTGTGGACCATCTTCACAAAGTGGCCCGCGCCGGCCGGGCCGCAGTGCAGGTAGCCGCGCTCGGCGGTGGTGGGCTCGCCGTCGCGGCCGGGCGTGCGGGGGGCCGCCTCGATGCCCGGCGCCAGCGTGCGGAAGATCGGATCGAGTCGTTGGACAGGCTCCGGCGCGCCCCCAATCATCAGGCAGTAGCCGCGCTCGAGCCCGAAGACGCCGCCGCTTGTGCCGACGTCGATGTAGTGGATCCCCCTAGGTTCGAACCGATCGGACCGTTCGATGTCGTCTCGGTAGTAGCTGTTGCCGCCGTCGATCAGGGTGTCACCCTTGTCCATCAGCTTCGCAAGCTGGTTGAGCATGTCGTCCGTGAAAGCTGCCGGCACCATAATCCACGCCGCGCGGGGTGGTGTCAGCTTCTGGACGAACTCCTCGACGGACTTTGCCCCGGTCGCGCCCTCCTTTGCGAGCGCATCGACCGAATCGTGGTTGACGTCGTAGACCACGCACTCGTGCCCATCGTGCATCAGGCGGCGCACCATGTTGGCGCCCATCCGGCCAAGTCCCACCATTCCCAATTGCATGCCAGCAGCCTCCTGAGGTCGTGGTCCGAGCCCAATCCACCTCAGCTTATTGGCTCGGGTTAGGCTGCCGCTTCATGACCTCCGAACGCCACTTCGGCCTCACCGGCCTGGCGACCATGGGCGCGAACCTCGCCCGTAACGTCGCCCACCACGACATTCCCATCGCCGTGCACAACCGCACCACGGCGCGGACCGAGCGGTTCATGGATGAGCACGGCTCAGAGGGCCCGCTCTCGGGCCATGACTCCGTCGAAGACTGGATCGGCGCCCTGACCCCGCCGCGGGTGGTGATGAGCATGGTGCAGGCGGGGCCGGCGACCGATGCGGTCATCGACGAGATCTCGGTCCACCTAGCGCCCGGCGACATCCTCGTCGACGGCGGCAACGCGAACTTCCGCGATACCCAACGCCGTCACGCGACCCTGGCCGAACACGGCATCCACTTCTTGGGAGCCGGTGTCTCGGGGGGCGAGGAGGGCGCTCTGAACGGCCCGAGCATCATGCCTGGTGGCGACCGGGAGCCCTACGACGAATCGGTACGGCCGATCTTCGAGGCGATCGCCGCAAACGTCGACGGCACGCCCTGCTGCACCTACGTCGGCCCGGACGGCGCCGGGCACTTCGTAAAGATGGTCCACAACGGCATCGAGTACGCCGACATGCAGCTGATCGCCGAGACGTACGATCTGCTGCGCCACGGGGTGGGAATGGAGGTGGGCGCCATCGCCGACCGCTTCCGGGGGTGGAACGAGTCCGAGCTCGAGTCCTTCCTGATCGAGATCACCGTCCGGGTCCTCGAGAAGACCGACGAGTCCACAGGGAGGCCTCTGGTGGATGTGATCCTCGACGCCGCAGAACAGAAGGGCACGGGTCGGTGGACGGCCCAGAACGCGCTCGAGCTGGGCGTGCCGTTGACCGGCATCACCGAGGCCGTCTTCGCGCGGACGCTGAGCGCGTTGAAGCCGGAACGTGAGGCAGCGGCCGATCGGCTCGCCGGCCCAAGCCCAAGCGGGGCCGGCGAGGAGCAGCTTGTCGAGGACATCGAGCATGCGCTGTACGCCTCGAAGATCGTCTCCTACGCTCAGGGCTTCGCGCAGATGGCGGCCGCGTCGAAGGCGGAGGATTGGAACATCGATCTGGGCGCCATGGCGACGATCTGGCGCGGCGGCTGCATCATCCGCGCTCGGTTCCTCGACCGTATTCGCGAGGCCTACGACGAGGCGGGGAAAGTGGACAACCTGATGCTCGCCGACTTCTTCGCCAGCGCTCTGGCACAGGCGCAGGACCCCTGGCGCCGCGTAGTGGCGCGGGCGGCCGAGTTAGGGATTCCGGCGCCGGCCTTCTCATCCTCGTTGGCTTACTACGACGGGTACCGGCGCGCTCGCGGGCCGGCCAGCCTGATTCAGGGCCTGCGCGACCTGTTCGGCGCTCACACCTACGAGCGGGTCGATCGCCCGGGCACGTTTCACATCCAGTGGGGCGGGGACGGGCGCGAGGTCGAGACCTGATCAGCTGTTATTGAGTGTTTGCTCGATTCGCCCTGGCGGAGGGTTGTGCCTCGCCTGACCGTCCGCGCGCGAACACTTTCGCCATCGATGTGGGTACCGGCGTTACGCTCACGCCCACAACAGCGATTGGGGGTAGAGGTATGTCAGGAGCGCCTATCGTCGTCGGTACCGATGGCTCGGCGACGGCTAGCCACGCCGTGCAGGAGGCGGCGAAGTTCGCGCGGGCGCTCGGCGCCCCACTTCACCTCGTCATGAGTTGCGAATCCATGTCGAGCATCGCGCTTGCCTCCGCCGCCGGAACCCTGGCGATCGGGGCTGAGGACGGAGTCGAGGAAGAGGCTCAGATCATCCTCGATCGCGCTCGTGTGGACCTTGCCCGCGAAGGTGTCGAAGCCGTGACTCACGTCTGCTCCGGAGAGCCCGCAGCGGCCCTGGTGTCCGTAGCCGACGGCGTCGAGGCGCAGATGATCGTTGTCGGCAACCGGGGGATGTCAGGGGCGCGGCGCGTGCTCGGCTCGGTGCCCAACCGGGTCTCGCACCACGCTCACTGCTCGGTGATGATCGTCCAGACGGGTTAGCCGCTGGCCGGCGCAGGGTCAGCCGCTCGGTCTGGATGACCAGGGCGTGAGGCTATACTCGCTCGCTCTTGCGGCTGTAGCTCAGTTGGCTAGAGCGTCTGCTTGCCATGCAGAAGGTGTGGACTACTTTTGGCCTGGTAATCGGCATGTTTTGGGAACTTTCTCCCGGCGTTTTCTCCCGAAGCTGCGCTTCCACGACCTCCGGCACACGTTCGGATCGCTGGCAATCAACTTCGCCTCGATCGTGCAGGTCTAAGGCAGGGATGCGACATGCGAAGGTCACGACGACAATGCGCTACCTGCATCACAAGAACCGCGCTGACGACCCGCGGCTGCCGTCCGAGGCCTTCCGCAGAACCGTCGAGTATGCAGAGACCGCTCAAGCCGCCCGACTGGCGGACTCGCCCATCGCTGCCGCTCTCGCTCCTGCCTGTGCCGCTGCACACCTAACGGTTCTCACCTACGTATCTGAGCGCGCGTCGCGTCCGCCCTTGCCGCCACCGTCAATACCGCTCTGGCCCTTTCTTAGCGCCTCCTCGCTCGCGTTCGCTCCGCATCGCAGCCCAGGGCGAAGCTCAGAAGCCGTGGCCGCGGGCACCTGGCTGGGAGGCCCGGCAAGCGCGCACGAGGTCGGATGGGACGTCGGCGGCTGCCCGGCAAGGACGTCGTTGGAGATTGTGAAATACGCGAGCAGCCCTCCGGCCACGGCCAGGCCGGCGGTGGCGAGCATCGCGATGTGGAAGCCCGAGGCGAGTGCGTCCGGTTGCTGGAAGGCGTTACCGGACAACCCCGCGATTGGGGGCAGCAGCGCAACCGCGAGCAGCCCGGCGGTGCGTGCGACCGCATTGTTGAGGCCCGAGGCGACCCCGGCGTGACGCTCGTCGGCGGCGGCCAGCGTGGTCGCGGTGACAGGCGCCACCGTGGTGGCGAGCCCCAGGCCGAACACCACGACTGCCGGGAGCACCGTGTCGACGTAGCCGGCGCCTGGATCGATGCGCGTCATCAGCAGCATGCCGGCCGCGATCAGCAGCGGGCCGACTGTCAGTGGGAGCCGCGGGCCAATTCGCTGGGCAAGCGCTCCGGATCGGGATGAAAGCAGCAGCATCAGGGCGGTGACGGGCAGAGATGCCGCACCGGCCGCGACCGGGGAGTAGTGAAGCGAGGTTTGCAGAACAACGACCAACAAGAAGAACACGCCGCCCAGAGCGCCGTAGACAACGAACGTGACGAGATTGGCGGCAGTGAATTGGCGCGACGCGAAGATGTCCAGTGCCAACATTGGGTGCGCGGTCCGCCGCTCGACGAGAACGAAGCCGACCAGTCCCACCATCCCCACCACCGCACCTGCCGCGACCACGACCGAGCCAAACCCACGGCTGGGGCCCTCAACAATTGCGCAGGTGGCGCCGGCCAGCCCGCCGGTGGCCAGGATCGCACCGGTGTAGTCCAGGCGCCCCGTCGCCATCTCGTCGCGACTCTCCCGGACGTAGCGCAGCGCCAGCCACGTCACCACGCACGCCAGCGGCAGGTTGAGTACGAAGATTGCCCGCCATGACACCGCCTGCGCTAAATACCCGCCGACCAGCGGGCCGATTGCCGCCGCCACGCCGCCTAACGCTGACCACGCTCCGATCGCCTTGCCGCGGTCCTCGCGGGCGAATGTGGCCTCGATGATCGCCAGACTGCCCGGCGTCAGTAGCGCGCCGCCGATGCCCTGCAACGTACGCGCGCCGACCAGCACCCCCGTGGTGGGGGCGAGCGCACACAGCAGCGACGCCGCCGCGAACCACAGCACGCCGGTCACGAACACACGACGGCGCCCAAGCCGGTCGCCGAGAGTGCCGGCGAGCAGAATCAGTGCGGCCAGCGTCACCGAGTATGCCGTGACCACCAGCTGCAGGGACCCTACGCCGGCGTGCATCTCTCGTCCGATCGTCGGCAGCGCCACGTTGACCACGGTGGCGTCCAGCTGCGACATGCCGGAGCCCAGTACGGTCGCAGCCAAGACCCATCGACCTCGTCTCGTGGCAAAAGGCAGCCCCGGCGCGGAATCACGGTCTCGGCCGCGAGCCTTGCGAGGCTGGTGATCGTGCGTCTCCACCATCGGCCGCCCTTTCGCACCGACTTGAGTCATTCGCCTACGGCTGGGGGATGACGCGATGAGGTCCGGGCATCAGAGCAGCTATAAGAGACACGGGTGATGACGCGGCCGTCATTGCGGCGGCGGCCTACGGCTCGTCGGCGCGATGACATCCCGTTTGGTGGAAGTCGTGCGTTCTGGTGCGATCAGGGTGGTCAGAGTGCCGCCAACCCGCCTGGCCGCGGGATGGCCTGCGATGTGCGCCTCCATCCGACGGAGATTCTCGAGCAGCTGCGCGATGGCAAGGACAGACACGGCAACGGGCTGTGGTAGTGAGTCGCCGCCATGTGCGACGGACCGGCGACACCCGTAGAGGCCGATGAGGCCGTGGCAGTCGCGTAGACGCGGAGCGGGGACCGGGTCGTGGCTGAGCAGCGAGTCGCTAAGCGAGGCGTACCATGCGCGGAGTGCATTCAGTTGACCGGTGATGTGCGATATGCAACGGCTGGTACGAACGGCGGGGTCGGTCATCTCGGCGATTACGGCGACTGCTTGGGCGGTGCGGTGCACACGATTTGCTCCATTGACGAGTGCCGCGAGATCCTCCACCCGTGATCGAGTTGCGGTGCGTTCAACGAGGTACTGCCTGAAGGAATCGTCGAGTTCGTGGATGGCTGCGTCGGCGGCTGCCTGCGTACGTCGAGTCCTTGGCAGATCGGGACCGCGCAGGAAGTCGCTCGTCGTGGAGACGAGGTGGTCGGCGGCACAGGCGTAGGCGTTGGCCAGGTCCGCGCGCAGCTTGCCGCCAGCGCCCCGTGGCCAGAACAGCAGGCCTACGCCGAGGCTGACCGCGCAGCCGATTGCGACATCTTCAGCTCTAACGATGCCGATTCTCCAGCCGAGCGGTTGGATCAGGTTGAACAAGACCAGGAGCATCACGGTGAAAGCAGCCTGCCCGGCTGCGAACGAGATCACGCGGGGTGCATACGCGGCGAGCGTCACTGCAATCGGCAGCGCCACCCAGAGGGCCGCGTCGTGGATCCCGATACCGATCACTATCGGGGCGCCGACGGCGATGCCGACCGCCGTTCCGGTGATCGCGCTGACGATCGACCAGCCGGTGCCGAGAGCGTTCGAACGCAGCACTGACAGCGTGCCGAGCACGGCCCAGAACGCGTTTTGAACACCAATCCGCTGCGCGACGTAGACGGCGATCGCTAGGGCTACAGCGGCGCGCACACTATTCCGTAGCCAGACCGAGCGTAGGCTCGCATGCTGACGCGCGACCTCGAGAGGGCCATGGACCAGCGCGCGGAGATGCACGGCGAGATCCTCAGCCGGTGGGTCGCCCGCAGTCGCGCGCATTGCGTACTCCGTGAGCAGCTGCGCCGCGAACGTCGCGGATCGAACCCTAAATGACGTCTCGAGCCTCACAGGAACGATGTCGCTGTCAACGACATGCTCCGCAACGCGCCGTGCCATGGCAGCTACTAGATCGTCGCGCGCCTGGGTGAGGCGTTCGAAGTCAGCCTGAGCATCCCCACCCTCCAGCCTGTCGGCACTTGCACCGAGTACGGCAGCGATTGCCGCTAGCGCCTCTGTCTCTTCGTCTCCGCTCGCATCCAGCGGAGACTGGTCGTCGGGCGTTACGAGAAACGACAAGAGCCAGTCGATCTCGTCAGGGATAGCGATTAGGGCCGCAGCCGCGACGGTAGGACCGGCCGGACGGTGCTGCGATCCCAGAAACGCCCGCTCGAGTCCCGCAACGCTCTTCTCGGCGGCAGCGCTGCGTTGGCGAGCCTCGCTGGCATCGGTCTCAAGCGACACCACAACGGCCCGCATCGCGGCCGCGACCGCTCGGCGTAGGTCGGCACCGTGCTGCGACGGCCACAAGACCAGCGAGGTCGCGGTTCCGACGCCAGCTGCGAGCGCCCACCCAAGCAACCGGTCGGGTATCGCCGAATCGGCGGCGGACACATTCGCAGATAGGACGAACAGCAGGATGGCTCCGTTGGCGGCAGCTGCGATGTAGCCGCTGAGGCCCCCTGCGAACAGGATCGTGAAGCCAACTATCGCCATCGCGCCCGCTGCAGCCCATGGATCCCGCGAGCAAACCGTCCCAAGCGCGATCAATCCCGCTCCGGCGACACCGAGGATGATGTACGCAAGCAGCCGCGTCTGCGGCACCCCGCCGAAGTCGACGAGCACGAGCACCGCGAATGAGCCGAAGGCAGCGAGCAGCGAGGTTTGAGGGCGCCCGATCACCTCGTGAGCAAATGCAAACACGCCGGGCAGAGCGATTCCGGCTCTCGCCGCTGACCTGAACGCGCTCAGGTCCCAAGATCGCGAGAGCAACCGTGCCATGCCGCCGCCCGAAGGAGGGCTTGCCCAAGAGGCTTTCACCCGATGGGCCTTCCAACCTCTTTGCGGTTCTCCTGGATGTGCCCATACGCCCAGATGCGAACAACGACGTCCCGGTGCTCGTTTGCAGCGGCCTCCTCACGATCGAGAGCCGCGCGATATGCCGCGAAAGCCAGCCGTCGTGTTGGAGGTATGGCCGCCTGCAAGAGGCTGTATGCCGCGCGGACGCCCGCGGATTCCTCACGCCACCGGCCATAGCTCTCCAAGTACGCGTAGGCAAACGCAGCGGTGCGTTCGGGGGACGTCTGGTGATGCTGCAACGGACGGAGCAGCGGTCTTACCCACTTCCTTCGGATAGCGAGAAATGGAGCACACCTGCTGGTGCTTCCAGTCGGATGCCCGAACTCAGCGGCCATGACGTTGTTGGGGATTGACGATCGTGAAGGGCGATCACGAGCGTGGTGGTCACGTCGTACTCGCGGACACCTCTCAACAACCGGTTAGCAGTGAGGGAGTCCAGGCCCTCCGTGGGCTCGTCGAGCAGCAGAACGCGCGAGCGCCGAAGCAGGCCCTGGGCGACGCTGAGGCGTCGACGCTGCCCGCCCGACAGATTCCGTGCATCGACACCGACCGGCGTGTCGAGCCCGGCGGGGAAGCCGCGGACGGTGTGATCGAGGGCGGTAGCGGCGAGCGCGTGCCAGAGCGCGGGCTCACCGGCAGCAGGGTCGGCGAGCATGAGGTTCTCGCGGATGGTCGTGTCGAACACGTGCGCGTCGTGGGCGACAAACGTCACCCCGGCAGCGGAGAGCTGATTGGCGATGTCGCGAAGGATCGTTGTCTTGCCACTCCCCGATGGGCCGGTGATGAGAACGGTGTTGCCGGGCGTGAGCGCACGCGTAAGGTCGACGCGACTTGTCGGAGCGAGCTGTGCCAGCGTTCCAGGCGCCGGTTCATTGGGAAGCAGGTCGGCTAGTCGCAACGCGGCGGCCCGCGCTTTGGCGAGAGCGGTGATCGCGGCGAACAGCCCGACAATCGGCTCGAATGCGACGACGGCGACCAGACAGACGGCGACAAACTCCGGTGCCGATAGCTCCCGTCCGCCGATTAGGCCGGAGGCGACCAGGATGACGGCGAGTAGGGTCATGTCAGCGAGCAAGTTCCCGAAGTTGTGACCGCCCGCCGTGAGTGATGCGATTCGCCGCCGACCGACGGACAAGCGCTCAAGCTGCTCAGCGGCATCGGTCACGGCGTGCTGCTCGGCGCCGAGCGACCTGAGCTCGGCGAGTCCGTCGATCGTCTCGATCAGACGCTGCCGTGCCTCCGCACGCGCGCTGATCACGTTTCGTGACGGCTCGCCGGCCTGCCAATGGGCCAAACCGACGAGCAGGCAGCCGGTGAGCAGCATTCCTGCGACGACGGTGACGGCGAGCACGGGTGCGATCACTACGAAGAAACCCCCGACCCCGATCAGCGCCGCGACTGCCGCAATGAGGGGGAAGCAGGCACGCAAGAGAAGGTTCTCGACCGCGTCGGAGTCCACTGTTATGCGGCCGAGCAGCTCACTCGAACGCAACTCGGCAGCACGATCGCGCGGAAGTAGCAGCGCCCGCGCGAACAGATTCGTTCGTAGTGAGCCGACGAGGTCGAGCGTTGCCTGGTGAGTGAGAATCCGCTCGCCGTAGCGAGCTAGCGTCCGCCCCCAGGCCAGTGCCTGCACTTCCGCGCTTGGGAAGAGAAAGGAGAATGTGCTAATCACGGCCAGGCCGGCAACTGCGGAGGCAGCGATGAACCATCCCGCCAGTCCCAGCAGCGCGGCGCCTAATAGAAACGCCAGCATGACGACGATGGCCGGCCGGAAGAGCTGCCGGCCGGTCAGCTCGGCGCCAAGGAGCTCGGTGAGAACCCGACGGTTGCCGCTCACGCGATGGCCTCCGCGTGGTGCTGCTGATCGAGGGCCGCAACTCGGCCGCGGTCGAGTGTGATCACGCGGTCACAGATGGCGAGTAGCGCGGGTGAGTGGGTGGCGATGATCGTAGTCGCGGATCCAGCGAGCCTCCGAACGACCTCGATGATCTCCGCTTCGCTGGCGGCGTCGAGATGGGCCGTCGGCTCGTCCAACAACAGCAGATGCGTCTGTCTCAGGAACGTTCGCGCCAGCGCGATCCGGTGGGCCTCACCACCCGAAAGCCCCCAGCCGCCCTCACCCACCGGCGTGTTGAGGGCGAGAGGTAGGCGCAGGAGCAGGCTGCCGAGGCCGGCCGCGAGGGCGGCGGCGCGGACGTCAGCGCCGCGGGCATCCCGCCTGCCGAGCGCGATGTTATCCGCGAGCGTACCTCGGAACAGATAGGGCCGCTGGCCAAGCCAGGTGATTCCCGTCCGGTCGATATTCCACGGCGCGAGGTCATCTAACACCACCCGCCCCGATGACGGCTCGAGGTCGTGCGCGATCACCCGCAGCAGCGTCGACTTGCCAGCCCCGGAGGTTCCGGTGAGGCCGACGAGTTCGCCTCGCTCGATCCGTAGCGAAACATCGTCAAGCGCGGGACGCTCTCGCCCGACGAAGCTGACGCTGAGATCCGCGATCTCGATCGTCGGTGAGCTGGTCAATGGCTGTCCTACCGGTCGCGCGCTGGCAGTCGAATCGGACTCAAGCAGAGGCGTGAGTGCCTGGATCGCAGCGAGCGCCTCGGCACGCTCGTGGTACGCGGCGGCTAGCGCCCTCACTGGCTGGAAGTACAGGGGCGTGACCGTCAGCAAAAACAGTCCGGTTCGCAGCGATATGTGTGTCGGCAAGCCTGGAACCTGGACATAACCGAGCAGAGTCAGACCGACGTAAATCGCCACGAGAGCGACTGACACCGTCACGATCGCCTCCAGCACGCCGGCCGCCACGAAGGCTACCCGGAGGACCGCCATCGAGCGGTCCGCAAGACGCTCGGATGCCTGTCTCACCCGTTCCAACTCTGCGCGCTCGGCGCCAAGCGCCCGCAGTGTCGCCATGCCGCGCAGCCGATCCCGGAAGTAGTTGTTGAGTTGGCGTAGCTCTTCGGCGTGACGAGCCGCCACCGCTGCCGCGCCCATCCCGACGATCGAAAGGTTCACGGCCGGTAACGGCGCGCAGAGCAAGAGCAGGACGCCGACCACCCAATTCTGAGGAAAGACAGCTGCGAGCAGCACGACGGGGACGAGCGTCGCGGCAATTCGAGCAGGCTGGTAGCGGTCGGCGTAGGCGCCGACTCGCTCGACCTCGTCCATCAGCGCGGTGGCCTGCGCAGCGCCTGGCAGTGACGAGCCGCTCTCACAGATCAACCGCTGTAGCAGTCGGACCCGTAAGCCGTCCTCGATCCGCAGCGCTCCGCTGGTTGCCAGTCGCGCCGCCGTGTAGCTCACACCGGCGCGGATGGTGGCGCTGCCGAGGACCAGGAGAATCCACCGGAGGTCTCGCGGCCAGTTTGCATTTCGCTCGAGCACATCCTGCGTAACAGCGGCGATGGCGAAGAAGCCGGCTGCGTTTGCCGTCGTCGCCGCGCACTGCAGGACCCCTGCTGCTTGCAGACGCCACCGCCCAGGCTTGAGCGCCTCGGTGAGACGGCGTCTGGTTATTGCGGTCGGGCCAGACTCGAGATCCGAGGACAGTGATTGCGAGGCGGCCATGCCTCAGGTCGTGGGTGGTTGCGGGTCGCCGTTCCAATCAAGGGCTGGCTGACCATCGTGGGCGTCCTCGTCTTCATCGCGAAGCGCGTGCCGCCGGTCGCGATCCTCGCCGTACCACCATGCCCCGGCCGCGAACAGCATCCACGCTATTAGCAGGATCGCGTCGCCGGTTTGGCTGTAGTTACGCAGATCGTTATCGGAGAGGAACTCGAGGATCTGCCACAGCGGCAGTAGCAGCAGCGCCCAGCAGAAGACTCTGAACGCGCGCGAGTGTCGGTATAGCCGTCTCATGCGTGAGTCGCCTCCTCAGTCATTTTGCCGCGGAACACCCAGTAACCGAATGTCTGATACGTGAGGATGACCGGAATGATGAGCCCCACCCCGATCGTCAAGAACAGCAGCGAGCTGTGGGGTGAGGCCGCGCCGTGCACAGTGACGTGCGGGGGCACCAAGGTCGGATACAGCAGTCCGCCGGTCAGGACTAGACCACCGACGTACACGGCGACAGCGGCGAACGCCGGCCACGCCTCGGACCGCCTGCCGCGCGGCTCGGGCTGGAAGGAGGCGAACGCGACAGTTAGTCCGGCCGCCAGCACCAACGCGCCACCGATCCAGACCGGCAGTCTGGCCGTGGCGCCTGGATGAAGCGTCACCGAGCCGGCGATCGGGGCAAGTAGCCAGCTCGCGGTGGTGCCGGCCGCCAGCAGGATCACCGCCAGGCGTCCGGTCCGAGCGGCCCGCCGCTGCGTCTGCCCACCGGTCTTGAGGTACAACCACGCAGATCCCGCAAGCAAATAGAGGATGACCGCTGTCAGGCCGGTGAGCACGGCATAGCCGTGGTGGAGAAAGGTGAATGGCCCGCCGGCGAAGGTGCTTCCGTGGACGGGGAGACCCGCGACCAGGCCACCGAATGCGGCGCCCTGGCAGAACGCAGCCACCAGCGAGCCGATTCCGAAGATGGGACCCCACAACCGGTGCCAGCCGTCGTGCTGACCGATCAGCTCAAGCGACACTCCACGGACGATCAAAGACCACAGCATCGGGAACAACACGATGTAGAGCCCCGCGAGCGCCGTGCCGGTGACGAGTGGGAACCCGCTCCACAGTGTGAGCGCCAACAGCACGAGCCATGACTCGTTGCCGTCCCACAGCCATGCCACCAAACCATGCATCTCGCGGCGTCGCGCAGGGTCGCGCTCAAACAAAGTCATGATGCCGATCCCGAGGTCATAGCCGTCGAGGACGATGTACATCGCGAGACAGAGGACCACAGCGATCATCCAAACGTCAGAGAGGCGCATCCGCGGGCTCCTTTCAGTGCGCGGGCGCGGCGCCAGCCAGCGCCTGC
>Ga0335074_10006181_pt1 | contig 16606 bp, 17 predicted proteins | sample Lox_Sample_23_FD_206715 | JGI IMG/M metagenome (GOLD analysis project Ga0335074, IMG submission 206715) | Soil microbial communities from Loxahatchee National Wildlife Refuge, Florida, United States - Lox_Sample_2.3 | ecosystem: Environmental > Terrestrial > Soil > Wetlands | place: USA...
CATTGAGTGAACAACTCCGAGACACATACTTACGCATTGTTCGGGAACTCCTGGAGAAAAATGAAAAGAGAGACGAAGAAGAGGCGTACGGTGACTACATTGACGACAAAAGCATCACAGCCCTGGGTGTCTTGCAAACGATTGGTACTCTGATCCTTACTTTGGAAAGTACTCCTGATGTGCTGCTGCACATAGAGTCCATCTTAATGCCTGTTATTAAGGTAACTCTAGAGAATAAGTTATACGGTAAGTCCGTCAACAAACTATTTGGAGCTATTACTTATATGCCTAGATCTTTACAACGAGGTGTTTGAGATCATTGACAGTTGTACATTTGCCGCAAAGTCCATCTCGCCCACTATGTGGTCGGCTTTCGAACTCATCCATGCAACCTTCAAAGCTGGCGCGGAATTATACCTTGAGGATATGCTTCCGGCATTAGATAACTTTGTTCAGTACGGGAGTCAGCATCTAATCCATACGCCAGCATACATGGATGCCATGTTTGGTATGGTTCAAGACATGTTTGCGGACGAAAAGGTTGGAGGTGTGGATAGGATTTGTGCCTGCAAACTTGCTGAAGGGATGATGCTCAGCCTGAGGGGGCATGCTGATCAATACGTTTTAGCATTTGCAAGTTCTAGCTTTCCAATACCCATACACTACTAACTAACGCGATTTAGGTTGAGATGGCAATGCGAACACTCACCAATTCAGAAGTTAAAGTCAAGTCATACAAGATCCACCTGATGGAAATGGTCATCAATGCTATTTACTACAATCCAGTACGTAGCCACAATATGTCGTCAAATATCCGAAAACCAATCGGCTAATTTTCTGCCATTAGGTGCTTGCCCTTCATGTTCTCGAATCCAAAGGATGGACCAATAAATTCTTCAGCCTCTGGTTTTCTAGCATCGAAAGCTTTACCCGTGTGCACGATAAGACGCTCTCAATCGCCGCGATCGTAGCTCTTCTCACTCTTAGTGCCGATCAAGTACCCGTCAGCGTCCAACAAGGTTGGCCAAGATTGCTACAGGTAGGGTTTTAAAAACGGACTCCGGCTTGCTGAATACTAATGTGGTTTTTGCAGGGTATCGTCAGACTATTCCAAACCTTGCCGGCTGCCGTAAAGAGTAAGCGTAAATTCTGACCTTCTCTGCAATGGATACTGATGTTCTACAGACCGCGAAGAAGCACTAAAGGACGACTATCCCTTGGCAGGTTCGGCCTACGATGATGACGACGAGGACGACGAAGCTGAGTGGGCGGCCGATGATACAGCGTGGACGGAAGAAGAGGAAGCCAACGATGAAGTTGATGGCAAAGATGAGAGCAACGCTTATTTGGAGTTCCTTAATGAAGAGGTATGTCATTGTGGTGTTCGACCATTACTATGCTCACGCCGGTAGGCCCAGAAATTCGGCAACCTCGAAAATGACTCCGACGACGAGTTGGGTGAGGAAAGCCTCCTTGAGACTCCCCTGGACAAGGTAGAACCATACCAACTCTTCCGTAATGCCTTAATCAGTAAGCTTCACCCATGTGCTTGTCGTGGAGAAGCACTGCTAATTGTGACTTTGTAGAACTGCAGCAAGAGCAGCCTCAACTTTATGACTCCCTTACCTCTAATCTTACACCAGATGAAAAGACCATTGTTCAAAGCGTTGTCCACCAAGCCGACGCTATTGCAAGTCGCACGGCAGCGGAAGCGGCTGCAGCAGAGGCAAATGGCGGTGCATCTTGAGCAAATTGACCGCGATGCGTAGCAATGGCCCGGCATTTACGTATTTTCTGTTGGAGGAGCATAATTCCAAGGAGATGGATGTTCAGATAACATAACGTCGAGGAATGGGAAGAGTAGAGTAACGATTATGTAGTTTTGGAACGAAAAATGGACCCATTAGAGGTTGGGAATGGGCATGGGAAGTACTGATGGATCCCCGTAGCTAGCCGCAGAATAAACCTGCCATGGGAAGTAAATCAACAAAAACAATCAAATTGCGCCTGTAGAAAGAGTCTAGACTCCAAACCATCCTCCGCAGATTCATCCATCCTAAAGAAAACCGACAATTCTAAAAGAATGATCACGTGCGAGATCCGACGATCCATTAAAGTTATCGCCATTAGCGGCTTCACGATAAGCCAGCCCGCTTCGCAAAGAGAAGAGGGGTTAGGTTTCCAGCCACCAAAGTCCCTGCATCAATGCATCACGCCGATCATTTCATATCGGCACGATGCCAATTGAATTCTGCGTAAGAATCTACAGCAGAACGGATGACTTTCTAGAGGCATTGAGTGTGAGCTCGTGATACTTGTTCAGCTTTAGAATGACACACCTTTCAGAGATTTGGCAAGTGGGCTGATGGGGTGGGTCGGGTTCGGGCTGGCACATGTCAATGCCCAGAGCAAGCGATGTATTTTGGGTACTACCACACCGAAACCACTTTAGCCGCTGCTTTAACCCGAGCACGGCTCTTTTGAGTCAGCCTAAGAAAAAGTATTGAAGAGGCCATTGGCCAGTGGCCTTCCTTGATGCGTAGTTATAGTTTCCCAGTCGAGTTTGGAATTGAAATAGTAATTGGTATAATATATTGCAAGCTCAAAATTTTGTATATAAAAGCCAAAAACATTTTAACTCAAACTAAAAATAATGTTTATAATATTGAATTCCAGCCCCATCAAGCACTTATAGAAATTCTCGTTCACTTCTGCCTGAACACCGCACAATCATACTAGGTAAAGAGGATACCTTAATTGATAGTATTATTATTTTTTTTTTTGAGAACGTGGAGTGCTGCAATAGAAAAATTGATTTGTATGGGAACGCCATACAAAAATGCGTGTGGTTCATTTTACCAACAGGCACGACGAACGTGAGTTCTCTCCAAAGATTTGCCAGCAAAATCGGCCCAAAAATTCTACGACACCTGTGTGATTCGAACAAATTCGAACTGTAACATTATGAGCTTTTAGGCCAGGTAAATGAGATCGATACAACGACCCTGCGCGCTTAGGGCTGCTCATCTGAACTCAATTGGCTAGCACAGGCAGAGTAAACAGTTCTTATATTGAAATGGGCTCTACAAGTCTGCCCCTGATGCGATTATTGCACAAAAAACATGAGCTCTGAGTGTGGACTGCGCTGGAGGGAGCTAGAATGAGCTCCCATAACGCTAGTGCATCAACTGCGCTGGTTTTTATAAGGGAGCTAGATTAGGCTCTCTACACAGGTTAGGGAGCTGAATAAGGTGTTCATGTTTCACAGGTTATATCTCGGAGCATTATTGGCTCATGATAAGAGATAGAGCACAGCCTGGTCAGTGAGGTGATTAACGACCAAAAGCAAAGGCAGCGATGTCCACTAACCGAATCGAGTCTACTCTGCTGGATCTGTCCCTGTTCCTTCCGAACCCCTGTGCCGTCACCTGTCGCTATTGGGCTGAGACAAAGATGTCGCAGAACTAACTCCACTCATACATACAGCAGATCACCTACGGTAGACCAGCCTAACTGCGACGAGGCGAGCGAGGAGGCATAATATGCCACCGCCCTGAGCCAAGAGAGTGGTAGTCCAGGCATCAGCTGCCACGACGACGCCTCGCCACATCTGAGAAGGCTGCCGCGTGACTTGGGCTTTGCCCATCGGAGATAGCGTGCACGCTCACGACCGATGACGACAACGACTCATGTTATGGGCAGATGGCGAATTGAGCGAAACTGCATGTCGATACAGGAAAGGAATTAAGGGCGACGTGGAATTGTAACCCTTAATCAGATAATTAATACATTACGGGATTCATTGCATTCATTGACAGGTTGCCAAGGCGGACACGTACGAAGTACCTCGAAGGTGGAATGCGGGAGATCTGCCTTGTGGACGTTATTGGCGGCTGCAGGCGATGGTGCCTAGGGGGCAGGTTGAAATGGATGACTTGTCTCGGGCACTGGGAGGGAGGGAGCTGCCAGTTGAGACAAAACAGGGAAAAGCAGGTACACGTTGTAGATGAGCATTGAGGGAATCGTGTCAGGAATATGATTAACCTCGAATGCAATTGAATCCAAATCTGACCTTCAAGACCCTGATGATCAGCGAATCATTGACGTCAATTGGTCATAAACCCAATCCGGATTTAGCAAAGCAGCTCCAACTGATCTGGAGTGCGTTAGCGAAAACCCAACGCCGCTCAGGCATCTTTGGTTCTGTCGCTGACCGCGCTTCGTCCCTTCGTTTCCTCTGACTCACACCATCCCAACCCAACATTTTCGCAATGGACCAGCAATTGTAATCCATACGCCCAGCTCCAGAGGTCAGACGTCAGCTTCGCCTTTTCCTACCCGACTTGGTCTCCCATTGGCCAATTAACTTCTTCCATTGGCTTCTGCTCAATGGCGAGGAATGTGGCGAAGGGAAGGAGAGCGTACACGTACCCAATAATGGACGAGGGCAAGACTGGTGGGAGAAGGCCGAAACAACCCACAAGCAAAGCAGGAGCGCGCATATCCGCAACTCGCATTCACCGGAGGTAATTCAATTACTCCGGGCCGACTAACTACTACCACCATACTGAACTGCTGTGGCCGTAATCTTTAATGGATCGGCCTTCTTCTCACCGATAAATTCCAGACAGGTGTGTGCACGGAGAAGGGTGTCTAGGTAAGTGTTAGGTAGGTACAGGCAACCAGCTAAAAGGTATGGCGCTTATTCCATACACCCTCCGCTCTGTTTCTATTTCTCAGCACATGCTTAGCGCATGACTCGTCCTACTGATAGGTCGTAATCATCTGGCAGACGACTCATATTCGCTTTGGGTGGTTGCCTTGACCCGATGACTGCTCACCCCGGCATTATTGAGGGAGGCTGTGAACACAATACTTATATCCCTATTGACCCACGCCCACTTGCAATAGCCATTTGTCGCACCATTGCAGCCCTTAAACAGAACAATCTCTCCCCTTCAATCGCCTTCAATCGACTCCTTTCCGCCCCGCATTGGCAGAACCCGTTTCGGCGCATCCAACACGATAAAGACAACAAAGAGACCGCCTTATTCACCTCAGCCGCTCCCATTGATCAATAAGAAATCTCCGCACGCTCTATTCTCTTCATCAATCCCGATCAATCCTCACTAACTCCATTCTCCGAACCAAACCTGCGTTTGCGGACATAAAAACCACGAAATCCGACTCATCGTCCGGGGTGGCGTAACCCTCCGCGCAAACGATATGGCTGACAAAGTCAGCCTACAGCCTTCCACCAATTTCGACGCTGAGCCTTTACCGATGACTCCTACTAAATCAGTCATCGGATTGACTTTCTCTTCATCTTCTTCATCACAATCCGTCCTGCCAAAACCTTTTGACTTCAATCGAACGCGCGAGATGGAATCTCGACCTCAAAGTGTCCCTATAGGCAGCCTCATATCACCGCCCGAGCCAACACCTTACGAAAGCTTCTCGCATTCCTCTCCAGCAACAGCAATGGCTTCACCAGTCAAACACGTCTTCCCGAAGACCTTGAGCCAATTCCCATCGCCACCAGTGTCGCCGGAAACGAAAACGGGGCTTGAAGATCAATCCACACCCACTGTCAAAGATCCAATCCTGTATCCTAATCAGGATCTATCGAGCGTCACATCATCACAACCTCCTCTCTTTGTTAATGAGCACGATGAGGAGGCTGCACATCGAGTTGTAGAGGAGCATATGACGGCACGAGCGCTTCCACAAAATCAACTTCGCGAGGCAACACCGCCACGTCGAGACGACTATGTCCTTGCTCTCGAATTCAAGTCGCAGGTCGCTAGATTGTGCAATGAGAATCCCCGACAATGGCTCATAAGAGAGCGGGAGTATTTACGAGAGGATGATAGGAGACGAAGGGCGTTCGCCAAGATCGCCCCAGCACCATTTCCGTCAAAAACAACTAAGAACACCATCGCTCGTGTAGTGAAGCCAAAGATTCCTCGAATTCCGCGAGCACCAAGAGCCACTCCTCCAGTCCGTATCCGTCAAGCATATGGGAGCATGACCCCAGAGCCTGGCAGGCGACAAAATGTCGGTAGTACTAGAGAAGACAAGAACTTCGATGCCCTTCCAGACTATAGCCCTCCTCTATCCACACTTCCAAACAAGCCCAACTCTCTCAAAGTCGAGTGGAAAGGTCAACCCATCGATCTCCGGGACGACCCTCATCGTCATCTCCTTCATGATGATGAACTCAGCCTCGCAGCTAATCTTCGACTCGACTGTGCTACCTACCTCACAAGCAAGCGACGAATCTTCATCGCTCGGATTGAGTGCTTGAGGATTGGAAAAGAGTTCAGGAAGACGGATAGTCAGCAAGCCTGTAAGATCGATGTCAACAAAGCTTCAAAGCTGTGGGCTGCATTCGATAAAGTTGGATGGTTGAAGGCGGAGCATTTCAGAAAGTATCTTTGAGTGGTCTCTTCGGTTGACGGTTGGCTGTCTCTGCAAACAGCGATTCTCCTCTACTCTGGTACGAGTTAAAGACAGTTTCTTCGACCCACACGCTCCACTCTTCCGCATGCACATTAGAATGGATTCTTTTTGCGTACGCCATCTTCCCAATCGACGCGACATCATCCCTCTACATCTTTGATCGGCTTCACACCACTGAGCGACTTCACGTCGGTGTTTCCTTGATTCTCCTAGGGGGGTTTCTCCTCATATTGGCTATAGAAACGGTCTTAGGCACAGCATGGGATTTGCATATGGTATTGTCGGTTGTGCATTGGCTGGGTTGGGTTTATATGCGAGTACACACACACGGTCGGGCTTAACATTGCATTTCGGGATCCTAGCTTCACATGGTAGATTGGGCATTACATACCTGGACTTGGGTTGGATGATTTTGTGTGGCGGTAGATTGAATGATACCCATATTCCCTAGATGGGATAGGATGGCATGGCATTAATGGCATGAACTACGAGTGTATCTCCGAGTAGCATACCTCGAGGGGAATGGTTTCCTCAAATTAACAATGATTTTCATAAATTTGATTGACTGCTTGCAATTGTGAAGTGACGCGACTTGATAACTTGACGATAAAATTGTCCAAGCCATGCACCCCTGATGATAATTCCATCTTGCATATTCGCGACTGCGATTTTTGACCCCCATGGGATTGTTTCGACGATGACAGCCAGCCCATAATTGAGAAGCTAGTCATCATTGATGCATCGTCTCCCTCCTTTATCTATACATCGACACCTTCACTTTACTTCATCCCTCTCAACGCTCCTCTGACTATATGATTTCTTAGTATTGAGCCTCACATTGTAGCCGTCGTGCCCCTCGTGCCCCTCGTGCCCCTCCACGCCGAGGAACGAGGGCGGCCGCCATTCCCGTCGCCATTCCCGCCACGGATAAGGTAAGAGTTGAGACCTCGGATCTGAGGCCCGCGATAGCGATAACGAAATCTCAGCGTTATCTCTTTTCACAGCTATTCTCCGGGATCTTTTTCTGTTTGTGAGGTTCTGTGAATCTTGCTGTTAGTCATCGCACAGCGCTTTTCTTCTCGTCGACTACGCTGACGCCCTTACGACTCTCACACCGTTTTTCTACCTGTGCTCGGCCTCTTTCTCGATACGGCTTCGATTAATAGTACTAGATATACAATGAGTATGACGCTGAAGCGCGCGCGATCTTCTTTGCCCCCTGCGAATGACCTTCCGTCCTTCTCCATAATACACTCTCGCGCCTCGACGACCGTTACATCCTCAGACCGACACGCCGATGCGTCCTCAGACTCAGATCCAGATGCAGAGCTATCACCATCTTCTCAACCACCGCCTAAGAAACTCAAAACCTCCTCCGCCTCCTCTCCCAACCGCCTCTCTCCTCCTTCACAATCTGTTGGTCCTCGCAATCCAGACCGCCTTTCCGCACTCTCCGACGAGCTCCTAATCCGCATCCTACACCTCCTGCCCGTCGAATGCGTCCTCATCTGCCAGTCTGTCTCCCATCGCTTCCATAGACTGGCGGGCGATGCACAGGTGTGGAAGGGCTTGTATTGGGGGAGGTGGGTTCGGCCGAGGGTTAGGATGCTCCCGAAGCCGACCCCTGGCTCCGGGGACGAAAGGGAATGGTTATATGAGTTTTCGAGTCGGAGGAGTAAGTGGCTTGATGAGGGGAGACTACTGAATACGGGCTCGAATGGAGGCGCAGGGAGCGGGAGCGGGAGCGGGAGTGGGGATAGGAGTGGGAGGGAAGGGACCTTGAATGGAAACGGGACTGGGAGTGGAGTGGATGGGGGAGTGAAGAGGACGAAGGGCACAGATTGGAAGGCGAGATACAAGCTGAGGCACAACTGGAGTATTGGTGCTGCGGAGGTGAAGGAGATCGGGCTTGGGCTTGGATTCGATCCTACGCAGGATGACAGAAATAATGAGATGGATGGGGATTCTAATCCTGATGGGAAGACACTAATGGCAAGGTTGGTGGATGGTGGAGTTGTTACGGTCGATATCAAGGGGGGTTTGAGGGCTTGGGACCTTAAAAGGAGGAAATGTGTTGCGCAGGGTATGCTGACTGGCCCCAATTACGATGATCGTGGGAGTGAGAGAGTGCCGACATGTCTAGGTGTTGACAGTGGATCAGAAAGTGGGCTGGATACTGCTGTGGCGGTCGGCTTCCAAGATGGTAGATTCGAGATTTGGGGTTTGGAACTTGGCAGTGATACGGAGAAGGGGAACTTTGAGAGACGATATCGAAGTCCTGCTCTGGGAACAGATGACGATGTGCAATTGAGCGCTGTGGCATATGCACATCCTTATCTTCTTACAATCACGGCAGATCATGTGCTGTCGTTCTATGTTTTCGACACAGAGGCGAATACTGCTGAGGAAGACATTGAAACATCAGAAAGCTCGTCAACCACAGAGGAAAATCTCAAGGACTCCGAGATCCCGCAACGGGAAATTCATGGTCGTTTCGACCAACGGCACATCAACCCGAAGACCGCAGTACCTCGACTTCTCACCTCCCTCAAATCCCACACTTGCTGGCCCCCCCTCTGTCTCTCCATCCGATCCACACCTCAAACAATCATAGCCTCAATCGCCTACGCTCTCCCCACCTATCTCAGCGGCTGGTCTGTCGGCCTACAAGAACTCCACCTAACTCGATCCGGCACAATCCTAAGGTCCCGCCTCGCCTCTGCCGTAGAGCAAGGATTCCACTCCCTACTCTCCTCATCTGCACCCTCAACTCCATCACTATCACAAAGTATACGACCCTCAACGCCCGACGCTACCGATACTCCTGGTCGAAGTAGAAGTCGACATGAAAGGCGTACACACCCTACAAGCCTCAGCTATTCCCATCCTTATTTGTTAGCGGGGAATAGGGATAATACGTTAAGCTTATATCTTGTAACGAGCAATAACGAAGAGCTGAAAATCAGCAAGAGCACTACACTCTGGGGCCACACGTCTTCTGTCTCCGGCGCACAGGTCGGCGGTCGAGGGAAAGCTGTCAGTGTTAGCGCTAGAGGCGAGGAGTTGCGGGTTTGGGAATTAGAAGGGGGATTGGGACGGAAAACGGTTCAAGAACGGAGCGTGTTGGTTCGGCGCGAGGTCAGTGATATTGAAGATGTCGAAGGCACAGGTGGTGAGCGCGGAAGCGGGCATCTTGATAAAGCCACGCAAAGGAGTCATGATGGGCAGAAGAGGGGATGGGTGGGGTTCAATGATGAGGTTGTTATTGTATTGAAGGAGGATGGAGAGGAAGGGCAGGCATTGGTGATTTATGATTTTACTTAGACGAGGGTTGGATGAGAATAGATTTGGTATAAAAGTGGGGGGTATAGGAGGTGGTTGTGCATAAGGCTCTGGTTGGAGACCTTGTTTTAGATTCAGGCTTGGATACTTCAGAAATCTGTCATATCATAGTGACATACTCGGGTTTAGGGTACGAGCACTCCCATATTCACATTCCCTTTGCAATCACGTGCCAAATCTCTAATTGTTACCTAATTTCTTAGGCACAAATGGCTTCCGGCCCCAATCACAACCTCGGTATCTAGTCGGCGCGCTCCTTAACATCGCATCGGCATCGCATTTGCATATGGGCTCTGACACGTTGCCAGCCACAACCATTATTCTTCGCTGCTGCTCTTACGCTCTGAGGCAGAGTGGTTCTGGACGTCGGATAGGCCATTTAGAGTGTGAGATTGCTAGGAGGCCATATCGCGACATCATCAGTCAATATCGTCAAGGACAGCAATTACGGCATCGCAGAGAGATCACTTAGATAGCAGAGCGACATCACCACGGTTTCACTGGGCAACGTCTACAACGTCGTCAGGGCAATGTCCCTCCCACCAACGCCTCCGTTATCCTGCACGGATGAGCTCACAGAAGCCAAGCACAGCTCTCTCCCCACAATGCCCAAGCTCCCACCCAGCATAACGAGCAGACAATCGATGCTCTACCAACCACGAGAATGGCTCACACAATACAGCGGCTGGGTACAACGGAATGCAGGCTCTGTGTCGCAAATCGAGTCCGCTTTGCGATCGCTGAACTATATTATCCCAGGCCGTTTCAATGAAGGGGAGATACTGGCGGAGTCATATCACTCATCTGTACAGCTTCTTTCGCTGTGGCATGATAGTATCCTCCTGAGAGCCGTGTCAAAATTACCAGGGATGCCGAAGATTGAGAGGCCGTTGAATCGCTACACGAAATATTGGACTGTGAAGAGCAAGCTTTACCGGCGGACGGCGATGTTACTGCAATGTATACGATATACAGAACTACTGTGGGAAATGGCCGCCAAAAGGAAAGGTGAGCGCGTCCGCTGGCGAGTCGTAGTCCTTATAGAAGCCCTCAAAGCCATCTGCCGACTCATCCTCCTCCGCGTAACCGGCACCCGAATGGTCGTCCCCCCTTTACCAGAACGGGATCCTCTCCCCGCTGAAGACGAGCCAGTCCTGTCTTTCGAAGAAGAAATGGGCCTCGCCCAGGTAGATGAGGCGGATAGCGCATATGGTAGCGCTTCGGATGATCGATCCAAGGGAAAGCAGAGGGATTGGACGATGCCCCGCACCGGGCTCACGCTGCCGACGCTGCCGAATCCGAGCGATATCTCGAATTTCCTCATGACCAAAGTCCTTACGGCTGATGATATCAAACCCGCTACTGCGCTCTTACATACGATCCGCGGCTCCGCACACCTCGCTGAGATCCTCCACATCTTACGCCCCGTCGTGTACGCGATCGCAATGTCCCGCTCGAAATCCAAGTCCTCCTGGCAGCCATGGCTCCTCGGGATATCGATCGAGCTCGCTGCGCGCCAGCTGCGCGCCCCTTCAGCGTCGGGTGAAGGAGGAATGTTGGGCGGCAGAGGGGTGCGAGAGACGCAGCTCGAGAAGGAAGAGTGGGATCGACGCGGCTGGGCGATGGGGTGGTGGGGTCTCCGGGGAGCGTTCTATGAGAATGTCACGAAGGGTGCGTTGCAGAGTATCGTGGAGAATAAGTGGATGCCGGGCTTGGTCGGCGGGATTTTGAATGATTATAAATATCTGTGGGAGGAGTATCATTTTGCGAGCGCGGATATGTAGTCCTCTCTGCACCAGTCGACAGCAAGACGCAGTATAAGTTTATACTTCCTTTTGTACGATATGCTCGTTTATGGTCCGGTTATAGGCGTTTGCAAGAAGCTGGGTGGGATGGGATACGGCGGGAGAGTTGCATGGGTGGGATATATATACTTTTTTTTTCCCCCCATGAAACTTCTCGTTGCTGTTAGACTGGTATGATATATTTTAGGCGGAAAGGCGAGAAAGCGAGCAGCAAGGCAGTATGGACATCACAGAGTGTATAATATATCTATATCCACTGTCCCCTCCCCTCCTGGGATTTCTTTCAAAGTGATTTGCCGTTTCTATACGTTCTGTCACACTTAGGCTTACTAGCTAGGCGTAAGTGGAGGTAGAGAGGAGGTGGTTGATATGTGGGTATGGACGCTTTGTTTGTTTCGAAGGATTTTTTATCTGCAGCGTTGCAAAGGTCTTTGAAGGGGGTATTTTAAACTAGCATTTTATGCTTTAGATTGTTGCAGCAACAGGATCTAGCTTAGGCACTGTGATAATGGGTTTCGTTAGCACCTTTGAGCAGCAATCAAGCACTCTTCTCTGCCAGTTTATTTGTTATGCTTCCCTCAAGCTTTCAGACTGTGTAAGTTTTGCAAGGTGACCGGCTGCCCCGTCTTACAGAATCTCAACAAGCGCAGGCCATACAACCATTCTAGTAATGAGTCATCACTAAGATTAACTACGGCCCTTTGGCCCCGATAGAGACTTCACCTCTTCAATCACCCCACCTGCCACTGCTTCGCCTTCTGCTACGAACTCCACCGAGTCTGTACTCATATAAAGAGTGACGATCGACAGCCTCGATTTTCCACTTATAGATTGACTGTTGCACTATCTGCAACATGCCCCCAAAACGTAAGGCTGACCTTGCTGTTGTCATGCGGACCGAATCGATGCTGCGACTCAGAACATCGCCCGTAATGTCACATCTTATGATGAGTTATCCGATATCATCCAGCAAGTCAGAAGTATCGCTCTTGTATTGAAAGCTCGGAGGACGGATGATGGCGAGAAGGCATTGCATTATTTTACTCAGCTCCCCAGACAACAGTTCATGATAGCTAACTTTGAGTTAGTTCAAAGTGATCCAAGCCTCAAAGTTAAGGGATATGATGGAGGTCTCAGCCCGGACCGGTTTGATATATCGGCAAGGCATGCCGGCCCATCATTGGAAGCTTGCCGACCCAAAGCCGGAGGAGCTCACATTTGGCTGCGACTGGTTAGGTGAACAAAAGCCAATCTGCTCTGGTGCTTGACCGCTTACTAATATTTGGTAATTATAGAGATTGCTCTAAGTCAGTTTAGAGCCTCCACCCTCAGGGAATCTACTTCGTGTGAGGCGTTAATTCGCACTGCAGTTGACTTGGTGCTGTTTGACCGTATGACGTTGATTGATGATCAGGATGCTGCTCGGAACCTTTTAGTAGTTGGTGAACAACATATCGAGACAAGATGCTTAGACAGTAGCACTATTATCTCGGGAACTGCAGATTACGTACTTGGCTATCCCTATTCGAACGGTGATGGACTTGGATTAGAGTCAATGTATATTGCGATTGAGGCGAAGAAAGCTGCAACCATGTCGAAAGCCGTCCATCAGCTTGCAGCCTACTTAGGTCTGTACGTCCTTTCTAGATTTTGTTTTGTTTATTTGCAATATATAAATGGAACTGAAGCTAACTCTATCTGCTGCTATATTAGTGGGCATGCAACAACTTCGGAAAGCTGCAAATAAAATAGTATCCGTGGTCTACGGTATTGCTACAGACAGCAATGCTTACCGGTTTCTGAGGCTTGACGAGAGTATGAGATTGCAAATTTTTAAGGAGTTCGAAATCGGCATTGAAGAAGACAAGCACTATGTCTACTATTTTATTGACGCAATTCTCGCAGTGGCAATTCAGTGTTCTCCTCACACCACTGCAATGAAGACCTTTCCAGATCACTCAGCTAAACGGATGCGTATAGTGGAAAAGGAGATTTTTATAATTCCAGAGGACCTGAAAGCAAAACTGCCTGCCGACTGGCGAGATTGGATTGTGTTCTATGAAGAGGATGAGGAAGATTATGATTGAGCAAATGATTTTGAAATCTTGGGCAATTCCCCAACTAGGTCTAATACGAGTCTTCGCGTAAGTACAAGCCCTACTAGATTAAGCTCTTAGATTGATGTTTCTGATTAGCCAAAGCCAAAAGGAACAGAGGACAACCCAAGCGGTGTAGCACTTCTTTTACTGCAGAAAGATGTTTAACCGTTGTGTTGACTTCTGTTAGGGACGGGGAACTGTACTTGGCAGCTGCATTTCACACATCTTGCTAATAATTTGCATCTGCATATGCCTGCTTTGTCGTAGTTCAGGTAACAGGGTCTTGGCAGCGAGCAGGCAGCCACGGCTTCCTCATAGCGCCCCACCTGAATAACATACACAGTACTATAACCCTTTGCTACTTCTTTCAACAAAGATCTATCACGACTCACGCACTTGCCTCACCGACGCCAACGCCTACATTGCTACTTGTGATACTGCGGATTGTCTGACTCCTCTCCATTAGTATCTAAAGACAGATCTTCTCAAACCCCTACAGCAAGTTTAGAATCGGGCATGTTGCATGCTGCTATACCGTTACTGCTCATCCACTTTATGGCACTACCTAAGCTGCAACACATCATGTAATGATTCTCACACGTGGTTCGGAGATTGGACATCAAACGACTGATTGGTAGATATTCCTTCATTCTATCACGAAGTACGTGATATCCTTCTCCAGATGGAAAAGCCACCTTCGAATATTTATCCCATAGCACGACAGCGATAAGCTGTTAGAACTGACTAAGGTGAGACCTGTTTTTTTTTTTTTGTTGCCGAAATCTTGGATTTCTCTGCCGTTTGTGGCTTTCCGGAAGACTTCCCAACCAAAACATTTAGTCACTTGGCCTTTAGACCGGTCAAACCTGCCCCATCGTCTAAAAGGACGACCAAGCTCAATGGTGTCACGGAGAAATTTCTGTTAGCCATCTCGTATATTAGCTCTATCGATTTTGGAGGTCTTCCATGGCTTGGATTCCCTGGCTATGTACTTTGCTTATTTGCGGTGCAAGAATCCAAATGCATTACCTTCTATGGAGGATTCCAATTCTAAGTCAGCTGGGACATACGTTTGGTCACTAGAAGAGCTGCGTAAGGCGTCGGCATTGCTAACTAAAATCAGGAAATGAACCACTCGCTGCAATTTGGAGAAACTTTAAGGAAATAATCAGAAATCTAAAAATAAACGACTTTCCCCCACACTTTCATTACGGACTTCGATCTCAGATCCACCAAAATCATGGCCATTGATGAATGAACTTAACTGATGTCTCTACTACTCAGATGTCGGCCTCGAATCCCTGACACTGGAAAGGTCTCAGCTCATTAAATCTTCCGAATCTCTGCATTTCCCGTTAGTATTCGTGCATAATTGCTTACACTACCGTTACGTACAAATGCCTTCTCAACCACATTCAGTACCACATTCATGGCAAAGCTTCCCAGGGATGACCCATACCTCTTTTCCAACAACAAGGCAGGTGGGGCAAAGAACTCCCGGGATCTGTCTCACCATCAATTCCGGAATCACGAGTCATTTCTATGTCAACTCACTGGCACCAATTGAGCTCCTGGATGGAAAATTATCAGAGGATCTTTCTCTCCTGACATCAAGGGCTTAATGCCGTCAATGGGTTCGTAATCCTCGGGGGTGAAAGGGAGAACCATTGTGTGGGTGCTGACTGAGAAGCCAGAGTGATACTGGATGAAAGGATATTACGTGCTCTTGTTGATACCAAAGGATGTATGAGCTTGACTTTAAGTTAATGAAGAGTTGAATGATGTTAGAAAAAGTCTTTTCTTCTAAAGCAGGAAACTCATTTCTTTAATACTTTTTTCGACCATCTTACTCACACCAACCCCGCTTTTGCCAATGGTTACCTTTTCAGCGTGAGGAAACCAACTTGTGAAATACGTGATGTCAGATTTCCTCCACAGCCCTGGCTGCTAGGTTGACAACACTGCCTCAAAGAATGGATCTAACACACTTCGGCAATCGAATAACTGCCAAGATCTTTGTGGCTGGACCATAATACCCTGGAAGCAAGTTAGAAAAGCACTCATGTGGTTATCACATTGGCTACCCACACAGTGGTGTAAGAGCTGCATCTCTTGGCTATTCATACATTGATGCCATACGGCAGCCCGGGTAGCCACAATCTACAGATAGCTTACGAGAGAACTCTCTCATACACGATTTCTTGGTAATAGGATCGTTGTGGCTGTCTCGGTTCTTGATACTGTGCTATGTCACTTGCTCGCTTACTTGCTAGTATTTCTTATGGACATGGTTTCCTGGTCGAACCAGACCATTATTCAAGAAAAATAGTCAATTGCTGTATCTTCTGATGCTAAGTCAAACGATAGGGATTAGTGATACATGGTCTCTCTGGCCACACGTCCCACCTAGTATAACCGCGGCGGGATTATCTTCCATTTCCACAGCTTCCTGTTGGCACACTCCATGAAGAATCACAACCAAATCAACATCATTCTGTTAAGCTTTCTAATCGAAGTAAGTATACAATTCTACTTAGTGGAGTGTCATGAAGGCCAAGCAAATAAAAAAAAAATTCAAACTGCAAATCCAGAGCGGTCAATTTACCCAACCATGGTAATGCTGATGCACTTGTTTATGCGTATTTACCGCCATTTCCTTTACGATACATACCTTAAAACACGGTAGACTAGCACAATATAACCCGCGTCCTCGAGTTCGATTATGCACGAGCAGATGCAAATTTCTGACTAGACAGTCTGGCTAGAAGCTAGCGTTCTTGAGAGCAATTTATCGTTGAACTAAAGCCTGTCAGTGACGTTTCAAGATTGTTGGACAGGGATTGACGGTTGCTGGGACGGTCCGCGCCTTGATGGTATGCGGTTCGAGATCTTTACTGG
>Ga0335074_10006182_pt1 | contig 16605 bp, 16 predicted proteins | sample Lox_Sample_23_FD_206715 | JGI IMG/M metagenome (GOLD analysis project Ga0335074, IMG submission 206715) | Soil microbial communities from Loxahatchee National Wildlife Refuge, Florida, United States - Lox_Sample_2.3 | ecosystem: Environmental > Terrestrial > Soil > Wetlands | place: USA...
GAAGATCGGGAAGATCGAACCGGCGCCCAGGAACATTCGCGAGCCGTTGGCCACGGTCATGCCGACCATGCCGACCAGCAGGCCGACCACCAGGACGCCAACCACGATCAGCCACCACGGCTTGCCTTCGGGCGGCGGAACACTCAGTGGTGTCGGTAGGACGATGTTTTCCGGACGAACCGCGGGCGCGCGTTCGGGCGTCGGGCGTGCGAAACCTTGTTTCACTTCGGTACCACCAACTCTGCAGGGCTCATATCGGTCGGAAGGGTGTCATGCCGCACCAGCGCATCGGCGCGCGACAGGGTCGGGCCCGGTGCCAGCAACCGCAACGCCACCCAGGGCGCCGGGCTGGGCTGGGACGACAATCCCAGCGCCGAGCGAGCATCACGAGTGTTTTCTACGCCGAAACGGACACCGGAGCTCGTCAGCCACCAAAGTGATTCTGTTGTGGACGAGCCCGGGTCGTTGCCGGTGACTTCGATGAAGTTGCCGTACTCGGGCCCGAAGAAGACCCGATCGGCTTCGCGGCCCGAACCATCGGACTTCACCAGAGACACCACTTTGTCGGTGTCGCTGGCCTTCACCGGAATCGTCGGCCCAGAGATCACCTCAGTGCGGGCCCGCGATTCACCGCCGGTCTTCTCCCACCACCAGCAGGTTGCCGGGTTGTCGCGGATGTCCCGCGGGTTCAGTGGGCCGTCCGGGTAGGCCGACAAGTCCAGCCCGTTGACCACCGGCATCTTGGCCAACGACGACGGCGCCACAACCACCGGGGCGTTGCCCGCCGGCGTTCCGGCGTTCTGCAGGATCTGCGCGACCACCGGCGTCACCGTTTGCACACCGTCGGCCAGCACCACCGAATACTGTTGCGGGCCACTGATTTGCGGTGTCACGATCACCGTTCCGACCGGTCCGGGTGCGCCCGCGAACCCGGCCGGCTTCCCGGCGTCGGGCACCTTCGGCACCGTCAGCTCGGGGCCGACCGGCAAGGCGTCGAACAGCGCCCGGCTCATCGGCCGCGCGTCGTTGACGTTCTCCGGGGTCAGACCCAGCGGCAGCAGCACCGCGCGGTTCGACGCATCGATGCGCGAGCGGCGTCCCTGCCGGATCACCCAGGTGTCGTTTTCGTACCGCAGCACCACCGCGTCCGACCCGTTCAGCACGTGGTGGTGGCCCGTCACGTCGGGTTTCCCGTCGATCACCGTCACCGTCACCGATGCGGGCGCGCCCGCGCCCGACTGCGACGTCACCGAATCGCACACCAGCCACGACGACGACGTGGGGTTGGTCGGTGCGAATTCCGACGGTGCGCCAGGGATACCCACCAGCGGTCCGTGCGGCTGCTCGGCGATCTGACTCGCCCGCACCTTGTGCGGATTGTCCGGCCGTCCGGTGATCAGCCGTGCCGATGCCAGATTCAGCGCCGGGTATAGCTTGTCCCCGACGCGGACATAAAGCGCGCCGGAATCGCGGTCGGCGATGATCGGTGACTCGTTCAGCTGCCCCGACGGGTTGATGAAGGACCACAGCAGCGCGCCGAGGCAAATCACCGCGGCCGCGGATACCGACGCCACCACGGCCAGCGTCTGACGCCGGCCGGGCTCGATTTCCATCCGCACGCGCCAGCGGGTCAACGCCATCGCCGTCCGGCGCGCCAAGAACTGGTAACCAGTTACCTGGGTCCGGGTGGAGAGTCCGAGGCCGTAGCCCGAACCCCCCTTCCCGCCGCTATTCGAATCAGCCACGGTCGATCACGCTCCAGGTCGAAGAAACGGCAGGGTACTGCGTAGTCCCACGATTCACACGGACAACCGTAGGGCACACAAGGCCACCTCGCCACGCGAGCATCAGGGCACCGGACGTGTGAGGGCCCGCGCCGGGAGTGGTCTGTACCACAGTGCTGTCACCTGCCGTCATTAATGGGGGGAAATAGATGGAAACTCCCCTGCGCATCGTACGGCGAAGAGCAAACGCAGGTCTCCGAAAAAATTGCCGTCAGGTGAACGCTCGGGTCGCATTTCTGACATCTGATTGAGCAAGATTGCGGGCATGGCACGCTTGGCGCCGATCCGTGACGAAGCGATGAGGAGGAGCGGCGCATATGCCTGAGCTGGCGCCGTCGCTGGTGGAACTCGCCGGGCGGTTTGGAATCGCCACCTCCTACGAGGATTGGGCCGGTCGGCGGGTCGGAGTGCCGGAAACCACGTTGATTGCGGTCCTGGCCGCGTTCGGCGTGGCCGCCCAGAGCGAGGCGGAGCGCAATGTGGCGCTGACCGCTGACGATCGCGCGTACTGGTCGCGCCCGATGCCGGCCACCATTTTGGGACGCGCGGGCACGCAGACCCGGTTCTGGGTGCATGTAACCCACGGCCATCCCGCCGACGTGTCGTTGCAGCTCGAGGATGGGACGGTCCGCACGGGGATACGCCAGGTCGACAACTTCGCCGCGCCATATGAGCTGGACGGTCGCTCGGTTGGTGAGGCCAGCTTTGTGCTGCCCGACGATCTGCCGCTCGGTTACCACCGGGTGCATCTGCGGTCCGGGGACGATGAGGCCAGCGCGGCGCTGATCGTGACACCGGGCTGGCTGGGTCTGCCGGAGCGGCTGGGCGGTCGTCGGACCTGGGGGCTGGCCACCCAGTTATATAGTGTGCGCTCCCGCCAGTCCTGGGGCGTTGGCGACCTGACCGATCTCACCGACCTTGCCGTCTGGTCAGGTTCCGCGTTCGGCGCCGGGTATGTGCTGGTCAATCCCCTGCATGCGGCGGCGCTGAATAAGCCGATGGAGCCCTCGCCATATCTGCCGACATCGCGGCGCTTCGTCAATCCGCTTTACCTGCGCGTCGAGGCCATCCCGGAATTCGCCTACCTGCGCAAACGCCGCCGGGTGTGGCGGTTACGCGACGATGTACAGCGCCACGCCGCCTCCCTCGACGCCATCGACCGCGACGCCGCGTGGGCAGCCAAGCGGGCGGCGTTGAAGCAGGTTTATCGGGTCGCACGCAGGGCGGGCCGAGAACTGGCGTATGCCGCTTTCCGCGCCCGGGAAGGCTCTGCCCTCGACGACTTCGCCACCTGGTGTGCGCTGGCCGAGGAACACGGGGACGACTGGCACCAGTGGCCGGAATCGGTGCAGCATCCCGGCGCCGACGGCGTGGCCAAGTTTGTTGCCAAACACTCGGACGCCGTGGACTTCCACCGCTGGTTGCAATGGCAACTCGACGAGCAACTCGCCGCCGCGCAATCGCAAGCGGTGGCGGCGGGGATGCCGCTGGGCATCATGCACGACCTGGCCGTCGGCGTGCACCCCGACGGGGCTGACGCCTGGGCGTTGCAGGACGTGTTGGCGCACGGTGTCAGCGCGGGCGCACCACCGGACGAGTTCAACCAATTAGGCCAGGACTGGTCGCAGCCGCCGTGGCGCCCGGACCGGCTCGAAGAGCAGGAGTATCGCCCGTTCCGGGCGCTGATTCGCACCGCGTTGCGGCACGCCGGCGGGGTGCGCATCGACCACATCATCGGGTTGTTCCGGCTGTGGTGGATTCCGCAGGGTGAAGCGCCCACTCAAGGCACATACGTGCGCTACGACCACGAGGCGATGATCGGCATCGTCGCACTGGAGGCGTACCGCGCGGGGGCGCTGGTGGTGGGCGAGGATCTCGGCACGGTCGAACCATGGGTCCGCGACTACCTGCGCGATCGCGGTGTTTTGGGCACGTCGATTCTGTGGTTCGAGCTCGACCGCGACGGTAGTGGCGGCCCGTTGCCGGCCGAGCGCTGGCGACAGTACTGCCTGTCGTCGGTGACGACTCACGACCTCCCGCCGACCGCTGGCTATCTCGCGGACGAGCATGTGCACCTGCGGGATTCGCTGGGACTGTTGACGCGACCGGTTGAGGAGGAGCTGGCTGCGGCGCAAGCCGAGCGGGCGGCCTGGATGGCCGAGCTGCGCCGGGTTGGCCTGCTGGCGAAGCATGCCGACGTCGAGCAGACCATCCTCGGGCTCTACCAGTACCTCGGCCGGACGCCGTCGCGGCTGCTGGGAGTCGCGTTGACCGATGCGGTCGGCGATTGGCGGACCCAGAACCAGCCGGGCACGACCGACGAATATCCCAATTGGCGAATTCCGTTGAGCGACGCCGATGGTCAGCCGCTGATGCTCGAGGATGTGTTCAACGATCCCCGGGCGATCCACCTGGCCGAGGCAATGCGCGCCGAGACGGCTGTCGCACCCAAACAAACCAACTGCTAGTTTCTCCACTGCCATGAACGTTGTGAAGTTCGGCGTGGTTGCTCCGGTCGCCGCAGGTGTCACCGCCGATCCGCGTTGGATGGCGGGCTTTGCCCGTCATCTCGAGGCGTGCGGCTTCGAATCGATCGTCGCGGTCGAGCACACTGTATTGGCCACCCGCTACGACAGTGTCTACCCGTACGACAGTTCGGGACGCGTCGAATTGGCAGCCGACTGCGCGGTCCCCGATCCGCTCGACTTGCTGTCATTCCTGGCCGGTCACACCGATCGACTCGGTTTGGCCACTGGGGTCCTGGTGCTGCCCAACCATCATCCGGTAGTGCTGGCCAAACGAGCGGCGACCGTTGATGTGCTGTCGGGTGGGAGGCTTCGACTGTGTATCGGCGTCGGGTGGCTGCGCGAAGAAATCGAAGCGTGCGGGACCGAATTCGAAAGTCGGGGGCGGCGCGCCGACGAACAATTGGCGGTGTTGCGGGCGCTGTGGGAAGACCAGCCGCATGGCGTCACCCATCAGGGCGAGTTCTTCCAGTTCCAGAACGCGATTTGCAGTCCGAAACCCGTTGTCGGAAAGCATCTTCCAGTTCACATCGGCGGTCATAGCAAAGCGGCCGCTCGACGGGCCGGACGCTTTGGCGACGGTTTTCAGCCGCTGGGGGTGACCGGCGCCCACTTGGAGGGTCTGCTGGCATTGATGCGTGACGAGGCCGCGGCAGCCGGCCGCGATCCGGCGGATATCGAAGTATCGCTGGGGCATTCGGTCACCAAGGTCGACACCGAACGCGCCGAAAGGCTCGCCGCCCAGGGCGCCGACCGACTGGTGCTGGCGATGCCGCCGATCACCGACCTCGAGCAGGCCAAGGATGAGTTGTCGGCCTGCGCGCAACGTCTTTCGCTGCCGACGTGATGCTCGACGCGATCGACCGCGCCGCTCTCTCCGACGTGGTGCACCGCTACGCCGCCTACACCGACGAGCGCCAGTTCGATTCTGTCACAGAGCTGTTCACAGAAACAGCCGAGTTGATCCTGCCCGAACCGCCGGCCACGCTGGACCCGGTTCACCGGCATTGCGGTCATGCCGCGATCCGCGCAGCGATCGAAGCCGTCACCGCCACCATCCGCACCGAACACGCGATCGTCGGCGAGGTCTACGACATCGGCCCGCAACCCGATACTGCCCGCGGGCGAATCGCCTGCGTCGCGCACCACTGGAGCCAACACGGGGATCAGCTGACAGATGTGGCCTGGCATGTGCGTTACGACGACGAGTATCAGTCCACCGATGCCGGATGGCGGATCGCCCACCGCGCGTTGACGATCAACGCCATCGAAACCCGGCCTGTGCGCCGGGTGCGGTTCGATGGGCGAGGTTGACACGATATGCAGACCGTAATCCTTTGCGGCGGCACAGGTGTGCGGGCCGTACCCTCAACCCTTGAGGTTCCCAAGCCCTTGCTGGTGGTCGGAGATCGTCCGGTTCTCGCCCACGTGATGGAGATCTATGCCGACCAGGGCTTCACCGACTTCATCCTGGCCGCCGGTTACAAGGCCGAGATGGTATGGAAATTCGCGCAATCGCTGCCCACCAGTTGGCAGGTCGAGGTGGTCGACACCGGCGAGGCGACCAACACGGGCGGTCGAGTCATGAAGGTGCGTGAACGTCTGGGCGAGCAGTTCTTTCTCACCTACTCGGATGGCCTCGGAGACGTAGACCTCCACCAGCTCTTGGGCTTCCACCGGGCTCATGGCGGAGCAGCGACAGTAACCACGGTGCCTCTTCCATCGCCGTACGGAACCTTCGGTCTCGATGAAAAGGGACGGGTGAGCGGATTCCGGGAGAAGCCGAAGCTACACGACCATCTGATCAATGCCGGGTTCTTCGTTATGGACAGCCGGGTCTTCGATCGCTGGGACGGGGAGGATCTCGAACGCGAGGTTCTTCCTTCCTTGGCTAACGCCGGCGATTTGTTCGGCTACCGTCACGACGGATTCTGGAAATCCATGGACACCCAGAAGGATGCCGAGGAACTGACCGCGCTCTGTGCGGGAGGACGCGGGCCCTGGGTGCGATCGACCGGCATCCGAACCGATCCAGACCAACAGGCAGACAAGCGATGACGACCGGAACGAATACCACACCGTTCGAACCCAACCGGGACTTCTGGAGCGAACGTCCGGTCGCGGTCACCGGAGCAACCGGCTTCCTCGGTAATCACCTGACCGCCGCCCTCGCCGAACTCGGTGCGCGCGTCGTCGTGCTTGTCCGTGACACCGTTCCGGCCTCGGCCATCCAGGACCGGTGGTGGCCGAAGGTGTCGATCGTCACCGGGGCAGTCGAGGATCAGACCCTCATGGAGCGGATGCTCGGAGAGTACGACGTGGCCACCGTCTTCCACCTCGCTGCTCAGACCCAGGTGGGAGTGGCGAATCGCAACCCTGTGCCCACCTATGAGGCCAATGTGCGGGGAACCTGGGCGCTCTTGGAAGCCGCGCGCCGCAACGGTACGGTTCGACAGATCGTCACGGCCAGTAGCGACAAGGCGTACGGAGAACAACCCGTCCTCCCCTATACGGAAGAGATGCCACTCCTCGCTGTCAATCCCTACGATGTCTCCAAGGCCTGCTCGGATCTCATCGCGCAGAGCTTCGCTCGCGTCCACGCGGTTCCCGTTGTTGTAACGCGGTGCGGCAATTTCTTCGGTCCCGGGGATACGAACTGGGAGCGGCTCGTCCCGGGCACGACGCGTCTCCTGCTCAAGGGCCAGCGTCCGGTGATCCGCTCGGACGGGACGATGACCCGGGATTATCTCTATGTGGTCGACGGAGTCCTCGCCTACCTCCGGCTTGCCGAGGCGATCTCCGAGGACCCAACACTTGCAGGCGAGGCGTTCAACTTCTCGACCGAAAGTCCCCTGTCCGTACTGCAATTGGTCGAGATGCTCCAGGCCGCGACGGGGACCGACCTGGAACCGGACATCCGGGCCACCGCCCGCAACGAGATACCCCACCAGTATTTATCGGCTGCGAAGGCCTGCAAGATGCTGGGTTGGCAACCGCGTCACACCATGGAAGAGGCGATCGCCGACACCGTTGACTGGTACCGGGGCTTTCTGTCTTTGGACTGAGACCGCTCGGAATGCGCCATCAGCGTTCGCGAGCCTGGCGCGCAGCGTCCTCCAGGAGATCAGCTGTGCGAGAGAGGCTTTCGGCGGGTTTGGTGATCTGGGCGGCGACCTCACGGGCGCGACTGGCGTATTGTGGAGTGAGGATCACGCGCAGATCGTCGACGAGTGATTGCGCGGTGGACTCTGAAAAACGCCGCGCAAAACCGACTTTCAGCTGCTCGACACCCGCCGCCCAGAGTGGCTGATCGAGTCCGCTAAACAGAACCAAGGTGGGGATTCCGCAGCGCAGGCCGGTCGCCGTCGTACCGGCGCCGCCATGATGGACGACTGCGCGGCACAGCGGAAAGACGGCCGTTAGGCCGACCGTGTCCACAACCTTGATGTGCTCGGCATGCGGGACGTGGGTGAAGTCGTTCGGCCCAGACCAGATCAACGCGCGCTGGCCCAAATGCGCGCAGGCCGCGCTGATCGCGGCGACCGTGCCGGCGGGATCTATGATCGGCATGCTGCCAAAGCCGAAGTAAATCGGCGGCGGTCCCGCGGCCGCCCACGCCAAGACCTCATCGTCGCCGGACGTCGGCAACTCCAGCGTCAGCGCCCCGACGAAGGGCCGTCGGGGATCTGATTTCACCGATTCAGCTGCCTGGTCAGGCAAGCACAACTCGTCGTACGCCTGGATCTCCATCGAGCGTGTCGAGGGCCCGGTTGTCTCCGGTAAGCCAAGTGCTCGGCGTTGGGCTCGTTCAGCCTGCTCCGCGACATTTCCGCGCGGCGATCCGACCTCTAAAATCTGCGACGGGAAGAAGTGCAGTGCGGCCAGCGGAATCCCGTAATACTCCGCGACATTGGCTGCCAGCCCCTGCTCGGTTATGCCTGCCAACAGCAGGTCGGCGCCGTCAGCCAACGACACCAACGTCGCGGTTTTCTCCGCGACGACCTGGTTAACATAGTCGACAGCTTCCTCAAGTGCGCTGAGCGGATTCTGGATCATGCGAACGAAATTCCCGTCTTGCAGCTGCGCCTGCCAGTCCGGGCCGTAGGGAACCGCGGTAAGCCCCGCAGATTCGATGACGTCACGCATGTCGGGTGGCACAGTAAGGGCAAGACGCACCTCGTGACCTCGCCGTAGCAGCTCCCGAGCGACGGCGACGCACGGCTCCACGTCGCCGCGACTTCCAAAGGCTGCCACCACAAATTTCATCGGCATCAGCCACCGCGTCCCTGGCGCGCGGCGTCTTCCAGGAGATCGCCTGCCCTGGCAAGACTTTCGGTCGTCGTAGTCATCTGGGTAGCGACCCCCCGGGCTCGAGCAGCATATTGCGGGGTGAGGACGGAGCGCAGGCCGGCCTCCAGCGTTTCCGCGGTGGAGTCTGAAAAGCGCCGTGCAAGACCCACTTTCAGCTGTTCGATACCGGCCGCCCAAAGCGGCTGATCGAGCCAGAACCAAAGGATCAAGGCGGGGATTCCGGAGCGCAGGGCCGCGGCCGTGGTGCCGGCACCGCCATGGTGGACGACGGCACGGCAGGCCGGAAAGATGGCCGCGTGGTTGACCGCGGGTACAACCTTGACGTGATCGAAATGCTCAACGTGGCTGAAGTCATTGGGCCCCGGGCAGACCAACACCCGCTCGCCTAACTGCGCGCAGGCCGTGCTGATGAGGGTGCCGACGGAAGGTGGGACCGGCGTACTACCCAGACCGAAGTAGATCGGCGGCGTTCCCGCGGCGATCCACGACAACACCTCTTCGTCGGCATCGGTCGGTAGCTCCAAGGTGAGCGCCCCGACGAAGGGATGTCGCTCGTCTTCTTGCGTCCACTGGGCGGCCGCATCGGGCAGATAGAGCTTGTCATAGGCCTGGATGTCCAGCGATCGCGCCAACGGTTCGGTTGGCTCCGGCAGGCCCAGCGCGCGGCGTTGCGCGTCTTCCGAGGCCTTTGTCATCAGCGAAAACAGCCAGTTCGATGACCACATCCGTTCTGGGAAGAGGTGCAGCGCAACCGCCGGAATGCCATGGTACTCAGCGATATTGGCAGCCAGGCCTTGCTCGTTGAAGCCCGCCAATACCAGGTCGGCCCCATTTGCAAGCTCGGCCAGCGTCGCACCCTTCTCCAACTTGACCTGGGTACCGTGCTCAACAACTTCGGGCACCACGCTGAACGGATTGTTCATCCTAGGGAGGATGCTGGCGACCAAATCCGAGCCCGGATTCATTTCCTCGCGCGAGTCCGGCCCGTACGCCTCGCCAACAAGCCCCGCCGACTCGGCTAGATCAAGCATGTTCGGTGGGACCGCCATGCACACGTCGTGACCTCGGCGCTGCAGCTCGCGACCTACGGCGACGCAGGGCTCAACATCGCCGCGACCGCCGTAGCCTGCCACCACAAATTTCATCGACGGAAACGGTACTGCCCTGCTCGCACCGGCGCTCCTTTGACCTTCGCAGCCGAGGTGATCAGAATTGAGCGCAAACCGGGGCAGGAGGTCTCATGCTGCGACGGCGCCGGCTGAAAAGCCCGTTTGACACTGAGTATGACCCGGGTCCGGTGCTGATCCAGGCCCGCAAGGTGCACTTCGACGTCTCCGAAACTCCGCTGCACTGGATCCCCGGCCATCCGGTCGCCTCGAACTTCGCCAGCCTGCTCAACATCGTGCTACCGCCGATCGAGCGATGGTTCGTCGCCGTTTTCAATGAGGCACTGCCGCTGGTCAAAGACCCGAAGCTGGCCGAGGACATGCGCGGCTTCATCGGCCAGGAGGCAACACACGCCGACGTCCACGACCAAGTTCTGCACGAGCTGATGATCGCGCGCGGCATCGACCCCAAGCCCCTGCTCGACCAGGTGAATTTCATCTTCTCCCGCACTCTGGCGCCCAGCACCTCCCCCGACCCGAAACGTCGACTCAGCCACCTGTGCGATCGACTGTGGCTCATCGCCGCGATAGAGCACTACACCGCGGTGCTCGGTGACTTCGTGCTCAATTGCAACTGGGAGGACTACGACGCCGACCCCACCATCGCCGACTTGTTCCGCTGGCATGGCAGCGAGGAAGTCGAACACCGCAACGTTGCCCACGACGTCGCCGCCTATTTCCACGACAGCTACCCCGACCGCATCCGTTCGATGTTGATGGCGGTGACGATGGTTTTCGTCTTTTTCCAGCGGGGCACCTGGTACCTGATGAAAGTTGACCCGGACATCGACGTCGGTTGGTGGAAGATGCAGTGGCTGCGCGCAAGGGATTCGAAGTATGGGCTTTTGCCGACATTTCGAAAGCTCTTCGGCTCCAACACGTTGATGTACTTTCGGCCCGGCTTCTCACCTGAGCAGATGGGCTCGACGGCGCAGGCGGTCGCGTATCTGGCAAGTTCCCCGGCGGCGCGCGCAGCACATCTCTGATGGGGTTGCTTGAACGCTTCCGGCAGGCGCCGCCGAGTGCCTCAGGGCGCGCGTCGCACGACGTACTCCTCGGCCTGGCCGATGCGGCGGTCACCGGACTGTGGGCGTTGTCGGGATCGATGAGGCGTGTCGCGGCGCCGGCGCATCACGACAGCACCATCACGCTGACGGTGGTGGGCCGCAACGTGGTTGCCCGCGATCAGGATGTCGTCACGCTGACCTTCGCGGGCGCCGATGGTGCGCCGCTGCCGCCCTGGCGCCCCGGCGCGCACCTGGACATTCACCTGCCCAGTGGGCGGGTGCGGCAATACTCGCTGTGCGGTGACCCGGCCCGCCAGGACAGCTATCGGATCGCCGTGCGGCGCATTCCCGACGGCGGCGGTGGCTCGGCGGAAATGCATGACGTCCTCAGCGTTGGCAGTCTGGTCACTACGAACGGACCGCGCAACGCCTTCCCGTTGACCGTGCCCGGTTACGGATCGCCCGCGCGGCGGTTGCGGTTCGTCGCCGCCGGTATCGGCATCACACCGATTCTGCCGATGATGCGTCACGTCGACGGCCTCGGCGTCGAATGGTCGATGATCTATGCCGGCCGCAGCCGTGACAGCCTGCCGTTCCTCGACGAAGTGGCGGAGTTCGGCGACCGCATCGAAATCCGCACCGACGATGAGCATGGAGTGCCGACGGCGGATCAATTGTTGGGCGACTGCCCCGACGGCACGGCGGTCTATGCCTGCGGCCCCGCGCCGATGTTGACGGCGATTCGCGCTGCGCTCGCGGCCCGCGACAACGTCGAGTTGCATTTCGAACGTTTCGCCGCGCCGCCGGTGATCGACGGCGAGGAGTTCAGCGTCTGCGTCGCCTCCACGGGTGTCACGGTGCAGGTCGGTGCCGAGGAGACGCTGCTGGCGGCGTTGCAGCGGGCTGATGTCTGGCCGCCGTATTCGTGCCGACAGGGCTTCTGCGGGACCTGTCGCGCCCGGGTGCTCGACGGCGGCGTCGACCACCGCGACACGTTGCTCACCGAACCCGAGCGCGCCGACGGGATGATGTTGATCTGCATTTCGCGCGCTGCCAAGGGACAGCGACTCACCCTGGACCTGTAAATCAATCGCCGTATTCGGTCTTCGGTAGCGGAATGCCTTCGCTGGTAGAGAATTCAGCGTCGCTCTGTGTCGACAGTCCCAGCGACACAACCGTCCGGGTGAACAACACGTCGGTCAGGTAGGCCAACGTTACCGCCCAGCGGTTCACGCCTCGCGGAATGGCGTACAGGTGATATCCGCGGGTGACGAATTTCGCGGGATAGCCGGACAGCGGGACATTCAGCGGATTCGCCACCGCCTTGTGCGGTCCGAGGTCGACCACCAAGCCCATGTTGCGGTGCTTGTAGTCCCGCTTCTTTCCGTGCCCGAGACTGGCGGCGACGTTGTTGGCCAAGGCTTTTCCTTGGCGAGTCGCATGCTGGGCGGTGGGCGGGGTGATCTTGCCGGGTTGCGTCACGTCGGGTACGGCGGCGGCATCACCGGCCGCGAATACGTCGGGGTGCCCGGGTACCTGTAGATCGGTTTGTACGATCAGCCGCCCCTTCTCGGTTGGCAGGCCGAGCGACTGGATGAGCGGCGCGGCGGTCACTCCGGTGACCCATGCGACCGTTCGGGTGTCTACCCGCGAGTTGTCGCTCAGCACAACGTGATCCGCGTGGACCTCGTTGAGCGTCAGGCCCAAACGGACGTCGACGCCGCGGCGTTGCAGCACCCGCATTGCGCGCGCGCCCAGCTTTTCGCCGACTTCCGGCATCACCTGCTCGGCCTGGTCGAGCAGCAGGAATTTCACCTCGGACAGGTCGAAGCTCATATGCTTGGCGGCGGCATTGGCCAGCGCCCGAAGCTGCAGGACCAACTCCGTGCCAGAGTAGGACGCGCCTACGACGACGACTGTGCGCCGCGCCTGCGCCAGTCCGGCGTCATCTTCCAGGCAGGACAACTCCAGCTGCTCGAGAAAGTGGTCGCGCAAGTAAAGCGCCTCGGCCGTCGACTTCAAACCCCTTGCGTACTGGGCTAATCCAGGAATGTCGAACAAGCGGGTGACCGATCCGGGCGTCAGCACCAGCCGGTCCCAGGACAGCTCGCGGGAGCGCTGTTCGAGATCGGTGAACTGCAGCCGGTGCTGATCGAAGTCGACACTGTCGACCCGCCCGCGTATCTTTCGCACACCGTTGAGCGTTCCCGCGAGCGGGATGGCCACGAACCGCGCGTCGACCACACCGCCGGCGACGTCCGGCAGCAACGGTGTGTAGAGCATGTAGTCGACCGGCGAAATGATCGTGATGTCGGCGTCAGATTTACGTAATCGCCTGGCCAGTCGTCGTGCGCACTCGAAGCCGGTAAATCCGCTGCCCACGACGACGACCGAAGTCATCCTGTCAATGTAGCCAGCAGACGCCGACCACAAACCGTCGCTACGGGCTCTCGAGCAGGGTGCCGAATTTGGCGGCCAACCACGGTTTGCGCCCGCCTGCGCGCAGCTTGCCACGGAGAAGCTGGGGCAATTGCGGTACTCGATTCAAGCCGAGGAGCAGGAATGTCACTGGATCGGCGGTGATCACGCAATCCGCCTTCTTGCCAGCCACCGTGACGACACCCTTGCCGTCGGCGATCGCCAGCCGATAACTAGGTGCGCCGCGCAGTCGCAATTCGAAGCTGATGTTTGCGTTTTTGGTCCGTGAGGGCCGCAGGTATTTCGGCACCAGCGAGAGTACGGCGGGTATGACGAGCAGCGCGTCGTGAGGTTCGATGGTCCATGGACGATGCGCGGCGCGCGCGATGTCCAGGCCGTGCACGAGTTGCTCCCCCAGCAGTAAGCCGGTCATCACGGCCGGTTCGAGAACCAAGCCGTCGGCGGTGAGCAGCTCGGCGCGCTCGGATGTCTCGATGGCGGACGCGGCGCCAAGATACTTCGTGGCAGTTTTCTCCAGCAGGTCGGCGAGTCGGCGCATGTCGCGCTCGGGGACGTCGACTAGGTGCCGGTCGTTGGCCGAATTCCTCGACCGCGCAAACGATCCGTCCGGGATCGTGAATTCAGCGGTCTCGCCGTTCACATGCTTGGTCAGCACTTCGGTGTATTCACCCATGTCGGCGACCACATGCGCTGCCGTCTGACCGGCTGACCACGCGAGCCCTGGCACCGGCGCTGACGAGTCGGCAATGCTGCGCCACAGTTGCCCGCTGCGGGCGACAGCGGCGGCCAGTGCGGACCTCGTCTGGGCATCGGCGCGCCGGACATCGTTGATGGGCCCAGCGGGCGTCGCAGGGACAGTTTTCATTAGGGGCAACCTTCCGTCTGACTGACCTAAGATAGTGTCACTATGCCACATAGCAGCACTATGTCAATAGGCTGTAGCGATCCAGGCAACGGGAGTGAGAGCAATGGACGAGTCGACACCGCCGCCGTTGTCGTTGCGTGCCCAGCAGGTTGCGCAGACCCGTGAGTCGCTGATCCGCGCGGGACGAAAGCTATTCGGCGAAAAAGGGTTTCGAGACACTTCGGTGGAAGATCTGGCGCGTGCCGCTCGAGTCACGACCGGTGCCCTTTACCACCACTTCCCCACCAAGACCGCACTTTTCGAGGCGGTCTTCGAGCATGCGCACACCGAGCTGATGGCCGCGTCGATGGCTGCCGCGCAGGATGCGACCGATGACCTGGACGTGCTGGCACGCGGCTTCGAAACGTTCCTCGACGCGATGTTGGAGTCAGACATACAGCGCATCCTGATTCTGGATGGCCCCGGGGTGCTGGGCCTGGCGCGCTTCACCGAACTGGACGAGCGCTACGCGTTCGCTGTCATTGTTGCGGGGCTGCGGGCCGCGACCGAAGCCGGTGCGCTTCGAGTCGACGATCCGGAGACCGTCACCCGCCTGCTGTTCGGTGCGCTGAATCGCGGTGCGATGCTGATCGCCAACTCTGAAGATCCCGTGGCCACCAGGCAGGCCGTCGGGCTGTCCATGCGCGCCTTGATGGCCGGTTTCGTTGCCCCCGCCTGAACACGGCTGCAGAGCCGTTTTTTCGCTTCAAGATCGGGGTAGTCGGTCCGGCATGGGAGATACCTCAGAGGACCCTATCGACCACCACCGAACCACAGATCCGCGTGCCGGCGAATCGATGAAGAGCGGCGCGAAGACGCCGGCGCTCCTGCTGTTAGCCGTCGGCGTGGTCGCGATCGTGGTTTGCCTGGCCAGCTTCGCCGCGCACCACGTCACGGTCGGCGTCGACGCGATCGTCGTCGCTTTGCTCGCGACGGGCGCGGGCTTCGCGTGGCTCGGCATGGAATCGAGACGGGTCCGTCAGGTCCAACGGGAATGGAAGGGCGGCCACCGCGCACGGGGCTAGCTGGCCGTCACGAAAGTCATTGCAATGCAGCCAAGTTGCACACCGAGTCATGCACATCGGACTTGATGATCCTCGCGACGAGTCGCCCGATGGGCCCGTTCAGCAGGCCTCCGGTCAGATCAGCGGTCAGATGAAACGTTGACCCGGGATGGTCCTCGGTGACCGTCATCGCTACCGCGATACGGATCCCACCGCGGCCACGGCCAGACAACTCAATTGCTTTCGGCTCTTCGTAACGAGTGACCGTCCAGCGGATGACGTTGCGAAAGCCCTTCACTTTGATGCACGACGACACCTTGGTGCCTTCGTGGATCTTGTCAGGGACTGGACCTCGCCAACCCGCGAAAATTGTCATCCAGTCGCCGAACCGGTTCAAATCGCACGCCAACTTCCACGCCGATTCTGGCGTCAGGTCTGACGAGGTCGAGACGTCTACTCGTGCCACCGGTGCCGCATACCCGAGGGCGGCCATGCAATAAACCGGGGCTCAGATGCCTGTCCAGGTCTGGTCGAGTTGCTCGGCGACGTCGATGACTTGCGCCTTTTGCGATTGCGGAGAATCGACCTCCTCGCTGACATATTGCGCGATGAAGCGCCGGATCTCGCCGTCAACGCGGCCGATGATGCGCAGCAGTTCGCCGCGGATGCTTGTCGACGACACGTGCACGGTGATGTCCGACGACCGCGGCTTGGCGACGTCGACGATCAACAGCAGCGGTTCGGCCGCCCGCGCGGTCGCGGTCAGTGCGATGTCACCGTCAACCTTGAACCGCTGTTTATCGAGGCGTAGGTCAAGGAGCAGATCAATGAGAAGCGGGATGTGGATGTCGAAAGTGATGCTGTCGTCGACGTTGCGGCTGACCTGAGGCTCCTTGATCATCACCCGGGCGCTGACCTTGGCGATCTTGCCCGGCCCCTGGGCCATCGGGGGCATGTCGAACTCGTTGCCGGCGATCGCGGCGAAGGCGGCCCCGACACGCTCCTCCGTCACGGCGACTTCGAAGAATCGCCGTCCGAAAGTCTCGTAACTCACGTAGTCGTAGCCCTGCATAACTAGATACCGTCTCACGTCGCGTTCTGACACCGGCGCTGATCCGATCGTGTCGGCCGAAGCCGCCTCTGCCAGTGGTGTTAGACAAATGACGCCGTGGGTAAATCAGTGCGGATGAAAACCGCTGACTGCCCTTAGCGAGGATCTCAGTGAGGTTGCGCAAAAGCGTCGTCGACGGCCCCGGGTTTCGTCGCGTTCGTCGGGGCCGTGGCTTTTCTTATGCCTCGACTGCGGCAGATCGTCGCGATTCGGTCGACACCGAAACGCTGGTGCGGATCGAGGCGCTGGTCATCCCGCCGGCGTGGAAGAAGGTGTGGATCTGCCCATATCCCAATGGCCACATCCAGGCGGTCGGGACCGACGCCGCCGGCCGCCGCCAGTACATCTACCACG
>Ga0335074_10006183_pt1 | contig 16605 bp, 12 predicted proteins | sample Lox_Sample_23_FD_206715 | JGI IMG/M metagenome (GOLD analysis project Ga0335074, IMG submission 206715) | Soil microbial communities from Loxahatchee National Wildlife Refuge, Florida, United States - Lox_Sample_2.3 | ecosystem: Environmental > Terrestrial > Soil > Wetlands | place: USA...
CGATACGCCGAAAGGCTTCGTCTTTTACGCAGTGGATTCCAACCGCGCTTCCGAACGCAAGTCGCCCATTCCCACGCTCACGGATCCCAAGCGCGAACTCGGCTCTCGCGCGCACATTCAATCGGCGCCCGGTGCAGCCGTTTTTTCGCCCCGCGGCCAGTCACCGTACAGCGGTCCGCTGAACGCGCAGTTGACCGCCGCATTCAACCGCGCCGCGCAACCGAAGCCGCCGTCCCCGCCCACCTTCGCGCGCGAGATCGCGCCGATTCTTTATAAACACTGCGCGATCTGCCATCATCCGGGCGAGGTGGCGCCGTTCCCGCTGCTCACTTACCAGGACGCCGCCAAACGCGCCAAGCTGATCGCCACCGTCACCGCCAGCCGCTACATGCCTCCCTGGCAGCCCGCGCCCGGCTATGGGCATTTTCAGGGCGATCGGCGCTTGCCCGCTGCCGATATCGCAATGTTGCGGCGCTGGGCCGATGCCGGCGCGCCGGAAGGCGATCCGGCCCGCGTGCCGCCCGCGCCCCATTTTCCCTCCGGCTGGCAGCTTGGCACGCCCGACATGATCGTCCGGATGCCGAAACCTTTTTCCGTGGCCGCCGACGGTCCCGATCAATACATGTGTTTCGATATTCCGCTGCACCTCACCTCGGAGAAATACGTGCGCGGGCTCGAATTCCGCCCAGGCGAGCGCAGCGTGGTGCATCATGCGTTATTTCTGCTTGATTCCGGACATATCGCGCGCCAGTTCGGCGAGTCTTATCCATGCTTCGGCACGCCTGGTTTTCTGCCTAGCGGCGCGTTAGGCGGCTGGACTCCGGGAATGCAGCCGGCCCGCATGCCGGATGGCTTGCAGCTTATCTTGACCAGAAACTCCGACCTGGTGATGCAGATCCACTATCATCCGACCGGCAAGGCGGAGACGGACCAATCCGCGCTGGGATTGTATTTCACTGATAAGCCGCCCACCAGGTGGGTGATCGACATCGCGCTGGGATCGCACCAGATCGATATCCCACCCGGCGACCGTACTTACAAAGTGCGCGATCATTTCACGCTGCCGGTGGATGTGTACGCAGTGGGAATCATCCCGCACGCACATTATATCTGCAAAGAAATGGACGGCTGGGCGCTCCTGCCGAACGGGCGTAAGATCTGGCTGATTAAGATTCGCGATTGGAATTTCGATTGGCAGGAGCAGTATCGCTACGCCACGCCGCTACGGCTGCCGGCGGATACGGACGTGCGCATGGAATTCACTTACGATAATTCCGCAGACAATCCGCGCAATCCGAACCATCCGCCGCAGCGGGTAATGTGGGGACCCTCGTCCACCGACGAAATGGCCGGTCTGCACTTGCAAGTGACGCCAGTGAAGATGAGCGATTGGCATGAATTGGGGCAGGCGCTGTGGGGTAAATTCATGCGCAGCGTGGGCGGTGGAATTTACCGAAAACCGCAGTAATTCAGCCCCGCCTGTAAGGGCGGGGCCGCAAGCGCTCTCAGACGTTACTGGCCGCTATTTGGCCGGGACCGCCAGGTATCCGTGAACATTGCCGCCGCTGTCGAACGCTATGCCCGCGATCTCCCCGGCGGCATTGATGGAACAAGCGGTGGCCAGATACAAGGGAGAACCAGCGGGCACCAGTGTGTTGAGGTCGACCAGTTCCGGGCCCTGCCGCAGAAACGCCCGCGGGTTGAAATTGGCATCCAGCGAGACGCCTACCACTTGCCCGGTCTCGTTCATGCCGATGGCGGCGCTGTCCACGTCGCCGGCGACTGTGCCGAGATCCTGCATGCCGCTCGCGCGGGTCCATACGAACGCGTGAAAGTTGGCGTCCCCCTGCAAGTCCGAAAACCCGATTACCTCGCCGTGATTGTTGAGGTTCAGCGCTATAATGCCATTTCCGTGGCCCGTCCCTCCGAGATTGCCGAGGTCGGTGGCTTTGCCGTCTTCCCAAAGCAGGGCGTGCAACGGCTGGAGATTGGTCAGCCAAATGGGGTTAAAGGCGGTGCATTCGCCGGATGCACCGGCCGCGTGGCCATTATCGTTGATTGCGTGAGCCTCTCCATCGGGGTCGCCCGGATACGTGGGAAGTTCCGAGACGTTTCGGTTTTGCCATAGCGCCGGCTTGAATTGAAGTTTTTGCGGATCGCCGGATGGACACGTCGCGTCCGGTATGTAGCTCTCCGCCGTCCCTACCGCTTCGCCCGCGTTGTTGATTTGGTTGGCCACGGCATTGTTGCCTCCCAGCGCCGGAAGCACCTCTGAGCCGCTGTTTTGCCAAAGGAACGCCTGACAGTTGCTGGCGGAAGACGTAAGACCAAGCGCCTCGAAACCGCAGAAGTCCTCGCCATTCGGGTCCGGATCGCCGATTTGAGCTTCACCCACAGCCTGTCCGCTGCGGTTCACGCCAAACGCCATGCTATTGTCGTGCATGCCGGAGAGTTTCACCATCTGGCCCTTGTACCAAAGCACGGCCTGCACGGTGTTGCCGGTTTGCGAAGCGCCGCTGACCAGGCCGTTATTGGTGACGTTGAACGGCTGCCCGTTGGGGCCCAGTGTCCCGAGATCGGTGACCGTATAACTGGGCGACTGGGCCATCGCCCCCGTTGCCAGCAAACTGCCCGCGACTATCGCTGATTTGATCGTAGTCATACTAAGTCTCATGTTTGTTTCCTCATCAGGCCATAAGGAAAACGCGGGCGCAAAGTTACACGCAATCGCACGGTTGATGTAGCATGAGGAGATCTGCGCGTGTTATGCAAGTTTGTCCACAGTGCGGCGCCGAGTCGAAGGCCGGAGACCCCGCGGGCCTCTGCCCGAGGTGTCTGATCCAGGGCGCTTTCGATAGTATGGGCGCGGACGAAAGCGGAACCCAAACCATCGTCACCGCGACAGCGGCAGGAAGTGATGACGATTTCGGCCGGTATCACATCATTCGAACTATCGGCGAAGGAGGTATGGGCACCGTGTACCTGGCCGAGCAGCGCGAGCCCATCCGCCGCTACGTAGCCCTCAAAGTAGTGAAGCTCGGGATGGACACCACTCAGGTACTCGCCCGTTTTGCCAACGAGCGCCAGGCGCTGGCGGTGATGGATCACCCAAATATCGCGCGGATCCTCGATGCCGGCGCGACGTCAAAAGGCCGGCCTTACTTCGTAATGGACTACATCGATGGCACACCGATTACGCAGTACTGCGATGGCAAGCGGATGATGATCGGCGAAAGGCTGGGGCTCTTTTTGGCGGTGTGCCGCGCGGTTCAGCACGCTCACCAGAAAGGCGTGATCCACCGCGATCTCAAGCCGTCGAATGTGCTGGTGATGGAACAGGAGGGCGGGCCCGTGCCCAAAGTGATCGATTTCGGCATCGCCAAGGCTACCGATCAGTGGGCCGTGGAGAATACTCTGCTAACGCAGTTCGGCCAGATGGTGGGCACGCCGGAGTATGCCAGCCCCGAGCAGGCTGAGGTGACCACCGGAGACGTGGATGCCAGCTCCGATGTGTATTCGCTCGGGGTCCTTCTGTACGAACTGCTGATCGGCACTGTCCCTTTCGACGCAGCCCGAATGCGGCAGGCAGGTTTAAGCGAGATGCTCCGGATTATACGCCAGGAAGAAGCCCCGGCGCTTTCGCGGAGGTTGACCGCGATGGGCGCGGCGGCGGCCGATATTGCCGCGCATCGGCAGACCGACGCCGCATCTCTGCGCCGGGTAATGGATGGCGACCTGAACTCGATCGCCATGAAGGCTCTCGAAAAAAAGCGGGAGCGGCGATACGCTTCAGTGGCTGAGTTAGCTTCCGACATCCAGCGGTATATTGACCACCGGCCAGTGCTGGCATTACCGCCGAGCCATCTTTATCGAGCGCGGAAGTTTCTTCGCAGGCATAGGCTGACCGCTCTCGGCACCGCCGCCGGGCTCGTGTTCATCCTGTTGAGTGGAGTGACAGTCTGGTCGCTTGCGCGCCGAGATTCGCCAGCCAGGCCCAAACTGGCGGACAAGGGCACCATCGTTCTCGGCGATTTCGCGAATGCCACGCGGGATCCGGCATTCGACGGTACGCTTCGCCAGGTCTTGGCGGGGGAACTGGGGAAATCGCCGTACTTCAGCCTGCTCTCGGATGGCCGCATAAATGAGACGCTGCGCCTGATGGTCCGGTCTCCGGATGCCAAACTTACCCCGGACGTTGCGTCCGAAATCTGCGAGCGGACGGGAAGTTCCGCGGTCGTGGAGGGCTCGATTGAGGGCCTGGGCAGTCAGTACGTCCTGGGCTTGCGCGTAAGGAATTGCCGAACCGGAGATATTCTGGACGAAGAGCAGGCGCCAGCCGCCCGGAAAGAAGACGTCCTCAAGGCCCTGTCCCAAATGGCCGACCGGTTCCGCGCGCAGGCCGGCGAATCACTTCCACCCGCGGACAAGGAGGCGAGTCAGCCGACCGATGTAACCACGCCTTCGCTGGAGGCCTGGAGGTCCTTCCGCGCGGCAATGAAGGTTAACCAAGGCGGGGTCGTTTCAACGGAAAATCTTTCATCGCTGAAGCGGGCCATCGAGCTCGATCCCAAATTTGCGATGGCTTATGCTTACCTGGGCCGGATGTATGACGGCCTCGGCGAATCCGAAACAGCAGCGCAGGATATGGCCAAAGCCTATGAGCTGCGGGATCGTGTCAGCGACCGGGAAAACTATTTCATCACGTTCAACTACCACCGGCAGGTAACCAGAAATCTGGAACTGGCGCGACAGGCCCTGGAATCGTGGATACAAAAGTATCCCATGGATATCAACGCTCACGGACTGATGTCAGGCTTTACCTCCCAGGGTGTTGGACGCTACCAGAAGGCGATAGAGGAAGGTCAAAAGGCGATCGAACTGGCCCCGGCTTTTTCGGTCGGCTACGCAAATATCGCTTGGGCCTACGTCTACCAGAACCGCCTGCCCGAAGCCGAGGCAGTGCTGCGCAAGACATCGGAACGCAAGATCGAAATCGTTCCCTCTTCACTATGCCGGTACGTTATCGCCTTTGTGAAGGGCGACCAGGCGGCCATGGAAAGGGAAATAACCCAACGTCAAGCAGGACTGGATGCGCAGGGGTGGTTTCAGCACCAGGAAGCTCTGACCTTGGCGTATGAAGGACGGCTGCGAGAAGCGGCCCGGCTGTCGGACCTGGCGGTGACCTTAGCTCGCCAGGGCGGCTTGCGCGAACGGGCCGCCCAATTTGAAGGCGCTCGCGCGGCGTGGAACGCGCTGTTCGGGATGCCCGCGGAGTCGCAGAAGAGTGCGGCAGCGGCCTTGTCGCTCTACCGAAGCCGGGACGCCGACTATGGGCCAGCCTTTGCGCTGGCGCTTCTGCACGAGTCCGCGGAAGCTCACAAGATCGAGGCGGACCTGGAGAAGCGCTACCCGGACGACACATCGGTCCAGTTCAGTTACCTGCCCGCACTGCGGGCGCTCGAAGCTCTCAATCATAACGACCCGGCGAAAGCGCTCGAAATGACAGAGCCGGCGGCTCCGTACGAACTCGCCGTTCCGGGTACGGCGTACTACACCGGCGCGTTCTTCGGAGCCCTGTATCCAGTCTACGTGCGTGGCCTCGCGTACGCGCGGATGGGCCGCCATCGCGAGGCCGCGGCGGAGTTTCAAAAGATCCTCGACCATCCGGGAATCACGCTGAACGATCCCATCGGACCTATGGCGCGTCTCCAACTGGGCAGGGCGTGGAACGCCGCCGGAGATCGCACTAAAGCAACCGCCGTTTACAAGGATCTCCTCGCCATTTGGAAGGATGCCGATCCCGATGTTCCGGCCGTCCGAGAAGCCCAGGCTGAATCTACCAGATGAGCCCGGCACGCCAAGTCGGGGTGGGACAGGCCCGGCAGGCCATCGTTTTATATGGCCTATCATTCGCAAAAGCCGGCAGACGACACAAATCGATCGTCCACGGCGCCAAGTCGTCGCGGGAAGGCGCGCCCTTTTGCGCCCTGATGTAACTTTGGGATGGCGGATTCCTTATTCTCTGTGGCCGAACATGAACGGTGAGACCATGCACACGATGCCAGGATCGTCTCAGTTTCCAGCCACGCGGTGGACCCTGGTCGTGGCTGCCGGCGAACCACAGCGGAAAGAGGCTCGCGCCGCTCTGGTTTATCTGTGCGAGAACTACTGGTATCCGTTATATGCCTATCTGCGACGGCGCGGTCACCCAGAAGATCACGCGCGGGATCTCACGCAGGAGTTTTTCATGCGCGTGCTGGAAGGACGATATCTCGATCGCGCCGACCCGGCGAAGGGCCGCTTTCGCTCTTTTATCTTGACTTCTTTGAAGTTTTTTGTGGCCGACGAAGCGGACCGCCAGCGTGCGCGTAAACGGGGTGGCGGCGCGATTGTGCCGCTTGAAGTTTCGTCCGGCGAAGAGCGCTACCAGCGAGAGCCGGCCCATGACGAAACGCCGGAACGCATCTTCGAGCGGCGATGGGCGCTATCGGTGCTCGACCGAGCCGTGGCGAAATTGCGGGAGGAATTCGTTGAGCACGGCCGTCCGGAGCATTTTGACCGGTTGAAGGTGTTCCTGCTCGGGCAATCAGACGCGCCCTATGCCGCGCTGGCTCACGAAATGAACACGTCGGAGGGGACGCTCAAGGTGGCCATTCACAGACTTCGCAAGCGCTATCGCGACCTGTTGCGCCGGGAAATCGCGGACACGGTCGCCGATCCGGCCGAAGTAGAGTCCGAACTCCGGTATCTGGCGGCCGTGCTGACGAGGAGGTAGCGGCCGGACGGTTCCAGCCCTGCGAACGATTTCGTTCCAGCCCTGCCTGTAAGGCGGGGGTTGGCGTTGCTACCGTACCTTCACATCCAACAGCGCCGCCCAATACTGAATCGATTGCATCCCGAACCCCGCCAAAATCAAACCCACGCCAAACACGCCCATGCGTTTTTCCGGCACATGATCGGCGGTCCATTCGACAAACGGAGTGCACGAGCCGGCGATCGCGGTGACCAACCCGATCGCGATTCCCGCCCTCAATCCCACGGCTACGGCGCGTTCCCGATGCTGCGCGATCAAGCTGCAAACCCAGCCGGTGAAGCCATAACCCACCGTGCGATTTAAGGCCGCGAAGAAATGCAAGCGGGTAATCCGCGGGCGCCTGGCAGGTCTGTAATCGGCGGATGGCCGGATACCGAACCGGTAAGCGATGGCCTGTCCTACCGTGCTCAGCACGCCGAACGCCATGCCGAACCGGGCGCCAAACAGATATCCGGAGCCTAAACCGAAGCCGCAGCCACGGATGGCGCTCATCGATGTATCCACCCAGAATCCGGGCTGCGGCAGGTTGCGCGACGCGCGCGAGTACTCCCAGGCCAGTGTGATGCCATGCGCCAGGCCGCATACCAATCCGAAAACGGGCCCGAGAGCCAGGCCATAGCCGATGCCGAACAGCGCGCCGTAAGTGACCGCGCGCGTCAAAGTCCGCAGCGGACCGTGCTCGCCGCCCAGTAGATCGTAGGCCAGATACAAAGCCCCGAGCACGTCGAGGGAACTGCCGATAATGCTGATCAGCGCCAGCGTGTGCTTGCTGATGATCATACGATCGTCACCGATTGGCCGTTGTCCAGCACCAGAAACGAATCGGGAGCGCACTCCCGCAGCCGCCGCCTGGGTGTATCGATCGCGTCGTCAGCAAGCTGAAAGGTCCCGTGATGGATGGCGATGCTCGACTGCGCGCCCAGAATTTCGTGCGCGCGCGCGGCTTCTTCGGGCGACATGTGCACCGCTGACATGAACCAGCGCGGTTCATACGCGCCGATGGGCAGCAACGCCAGCCGCGGGGCGGGGAAGCGCTCGCGGATCTTCGCGAAATGGTCGCCGAATGCCGTATCGCCTGCGAAATACACCATGCCATCCGCCGCTTCGATTACGAATCCGCACCACAGCGTGCGATTGCGATCGAACAGCCCGCGCGCCGAAAAATGCAGCGCCGGAACGCTATGAATGTGCATCGCGCCGAACGCATAGGACTCGCCCCAATCGAGCTCCTGAATGTCGCCCGAGATCTGCCGCCGCAACCAACTGTCCACTCCGCACGGCACGATAAATTGCGATTTTCCGCGCTGCGCCAGCCGGTGCACGGTGGCCAGATCCAGATGGTCGTAGTGATTGTGGCTGAGCAGCACGATATCGATAGGCGGAAGATCGTCCCAAAGGATTCCGGGCGCGCGGTGCCGGCGCGGCCCGATCCAGGTAAACGGGCTGACGCGCTCCGACCAAACCGGATCAGTGAGGATGTTGATGCCGTCCTGCTGCAGCAGCACGGTGGAATGATTCACCAGCGTGACGCGCAACTCGCGCCCCGCCACGCGTGGCGGCGGCTTCGATGGCGAAACGTCCGGAACGAAGCGCGGCGATGGCTCCGGCCGGGTGGTCAGCTTCCATCGCAGGACGTCCGGAAAGCCGCGCACTTGAGGCGCATTCGGATTAAAGTAACGTCTTCCGTCGAAGTGCGGGGGAAATGTATTCATTAACGTGGGATAGGCCATCGTTTAGTGTGGCCTGTCTGTCGCAAGTTCGACAGACGACACAAAACGATCGTCTGTCCCACGGCTGTTTGTCTGCCTTTAGCCTGAAACCAGCCGCGTCTTATGCAGCAACTCCTCCGCGCTGCCGAAATAGACTTGCCCGTCGAATCGGAACGCCGCCAATTTCGGATCCTCTGCCGAAGCCTCCGCGAATTCGGGTCCCAGGTGCACTTCCGTCAACCGCGCGCCCACCGGAATCTGCCGCGGATCGCCGCTCAAATCGAGCGCGGGGAAAGGCACTTCCGTTTCTCGCACTTCGCCCGGCGGCGTGTGCCACTTCTCTTCGAAGAATGTCCAGATGGCATCGGCGCACCGGCTAGGGCAGCCCGGTAAAGTTTCGCCGGCCTTGATGGGAATCACGATCCCGCACGTGGTGCAGCGGTACAACCCCGCCTGTGTTACTTGCTCGTTTACCCTGTACAAAGCTCCCTGGCCCCCTCCCCGGCTGACCCAAGGAAACTCCAGACTATCAGAATCCAACCGCCGTGTCGCGCCAGGCGAACATTATATTTCAGCTATGTTTCGGCGCAAGATTACTGCTCGCGCAGCACCGCCGCCGGGTCCACCCGCGCGGCGCGGCGAGCCGGCAATATGCACGCTGCCAGGCCGGCCAGCGCCAGCGTGAGGATGGCGGCCGACATCACCGCCGGATCGAGCGGTTTCACGCCGTAGAGCTGTCCTGCCATCACCGAGCGTAGCGCTGCGGACCCTGCCAGCCCGATCAGCAGCCCGGCGACCAGCAGCGACAGGGCTTCCTGGAGCACCACCTTCACCACACCACCGGGAGTGCATCCCAGCGCGGCGCGAATGCCGATCTCGCGCCGGCGCTGGGTTACCAGGTACGCCAGCACGCCATAAATGCCAATCGCCGACAGAAACAACCCCAGGCAGCCGAAGAAAACCGCCAGCGTCAGCGAGGCTCGCCGCGAAGCCATGGCCAGATCGCCGCGCTCCTCCATGCTGTGGATATCGAACAATGCCAGGTTCGGCGCCACGGCCCCGAACTTGGCCCGCACCGCGCTCTGGATGGCGCTGGGATCGCCGGTAGTCTTTATTGCCAGCGTGTACCCCCGCTCGACGTGCTGCGCGTACGGCATATAATACGCTCCCACCGGACTGCCGCTGCCCTCCACATTCTGTGCGTGGATGTGCCGAACCACGCCCACTACGGTCATCCAGCGCGTGTGTTCGTCGGTCTTCGTCAGCTCATGGATGTCCCGCGCCTGATACATGCGGCGGCCGATCGGGTTGCGGTCCGGCCAGAAGTGGTGCGCCAGACGATCGTCCACGATGATCGTGTCAGGCGCCCCTTGGCGATCCCGGTCGTCGAAAACCCGCCCGGCAAGCATGGCCATGTGCATGGCTTCGAAATATCCGGGAGTGATCCAAACCTGGTCCGGAGAAATCAGCGATTCGCCCGGTTTCATCACGTAGCCCTCGGCCAGGATGACGCTATCGCTGTGATCACCACCCCACGGGATGTTCGACGTGGCGCCCGCGGCGGTCACGCCCGGGATCGCGCGGATGGCCCCGCGCACCCGGTCCATCAAAGCATTGACGTCGGAATCCTTGGGATATAGAGTCTCCGGCACGCTGGTGGATGCGGTCAGCACGCCTTTCACATCGAAACCTGGATCGGCCTGGAGCACTTGGCGAAAGCTCGCCAGCACCAATCCCGCGCCGGCCAACAACACGAAAGCCAAACCTACCTGTCCCACTACCAGAATCTGCCGCACGCGCCGCGATCGCCGCCCCCCGGTACCCGTGCGGCTCTCCTCGTGCAGCACATCGCTGACGCGCGCGCGAACCACCTGCGCCGCGGGAATCAGGCCGATGACGATGCCCACCAGCGCCGCCGTCACGAGCATTGCCAGCACCACTACGGCATCCACCCGCACCTCACTCGCGCGCGGCAATGTCTCGATCCCGCTGTGCGCCAGTGCGCGTAACAACCAAGCCCCCAGTGGCGCGCCAACCACGCCGGCGGCCAGAGTTACCAGCAGGTTCTCGGTCACCAACTGACGCATCAGGCGGCCGGCGCCCGCACCCAACGCCAGGCGGGTGGCAAACTCTTTGCGCTTCAGCGTAGCGCGCGCCAGTACCAGGTTGGCGACATTTACAGCGCCGATCAGCAGGACGAAAACGGCTCCTCCCCAGAGCAGGTAGAGGGATCCTCGCACCTGGCTCACGAGCATATCCTCTAATGGAAGAACGACCGTATGAAAACCGGCATTAATCAATATCTCCTTGAAGCTCGGGAACCGGTCCAGATTGGCGCGATTGAGCGCATCCACTTGGGCTTGCGCCTGCTGAAGCGTGGCGCCGGGCTTGAGCCGTCCGATATTAAACCAGTTATTGGAATGGCGCAGTTCGCGCTCCTCCGGAGTGAACGATGCCGGTATCCAGAGCCGAACTTCCGGATCGATAAAATTGAAGCCCGCGGGCATCACCCCCACGACGGCATAGGGTTGGCCGCTGAGCCGCACGTTGCGTCCGATGGCCGCTTCGGGAGTGCCGAAGAGCTGCCGGCTCATCCCATCGCTGAGAATCACCACCTGGCTGGCGCCAAGCTCCCCTTCGGCATCACTAAACGCGCGGCCGTACGCCGGGCTGACGCGGAGCAGCCGGAACAGTGACGGCGTCGCCACCATGCTGGTGACCCGCTGCGGCGTACCCTGGATCTCGATGGTGCGGCCCGACGTACGAAATAGCGCCTGCTGCGAGAATGCGCGCACATCGCGCAGGCGGTCGTAATAATCACCCGAGGCGCTGTTGTAACTGATTTCGGCGCCGGCTTTCGGGTAGCGATTCGCCATCAGGAGGATGGAATGGGCATCGGGCACCGGCAGCGGACGCAGCAGCACCGAGTTCACTAACGCGAAGGTAGCCGTGTTCGCCGCGATACAAATGGCAATGGTAAGGATCACCACGAGGGTGAATCCCTTGTCCGCCGCGAGTGAGCGGACGGCATAGCGGAGGCTCCGGAAAAGTGGTCCCATACCGGCTAATACGAAAGTGTGTGGGCCGGCCGTTGCACCTTTTTCCAGCGCGACCCTTGTGGGGCGGGCAATTCTGCCCGCAGCCGGCTTTAACCCGGCTCCTTCCCCACAAGACATTAAGACTAGCTTTCGTCCTTCTCCGGCTTGTCGCCATCGTCCGCGCCGGCCTTCCGCACAGTCACCGTACCCCGTTCGGTGGTCATGTGGATCTGCGCTCCCTGTCCCATCGCGCCCTTCAATGACGATGCCTGCCCGTCGCTTTCTTTTTGGATCGGCGCGCCGAACTCGTTTACCGCCTCGCCATGATCCGTGGTCGCCACAAGCTGAAACGCCGCGTTATCCGGCAGCGCCAGGCTGATCTCGCCGCTGTGCGAGCGCGCCTCGATGGGGGCCAGCGGCAGGCGCTTCGGCGTAAGATCGATATCGCCCCGCTCGGTCTCCACTTCGATCGCATTGGTGAAATCTTCGATGCTCACATCTTTCGATTTGGTCGACAAATGCACCGGACCCACCAGGTTGTTGCCGGTCAGTTTCCCCAAATCCATGCTGATTTCGCCCGGCAGCGCTGCGACCCGCAAATCCGTATTGGGCGACTCGAAATGCAATCCTTTGGCCAGGTTCTTGAACTCCAGATCGCCCGAATACGACCCGTTGATCGTCACGTCGCCCGAGATGTTTTCAAACTCCAGATCCGAGCCTTTGCCTTCCACATCCAGATTGGCTTTCAGATCCGTGGCGCGCAGCAGGCCGCCATTCTGCACGCCCACCCGCACATTGCCCGCGACGTCATTCACGCGCACGTCGGAATGGTCCGCATCCAGTTCCAGCGTGCCGTTCAGGTCGGCGATCTCATAATCGCCGTTGGTGCCGTGCACTTCCACGTTCAAACGGTTGGGAATGGTGACTTCCAGATCTTCGGAAACCCGTCCGCTGGTGGGATTGCGCTCCTGATTGGTGCGCACCGTGACGGTATCGCCTTCCGCCACGATCTCCAGCGGCGTGGCATTGTTGGCGCGATCCGCCTCGGACTGATTGGCGGCCTGGACCGTTTTCCGGCCAGTCACTTTGATATCCGTAGTATCCGCGTCGCCGGTGATCTTCAAATTTCCGCGATTGTTTTCAAATACCACGCGCGCCGCCGCGCCCGCGGGTTTCTGATCGCTGACATTGTAGTCATAGTGCTCGCCGAACGCTTCCCAAACGCCCCGGAAGCGAACGCCGTTGTTGTGCGCTTCGCTCGCGCCCCATCCGAGGAAGCAAAGAAAAGTGATCAGCACTACTTCGCCGCCGGTAAAGCCTGCCCGGTTCGACAACGTGCCGCGGAAATAATCCACGAAAATCTCAAGCAGCCGCAAAGTTCCCCAAGCGATCAGGAGAAACGGCCAATCCTGCGCCAGCAGATCGAAAAGCGGAATGTCCGGACGCAGGTTGTAAATCAGGAAGCCGGCGCCCAGCAGGATCAGCAGGATCGGACCGCTAATGGAGCGCCGTCTCATCGCGGCCCTCCCGGCGGCACTGCCGGCGGCATGCGCACCGCGCGCCCTAACAGGCTCATCAATCCGAACACGATCAGCAGCACCGGCCAGGTGCGGTCGAAACCAAAGTCGGTGAAATTATTCAGCGCGAACAGGGCGCCCAACGTGATCAGCGTCACCGGCCAGCGGACGGCTCTGAGCAAGTTCACGTCATTGGCGTTCATGGCGCACCTCCCGCTGCACGCCGTCGCCGCCCGCTTCCAGCCGTTCGTAAAGCATATAGGCGCCCAGCAGAATCAGCAGCACGGGCCAATACCGCAGCAGATAGCGGATCTGGATCACGTCCATGGTGTTGAGCAGCAGCAGCACTCCCAGCCCGATCAGCGTGATCGCCCCTATCGGAAAACCACCGCGCCGCCCGTGGACATCCAGGATGCTCGAAAACTCATCCACGGGCTCGCCCGCGCGGCGTTTGCGCGCCGTGTGATACGCCTCCAGCGCCATGTACATCACCCACACCGCGATCAGGATTCCGAACAGCGGCTCGAGATCGCCCGCCGCGCCCGAACTGGTGATCGATACCAGCAGTCCGAAAACAATGGCGTGCACCAATCCCTTGGCATACTGGCCGTTGTAAATCGCGCCCACGCCGGGAATGAAGCCCAACAGGCAAGCCAGCCCCGGCGATACATCGCTGTCGATTGCCGGTGATGGTGGGGGCGGCGTGTAGTTCATTCTGGCAGCGCTCTGTACAATCCGGTCAGCGACATTCTGCTTAACCGCGTCCGCGAAGGCCGTCGCCGCGTCGGAGACTGTAACCGGCGCATGTTCCGGGCAAAAAATGGTGCCCTGCGCCGTGCGCTTGCACTCTTCGCAAAGCGCTTTTCCGCAAGTGCGGCAATAGGCCACCGCCGGCCGATCGGTATGATTAAAACAGTTCATAAACTCGTCCCTCCGTTATGCGCCTGGCTACTGGGAATGGCCTGCGGCCCCGCTCCCGGTTCCCTTATCCGTGGCGCCTCCCGCTTTCCGCGTCTTCGCCGCCGGCCTGGGTTCTTCCTCCTGTTGTTGTTGCCATTCGTTCAGCTTGGTTTGAATCTGATAAACCACCTTCAGACTCTCGTAAAACTTTACGGTGCGCTGCCAGCTTCGGTACACGCGGTCTTCGAGTCCGGCCCAAACCTTCGCGGGCGCCAGATCCGCCGGCCGCAATTGCCGCGCGGGCGCTACGAATCGCGCCAGCATGGCGAACGAAAGAATGGTCATCGCCATGCCCATGGCAAAACGCGGCTGCAACACCGGATGCAATGCCTTGCGGAACCAATTCCGCACGCCGCCCGCGGCCGTCTTGCCGTGCGCCCAGGGCGCTTCGAACAGCAGCCGGGTCATCAACTCCGGCGGCGGCTCGACTTCCGCCGCCCGCTCCATGAATCCCACCGCCGCCTTCGCATCCCGCGCCAGTTCCGCGCAGTTGGCGCAGCCCGCCAGGTGTTGTTCGACCGCGGCTCGGGCATCCAGCCCCAGCGTGCCGTCCACGTAGTCGCAGATGAGAACGTCCATCTCCGCGCAGGTCATACCAATGCCTTTTGTCTACGCAACACTTTGGCCAATTCCGCCCGGCCGCGGTTCAACCGCGACTTTACCGTACCTTCCGGGATGCGCAAAATCCCCGCGATCTCCCGGTATTCCATATCCTGCAAATCGCGCAGAATCACCGCCTCGCGCAACTCCGGCGACAGCTTTTGCAATCCCGCCTGCAAAATCTCGCTGGCCTCCCGCCCGGCCACCATGCCTTCCGGCCGCGATTCCGCCGAGACGGCCTCTTCCACGCGCGGAAGCTGCTCCTCCATCGAATCCGTAAGACGTTCCTGACGGGTGCGCCGGTAATTGTCGATCAGCAGATTTCTGGTCAAACGCGCCAGCCACGTGGTAAACGCGCCTTCCGTCGCCCGGAACGTCTTCAAAGTCCGGTACACGCGCAAAAAAACCTCCTGCGTGAGGTCCTGCGCCTCGCCATCCTTACCCGTAAAACGATAACAAAGCCCATAAACGCGGCGGGTATGCGTACGTACCAACTCCTCCCAGGCGGCTTCATCGCCGCTGAGACACCGCTGCACCAAGCTTTGATCGAGGTCCAATCTCTGTTTTACCCAAATTCGGCGGCCTGCGTCCGATAATTGTGGGTATCCGACGCCCGAAATTGTGGCTACGGCCGCGGCCGCCATCGTTCCGCCTCCCTCGATCCGCTTACATTCTCAGAAACGAGGCATTTGGGTCATAAGTTCAATTTTTTCTGCCTGCTGGGTGGGAGCCGCATGGCAGGCGAAGCGCCTTGCCCACCCAAGCCCAGCCCCCCACCGGCGCAAATTCATAATGCCGGCGGCTTGGTGTGCGTCAATCGCGTTCGCGTTATCATAAAAACATGCGATTTCCCCGCCTGTTCGTCGTACACCAGCACTTCCCCGACCGCCGCATCCCGGATGTGGCCGCCGAAGTCCAGCGCCAGCTTCACCAGTCCGGATGGGCCGCGCGTCTGAAGCCCGGAGCGAGCGTGGCCATTGGCGTGGGCAGCCGCGGCATCGCCAACATCGCCACCATTACGCGCTCCGCGGTGGCCTTTTGGAAATCGCAGGGCATGCGGCCGTTCGTCTTCCCGGCGATGGGCAGCCATGGCGCGGCCACCGCCGAAGGCCAGGCCGATGTCCTGGCGCACTACGGCATCATCGAGCAGACCATCGGATGCCCGGTGCGCAGTTCGCTCGAAGTCGTGGCGCTGGGCAAAACGCCCGAAGGCATCCAGACTTACATGGACCGCAATGCCTATGAAAGCGATGGCGTGATGTTGTGCGGACGCGTGAAGTGGCATACCGATTTCATGGGCAAAATCGAAAGCGGCCTCTTCAAGATGATCGCCATCGGTCTGGGCAAATTCGCGGGCGCGCAGCATTATCACACCTACGCCTACAAGCTTGGCCTCGAAAACACCATCCGCACCATCGGGCGCACGGTGCTTGCCTCGGGGAAACTGCTGGGCGGACTGGCTATTCTGGAAGACGCCAACCACAACACCGCGAAAATCGAAGCCGTGCCGGTCGACGGCATGGAGCAGCGCGAAGAGGAACTGCTGGCGCTGGCGAAATCGTGGATGGGCAAGATTCCCACGGACCTGGATATCCTGATTCTGGACGAGATCGGCAAGAACATCAGCGGCGCGGGCATGGATAGCAAAGTGGTGAACCGCAGCGTGCTGGGCGATTACAATCCGTGGCCGGATACGCCGCGCATCGCGCGCATTTTCGTGCGCGATCTGAGCGATCTCACTTACAACAACGCGGTCGGCATCGGCATGGCGGACGTGGTGACGGACCGGCTGGTGAATCGCATCGATTGGACGCCCACGCGCGTGAATTCGCTGACCGCCTCCACGCCTTCCGCCATTCGCACGCCCATTCACTATCCCACCGATCGCGAGTGCCTGGAAGCCATCCTGCCGACGGTGGGCAAGTTCGATCCGCGCGAAGTCACCATCGGATGGATTCACGATACGC
>Ga0335074_10006184_pt1 | contig 16602 bp, 13 predicted proteins | sample Lox_Sample_23_FD_206715 | JGI IMG/M metagenome (GOLD analysis project Ga0335074, IMG submission 206715) | Soil microbial communities from Loxahatchee National Wildlife Refuge, Florida, United States - Lox_Sample_2.3 | ecosystem: Environmental > Terrestrial > Soil > Wetlands | place: USA...
GTCTGGTAGTACTCGCCGACTGCTGTGCAGTTCGCGCGAGAGACACACGACACTCCGTTCAGGAAGTCAGCGTGCTTGATATCGGCCGGGGCCGGTGGCGAGACAGCCGACGGTGACCTGGCGGAGCTGGTTCTGGCCTGGCTGGCCGGCCCGGCGTCGTGAGCCGGACGGGCGACGGCGGACGGGCTTCGCCCGGCGTTAGGCGTTCCGGCGGCCCCAGCCGACGAGCCGCACGCGGCCAATGCCGAGGCAGCCAGGCAGGCCAGCACTGCGTTCAGACGACTGAGCCCTCCGGCTGCCGCTTGCTCGAGCATCGTCGTTCCCAAATGATCGTCCAGGTCTTTAATCCTTAAGACGCTGCCGGGATCGCCACGTTGCGGATTGGCTGCTAACTGGCCTCCCATTGGGCACGTCTGCTGGTTCGATGAGATCGTGCAGGCGCTCAATGACATGGGGGAGAACAGGTCAGCGGGAAGCTGGTCGTGACGCTATGACCGACGCTGCGGCGCCTGCGGCAGTACCGGGCTTGAACCGAAGCGACCCGCGCGGTCCGGGCTTCACCAGGGTCGCGGCCGAGACCGCGTTTGTGTACCTCGATGTCGGCGGCGGCCTGATCAGCGATCCGTCAACCCTCGCTCGCATCAAAGCCCTGGCCATCCCGCCGGCCTGGACTGGCGTCTGGGTCTCGCCCGATCCCCTGGGCCATGTCCAGGCGACCGGCGTAGACAGCCGCGGCCGCGTCCAGTACCGCTACCACGAGTTGTGGCGCGAGCAGCGAGATCAGCAGAAGTTCGCCCATATGCTGCGGTTCGCCGCCGCGTTGCCGGGGCTGCGCGCGAACACGCTGCGCGATCTGCGCCATCGCGGGCTCGCGCGCGCCCAGGTGGCCGCGACCGCCGTGCGGCTGATCGACCTCGGCCTGTTCCGGCTCGGCGGGGAGCGGTACGCCGAGCTCGATCACCACTATGGCGCCGCCACGCTGGAGAAGCAGCACGTGCGCGTCCACCGCGACGGCTTGGAGTTCGACTACGTCGCCAAGGAAGGCAAGCAACGAATCGTGACCGTCGCGGATGCCGCCGTGCTGCCGGTCGTCCGCGCCCTCGCTCATGCCGACAACGGGCTGACCGCACTATTCTGCTTTCGGGATGCCGGTGCCGCCTGGCATCCGCTGCACTCGCACGACGTCAGTTCCTACATTGCCAGCAGCTCCGGCGGTCACTTCACGGCCAAGGAGTTCCGCACGTGGAACGCGACGGTGCTGATGGCCCTGGCGCTGGCCAGTTCAGGCCCGCCCACATCCGAGCGCGCGGCGCGCAGCGCTGTAAGCGCCGGTGTGCGCGCGGTGGCGGCCTGGCTCGGCGATACGCCGATAGTGGCCCGGTCGGCCTACATCGACCCTCGGCTGATTGCCCGGTACAGCTCCGAAGGCGGCCTGGCCGGCGTTCCCGTCCAGCCCGTCGGCCTGCCGGCCGGAGCCGTAGCTGAGGAGGCAGTCGCCGCGTTGCTGGAGGAAACCGCCTGAGCATTCGGGCGGCCGCCTGCGGGCGTGGCCGGCACAGAAGGCGGGCCCGGCAGCGTGTATCCCTTCAGCTGTCCTTGGCGGGCCCGGTGTTCCCTGCGGCGACTTCCTGCCAGGTCCTTCCGGTGCGGACGCTGGCCGGTTGTTCCGCGACGATGTCGGAGCCCGGCTGGGCGGAGGCGTCCCTGGTCTTGACCAGGATCCACCGGCGCTCGCCTGTGCGGGTCAGGGCGAAGCCTCCGGCCAGCTTGCTGCCGTGCAGGGTGAACGCCAGGTGGCCCGGCTCGGCGCGGGTGACCTCGGCGGTTCCCTCGTCCCAGATGATCACGGCGCCGCTGCCCCGCAGATGTCCTTCGTGCACACCCTCGAACTCACCGGCCGACAGATCGTGATCCTCGACCGGGACGGCGAGGCGGCGCACGGCGGGATCAAGCGAGGGTCCCTTCGGGACGGCCCAGGAGCGCAGAACCTCGCCGAGCCGGATGCGTAGGTCGAAGTGGAGTGTGGTCGCGTCATGCAGCTGCACGACGAATTGCGTGGCGGGCACTGGGCGACAATAGCGTGCGGGTGTCGTTTATGCCGTTGCTGACGAGCGTTCATAGCGTCTCGCTACTTGCTCGATACAGCGAAGGGTGCCGACCTCGGGCTGGCCGGCAGTGCGCGCGGCTGGTCAGGGGGAGGGCAGCGGCGCCAGCGCGGGGTTCGCGTTCTGGGCGAGCATGAGCGCCTGCTGGGAGAACCAGGCCCCTGCTGCGGGGTCAGTGAAAACCGAGCCGGTCTGGAGGCTCCACAGCGGGTCGAATGTCTGGAAGGTGGGGCTGCTACTGCTCGGCCAGCCGGGGACAGGCGGCGTGTAGGCGGCATCATTCCAGGTGCGTACACCGCCCGCAGCGTCGCACTGTCCGTCCGACTGACCCGGCGTCTTGATCCACAGATAGGCGTCGAGCAGCGGCGGGTTGCCCGGCAGGTAGGTGTCCAGCGAGCTCAGCTGGACGCCGGTGGCAGCGGTCGGCCTGACCCCTAGGCCCTCGTCGGTGGGGTTGCACCAGCCGCCGGCCACAAGGGTGCTGATGACGCTGCCGGGCTGGTCGTCGGGCGCGGCAGCGTAGGTCTGCATACTGTTGGGGCCGAGGCCGTTGCGGCTGGTGTCGACGACGAAGTGGGTAGCCGGCACCGTGCTGCCCAGGGAGCTGGCGTAGCTGGCGTCGATGCCGGAGGTATTGAGGTCCGGGGTAGTGCTGGTCTCACTCCAGACGCCGAACGGGCTCAGCGCCACGCCGTTGTAGGCGCCGACCAGCGAGGCGATGTTGGTTCCTGGGGCGCCGCCGTTCCAGTACTGGCTGGCGCAGCCGCCTGGTGGAGACGTCGGAGGATAGGCCGGACCGGCGAAGGCACCGGTGGGGGTCGACGTTCCCACCCAGGTGGCCGCGGCGGCCAGCGCGTCAGCCGGGGTCTGGGCCTCGTTCACCGTCGCGTATGCGATGCACTCGGACACCCAGGTGCCGAAGAAGTCGTTGTTGGTGTCGTACTGGTAGTTGGAGACATTGAGGAAGAAGCCTTGCGTGTCCTGGACGTCTGCGGCGACCAGCGTCTCGGCCATGCCGCCGACGTTCTGCCAATCGCTGTTTCCCGCGTCGAGGTAGAGGCTGATGTTGGGGTCGCTCTCGAGCGTGCCCACCGCGTATCGGATGTCATCGATCCGCGTGGTGTTGGTGATGTCCGGGAACTCGGTCGTGTACGCGGAGCCGCAGTATCCAGGGAGGTTGGCTAGGGCGTCGGGTTCCTCCAGCACGACGGCTTTGGCGTGACCCAGCGCGTGGCTTATGGAGTTGATCCAGGCATCGTAGGCGGCGTCGGAGGGCGCCCCGCCGGCCGAGTACTCAGAGCAGTCACGGCCGGGGATGTTGTAGGCCACGAATATCGGTACCGCGTGCTGCAGACTGGCCGCGAGCAACGTGTGCCTGACTTGCTGCGCGACGTCGAAGTCAGCCTGTTCCCAGCCCAGGTTGCCGGGCTCAGCTGCCTGCGCCGGGGTCTCGCCGTCGAGCCAGACCGCGGACGGCACCGACTCCATGGCGGCGATGAGGCCCGCGTTCTTCAACTGGCCGCTCTTGATCAGCCGCCGGATCTGCTGAGCCGAGCCCTGAGCTGGCGGGGGGACGTAGAAGCGCGTGTCGGAGGCTAAGCCGTGTCCGTTCCCCGTCGACGCCGACACAGAGGGTGTCGCTATCCCGAAGACCCCCACAGCAACCGCGATAGATGCCATAAGTGGGATGGCCTGCATGACCCGGCGCTTCATCGCGCCTCCTCGCACCGCTCGAGCCGGGACGCCCGGCGCGGCCGGGCGTCCGAGCCGTTGAGTAATCGCTTACATAGACAGATCTACCATCAGATCCAGTCATGTCAACCCATGCAGGAAATGTCCCTTCCGAGCCGGCGCGCTGCGCAGCTCCGGGCGGGTCGCGTGATCTCGTGAAGCAGCGGTTACAGCCAGCCTCGCCGTACTGCCTGCAGCCCGGCCTGGAAGCGGGTGCTCGCACCCAGCCGGTCCAGCAACTCGCGGACCCGGCGCTGCACGGTCCGCGGGTGCGTGCCCAGGTGACGCGCGATCGCAGCGTCTGTCAGGCCGACTGCCAGCAAGCTGAGCAGGGCAGCATCGTCCTCACCCGGGCCGGCCTCCGAAGACGGGAGCTCACCGTTGGCGTGAATGCCGACTGCTCGCTCCCAGACCAGCTCGAACAGCGCGATAAGCGTGTCAAGCATCGAGGACGCACGGATTACGAGGCTCGCCTCTGCGCTGCCGCCGACCTCGAGCGGTATCAGGCCAAGCTGGTCGTCCGCTAGGAACATCTTCACCGGTACGCTCTCGGCGACCCTGGCCTGCTCGCCGGACCTGATCATGGACCGTGCGGCTGCGGCACGGCCGGGCATCGCCAGTCCTGCTGGGTGGTAGACCGCCCGGTAGGCCACGCCGGCCGCAAGCATTTCCTGCTCCACCGGGTTCGCTGAACGGGGAGGCGATACGTACGGTGGCCGGTCGAAGCAGCGCACCTGGTGCCGGGCCGAGCGTTGCAGCTGCTCCCACCGGCGCACCGTCGCCTCACCTGACGTCACCACCTCGATTACTTCGTACGGCTGCGCGGTCAGCCGCGACTGCCGGTACCTGTCTGCGAGGCGCGCGACTGACAGGCGGGTCCTGGCCAGATCCTGCTCGCGTGCCCGGGCGAGCAGTTCTAGCGCCACGTCCGGCGGCGCGGCCGCATAGGTATCGGGCGTGCCCGCCAGGCGTGACACTAGGCCGGCCCGCTCCAGGGCCGCGATGGCCTGCGCCGTCGGCACCGCCGGACACCGGTCGGCAAGTTCGTCCAGGGTGGCCGAAGACACGTCGACGAGCGCCACGTACACCGCTTCCTGATCCTCGGTCAGACCAAGTCCGTCTAGCACCTGCGCCTCCGCTGTCGCATTTACGCTATGCCGTAAAACCGCACAATAGGACAAGTCATTTCGGATCGGATCGGACGTACGTTACGAACCTCGGAGTGCTCTAACTCGGGAGGTTCGCATGCGCTGGCGTCGCCCTGTTGTTGCCCCCCTCGTGCTGGCCGTGCTGGCTGCCCTGGCAGGCGGGCTAGCCGCGCCTGCATCAGCCCAGACAGCAGGCGCTGCCGCGGTGTCGCTGACCGCGTCGCGCATACAGGAGACGGACGCGGGCACCGCGCGCACGATCGATGTCCCCGGCGGCGGTTACGTGGTGGCCCACGCGTTCGGCACGATCGCGATGGTGGGCGCCGACGGCAAGACGGCATGGCAGCTCGGCACCGCGAGCCTGTACAAGGACTGGGACCTGACCTTCCAGAACCCCGGCTTCACGTACGCTCCGGAGCTCTCGTGGGGCACCGACCCGCTCTACCCGCTGGAGTTCCTTGGCGAAGACAACGGTCTGGTCAACGACGCGAACCCGGTCGCGGCCGGCGAACTGGATGGCAGCGTCGACGTAGCCGTCGCCGAGACGGTCGGCACCTTCATCACCCCCGAGTCGCCTTTCAACACCTTCGTCACCGGGTGGCCGTTCGACGTGCCGGGCTCCAGCCTGCACGTGGGCACGTTCGTCACCGTCCTGGACGCGCGGACCGGGCGGAAGCTGTATGACGAGCTCGACCCTGGGTACGTCACCCAGCTCGCGATCACCGACGGGCGGCTGATCGTCGGCAACGAGACCGGAGACCCGCAGACGCCGAACGGACCCGGCCAGTGGGGCTCGGTCACCACGGTCCGCGCGCTCACGCTCACCGGGACGGGCACCGCCCATCAGGACTGGGCCTACTCCACCGGCGCCCCCTGGGCCCGCCTCCTCGATCTCACGACCACCGGCGGCTCGCAGCCCGGCATCGCGGTCGCCTGGAGCGACACTCCGACCGGCCTCGGCGTTCCCGGCCCGCCGGACGGCCACGTGCTGCTGCTGGACGCCGCTACCGGAGCCGTCCGCTGGCAGGTCCGCACAAAGGGCTACCCGATACTGACCGCCGCCGACGACCAGCGCGGCGAGCTGGCAGTCGTCCAGGTGACCGACCCGACTGTGGCCGTGGGTTACACGCTCACCGGCCTGCGCTACAGCAATGGATCGGTGGCGGTGAGCGCGCCCCGGACCGACGACATTCCCCTGTCCCTCGCGGTCGGCAGTGGTGCCGACGACGGATGGGCCGTCGGCGCGGTCGACACGACGTTGCAAGACGGGAACTACAACTTCGGCGACGGCCGGGTGACGCTCACCGACCCCGCGACCGGCAGCCAGCTGTGGTCGGCGGTGCTGCCGGGCACCAGCTACGGGCAGCCGACGCCCGGCGCCATCCTCGTGACCGGGGGACAGGTGGTCGTGGGCTCCTGGCTGGGCGCCGTCAACCCGACTGCCGCCACGCCCCTGGAGCAGGCAGACAGCATCGTCTCGCTGGACTACCGAACGGCCAGGGCCGTCTGGACCCGCACCGGTGACCCCGGCGATCCGGTGTCGCTCAGCGTCGTGCCTAACGGTGCCGGCCTTGTCCGGGCCGTCAACAGCCACCAGGACGTGGAGACCTACACGGCAGCCGGTTCGATAACTGAGAGCGCAAGCGGCGGTGACGGCGAGTTCATCAGCGCCGCCACCGCGAGCGTAGCCTCAGCGGATAGCACCGACCTGGTGGCGGGCGACGAAGACGGCGACGTGGTCGCGCTTGACGGCCGCGCGCTGTCCGCGGGGACGGAGCAGGTGCTGTGGCGGACGCACCTGCCCGGCCCGGTCAACCAGATCGTCCGCGCCACCCTCGACGGCAGGGAAGTGGTTGTCGCCGCGGCGACGAGCGCGGTCGCCGTGCTCGACGCCACGACCGGCAAGGTGCTCAGGCTGATCGCCGTGCCGGGCACCTACGCCTACTCGGTCACCGTGATCTCCGCCGGTGGCACGCCGGCCGTCGTGGTACCGGGCAGCAGCCTGACCGCATACGCGCTGGCCACCGGCGCCCAGCTGTGGAGCTACGCGGCGCCTGCGGGCGCGTCCTTCTCCGACGCCGCCTACGCCGACGGCGTGGTCGCTGCGGAGTACAGCAACGGCACCGCGGATAGCGGCCAACCCGCGACGGAGATGGCGGCGGTGGGGCTTAGCGCGGCGACCGGGAAGGTCGCCTGGAGCCAGGCCGCGGACCCGTCCGTCGTACAAAGCGGCCAGCTTTGGAACGGCACCTTCGCCAGCCCGGACATTGCCAGGGCCGGGGGTGACGGCGTGGCCTTCGCCTGGCTGGACCTCGACGGGAACGGGCAAGTGGACGTGCGGAACATCGCCACCGGGGCGCTGCTGTACAGCGACACGTCCCAGCAGCTCTTCCCGCACACCGAGTTCGTCGCCTCGCCGAGCCTCGGGCTGGTAGCCGTCTCCGGGACAGGGGCAGCCCAGATCACCCCGTCCGGCGCGGAATCCAGCGGCTACCCGTCGGGCCAGTCAGCGGCGCTGGCGACCAGTTCCTCCGGCGACACCGCGCTGCTGACCGCCGATGCTGGCGTCGCCGCCTACAGCACCGGCGTCTTCACCTCCTCCTCGCCGTCCATCCTGGCGAGCAATGACACCTACGACTCCGGCTTGCTAGTCAGCGGCGACTTCGCGGGGAACGGCACACAGCAGGTGGTCGGGATGCCCGCGGACTGGACCGCCTACCAGGTCGTCCAAGGGGAGACCGGCTTCGGCCTCCCGCCGTACCCGACGCTCATCCAGCAGGGCCTGGCGGTGTTCACGCTGACCGACTCGGGCGCGTCGTCCGCGCAGGCGCGAGCCGCAGCGGCGCTGTCCGGTGCCTCGTCGCCGGCCCGCTACCCGGTCCTGGCGGCGCCGAAGCCCGGTTCCGCGTCCTCCAAGTCGGCCGTCCTCCCGGCCAGCGGCCGGCTCGCCGGCCAGCCGGGCTCAAGTGTGCCGGCACCGGAGCCCAAGCGCTCGGGCACCGCACAGCCAGGCGGCGCACCGCTGTCCGCTAGGCACACGGCCGACTCCGCGGCGGCGACCCCTCCGCCCGGTTACTCGCCCGCGCAGATGACCGCGTACCTGGGCCTGAGCAGCGATGGCGCTGGCCAGACGATCGCCATCGTCGACGCCTACGACGACCCGAACATCGTCTCCGACGCCGAGACATTCAGCCAGCAGTACGGCCTGCCCGGGGTGTGCGGGGGCGGGGGAACCGCCGGCGACTGCTTCACGCTCCACGTGGCACAGCAGAGCTCGTCGGCGGGCAGCGACCCTGGCTGGGCGCTGGAAACCTCGCTGGACGTCGAATGGGCGCACGCGCTCGCGCCGAAGGCCACCATCAAGCTCGTGGAGGCGAGTAACGCCACCTTCGCGTCGCTGTTCCGCGCCGTGTCCACGGCGGTGGCCGGCCATCCCGCGGCGGTCTCCATGAGCTGGGGCATCAATGAGGAGTTCTCCGACGAGACCTATTACGATCATTTCTGCGCCGTGACGTCTACCGTGTGCGTCGTGTCGTCCGGTGACTACGGGAACCCCGGCGGATACCCCGCATATAACCCAGCGGTGGTCGCCGTGGGCGGGACCACGCTCATCCTCGCCAGTGATGGCTCGGTCACCTCGGAGCAGGCGTGGTCAGACAGCGGCGGCGGCCAGAGCTCGTTCGAGCCGGAGCCGTCCTACCAGAAGCAGGTTCAGGACAGCGGGAAGCGGGAGATGCCTGACGTCGCCTTCGACGCTGACCCGAACACGGGTGTAGCCATCTACGACAGCGTCCCGTACGCGGGGCAGACCGGCTGGTGGGAGGTCGGCGGCACCAGCGTCGGCGCGCCGTCCTGGTCGGCGATCCTCGCCGACGCCGACCAGCTCCGGGCTGCGAACGGCAAGGCCCCGCTCACCGCGGACGGCGACGCCGTACAGCGCGCGATCTACTCGCTCCTGACGAGCGTGCTCGCTCCGGTCACGACCGGCCCGGACAACGGCTTCTGCCCGGTCGGCTGCGCGCCCGGCCCTGGATATGACGAGATCACGGGCCTGGGCAGTCCTCGCGCCGGCATCGACGCCGCCCTCGCCGCCGCTACGGCATCGCCGGGTGCCCGCACGGCCGCTCGTCATCCCGCAACGCAGTCATGAGGCATGTGCGCGAGGCGGCCCACGGGTCGCCTCATGCACATGCTTACGGAGGTCGGGCAGCTTCAGTCGAACGCCGGTTTGCGGTCCCTGGTCCGCTTGAGCTCGAAGAAGCCGTCTGCCTCGGTCACCAGCACCACGCCGTCCCACAGTCGGCCGGCCGCTTCACCGCGCGGGATCGGCGTGATGACCGGGCCGAAAATGGCATTGTCGCGAACACGGATGACGGGCGTGCCCACGTCCGTCCCGACGACGTCGAAGGCCTCGTGATGAGACCTCTTAATTTCCTCGTCGAACTCGGTGCTGTCTGCGGCACTTGCCAGCGAAGCCGGCAGGCCGACTTCAGCCAGCGCTTCAGGGATCACCTTCGGGTCGTCTCTGCGGCCCTGGTTGTGGAGCCTGGTGCCGATGGAGGTGTAGACCGGGCCGAGGATGCCAGGACCTGCTTCCGCGGCGGCGGCGGCGACCACCCGGATCGGGCCCCACGCCTTGCCCATCCGTTCCAGGTACTCGGGGGTCAGGCCCTTACCCTCGTGCTGGATGAGGTTCAGGTAGGCCAGCGACATGATCCGCCAGTCGACCCGCACGGGCCGCACCTTCTCCACTTCGAGCATCCAGCGGGAGGTGATCCAGGCCCAGGGGCATAGCGGATCGAACCAGAACTGCATCTCTTCATAAGTTGCTGGCTGCGGTGTCATGCTGGCTCGAAACAGGCCGTGACGCGCCGGCATTCCCCGACGCGCAGGCGTTCTCTTACGAGCTGACCGACTGCAGGAAGCTGGTGGCAGGATGGACGAGCTGACCGACTCCAGCGGGCTGGCGGATGACGCCGTCAAGCTGCGGCAGCGGCTGGCTGGCGACGGCTACCTGTTCTTCCGCGGCCTGCTGCCAGCCGACCAGGTTCTCGCCGCCGGCACCCTGGTGCGGGACCGGCTGCGCGAGGGCGGCTGGACCGATCCCGACGGTATGCCGTCCGGGCAGCAGCGGGCGGTCAACCCATCCGACGCGCTGAGCGACCCCGCGTTCCGTGCGGCGGTGATGTCCGCGGAGTTCAACCGGATTCCCTACCTGCCACCGCTGCGCAGAATGGTCCGCGAGGTACTCGGGCGCACGGCGTTCTCCTTTCCAGCCAAGGTGCTCCGCGCCGTGTACCCCGAGCGGCCGGGGACGCGGCCGCTCGGCCGCTACATCCACTATGACTACGGGAGCGGCGGTGGCCAGGACATGCTCACCAGCTGGATCCCGCTGATGGAGATCCCGCTGCGACTCGGCGGGCTGGCCGTCCTGCCAGGTGGGCAGTACTGGCCGCCGCAGTGGCCGAGGAGGCCGCGCCCGCTGACCGCGGTCGAGCCTGGCTGGGCCAGCACCGACTACCGGCCAGGTGACGTAATCCTGTTCCACTGCCTTACCCCGCACGCCGCCCTGCGCAATACGACGGCGGCCGGACAGGCAAGCCTGCGGCTGTCCGGCGACTTCCGCTGGCAGCTGCCGGACAAGCCGGTGCCGACGGAGATGGTGCTTGGCCCGCTGGCACGCCAGCCCGCGGACTCCCGTCCGCCCGAGCTGTTTTTCCGGCTGTTCGGCAACCAGCCGTGGTGGGAGCCGATCCCGCCTGGGCTGGAGCTGCGGCCGCGGGCCGAGCTGGCCGCCATTCCCCCTGCGCCCTCGCGGTTCTTCGCTGTCCATCCCGGCTGGCAAGCCTGGCAGCCCCCACCCTCAGCCGTCCGTTAACATCTACCGGGCTTCACAGGGACTTGACAAATCTGGCCAGCGAGTGGCCGACATCGTCGACGTGGCTATACCAGGCGTGAACGAAGTTGGCAGCGCTGGTCGGCTCGCTGACGACGAAAAACACGATGAAGGCCACGACCCAGATAGTTACGATCCGCTTCAGCACCTGATCACCTCCCCGACCCGGTCCGCCGTCTGGCTGCCATGCGAGCACGGTAGGACCTTTCTGGCGGTAGCTAAATCCACCCACAGGTGGAAGCCGCGATGTCCACCTCTGGGTGGAACGCCTGCCGCCCAAATGGCGTCTACGCTGGCGGCATAGCGAAGGGGCGGCGCAAACTGCGTGGGGCATGCCGTGTTCTGGAGGACGTGATAGTGGCCACGCGCTGGAGCAGGGCCGGGCACGACCCGGCCGGGCAAGCCGCAGCTTCTGAGCTACTGCCCGGCCTATCCGGTCTCCGACGTGTCACGGCGCCTTGTGCGCTGGCGCTGTTCCTGGCAGTGACTGCCGGTGTCGCTACCGATCTGAACGGCCAGTCCACGCTGGTGATAGCGGCGGCGGCTGCCGCGCTCCTCGTGGCGGCGACGGTAGTCGGCTGGATGGTGCTCACCAGGCCGGCTGCCGACGCGATCGCCCTGACGCGCCTAGCTATCGTCGGGCTGGCCGGCGCTACGCTGTGGGCCCTGGCGCCACGCTCACCCGCGCCGGCGATCATTGCCATCGCGCTGGCCGGTCTCGGGCTGCGGCTGAGTGGGCTGCCGAGGCTCGTGGCCGGGGTGACAGTGTTCGCCGCCGCGAACGTCGCCGTGCTGATCAGCGGGCAGTTGTCGCTGTCCACAGTGGCCAGTCAGGATCTGAGTCCGGCCTTCGCCTTTCTCATCGGAGTATTCGCCCGGTCGGCCGTTATCTCGCACCAGCGGTCACGCGCGGCCCAGGCTCAGGCCGAGGATCTGCTGGCCCAGCTCCGCCTCTCCCAGCACGTTGAAACCGAGGCAGCAGCCTTGTCCGAGCGGGCACGACTGGCCCGCGAGGTCCACGACATTCTCGCGCACGCACTGTCGGGCCTGGTACTCGCGCTGGACACGATGGAACTACTCGGCCGGCAGCGCAGCGCGGACCCTGCCACTATGGCGAAGATGCTCGAGCAGGTGGCCCGTGCCCGCCGGATTGCCGTGGACGGACTGGCCGACACCCGGCGGGCCATCGCGGCGTTGCGCGGCGACGAGCTACCCGGCCCGGCCCTACTGGACCGGCTGGTCGCCGAGACCGCAGCGGCGACCGGCATCCAGGCCGCCCTCACGGTGACTGGCGAGCGGCGGTCGCTGCCGCCCGAGATCGGGCTCGCCCTGTATCGGACCGCGCAGGAGGCACTCATCAACACGGCGAAGTACGCCGGCCGGGACGGACATGCTGACCTGCAGCTCATTTACGGTGACGGCGACGTGCAGCTGGCCATCGAGGACGCGCGGTCCGATGAGGCGGCCCCGACGGGTCCAGTGGGGCTCACGTTCGGGGGCTACGGCCTAACCGGGATGCGCGAGCGCGCGGAGTTGCTCGGGGGCGAGCTGGCCGCAGGGCCAACCGACGTCGGCTTTCGGGTGCTGCTGCGGCTGCCGACCGATCCGGTCACCGACGCGGCAGCGCTGGCATGACCGGTGAGGCAGGTCAGCCCGCCGTGCGCGTGCTGATCGCCGACGATCAAAAGATCGTCCGAGAGGGACTGGTAGCGCTGATTAGCTTGCTGCCAGGGATCACGGTCGTTGGGGCGGCGTCTGACGGCGACGACGCGGTTCGTCAGGCCGCCGAGCTACAGCCCGACATCGTGCTCATGGACTTGAATATGCCCCGGTGCAACGGCGTCGAAGCAACGCGGCAGCTGCGCCAGGTCCATCCCGACATTGCAGTCGTCGTACTCACCACATACTCCGACGATGCCTGGGTATTCTCCGCGCTCCAAGCCGGCGCGCGCGGATTCCTGACCAAGGACGCCGGAGCCGACGAAATCCACCGCGCCATCACCGACGTGGCCGCCGGCCACGCGCAGCTCGATCCTGCGATTCAGCGCCGCCTTCTGGACTCCCTCCACAGCGAAAACCACTCCGACGCGACCAGACCCTCCGCGGCGACCGGTCCTTCCAGCGCACTGGCAGACCCGCCGCGCCTAGACGAGCTGACCTCACGCGAAACCGAGGTACTCACCCACATCGCGGCCGGACTGTCCAACACCGAGATCGCGGCGGCCCTGTTCTTGTCCGAAGCCACGGTGAAGACGCACATCAACCACATCTTCACTAAGACCGGCCTGCGCGACCGCGCGCAGCTCGTCCGCTACGCGTTTCGCCACGGCCTGGCCAGCCCGCGCTGATCACCTGCCCGGAGGTCCACCCGCAGGTTGAGTGCAGCCGTCCCGGAACTCGGCTCACAGGCCGATGGCAAGACGCACGCCGATGCATAACGTTGCCAGAGCCAGCGGCGCGCCAGCCTCCTGATGAGCGCCAAGCCACGTCCCGTGCCGCCGGTTAATGATCTCGCCCCGAAGGGAGCAGAAATCGTGGACGCGCCCGCCAGCGGCTACCCTCCCGGCAATCTGCGGGCATCTGACGCCGACCGTGACCGGGCAGTCACCGAGCTCGCCGGGCATTTCCAGGCCGGCCGCCTCACGGCCGAGGAACTCGACGAACGGTCCGGGCGCGCGTTGGCGGCCAGGACCGGTAACGAACTGGCTGGCCTGTTCGCCGACCTGCCGCCGGACGATGTAGCTGCGACGAGCACGGCTGCGGGACTGGACCGCCCGAGCAGGCCCTGGCCGCCTTGTGGATGGACTGCGCGGGTTGCCCCCACTCCGTTGGCCATGGGGTTCGCGATCGCGGCCGCCGCCGTGATCCTTACCGGCTTTCCACACGGTCACTACCACCCCGCCGCCCTGATTCCCGTACTTGTTGTCCTGCTCGTCATCCGGCGCCTGGCGAGTACCGGCCAGCGGGAACGCCGGTTATCGGCGGACGTCGTCTGCAGACGGGATCAGTTCCCGTCGCGTCGGGAGTCCCTCGACGTCACCGATGACGCCGACGGCAGCAGCTCCGCACAGGTGCGCTTTTGCGATCGCGTCAGGGAGACTCTGGTTCTCGAGCAGGTTCGCGACAAGGCCCGCGTTGAATGCGTCTCCTGCTCCGACGGCGTCTACTGCCCGCCTGGCGGCCTGGCTCGGGACGACGATCGGTGGCCTGCGGGAACCAGTGCTTGCCACGGCGCCAAGGGCGTCATCGCGAATCACGGCGATGCGTGGCCCGAGGCCCGCGAGAGCGGCGGCTGCATCGACCGGGTTGGCTTCCCCGGTGAGCAATGCTGCCTCGTGCTGGCTGGCCCTGACGATCGAGTCTCTCGCAATGAGGTTGCGGAGCACGGGGACTGCTTCGTTCCTATTCCATAGGCGCTTCCGGTAGCTGACATCCACGAATAGCTGCAATTCACGGGCCTGTGCGGTTTCGGCCAGCACGTGTACCGCTGCCATGCAGGACTCCGACAGCGCGGGCGCGACGCCGGAGACGTGAACTATCGTTCCCGGCGGCAGTCCCTCCAGGGCGGCGCGCGCGTCGTCGCGCGCGAGGCGTGATCCGGCGCTGCCTGTACGCCGGTAGGCGACCTCAGGGGGTGGGAACTCCCGAAGGTTGCGAAAGAGCAGGCCGGTGGGTGGTGCACTGTCCCGAACGAGATGGTCAGTCGCGACGCCTTCTGCGAGGAGGCGGCGGGCGATCATTGAGCCGAAGGCATCGTCACCGACCCGCCCCGCGAAGCCAACTCGGTGACCAAGCCGCGCGACGCCGATGGCAACGTTCGACTCGGCGCCAGCGACGTGCGCGGAGAAGTGCGTCGCCTCGTGAAGCGGGCCAGCGGGACGCGCGACGAAGGCGATCAAGGCCTCACCGAACGCGACCAGCTCCGGGGAGTCATCGGCTGATGACGGCCTCATCATGGGCAGGAAGTGCGGAGCGTGCTCATGAGCAGCTCGGCCCGCTTGGAGGCATTGTCTGGATCCCCTCGGGCGACCAGCCAGGACCCGGCGCCGACGGCGGCACAGCCGTGCGCGATGAAGTCCGCGGCGTTCGTCGCGTCGATCCCGCCGACGGCAATGAAGCGGATGTGGGGTAAGGGATCGCGGAGGGCGTCGAGCATCGGCACGCCAAGCAAAGAAGCGGGGAACAACTTGACGGCGGCTGCGCCGCCTTTCCAGGCCGCAACGGCTTCGGAGGCGGTCGCGGCGCCCAGGATGAGGGGAACGCCGGAATCCCCGGCGAAGTCGAGTAGCTCGCGATCGGTATGCGGGGAGACCAGAAAGCCTGCGCCAGCGCTGATGGCGCGCCGTGCGGTGGTGGCATCGAGGACGGTACCTGCGCCGACGGTGAGTTCCGGAAGCTGATCACGGAGCGCGGAGAGTGCCCGGCCCGGACTCTCACCCGATGACATGGGAGGTCGGCCAGCCGGATGTGGAAGGGGCGGTCACCGCGTCGCTGCTCCCATCCGAATAGGCGGAGGAAATTGTGCGCGGAGTACGGGTACCTCGCCATCACACCGGTGTCGAACTCGACGCCGAAACCGGGCCCTTCCGGAAGCTCTATGTATCCGTCCCTGACTGTGCAGCCGCCCGTCATGATCTCGCGGGCCCACGGCTGCGCGGAGTCGTCGAACGTCTCCTGGATGAGCATGCTTGGCATCGCAGCGCCGACGTGCACGTTGATCACGGTCGTGAAGGGGCTCTGGGCATTGTGCGGAGCGATCCACGCGCCGTAGGCGGAGGCAGCCGAGGCGACGTTTACCAGGCCCTGCACTCCGCCGCAGTTGAGGAGACATTAGAAGAGTGTCCTGTTGTCGCCCATGGGCACCGGGGCGGCTGGGGTGGGCGGCGCCGACTCAGTTCTTGGCGTGCGTGCTTGCGGGCAGGACCGCGGCGGCGGCGTGGGCGTCTGGCTGCCTGCCCTGCGCCCGCGGGGTCAGCGGTCCCCAGCGCATGATGGTGCCGCAGATGATGCCGCCCGCAGCGAAGATCGCTGCGGTCCACCAGAACGCGGTGGTGTACCCGTGCACCGCCGCGGCCGCCCTGGCGGCCTGGATCGCGCCCGGCGACGGCGGCCGGCCGGCCGGCCGACCCGCAGCCAGGCCCGCAAGGTAGCTGGCGACGGCGCTGGTGGCGATAGTGTTCAGCAGCGCGGTGCCGATCGAGCCGCCGACCTGCTGGCCCGTGTTAAGGGTCGCGGAGGCGACGCCGGCGTCACTGGGCTGCACGCCGAAGGTGCCGGTGTTCATCGCGGAGGGGATCGCCAAGCCGAGACCGGCGCCGGTCACCATGATGGGCCCGAGCACCGCGGAGGCGTATCCGGCGTGCACGCCGATACGGGTCAGCCAGGCCACGCCGCCGGCGGCAACGAGCATGCCGGCCCCGACGAGGGCCTTGGGTCCGATCCGGGGCATCAGGACGATGTTGGACAGCTGGGCGAACCCGGCGAGCATGGCGATCATCGGGAGGAACGCCAGACCAGTTTTCAGGGGCGTGTAGCGCAGCGTCGTCTGCAGGTAGTAAGTGAGGAACAAGAAGATGCCGAACATGGCCGCGCCCGCGACCAGGATCGCCAGGTAGGAGCCGCCGCGGTTGCGGTCCAAGACCACCCGCGGCGGCAGCAGCGGGTAACGGGCGCGGGTTTGCCAGAAGCCGAAGAATGCCAGCAGCGCGACGCCCGCCGCGAG
>Ga0335074_10006185_pt1 | contig 16601 bp, 11 predicted proteins | sample Lox_Sample_23_FD_206715 | JGI IMG/M metagenome (GOLD analysis project Ga0335074, IMG submission 206715) | Soil microbial communities from Loxahatchee National Wildlife Refuge, Florida, United States - Lox_Sample_2.3 | ecosystem: Environmental > Terrestrial > Soil > Wetlands | place: USA...
GTGCCCAGCATCAGAAAGGAAACGGCGGTCAGTTTGAGAATCAGCGCGGAGCCCGGACGGATTCCATCCATCAGGATGTCACGCATGGCCATAACCAGAGCCGCCAATGGATTGAGCTGATAGATGGGCCGGAACGACGCCGGAATAATCGTGAAGGAATAGACCACCGGCACCAGCCAGAAGAGCATGGTGTTGGCCGACTCGACAAAATAGCGCATGTCGCGGACATAGACGTTGAGCGCAGCCGTGATGAACGAGAGACCGCACACAAAGATGACTTCCAGGCCCCAGATCACCGGCAACCACACCCAATGGCGGTTGGGTGCTTTTCCGAACAAAAAAACCAGCGCGATCAGCAGCGCGATTTGAATCACCAGATGCACGCAGTTGGAAAGCACCGCCGCCAGCGGGATGATTTCCCGCGGCGCGGGCACGCGCTTGATGAGTCCTGCGTTATCCACCAGCGACGTTGTTCCGGAAAGCCATGCCACACTAAAGAAGTTGAATGGCACCAGGCCGCACATCACGAACACCGGCCAATCCCCGGTGGGACTCCTGAATATTTTGGTGAAAACGAAAGTAAGTACAGCCATCATCACCAGCGGGTTCAAGAGGGACCACAAGACTCCCAGCGACATGTTGCGATAACGGATCTTAAAGTCCTTGGCAATCAGGTTAGATAGAAGAAAGAGGGAATCGCCACGCCACATCGTTGGGACCACTTAGGAAAACCCCGAGTATAGCACGACGACATAAATGGCCCTCTTCGTTTTAAACTGAGCTATCCTTGACGTGTTTGGATCGCACTCACACGAAGCCGGTAGCGCGGGGCCTGCCATGAACGGCAGGGAACGGCCGCTCGAACTATCTTTTGATCTCTACGAACGCTATGCTCTGCTGGACCGCATAGGCCCGTTCTTCCGCCCGCTGAATGAGCCGTACCGCGTGCTGGATGTGGGCGGCCGCACGCCCGCGTTTTGGCCCGGATTCACGTCTCTCGCCGGCGCCTTCATTCCGGAGGCCCGCGTGACCGTGGTGGACGTGGGGCCTGCCGCCGGCCTCGAAAACTACGTCCAGGCCAGCGGAATGCAGCTTCCCTTTCGCGACGGTACATTCGATCTGGTCTGTTCGCTCGATACCCTGGAACATATCCCCGCGAAAAGCCGGGCAGGGTTCCTTGGCGAGCTTCTCCGCGTGACGCGCGACGGATTGTATGTGGCGTTTCCGTTCGATTCCGCGAGCAACCGCTGGGCTGAATCCGTGGTTAGGGAATATGCTGATGTGACTCTGAAAGACCCTATCCCGGCGTTGATGGAGCACGACCAGTTTGGCCTTCCTGACCGTGATTCGGTGTCCCGGCTATTGACGGCCAACGGGCACGCCAGGATTGAATTTGGGCACGGCAATACCGATATCTGGCTGCTGATGATGTTGACTTATCAAACTCTGCGGCAAGCCGGAACTGATTTTGTTTTGGAACTGAATCGCCGGTTCAACCAAGCGTACGCCGGCACGGACTGGGGTGCGCCGCACTATCGCGCGGCGTACCTGCTGTCGAAAGGCGGGAGCACGGCCGCGCTCGAAGCCGTACGTGCATCATTTGGAACTGCCGGGAATCAGGTGGATCTCGCCGGCGTGCTGGCGTTATGCCAGCTCTATTTGACAATTGCCCAAAATGGGCGTGTGACGGTCGATAAAGATAGGCACATCCGAAATCTGGAGCTCGATCTGGCGGATGCGCGTGGATATCGGGACAAATGGCGTGAAATGGCCGCCGCGCTCGAAACATTGGAGAATGGTGGAGCGCCCTCCGGGCCGGTGGAAGAGTCGCTCCAAGACTGGCCAGCAGAGAGAATTGCCCAGGTGGTAAAGACGGCTTCGCGGCGTTCGCGTGGCGATACCGAGCCGACTACCGCACGGTTCTTCGATGCCCGATTGCGCGACTTGGAAATCGGTTTAGTCACCAACAAACGCGCGGTTCAGGCCATATATGATAGCCGGATCTGGAAAACGCTGTGTAGCGCCGGCGCGATGCTTGAACGCCTGGCTGGCCGTCGTCCTACGCCGGACCGGCGTTGGAATGAAGCTAAGCCGTCTTTGAAACCGGCGCACGCATCTTCGGACGACTTCGTCGGGTTGGTCTGCGATTATCCCGGTGAATACCAAGCTCTGCCTGTACGGGATATCGTCGAAATCCGCGGTTGGGCGATGGCGAAATCCGGTATTGAGCGCGTGTTGATTGGCATCAATGATGATCCGCCCGCCCCAGCGTCGTATGGGATCCCTCGTCCGGATCTCGCGCGCAGTTTTTCCGAAATCGGCGATGCCGGCCAATCAGGTTTCCGGTTTTTTTGGGACACCGCCGGACTGCCGGAAGGCCCGTATACGGTGCGGATTGCGGCAATTTCCAAGAACGGACAGAGACGCGAAACAGCTTGCCAGGTCCGCATCGATCGGGAAACGCCGCCGGATTACGGTTTTTGGATTTCTCGCCACGAACCCACTGCAGCTCAACTGCGGAAGTTGCGCCTCGATGCCGCAAACTTCGCCATGCGCCCGTTGATCAGTATTGCCGTGCCGGTGTACAAGACCCCTCCAGCACTCCTGAAACGCTGCATCGAATCAGTCATGAATCAGACCTACCCGGATTGGCAGCTATGCCTGGCGGATGACGGGTCCGGTGACGCGGCTCTGACGGCCCTCCTTGGCCAATACGCGCGAAATGACCGCCGCATTCGGGTTACTTCGTTGCTGGACAACCGCGGAATCTCCGCGGCCACCAATGCGGCCCTGCATTTGGCAACGGGCGATTATGTCGCCTTTCTGGATCATGACGACGAACTGGCGCCCTTTGCGTTATCGGAAGTCATCGAGGCCATCAACGAAAGCCCGGATGTCGATCTGTTTTACTCCGACGAGGATAAGATCGACGAGCAGGGCCGCCGGTACGAAGCTTTTTTTAAACCCGGCTGGTCGCCCGATCTGTTCCTGTCGTGCAACTATGTCTGTCACTTTACGGTGATGAAGCGATCGCTCCTGGAACGCGCCGGAGGCTTGCACGAGAAGTATAGCGGCGCGCAGGATTATGAGTTTCTGCTGCGCGTGAGCGAGTTGCAGCCAAACATCCGGAGGATTCCCAAGATTCTGTATCACTGGCGGGCCATGGCCGGGTCCACGGCCAAGTCTTCGTCTGAAAAGCCCGCCGCCAGCGCGGATGGGCAACGCGCTTTGGCCGCATACTTGGCGCGCACCGCGCCGGGCGCACGCGTGGAAGAGGTCGGCGTGTGCCGCTACCGCGTACGCTATCCCATCGCCGGTAGCCCGCGGGTCACCATACTGATTCCAAGTTGCAGCCACAAGAATGTATTCCGGGCAGTGGATGACGTATTGGAAAAGACCACTTACAAGCGTTACGACATTCTGCTGATCGATAACTCGCGCTCCTCCTCAGACATTCAGCAACATGTCGAGCGCTTGCGCGCCCGACAGGCCCCTATCCAATATGTAGACTGGCGCGGCAAACCGTTCAACTTCGCGGCCATGAATAATGCCGCCGCCCGCACGGCTACATCACCCTATCTGCTGTTTCTCAATGACGATACCTCGATTGTCACCGGTGACTGGTTGGAAGCCATGTTGGAGCATGCCCAGCGTCCGCAGGTGGGCGCCGTGGGCGCGCAATTGTGGTATCCGAATAACCTGATCCAGCACGCCGGCGTAGTGATGGGCTTGTACGGCAACTGTAGTCATGCGTTTAAGGGGCTGCCCGGCGGCCTGCGGCATTATTTCGATTTTCCAAACGTGATCCGCAACTGCAGTGCCGTCACGGGCGCGTGCTTGCTTGTTTCGCGCGAGAAATTTTTCCAGGCAGGCGCGTTCGACGAGGTAAATCTGGCAGTGGCTTTTCAGGATGTGGATTTATGCCTGAAGTTACTGGAACTGGGTTATCGCAACGTCTATACTCCGTACGCGCGGCTGTACCATTATGAATCCGCCAGTAAGACAGAGAAAGATAAGATTCCGGATGCGGCCGAGGATGCATTCATGAAGCAGAAATGGGCTCGCTATATTGCCGACGATCCATACTACAACCCGAATTTGGCACGCAGCAGAGAAGATTTTAGTCTCCAGATCGACTGAACGCCGCTGGGCTGAGTAGTCTACTTCTTCGCCGCCCGGAATTTAGCCCACGCCAGTTGCGATTTGCCCACTTCGAATAACATTTTGAGCGCGGTCACCTTCTCCGGCGGAACCAACTCACCGGCGAGAAATTGCCGCAATGCCTCCGAGCGGCGCAGCTTTCCGGAAGAGGTACGGGGCAGCGTGCCCGGTTCCAGTAACTCCACGTCGCGCGGCTTAAGCGAGAGGCCCGTCAAAATGTGGTGATTGATCTCCGCGATAACTTCATCCTGCGCGCGCTTGCTGCGCGGGTCCTTCTCCGCCAGGATAATAAGCTGCTCGCCTTCGCCCTCGACCATCGTGCTGACCGCCACCGCGCAGCCTTTGCGCACGCCTTCCACATCGAGGAGCAGTTCTTCCATCTCCTGCGGAGCATAATTCCGTCCGCGAATGATAATCAGATCTTTGGCGCGGCCGGCAATATAGAGTTCCCCGTCGTGAAAGAAGCCCAGATCACCGGTATCCAGCCATTCGCCGTGAATCATATTCGCGGTCAGCTCAGGGCTCTCCCAATAACCTTTGGTGATGGACGGACCCTTTACCCAAATACGGCCAACCTGATTCTCAGGTACCCGCTGTTCCTGATCGTCGACTATGGCGACCTCCACGCTAGGCAGCGCGCGTCCGACCGACACAATATTGCGTCCCGGGCCCGGATGAGCTGTGCCGCCATTCCACAGGCCTTCGCGGCTGAACTCCGTGAAACGCGGCAAATCGTCGAGATCGGTAAACGTGACGCCCAGTCCGGCCTCGGCCAATCCATAGACCGGCGTCATAGCGGCAGGTTTGAATCCCCAGCGGGCGAACCGTTCCGTGAAACGCTGCACGCCATCCGCTTCGATCGGCTCGGCGCCATTGAGCGCCGCGCGCCAGCGCGATAGATCCACGCCTTCCATCTCTTCGTCTTTGATCTTCGTGGCGCACAGGCTATAAGCAAAATGCGGCGCGGGTGAAATCGGCGATTTATAGCGCGACAAGGTGCGCAGCCAGATCACCGGGCGCGCCAGGAACGTATCCGGCCCCATGTAAGTAACGGTGCCGGGATAATACATGCCCAGGTAGAGACAGCCTACCAGCCCCATATCGTGATAAAGCGGCAGCCAGCAGACGCAGCCGTTATCGATTTCGTCTTCGCCGCGATACATGAGGCATTGCTGCATCATGGTCAGATTGGCCAGCAGGTTGGTGTGCGTGACCATCACGGCTTTCGGTTCGACCGTGGTGCCCGACGAGAATTGCAGAAACGCCGGCTGATCGGGATCCACATCCACGGGTTGCCAGCGTCCGTTACCGGTCTGAAAGTCTTTGGCGTCCAGGACCTCGCGCAAAGACTCGACGCCGACAACTCCAGGGCCGAGAAGTTTGCGGATGCGGCTCTCGGTGATTAGATATTTCGCACCGATCTTCGCGAGCATTTTCCGTAGGCGCGCAAAATATTCATCCAGTTTGCCCAGGCGAAAAGGCGGATAGAGCGCTGCCGGAATGCCGCCCGCAAGCTGCACGCCGAGCAGGGAATCGAAAAACTCAATCGAAGTGGACAGGATCAGCGCCACGCGGTCCCCGCGCTGCAGCCCGCGCGCCTGTAACGCGGCTGCGGCTTTCTGCGCGCGGTGCAGCACGTCGGCATAAGGATAGAAAACAGCTTCTTCGTTCGCCGATACAAAACGCGCTCCCCAGCGCGTGCAACTCTCCAGGTTCGTCAGAATCTCAGGCACCGTGGCGCCCTTGAGCGTCAAAGCACTCATGCCTTAGGCTCCTCGCATACCCGTCCGGCGATCATCTTTACCAGATCCTGCACGGTTTCGAGTTGCTGCCATTGCTCCAGTCCGAAAGCGCAGCCGAAATCCTGTTCGATGGTGGTGACCAGCACCACCTGCGCGAGCGAATCCAATTGCAGCGCGTCCATCAGCGAGACGTGGGGGCCGATCGCCTCGATCTGTTCCGGCGTCAGGTTAAGCTGGTCGCGGGCGATCTTTTTCAGATGCTCCAAAATCGTTTCTTCATTCCATGTGACTAGCGTCGGCTCAGGCATGCACGTGCTCCTTCATCTATCGAAAACTTGCGGCTGGCAGGACCTGCTCGGGCCGCGGGATGACCAGCGGATCTTCCTGCCGGTACATCTGTCCGATCCAATCGGCGTACTTACGTTCGAGCACCGCGCGCCGGACTTTCAGCGTGGGGGTCACCAGTTCGGTGTCGAGTAAGGCATCCTCGCTGAGGAAACAGAACCGTTTCACCCGCTCGAACGAGGAGAATTCGGCTTGCAGGCTTTCCAACTCCCGCCGGAAAAGTGCCACGATTGGCGGCGACAGCAACAATTCATCATAGCTGTTGAATTCCAACCCGTGATGATGCTTCGCCGCATGCGCGACATTTTCCGGATGAGCCACAAGCAGCGCGCAAACAAACTTGCGGCCATCGCCCACGATCAGCGCCTGCTGGATATAATCACTGCGCTGCAGGGCGTGTTCGAGCGGCGCGCAGGCTACATTCTTGCCGTTCGAAAGAACCAGAATCTCTTTACGCCGGCCGGTAATCGTTACGTTTCCATCGGCATCCACGCTTCCCAAATCGCCGGTGTGCAGCCAGCCATCCGGCGTGAAGGCCTGGCGCGTGGCGGCATCATCCTTGTAATAGCCGCGCATCACGTGCGGCCCGCGGGTAAGGATCTCGCCATCGTCGCTGATCCGCACCTCCACTTCCGCGAGCGCCCGGCCTACCGAACCGATCTTCTCGCGGCGGTATTCGTTCAGCGTGATGACCGGCGATGTTTCCGTCAGCCCATAGCCTTGCAGCACGTCAAATCCGGCCGCCCGGAAGAATAATTCAATATCCGGGTTGAGCCATGCGCCGCCGGAGATGAAATACCTGAGGCCGCGCAGTTGTTTGTGTACTTTGGGAAAGACCAGCACGTTGGCGAGCGGCGCCAAAAATCTTTGGACGCCGCTGGCGGGCGGTCCGGCATGCAAATCGGCACGTGTGCGCGCGACGGCGGCATGAATCAGTTTATGCGCGATCCAGCGGCGGTGTGGCGCCAACATATCGATCTGTGCCTCCACCGCTTCTTTTACTTTTTCGAGAATCCGCGGCACCACGCCGATGATATCCGGCTTATGGAGCGGCAGCAGTTCTTTCAAATCGTGCGGATCGCCGTAAGCGATGCGTACGCCTTCGTGAAAATATCCGTAGCTGAGGGTGCGCTCCAGAACGTGCGGCAGCGGCAGGACCGAGAGCGCTTGATGAGCCGTATTCGAAGGCACGCATGCCAGGCTGCCGCGCAGATCCGCCATGATATTCCCGTGCGTGAGCATCACACCCTTTGGCGTGCCGGTGGTGCCCGAAGTGTAGACGATGGTCGCCAGATCTTCGGGTTCCACGCCCAACGCTTCCGCGCGGATGCGGGCCGTAGCCGCCGCGTCAAAGGCGGGCGTATCGGCGTCGATTTGTGGTAAGGACGTGGGCACTCCGGTGGTCGCTTCCATGCTGACCACCGCTTTCATATCGGATAATTCCGCGAGCAGCGGCCGCAGAATTTCCCATTGCGGCGCGCCGGCAATAATCGCCGCGCGGCATCCGCTATGCCGCAGTTGATAGGCGATCTGGGAAGGCGCGAGCGTGTTATAGATAGGCACCACCACTAGCCGGGCTAGCAGCGCAGAAAAGTCCGCGATATGCCATTCCGGCCGGTTTTCGGAGAACAGCGCGACCCGGTCGCCCGGCGCAACCGCGGATTCAAGCAGAAACCGGCGCAGGGCGAAAACGGTATGCGAGAATCGCGCCGTAGACCAAACCAGCAGCTCGCCGCGATTTTGATACCGCAGCAGGTCTTCGAAGCGATAGCGATCCAGATGATAGAAAAACAGATGATTCAGCGTGGATACGCCGTCGTTCGGCTGCATACGGTTTCCGTGGAAGGACTTGAGGATTCGCCCGTTTGTCTTATGAAGCTAGCATGAAAGCTGCCGTAGAATCAAGCGAATGCAGGCTGGTCAGGGGCTGGTACTGGGCCATTACCAAAGTGGGGATTGGGCCACGGCTATAATGGTTCACCCGATGCCGTTGTCTCTCGCGGGACCAGTTTCGTCAGGCAGTCCGGGCGGTTTTGGACCGTTCGCGTACTTGGTCCCTGGGTGCCTGGGTCTCGCAATCCTATGGAGCGTGGCGCGAGGCTGGAGCCGGACAGGCCAGATTTGGCGGTATGCCCAAGGCAACGGGTTCCATTACATAGGTGTGTATTTACGAACAGGCGGTGAACTGGCTAACTCGGTCGCGAACGCTGTTGCGGGGAGAACGAGGCGGTAAAGAGCTGCCGTTTTTTGACTGCAAGACTGGCTCCAGCCAGGGAAGCAGAACTCAAACGGTGGTGGCTGTTCGGGGACAAGGGGGGGGGGTTCGTTCCAGTTGGTTTTGACCCGTGCTTTGAGACGGAGAAAGTCGATCAGTGGGCCTTGGTTTATCGCCCCAAGAAACGTCTGCCGCTGGAAGAAATTGATCAATTCACCATTTCGCTCCCCCCTGACATGGCTGCGCAGGTGGTCGCCGCTGCAAAAGCTGAAAGCCGCACCATCAGCGAATTGTTTCGGGAAGCCTTTCGCGTGTATCGGGCGCAACGCATCACGGCCCTTTTGGATGCCTCCCAAAATGAAGGCCGGCGCCGGAAGCACCAGGGCTATAGCGAAAAAGATGTCGAGCGGCTGCTACACGAGGTTAGGGCCGAGCCCCGAGCCGCGGGTGATTGTCGTGCGCGCTGGCGCGCCCTCGATGTGGACCAGGTGGCGATTCCGGATTATGTCGAGGACGAGGTCGTCCGCGTGCTCGTGACCAAATTCCAGCACGAACCGTGCGCGCTAAAAGAGACGATCAATCAGCTACTGTCGGACGCCATGCGAGTTCGGGTTCGAGGCTCCGTGGCAGGTATCTGCCGCGATCGCAATGACGACGCCATATTGGAAACCGCGGTTGTAGCGCAGGCTGATCTCGTGGTGGCCGGCGACAGGGATTTACTTAAATTGAAGTCGTTTCAAGGAATCGCAATCGTCACGCCCGCGGATTATCTTCGCATCCGCTTTGTGAGCCCCTAAGAGGACCGTCCGCGAGGCCAGTCAAACTCAACGCGATGCCGGACGCCGGTAGCGGTGCTTCGCAATTAATACCCGCCGAGGCACGTAGAGCATCGTTAGCCTCTTCGGGCAGTCGCGAAGGCTGCCGCTACGTCCGGGTCCAACACGATGACGACGCACCCCTTCGCAAAGCGGGATGCGTATTGATTCGGCCTGGAACGTTTGAAGTCGTATTCCGGAAGGATTTCGTCGTCGGCGATCTGGCTTGAAGCTCTATGCTTGGTAGGAATTCTCTTCAATGATTTCATTATAACTTTGGACTGGTTAATCCCCAGCAGCGGCGGACATTCGTTTCCGAGACCGCTCGGTTACCCAACCCCGCGCCCACTCCGGCAGCGGATATCCAGGTAGCCTGGCCAGCGAGATCCCCAACATCAACACCATGCCGAGCAACATAGCTGTCCCGGGGAACATGACGCCGGGAATCAAATAGGTCAGATCCGCCACGCTGGCGCCAAACGCTGTTAGCAGCCAAAGAATCCAGACCACCTGCGTTGGATCGAGCCCCAATGACGCCAGCCGGTGGGAACTGTGGTCGCGCCCGCCCTGTGAAATCGGACGTCCGGCGAGCTTGCGCAAAATCGAAACAAACGTCGTGTCGAAGAGCGGATAGGCGAACGCCAGAGCCGGCGAAACGAAGGCTACCAGCGGACTAGCCTTGTGCGACACCGGGTCGATCAAAATCAACGTCGCCAGGGCAAACCCGGCGGGCAGGCTGCCGCAGTCACCCATAAAGATGCGGGCCGGATGGTGATTCGAAAAAAGGAAACCCGCGAACGCCGCCGCCAGGATGGCGTACAGATTGGCATCCACGTGATACCCCTGCGCGGAAAGCAGAAAAAAACGGAACGTGCAGATAATGATCACCACGCCCGCGCAAAGTCCGTCCATATTGTCGATCAGGTTGCAGGCGTTGGTGATAAACACAATAAAGAATATGTTCAGAGCTACGTTGAGCAAGTGGTAGTGAGTCACTGGAAGATTCACACCGCCAAGAACCACGAAAGCTGCCGCAAGCCCCTGTACCACGAATTTGTCCTTGGCCTCCAGCCGCCGGCGGTCGTCGATGAAGCCGAGCACCCACATGGCCGCCACTCCCAGCGCAATCGCGGGATAGCGCCCCGGACAGACCGCCCAATAAACCGCCGCGCAACTTAAGAAAATCGCCAATCCGCCGCTCGAGGGCGTGGGCGTGACGTGCCAACGATCCTTGCGCGGCACGGCCGTGAGCCTCAGCCAGGAATTCAAGCGGATCTGCACGCGCGTCAACAGCGCCGCGAGTAGTGCGGTAAAGAGGACGAGCATGTTAATCCGCCGCCGCATCCCGCCGGGTGGCGAGCTGCCGCACCCATTCGTAATCCACCACGTGCCGCACGGTGGTGTCGAGCGATGTCTGAGGGCGGTAATGGATCAGGCTTTCGAGTTTATCAAGACACGGCACGCGCCGCGGCATATCTTCAAAACCCGGGCCGTAGACTTTATCGTAAGGCACGTATTGGATCGACGACGGCGATCCGGTGATCTCTTTCACCAGCGCCGCGAGTTCATTGATGGATACCTCCTGGTCGTTGCCGATGTTGACCACTTGCCCGACCGCTTCCGGCGTTTGCGCCAGCCGCACCACCGCCTCCACCACATCGCCCACATACGAAAAGCAGCGGCGCTGTTCGCCCTTCTCATGAACGGTCAGGGGTTCGCCGCGCAACGCCTGGCGCACGAATGTCGGCACCACCATACCGTAGCGCCCAGTCTGGCGAGACCCCACCGTATTGAAGAAGCGAAACACGGTTACCGGCAGGCGGCGCTCGCGCCAATGGGCCAGCGCCAGCCATTCGTCGAGCGCCTTCGACGCGGCGTAGCTCCAGCGCCCAATATCTGTCGGGCCTAACACCAGATCGTCTGCTTCGCGAAAAGGAAAGCGGGTGCTTTTGCCATAAACTTCCGATGTGGATGCCAGCATGACGGGCTTGCTTTTCTTGGCCGCGCAGCGCAGCACGACTTCAGTGCCGTGCACGTTGGTCTCGATGGTGCGCACCGGGCTCTCCACGATCAGCTTTACGCCCACCGCGGCGGCCAGGTGGAAGACCACGTCCGCACCGTCCACCATTTCCGCCACCACGGGTTCGTTGAAGACGGATTCAATGCGGTAAGAAAAAGCAGGTTTGGATTTCAGCGGCGCGATGTTTTCGAATGCGCCCGTGGAAAGATCGTCGAGGACAGCCACTTGCCAGCCTTCCGCCAGGCAACGCTCCGCGAGATGAGAGCCGATGAAACCCGCTCCGCCAGTGATCAAAACGTTCATGTTGCGCTTCTCCTGTGAATGAGTTCGCGATATAGAGAATCCATGTCTTCCACAAGTCTTTCTTTGCGATAACGGCTAGCCGCCAGAGCACGTCCGGTACTGCCCATGCGCGCGACCAATGTCCGGTCATCCGCCAGCGAAACCAGGGCGTCGGCAAGCGTGTCGGCATGGGCGTCTGCCAGGATGCCGTTGGCATATCTGCGGAGACCGTTTTCAGCGGAGCCCGTACCGCCGGTAACCATGTCCACCACCCCGCCCACGGCGGTCGAGACGAATGGCCGCGCCGCCGCCATGCCTTGAATTAACGCCACCGGAGTGCCTTCATTGCGCGACGTCTGCAGCAGCACATCGCAACGCGACATCGCCGGCAGAATCTCTCGTTGCCATCCCAGCCACTCCACGCGATCGCCGTAGCGATCCAAAACACTTCGCAGAGCCGTGCTTTCCGGACCATCGCCCGCGATCACAAACCGGACATCGGGGCGCTGTTCGAAAGTACAATCGATGCTGGCGGCCAGCAAGCTGATGTTTTTCACGGGAACCATGCGGCCAAACCAACCGACCGTCAGCGGGCCATCGCCCGAAGGCGGACGCAAACCGAAATAATCGTCCAGATCGAGTCCCAGCGGCACGATGCGAAATTTGTGCGGCGGCGCAATGTGAAACTTCGTGCTCAATTCGGCCACCTGCTGCTGCGACAGCACGCAGATGGCATCCGTGAAGCGCGCCAGCACCTGCTCGATGCGGCGAAACACGCCCGCCATGCAGGGCGAAAAATATTCGTTGAGACAGTTGCCGTGAAACGTATGCACGATGATCGGCACGCCGCTGAGAATCGCCGCCAGGCGTCCGACGCAGCCGGCCATCGCGGTATGCGTGTGTACGATCATGGGCCGCTCGCGCCGCAGTAGCCGCCACATCCGCCAAAGAGCCTTGAGATTGCGCAACGGCCGCACGGAACGCGACAACTCGGGTACCCAACACACCGCGTCCGCCACGTCTACCGGATAGCTGGCGTCGCCATCTTCGGGCGCGCAGCTTCCCGATACCAGCACCGTGCGATAATCGAGCGCGGCCAGCTCGCGCGTCAGCAGCAGCGCGTGGATCGCCGGTCCGCCAATGTTCAGCCGCGTGATGATACGCACGACTTTAGGGCGTTCCGTGACAGCCGCGAAATCACGAACCGGAACTTCCCGTTCGCCGAGCGTGGAATGCGGTCGGTACATTCGAACTCCAGATGGATTCCCCGCCCTATCCGGGCGCGGAGATTGATTTCGAGTTGCTGCAAATCCTCTGTGGTGAATTGCGCCGCGGGCACGTAACGCACGCGCAGCACATCGAGCGATTCCTGCTCGAGCTGGCTCTCCACGATGTTGCGGACCCCTTTCAATACGGGGTCGAGGCGGCCAAGGTGTCCGCGCTCGCGCGTGAAAACGAAATCATCCACGCGGCCGCCGATCTCTTCGACTACCGGCATGGCGCGCCCGCAAGAACATGCTTCCGTACCGAAGCGGGCCGTGTCGCCCACGCGATAGCGCACCAGCGGCATGGCGTAATTCACCAGGCCCGTTAAAACGATCTCGCCCATTTCGCCGGGCGCGGCGGGAGTGCCATCCGGACGAACGATCTCGGTCATACCGGCCAAGGGGTGTGCGTGCATGCGCCCAGCTTCGCATTGATACCAGAAGCTCTGCATCTCGGCTTGGCCGTATTGATCGAAGACCCGCGTGGCAAATGTCTCTTCGATGGCGCGCCGTTGATAGTGGAGCAGCGTCTCGGCGGAAGTGAGAGCGGCCTTAAGCCGCGGCGCAGGGCGTCCGGACTGCCGGTAGTAATCCGCCATGACATACATAGATGAGGGATAGCCGGAAAGATAAGCCGGTTGAAACCGCTCCAGCGCCACCGCGTAGTGCGGAAGATTCTCCGGCAGCAAGTGGACGGTCGAGAGGAGCAGCGCATGATTAGCCAGGTCATGCCGCCAAAAACTCTTGTTCGACGCAGGCTGGTTCGGCGGCACGATCATCTTGCCTGTGAATTGTCCGCGCCTGTCACTTTTGGTGACACCCGCCGCGTTGCGGTATAACTCTACGAAAGCCCACATGCGCTGCATGGCATCCCGGCTGTAATAGACCGTGAGAGGCTTTCCGGTCGTGCCGCTGGTGTGCCAAGGGATCAGCGATCGCCGGGGATACGTGTCTGCGATGAAATCTTCCGGCTGCTCGCGGACTTGATCTTTAGTGGTGAACCCTTCAAGGCCGTGTCTTCTATAGTGCGGCACATGCTCCGCAACGAAACGTTTAAGCCTCGCGATTTCAAACGATTGTAATGCGCGAAGCTGCTCCGGGGGCAGGTACTCAGTGCGCTTCAGCAGTTCCAGATGACCCTGGAATACTCCGGCATAGCGATAGCGGTAATACTTGGCGCCTTGCGCCGTGGCGCAAACGTGCTGCAGCGGAATAGGCAGGGCGGAATAGAATTCTTGCAGCATTTTTCTGAATGAGATCCGATATATATATGTGGCATAATAAGAACTTTTTCTCTGCAATAGAAAAAGAAGGCTTATTTGAAATGGCGGCCGTAAATGGTGGACACTGGACCGCCGATTAACTCCGTAAGACTAGGTCGCTGCGACTTCCGCGGCGAGAACAGCCTGCCAAAATCTCCGGGAGTTACTCTGTGATCAAAAACATTCGCGTAATACTGTACACCTTGGTAGCGGGTTTCTGGCTGTTTGGAAGCGCGACTCTTTCATATGGCCAGTCATCGCCAAGAGCCGATGCAATTCCAGGCGCCGCTACCGTATCGGAGTCGCATACTACCGACATAACAGAAGAAGATGTGAGGCGGGTGGAGGGCGGAACGAGAGCGCCGCGCGTGCCTCGCGTCGCCCTATATGTCATGGCAGCCGCAGTAGCGTTCGGCATCGTCTGGCTACCGTCCCGCCGCGAGTTTTGGAGCAGGCGCGACATTAGGTTGACTGGTCGACCTTCGCGAACAATTCGTTGAAATCGATGCGGCCCACCAGTTCCGTCTCGGGCGCCAGGTCAGGATGAAAGCGGATACCTTCGCGATCGGCGACCTGCACCGTATGCTTGTAGGGATCGACGAGCCAGATGTGCGCGACACCGAAGCGGAGATAATCCGCAACCTTCGCCAGCATCTCGGCAGTCTCGTCTTCGGGAGAACGAATCTCGATGATCAAGTATGGCGGAGTAGACAAGACAGGCTCGGGATGATAAGGCAGCGCCATGACGCAAATGTCTGGTATGCGATAACGGTGTCTTTTGCCCGACACGCGAAGGCGCTGTTCGGTCAAGGCGCATATCTTCTGCGTGCTTTCCAATGAAACCAGTAGCGCGGCGAGTAATGTTTGCAGGCGGCTGTGTTTATGCTCACCCACATGCCGCTCCACAAGTTCGCCATCCACATATTCCATATCGGGTTGGTAGGTGGTGCGCAGATACTCTTCGACCGGCACAGTAGTGGAAGTCGCCATGCACTCAGTTTACTCCTGCCGCGATTCGATCTGGCCGGCCCATCCGACAGGTGCTTCGAATCTTCGAGCGGCGCCATTGGCAACAGGTGTCTGGCCGTCGAACGCGGTAAACGCGCGCGCCTCGCGATCGCATAGGTGGCTGAGCAGCGGAATCTTGCGCCAGTCGAATCCCATCAAGGTGGCGCAAGTCACGTCCACCACGCCGGGATCTTCTCCCCAAACGAGCAGTCCGCAATGTTTGGCACGCGGCTTCAGCGGACCGCAATCCTCGCCCGCGACGATGGCGTCCACCAGCGTCAGGATGGGCCGCGGCTGCGGGCGCAACAGGCTGCCCACGCCGTAATTGTGCGCGATATCCACCAGGTCGTGAATGGTGCGCCACAGCGTATCGTTGCCATGCCATCCGCCGCCGTGAATCGGCGGCCTGGATGCGGCTTGCGCGCCCGCCCGCGCCAGCTTCCACATCCACAGAGGCGCGCGGTTTTGCAGCAGCGCCCGCACCGGACTGGCGGCATGGCTGATCCAATTCTTATCCGGATATTCGTCGCCGCCTGTGCGCGGCGATCCGTTACGGAAATGCGGCAGAAAATCCTTCGACCCGACGATGCCCACGAAGTTCTTCAGCGCGCCGGTCATGCCGGTTTTCATGTGGGTTTTGAGCTTGGGAACATTCAGAATTACATCGGCGCTGAGCACCGTGTTGCTGATCAGATACCGGTGCGCGCCGTGATGCTGCCCGTTGGTGTTTGTGGAATCGTAATCCGTCACGCCGAAGCGCGCATTTGCGCCCAAGCACGCAAGCCGGCTGCGCGCGCCCAAATCCACCAGCGAATAGCCGTTCGGATCGCCCGCGAGCGCATGCACGCCGCGCACATAACTGCTCGCATCGTCGATTTCCGCCCATTGCCGCCGCAGATCGAGAAACGCGACGGGCGCATGCGCGTACTCGTGTTCCAGTTCGGCGAGCCCGCTTTGTTGTCGAAAACGCGCGAAATCGCAGCCCTGCAGAGGCGCGTCCGCCACGTAGATGCGTCCCTCGCCGCCGAGAGCCCGCAAAGCTGTGTCGATCAAAACACGCAGAATGGATCGATGTGTGAATAATACGTTGCGTCCCACCGTGGCGCCGAATTCGTGCTTTACCCAATTGGGTTTGATGACCACGGTCATGCCTGGCTGGATCCACCGGCCTAGCGGATTCGCTTCATCGAGACCCAGCGCGCGGAACAGTCCGCGCACACTGGAAGCGACGGTGTCATAACCCGGCGCGGGCCACAGAACGGCTTGTGTTGCAACGCTGCTCATGAAACCGAGTCCCATACCTGCTGCCATTCGCGCAATTCGTCCGCGGTGAGCGTGGCAGAGCGTGATCGCAACCAGGCGCCATCGGCGTGGGCCGCCACGGCCAAAATATCGCGTGCGCTTTTGATGGCTTCCACCGCGCCCACTTGCAACCTTCCGGCGCTATTCAGATAACGGCTCGCGCAACGGTACCACATCCAACGGG
>Ga0335074_10006186_pt1 | contig 16600 bp, 10 predicted proteins | sample Lox_Sample_23_FD_206715 | JGI IMG/M metagenome (GOLD analysis project Ga0335074, IMG submission 206715) | Soil microbial communities from Loxahatchee National Wildlife Refuge, Florida, United States - Lox_Sample_2.3 | ecosystem: Environmental > Terrestrial > Soil > Wetlands | place: USA...
CGGCGATGGCGCCCGCGTCGACCAGGACCGTCGGGGTGGGCCTCGTGGGCAGTACGGCAGCTAGGGCCGGCCGCGTCAGGCCGGCCAGTGGCCGCAGCCGCATCTGGGCGGTGGCGACAATCGCGCCGGTGGACCCGGCGGACACGACCGCGCCTGCCTGCCCGCGGCGGACCAGCTGGCACGCGACAGCGATGCTGGAGCGGGGGCGGCGCCAGCTGGCCAGCGCTCCCTCGTCCATGGCTATCGAGTCCTCAGCTGCCTCGATAAAGACGTTCGGCGCGTGTCCTGCCCTGGCCAGCAGCGGCCGGAGCTGGCCGGGACGGCCCGTCAGGACGACGGGCGTGCCCAGTTCCCGCGCGGCGGTCACGGCTCCGGCGACGATCTCGGCGGGCGCGTGATCGCCCCCCATCGCGTCGACGGCGATGACCGGATGGGCCGCGGAATGCGGCGAAAGCTCATGGCCGACGGCCACCGCGCCGCTAGCATCAGCGTCGGCTGGCCGCGCGGCGGCGCTGAGAGGCGTGTCCGCCGGCCGGCTCAGCGTGTCACCTGCCTGGTGTCCCGCATGCCGCCTAGCTTCTCATTGTCCGGCCCGCGGGGACCTGGCCGGCGGAAGCCGGGTGGTGCGTTTGGGGCTAATGCGACCGGGTAGGTGGTCAATCCCCGTCTCGGGACCAGACGGGATTGAACGCTGGCGGTCAGGAAACGTTCATGAGCTGGAGGCAACGCTGAGCAGCCACCGAGCGTTTCCTAATCGTTACTTCTTTAACTGGCTAGTTGGGTAACCCCTCCCCCGGCGAAGGCGTCTGAGGAGGCGGGACCGGGAATAACTGCATAAGCACGCCAGATGGCGGCATGACACGGGGAGATCATGCGAACAGCCAGGCGCCGCAGGTAGTGGCGGCCGAAGGGAGTTGCATGAGCGTTCAGGAATTCACGCCGGTGGTGCCGGCTCAGGGCCGGGGGTTCCGGGCTTACACGGCCAAGCACCTGGATCAGCTGACGTCCAGGGCTGGCCTCTGCGAATCGGAGCGGCTCGCCGTGCGCGCAGTGGCCACGGTGCTGCCCTTCCGCACCAACGACTATGTGCTGGAGTCGCTGATCGACTGGTCGGCTGCTCCGGATGATCCGATGTACCGCCTTGTCTTTCCGCAGGCTGACATGCTGCCGGCGGAGGACGTCGCGCCGATCGCGGACATGCTGGCCCGCGGCGCACCGGAGCGGGAGATCCAGGCAGCGGCCCGCTTGGTCCGGATGCGCCTCAATCCGCATCCGGCTGGCCAGCTGGCGCTCAATATCCCGGCGTTCGGCGACGAGCCGCTGCCGGGCACGCAGCACAAGTACCCGGAGACGCTGCTGGTCTTCCCCAAGCAGGGGCAGACGTGCCACGCGTACTGCACCTACTGCTTCCGCTGGGCCCAGTTCGTCGGAGAGCCCGACCTCAAGATGGCTACCGACGACATGGCGAGGGTGGCGTCGTATCTCCGATTGCACCCCGAAGTCACCAGCATCCTGATCACCGGCGGTGACCCGATGATCATGAGTTCGACCGTACTGCGCCGGTATGTGGAACCGCTGCTAGAGGCTGGCCTCGAGCAGATCGAGTCGGTCCGGATTGGCACCAAGTCGCTGGCCTACTGGCCGCAGCGGTTCGTGACCGATCCGGACGCTGACGACACCCTGCGGCTGTTCGAGCAAGTTGCCGAGGCCGGCAAGACGCTGGCGCTGATGGCGCACTTCTCTCATCCGCGGGAGCTCGAGCCGCCCATGGCGGCAACCGCCATCAGCCGGATCCGGTCAACGGGGGCGGTCATCCGCACGCAGGCGCCACTGATCAGGAGCATCAACGACAGCCCGCTGGACTGGTCGCAGATGTGGCGCACCCAGCTGCGGCTTGGCCTGGTGCCGTACTACATGTTCGTGGAGCGCGACACCGGCCCGCAGGGCTACTTTGCGGTGCCGCTGGCGCGCGCGGCGGAGATCTTCCGGGGCGCCTACAGCTCGGTTTCCGGGCTGTGCCGGACTGTCCGGGGCCCGTCGATGTCGGCGACTCCCGGCAAGGTGTGCGTCGACGGCGTCACCGAGATCGCGGGCCGGAAGGTGTTCGTCCTGCACATGATCCAGGCGCGAGATCCGGCGCTGGTGGGCCGTCCGTTCTTCGCGGACTACGACCCGGACGCTGTCTGGCTCTCTGACCTTCGGCCAGCGTTCGCGGACCACTTCCCGTTCGAGGCCCATGCGACGGGCGCCGGTCCGGGGTCGGACTGGGATGCCGAGTTGCTCGCCGCTGGCTAGGTGGTTCCGGTCTTCGACCGGGCCAGCCGTTCACTCGCCGTCTGGCTGAACTGCCGTCCAGGCGGGCCCGGCTTGCGACGGGCCCGTCACCGGCGGCCGCGCACGCGGTCAGATCGACTGGTCAGCTCTCCGCCCAGCAGGCTGGAGAACTAACCAGCGCTCGCCGCTGCGCCCGCTGTCCCGGTCTCGCTGGTCGGCTCCGCAGTCGCTGCTGCCGGAGCAGCGGCGCCGGCAGCCCGTCGCTTGATGAAGAAGCAGCTGGCTGCGGCCGCGAACAGGAAGAAGATCGGCACCAGGATGGTCGGTCGCATCGCCTGGACGTACCCGTGCGTGAAGATCTGCCCGGCCAGGCCTTTCGCCTCCTGCCCGGACCCCACCTCGAGGCCGCCCTTCGCTGCCGACTCGAAACCGGTCAGCAGCTTGTCCTTCGCGGCAGCCGGGAGGTGCGCACCGAGCTGCTGTATCTGGCTGGCGAACCCGGCGATCAGCCTGTTCTGCAGCAGCGCGCCGACGCCCGCAGTACCGATCACGGTGCCGACCTGCCGCGTCGTGTTGAACACGCCGGAGGCCGCGCCGGCCATCATCGGATCGACGTTGCGCATAGCGACGGTGGTCATGGGCGCGAAAGTGCAGCCGATGCCGATGCCCGCGACGACCTGTGGCGCGAGGAACAGATACCACGCCGAGTTTGCCTGCGCGATGATCGCGATCGAACCCATCCCGCCCGCGAACAGAACCAGTCCGGCGAACAGGATGAACTTGCCGCCGATCCGGTCCGACAGCCGGCCGGCGACCGGCGCGACGAACATCGAGACGACCGATGCGGGCGCCATGGTGAGGCCGGCCTTGAGCGCGGAGAACCCGAGCACGGACTGGAGGTAGATCGAGAACGGCAGGAAGATGCCGAGCATGCCGATCGAGATGAAGCCCGCGACGAGGTTCATCAGCGAGTAGTTACGGTCGCGGAACAGCACGAACGGCACCAGCGGCTCGCCGCTCTGCCGCCGCGTCTGGACGTAGAGGAACGCGCCGAAGAGCACGACTCCCACCCCGAGCAGCAGCGGGATGGAGATGACGGACTTGATCGTGCCCCAGTTGTACTTCTGCCCCTCGACGAGCGCGTAACAGATGGACAGCAGGGAGAGGCTCGCCAGCGTGACGCCGGCGATGTCGAAGCTATGGCGCCTGCCGGTCCGCAGATCGGGGATCAGGAAGACGGTCAGCACCAGCACGAGTGCGCCGACGGGCACGTTGATGAAGAAGATGTACCGCCAGTCGAACGCGGTCACCAGCAGGCCGCCGAGGGTCGGCCCCGCGACCGTCGCGACGCCCGCGACAGCTCCCCAGACGCCGAACGCCGCACCGCGCCGGTCCGCCGGAAACACCATCGTGAGAATCGCGAGAGTCTGTGGCATCAGCATGGCAGCGCCAAGCCCCTGGACGGCGCGGAAGGCAATCAGGTATCCCGGTGATGGCGCCAGGCCGCACGCGGCTGAGGCCAGGGTGAACAGCGCAACGCCGATGAAGAACATTGTCCGCTGGCCCAGCAAGTCGCCCAGGCGCCCGAAGGTGATCAGCAGCACCGCGAGCACGAGCGCGTAGGCGTTGATCACCCACAGGATGTCGTCCAGCGAGGCGTGCAGCTTGGAGATCATGTTGGGGATCGCGATGTTCACGATCGTCAGGTCAAGCAGCGTCATGAAAAACCCGAGAGAGATCACGATGAGGATCACCCACGGGTTGCCGCGGTGCTGCGGCGGCGCAGTTACGGCGGCCATGAGCACACGCTACGGCAGATGTGTGACATTTGGCTGGCCGCCGGCGCAGGCAGCCAGCGTGAGAAGATCTCGGTCAGGAAATCTTGAGCCCGCTCACCTGCATCGAGTTGCCGGAGGAGTACGGCTGGTCAGTCACGACGTTGGTCATCGTGATCGGGACCTTGACCGTCAGTGGTGCCAGGATCTGCAGGACTGTGGCCAGCGGCGTGCTCGGCGTGACGGTGATCGGAACGCCGGCCAGGTCACCGGACAGCTGCGTCGCGTACAGCAGGACGCTGCCGCTCAGGCTCATGCTCGGCGCTGTCGTCGTGATGGCCGCGCCGCCCTGACTGGCAGTCAGAGTCACGTCCGTCAGCTTCAGCGAGGTCATGGTGAACTGCAGCATCTTCTCCGGGCCCCTCGCCGTGCGCACGGTGGCGGTCCCGTCGTAGGCGAAGCCGGTGATGGTCGCGGACGATGCGCTGAGCTGGGACGGGGTAGTGGCGACGGCGAAGGCGGGCGCCGCCCCCGTGCGTGCGCGCGGAGTCGTGCTCGCCCCGGCTGAGGCTGACGGCGAGGGATCGGTGCTCGGCGTGGGCGAGGGACTCAGGCCAGGCAGCGGGAGACTGATGCTGGGGCTCGGCGCCGGGCTGCAACTCGGGCTGGGTGACGCTCCGCTCGCGGAGCTGCCCGACGAGCTGTCGTCCGACGAGTCGTTGCTCCCGGACAGCAGCGGCAGGCTGATGCCGGGGCTTGGCGACGGGCACGGATCCTTGCTCGATGAAGGGCTGTCGCTCGGCGACGCGCTCGGGCTGGGGCTCGGGCACTGGTTGATGATCGGGAGGGACGGCAGGACCGGAATGCAGAGCGAGGGCGCGGTCGCCGCCGCCGGAGCAGCTCGCTGGAGCGCCGCCGTCAGCTCGATGGTGCCGTCCGCCGGGTGCGCCAGTCCGGTCAGGCCGGCTAGAACGACCGGGAGCGCGACGAGGCTGCGGAGGACGGTACCCGCGTTTCCGCCCTGGTCTGGACCTTGCGCCGCGGCCGGGGCATCGGCATCTTCATCCGGCTCGCTGTCCGGCGAGGGCCGCCAGCGGCGCCGTCCCCCGGCGGCCGCGCCCGGCGTCCCCGGAGCCCAGGCGAACCCCAGCGAGCCGCCGATCACGCCGAGCAGCGTCCCGATCATGAAGCCGCCTAGGTTCGACGCCACGAGCGCGGCGATCGCGAGCAGCACGGCCACGATGGAGTAGAAGATCCGCTGCGCCGGGTTAAACCACATCAGCAGAGCGCAGATGATCAGGATGGTGCCGATCAGGATGCCGAGCACGCCGCCGGTGCCGATGTGCAAGATGAGCCCCATCGAGTGCATCGGCAGCGGGATCAGCAGGAGTTCCGCGCCGGCCACGATAAGGAACAGCCCGGCCCAGAAGGGCCGGCGGCGGCGCCAGGAAGTGAAGGCGCGCCAGGCGCTGCCTGCTGTGGTCAGCAGGCCACCCGGCCCGGCGTGCTCAGCGGTCTGACTCATGCCGGCTCAGAAGCAGGAGCCGTCGCCGGCCGACAGGCTGAGCTTGAAGCCCGGCAGCGTGAAGGTCCCGGCCGAAGTGGAGTAGGCGACCTGCTGCAGCCCGTCGATAGTGATGGCGCTTGACTGCTGGCCGAAGGTGCCGGCCTGACCGTCGGGCACACCGCCCACCGCGTTGAGCGTGGAGGCGTCCTGGCCGATGTTGATGTTCCTGAAGCTCGCCACCGAGCTCGAGAGCTGGTCCGCGTCGATGATCAGCGAGTCGGCGTGCACCGGCGTGCTGCCGTCTCCTGCGGTGATCTTGAGCGTGTACGTCCCGAGCCCGAGAGGAAACGTGGTTACCACGCTCTGGCACAGATTCGTGATCGTGGCAGTGCCGATCTCCGACTGCGCGACGGCGATGGGCTTCTTGCCCGCGGTCTCCTCGATGGTGCCGAACTGCTGGAAGCCGACGCCGTTCAGCGACGCGGCGGAGACCTGGAACTCCTGTCCGGAGATCGAGAAGGACGAAGCGAGCGCTCCGTTGGCGGTCAGCCCGAGCAGCACCGCAACGATGCCGATCGCAGGAACGAAGATGAGCGCGAACCGGCGCCAGCGGACGCGACCGCCTGCGGCTCGTCCGTGCCTCGGTTCGGGGGCGGGTGCGGGGGTTTCTGAACTCATGCGGCGACTCCCAGCCAGTGGGGCATTCCGGTCACGGGGACCCGGTGTGACCGACATCACAAGACACGGGTACCAGCCGGTAAGTTACTGGCTGGTAGCCAATGAGTCAACCGTTAGCCGGAAATTTGCCTCTCGACGATATTAGGGATGTCTTCGGCGGATACGTCCGGGGTCGGCGTTCCGAACCCCGTTCGGTCGCGGCCGCGCTCGCCGAAGTATGCTCCGGCCATGAAACTAAACGGAACTGCCGCGATCGTGTCCGGAGGGGCCAGCGGCCTCGGCGAGGCGACCGTCCGCGCGCTTGCCGCTGGCGGCAGCAAGGTCGTCGTTGCTGACCTGAACGAGGAGCGCGGCAAAGCGCTCGCTGACGAGGTTGGCGGCGTCTTCGCCCGCACGGATGTCAGCGACGCCGAATCGGTGCGCGCGGCGGTAGCCGTGGCCGCGTCGGTCGGCGAGCCGCTGCGGTTCGTCATCAGCTGCGCGGGTATCGGCTGGGCTCAGCGCACTGTCGGCCGGGACGGAGCGCCGCACGACCGCGCTGCGTTCGGCAAGGTCATCGACGTGAACCTGATCGGCACCTTCAACTTGATGAGCATCGGCGCGGCCGCGGTGGCCACGACTGAGCCGGCCGACGCCGACGGCGCCCGCGGCGTGGTTATCAACACGGCGTCGATTGCCGGCCTGGAAGGCCAGACCGGTCAGCTTGCGTACTCGGCCTCCAAGGGCGGCATCATCGGCATGACCGTTCCGGCGGCGCGTGACCTCGCGGCCATCGGCGTCCGGGTGAACACCATCTGCCCCGGCATCATCGACACTCCCATCTACGGCAGCGGCCCGGCCAGCGAGGAATTCAAGGCCAGGCTCGCCGCCCCCGTCGTCTTTCCCAAGCGGATGGGCACGGCCGCCGAGTTCGCGCACCTGGTGCGGTCGCTGATCGAGAACGACTACATGAACGCCGAGATCCTCCGCTTCGACGGCGGCATCCGGTTCCAGCCGAAGTAAGGGACGGCCAGCCAGATGGCAGACGAGGTACTGACCGAGGTCAGCGGCGGGGTAGCCGTCATCACCATCAACCGGCCCGAGGCCAGGAACGCGGTCAACGGCGCTGTCGCCCGCGGCATCGGCACGGCCGTCGCCGAGCTCGACAGCCGCAAGGACGTCTCGGTGCTGATCCTGACCGGTGCGGGCGGAACGTTCAGCGCGGGCATGGACCTCAAGGGGTTCCTGACAGGCGACTCGCCGGCGTTCGAGGACCGCGGCTTCGGCGGCGTCACGGAGCGGCCGCCGGCCAAGCCGGTCATCGCTGCGGTCGAGGGCTACGCGCTGGCCGGCGGCTTCGAGCTCGTCCTCTCCTGTGACCTCGTGGTGGCCAGCGAGGACGCCAAGTTCGGGCTGCCGGAGGTGCGGCGCAGCCTGGTGGCCGGCGCGGGCGGTCTGCTGCGGCTACCCCGCCGGATCCCGTATTACCTGGCGATGGAGATCGCGCTCACGGGCGACCACTACCCGGCTGAGCGGCTGCAGGCAGCAGGGCTCGTCAACAAGCTCGTCCCGGCGGGCGAGGCGCTGAACGGCGCGCGCGAGCTCGCCGACCGCGTCGCCCTCGGCGGCCCGCTGGCGCTGGCCGCGACCAAGCGGGTCATCGTGGAGTCCGCCGACTGGGATAGCGGTGAGGCATTCCGTCGTCAGGGCGAGATCATCACACCGGTCTTCACCTCGGCCGACGCGCGCGAGGGCGCGATGGCGTTCGCGGAGAAGAGGCAGCCCGTCTGGCGCGGTGAGTAGCGCCGCGCCGGCCGCTGCCGGTGACCTGCAGTGGCGCTTATCTTCTAGGATCATCGGTCTAGAGGCAGGAATCCTGGCCCGCGGCCGGGCTGGCCTGCGTGGCTCCGCCATACGCCGTGAGCGCCTGGGAGACTGAATCAATGCCGGTTCCGCGCATCAGCGTCGTTGTTCCGTTCCACAACAACGGCGACGTCCTCGGTGACTGCCTGAAGTCCATCGCGGCTCAGTCATTCTCCGACTTCGAGGTCATCATGGTCGATGACGGCTCGGCGGACAACGGCCCTGAGGTGGCGGCGGCCCAGGCGGCGGCAGACCCGCGGTTCAAGCTTGTGCAGGTCAACGGCGGCAGTCCGGGGTTCTCCCGCAACCAGGGCATCATGCGGGCGACCGGCGAGTTCCTCTCCTTCGTCGACGGCGACGACGTACTGCCGGCCCATGCGCTCGAGCGGATGCTGCTGACCCTGGAGCGGTCCGGCTCGGACTTCGTCTCCGGCGGCGTCGAGCGCATTGGCCCGGCTGGCATCACGCAGTCGGCGCTGCACGCCAAGGCGATCAAGGTCAGGAAGATCGGCACGCACATCAGCGTGAGCCCGGAGCTGTTCTTCGACGTGTCGGTGTGGAACAAGCTGTTCCGCAAGTCGTTCTGGGACGCGAACAACCTGATCTTCCCCGAGGGCGTGGTGTGGGAGGACCTGCAGCTGATGACGAAAGCGCACGTGCTCGCGCACGCTGTGGACGTCATCCCGGACTTCATCTATTACTGGCGTGAGCGCGGCGCCGGCGCCCTGTCGATCACGCAGTCCCGGACGAGCATCGAGAACTTCCGGGACCGGATCACCGCGCTGCTGGTGATCGACGAGTTCCTGCGCGAGCACAAGCCATCCCGGATGGCGCGCGAGCACCAGCGCAAGGCGCTGCTGAACGACCTGTGGCTCTACATCCCCGACCTGGGCCGGACCACGGACGCTTACCGGGCCGAGTTCCTCGACCTCATGGGTACCTATCTGGCCCAGATCGACCGGCGGGTCATCCGCCAGCTGCCGTCCACGCATAAGCTCGCCTACCACCTCATCGCCCGCCGGATGATGCCCGAGCTGCTCGAGTTCGCCGGCTACCTGAACGAGCAGCCGGTCAAGACCGTCCAGGTCGTCAGGGAGCACGGCCGGGTCTGGGCTGACCTGCCCTTCCGCAAGGAGCGCCGGAAGCGGATCCCGGCCCGCATCTACCGCACTCAGATGCGCGAGCTCGACCCGTTCGTGCGGGTCGAGGACATCGACTGGGAGGACGGCAAGCTCGTTATCTCCGGCTGCGCCTTTGTTCCGTCGATCGACATCCGCAAGCGCCGGCAGACCTCGAAGATCGTGTTCCTGCGGCCGCGCAAGCTGGGCCGCCTGCCGATCATCGTGCCGGCCCGGTCCTTCCGGCATCCGGAGGCGAAGCAGTGGTCCGGCCAGCTGCGCTACGACTACGACTGGGCCGGGTTTCGGGCGGCGATCAACCCGAGGTGGTTCCGCATCGGCGGCAAGTGGCAGACCGGCGACTGGGACGCCTTCGTGCTGGTGCGCGGTCATGGTGTCTGGCGCGCTTCGCGGCTCCATACGCCGATCCGGGGCTCGGCTGAGCGTCCCGCCGCGCGGCAGGTCGCACCAGGTATCCGGCTCGGCGTGCGCTGGCTCGGCCGCCGCCTCCACGTCCAGGTCGTCAGGACGCCGGCCGAGCTGCACGGCTGCGAGCAGGTCGGCGAAGACGTCGTGCTCGACGTCGACGTTGAGCAGGCATCCGGCAGCCCCGATTCGAGGCTTGTGCTGATCTGGTCCAGGGGCACTGCGAAGCGGGAACTGGATACAACCGTCACGACCCAGGCGGGCGGGAAGTTTCGGCTGCGCGGTGTGATGCCGGCCGAACTGCTGCGCGACGGGCTCAGCCTCGACTTCGCCAGCAGCGCGGTAACCGAGAAGGACGCCAGGGTCGAGTGGGACCTGTGCATCGAGAGGCACGGCGCCCCACGCATCCGGGTGGCGTTCCCGGTCGACGGGCAGGAGTACGCATTTCGGGCCGGCGCCGACGAGGTCGCGGTGGAGCGCACCCGGTACGGCAACGTCGTCGTGATGCGCCGCGGCATCCGGCCAGTCATCGAGGATCATTCCTGGTCGGCAGACGGCATCCTGACTGTGCACGGAAGCTATCCCGACCGGGCGGGCGCCCCGCTTGAGGCGGTGCTGCTGCGAATGGGCTCCACGGACACGCACCGGATCCCGGTCCAGCGTGACGGGGACCGGCTCAGCATCACTGTGCCCGCCGCCGGAATGCCGTTCTTCGGCCGCAGCCAGCCGCTCCGGGACGGCGCCTGGCAGCTCAAGCTGCGCTTTGCCGACGATGCCAGCGGTCAGGAGCTCATCACTCCGGTCTATGACCACTCTCGCCTCGCCGGTGCCGAGAGCGGGCGGCACCAGTTCGGACCGAAGCTGTACCGCTTCACCACCATCGACTACGACAATCCGCTGCTGACTGTCAGCGCAGTGCTGAAGCTCGCCGAGGGCGGCCGGATCCAGCGCCGGGTACTCCGCGACATGTATTACCCGCTGCAGCAGCGTCGCGGCCTGAAGGACGCGGTGGTCTTCGTCAGCTTTAAGGGCAAGCAGGCCAGCGACAACCCGCTCGGGATCGCGGCCGAGCTGCGCCGCCGGGGCGACGACCGGGAGCACGTCTGGGCGGTCATCGACTGGTCAGTGCCGGTGCCCGATGGCGCCAGGCCGGTGCTGATGGGCACTGAGGGCTACTGGGACGCGCTGGCCAGGTCCCAGTACATCGTGTCGAACGACGACATGCCGACGGGGTTCGAGAAGCGCGCGGGCCAGGTGTACCTGCAGACCTGGCACGGCACGCCGCTGAAGAAGATCGGCTGGGATGTCGCCCAGCTGCAGTCGATCAGCGGCGCCAAGTACCTCGACCATCTGGCCGACGATGTCGCCAAGTGGGACATGCTGCTGTCGCCGGGGCCGTTCAGCACGCCGATTCTCCAGCGGGCGTTCCGCTTCGGCGGCGAGATCGTCGAGTCCGGGTACCCCCGCAACGACGTGCTGGCGGCCGGAGACACCAGCGCGCTGGCCGCGACAGTGCGGCAGCGGATCGGCACGCCGGACGGCAAGAAGATCATCATGTACGCGCCGACCTGGCGCGACAACCAGTACTACGCTTCCGGCCGGTACCGCTTCGACGTGCGGCTCGACCTCGAGCGGGCCTACCAGGAACTCGGCGACGACTACGTGATCCTGATCCGCGGCCATCACCACATGGCGGACGACGTGCCGTCTGGCGTCCGGCCCGGTTTCGTGCTGAACGTGACGAACTACCCCGACGTATCGGAGCTGTTCCTGGTGAGCGACGCGCTCATCACCGACTACTCGTCGATGATGTGCGACTTCGCGGTGACCGGCAAGCCGATGGTGTTCTACGCCTACGACCTTGAGGACTACCGCGACAACCTCCGCGGCTTCAACATCGACTTCGAGGCCGAGGTGCCGGGCCCGCTGGTCACGACGTCTGGCGAGGTTATCGCTGCGCTGCAGGACCTGCCGGGCGTGGCGGCCGGCTACCGCGCCCGGTATGAGGCCTTCGCGGCCAGGTTCTGCTCACTCGACGACGGCAAGGCAGGTGCGCGGGTCTGCGACCGGCTCTTCGGGAGCTAGAGCCGAAACGAGGCCTGCGTTCAGGAGGCCGCCGCCACGCTGCGGTAGGTCCGGGTGCCGTGACCGGTGAGGCGCTGCCGCAGCTTGGCGCGTCCGCGGTGTAGCCGGGACATCACGGTCCCGATCGGAGTTCCCATCATTTCGGCGATCTGCCGGTACGGGTAACCCTCGACGTCCGCGAGGTAGATCGCGACGCGGAACTCCTCGGGTAGCTCACGCAGTGCCTGCAAGACGTCAGAGTCACCGATCCGCTCCAGCGCCTCGGCCTCGGCCGATCGCGCCGGCGGGGCCAGCGGATCGGTGCCGATGCGCCAGTCGTCCTGAAAGTCGACGCTCACGTCGGTGACGGGCTCACGGCGCTTGCGCCGGTAGCTGTTGATGAACGTGTTCGACAGAATCCGGTGCAGCCAGGCCCGCAGATTCGTGCCCGGTCTGAACTGGTGGAACGCGGCATACGCCTTCGTCACCGTCTCCTGCACGAGGTCCTCGGCGTCGCTGGCGTTCCTGGTCATCCGCAGCGCCGCGGGGTACAGCTGCGGCATGATCGGGATCACGTCGCGCTCGAACCGCTCGCGGGCAGGCATCTGGCGCTCAATTTCCGCCAGGCCAGCCTGGCTCATGGGGGCCTTCGCCGTCTCAACCTGAGTCACTGTCTGCTCCGCTCCGCTGGGTGAACTGTCAGAGCTTGGACGTAACTCGCGAGTAACCAGATGCGTGATCTGCGTAACAGAATGAATACTGTGCGAAGTCGTTGCTGGTCAGAGCGGGGCAAATAGCTCCAGCCCGTTAGATCCAGCGCTTGAACCACATGCGCGACAGCCAGGACGAATACGGGATGACCTGGGCTGTCAGGATCGGGTAGATGTACGCCAGGTTGAGCAGCACGGCGATCAGATAGCCGCCCGCCGCGACCGCTCCGAGCGCTCGCCGGCCTGCCGGGGCACGGCTCGGGCCGATGATCAGACCCAGGCACAGTGTGACGGCGATGATCAGGAACGGCTCGAAGGCGATCGCGTAGTAGTAGAACTCCGTGCGGTTGTCGTGCCAGGCGTACCAGATCCAGGGCAGCCAGCCGGCGGCCACGCCAAGCAAGACGGCGCCAGCGCGCCAGTCTCGCTGGGCCTTCCGCCCGAAGACGACGTCGCCGATCAGCCCGGACAGCCACCAGAACAGGCAGAAGGCCAGCGCGAGAGTGCCGCCCCACCAGAGCAGCGGCGTTCCGATCGCGAGCACTTCGGCGACCGAGCCGGACTTCATGTGGCAGCCCTTGACGTTGGAGGCGCACCAGTAGAAGGAGATCGGCCGCGCCAGGACCAGCCAGCCGACCGGGTTGGATTTGTAGCTCTGGCCCGTGGTCAGGCCGAGGCCGAACTGCAGCATCCAGTGGTTGTACTGGTACCAGGAGTCGATAGTGGACCAGACCGGTGTGTGGTTCCCGTGCGCGGCGGCCCAGTTCCGGTCGTAGCCGTCGCTGGTGGCGAACCAGCCGCTCCACGACGCGGTGTAAATGATCGCGGGCACCGCAAGGAACCAGGCCGGGAGCCACTTGATGTCGTGCCGCAGCCCGTTGGCCAGCCAGTTGGGGAACCCGGCAGCCCGCCGCGCGCCCATGTCCCAGGCGACTGCAAGTCCAGCGAACGCGATCAGGAAATACAGGCCGTTCCACTTGCTGGCGCACGCAGCGCCCAGGCACAGGCCTGCTCCCACGCGTAGCCAGCGGATGCCGAGCCCAGGGCCCTCTGACGGATAGGGGCCCGCCGCGGCGGCCGCTGCCTCAAGGCGTGCACGCGTCTGGTCCCTGTCGATCACTAGCAGGCCGAACGCCGCCAGCACCCAGAACATCACGAAGATGTCCAGGATCGCGGTCCGGCTCAGCACGATCTCGAGTCCGTCCAGGGCCATCAGCAGGCCGGCGACGCAGCCCAGCATGGTGGACCGGGTCATCCGGCGAGTGATCCGGGCGATCATGAGGATCGAGACAGTGCCGATCACGGCGACCACGAACCGCCAGCCGAACGGGTTGAGTCCGAACGTCCACTGCCCCAGAGCCATCATGATCTTGCCCAGCGGAGGGTGCGCGACGATCGCGCCGGTGTAGTGGCCGTGCGTCAGCTGGAAGATATTCGTCTTGCCGGCGACCAGCAGGTTGTTGACGTTCGGCACGTTGCTGAGCTCGACGCCGTGCCGCAGGATCGAGTACGTGTTGGGCACGTAGTAGGTCTCGTCGAAGACGACTGCGTCCGGCCTGCTCAGCCGGTAGAACCGCAGGAAGCCGCCGAGGACCATGATGATGACAGGTCCGGCCCAGCCCCAGAACGTGCTGCCGAGTACGAGCGTGGTGCCCCGGCGGCTCGCCCTGGCCAGTCCCGAACCCTCATCCGGGCCCGCGTCTGGCACGGTCTGGTAGGTGTTCATCGTGAGCCATGTTAGGGCGCGCAGAGGCTAGCCTGGGCCGGGAAATGGAACAGGAGAATCGCGAGCGACCTGCATATGCGGCTATAGCGGTGAACGCCTCTGGCGCGCCTGGCGCGTCTGCGGGCGATCGCTCCGCCACTGGCGCTGGGGGGCTGGTCAGCGGCACTCTCACGGTCGCGGCGGCCCCGATCGGTCAGGCGGCGGATGCCTCGGGCCGGCTGGCGGCGGCCCTCGCGTCCGCAGAGCTGATCGCGGCCGAGGACACTCGCAGGCTCAAGCGGCTCGCCGGTGCGCTCGGGGTCCGGCTTGTCGCGCGGCTGGTGTCGTACTACGACGACGTGGAGGCAGAGCGGGCGCCGGTCCTGCTCAGCGAGCTCGTCGCAGGCCGGGACGTGCTGCTGATCACCGACGCGGGAATGCCCGGCGTAAGTGATCCCGGTTACCGGCTGATCTCCGCCGCGGTCGGGGCGGGCGTCCGGGTAACGGTGCTGCCGGGCCCGTCGGCGATCACCACAGCGCTGGTGATCTCGGGTCTGCCGTCGGACCGCTTCGCTTTCGAGGGCTTCCCGCCGCGCAAGGCAGGCGATCGCGCGCGGCGGTTCGGCGTCCTTGCGAACGAGCAGCGGACGCTGGTTTTCTACGAGTCGCCGCGCCGGGTCGGCGCCACGCTCGCCGAGATGGCGGACGCGTTTGGCGCCGACCGGCCCGCAGCGCTGTGCCGGGAGCTGACCAAGACGCACGAGGAGGTGTTGCGCGGCACGCTCGGTGAGCTGGCCGAGCGCACCGCCGGCGGCGTACTCGGCGAGGTCACGCTTGTCGTGGCAGGCGCGCCCGCCATGGCAGGCGACCTGAGTGCCGCGGTCGCGACCGTCGCGGAGCGCGTCCGCGCCGGGTCGAGCCGCAAAGACGCGATCGCCGCCGTTGCCGAGGAGTTCGGCGTGCGCCGGAACGACCTCTACGCGGCCGTCGTCGCCGATCCCGGTTAGGACGCGGGCGCTGGGCCAGCGCGACCGGGTCCGCTCGGCCCCGATCTTCTGTCAGACGGCAATAACTCATCGTCTCGGCGTGCCAGCCCACGCGTTGGCCTCTGCGTCACGGCTGCCCGGCCCCGAACGGCCGAGGCCATCCGGGTGGCCTGCCCGAATCGCCGGTATTGTCCGCCGTCTCGCACGACTTACCACGCGTTAAGTGCACGAGATTCCGGACGAAACGGACAGAAAACTGCACCTAATGCGTGGGAAGTCACTGCAGGACCACCAAACGGGCTCATGATCATGGTCGGCCCGACCTGCCGGCGGCGACCGGATGTCTGTGTGGCCTGGCAGCGTGCCGGCGCGCAGGTGGCAGCCGGATGTCTGCGGGCCCTGGCAGGGTGGCGGCGGCCGGCGCGCAGGTGGTGACCGGATGTCTGCGGGCCCTGGCAGGGTGGCGGCGGCCGGCGCGCAGGTGGTGACCGGATGTCTGCTGGCCCTGGGAGTGTGCGGCCGGCGTGTAGGTGGTGACCGAATGTCTGCGGGGCGATCGGATGTCTGTGCGGCCTGGCACCATGGGCGCATGGAGGTCAGCGAGCACATCGACGCGCTTACTGAGCACGGCACGCTGCTGGCAGACGTAGCGAGCCAGACGCCACTGGATGCCTCAGTTCCGTCGTGCCCCGGGTGGCAACTGCGCGACCTGCTGCGGCACACCGGCGATGTGCATCGGTGGGCGGCCAGGTTCGTGGCCGAGCAGCTGCCGGGGCCGGTTCCGCGCCTGACTCAGGCGCAGCAGCTGGCCGGCGGGCCGCCGGACGCCGAGCTCACCGGCTGGTTCCGCGACGGGCACGCCGCCCTGGTTGCGACCCTGCGCGGCGCGGATCCCGACGTCCGCGCGTGGGCCTTCCTGCCGGCGCCATCGCCGCTCGCGTTCTGGGCGCGGCGGCAGGCCCACGAGACGACCATCCATCGCATCGATGCCGAGCTGGCCGCTGGCCGGGCGGTGCGCGTCGGGACGCGGTCTGCCGCCGAGGGGACGGAGGCTGAGCTGGCCGCCCGCCGGGCGGTGCGGGTCAGGATGCGGTCTGCCGCCGACGGGACGGACGGTGAGCTGGCCGCTGGCCGGGCGGTGCGGGTCAGGACGCGGTCTGCCGCCGAGGGGACGGACGGTGAGCTGGCCGCTGGCCGGGCGGTACGCGTCGGGACCCCGTCCACCGCAGATGGGATCGACGCCGAGCTGGCCGCTGCGTCGACCGCGACGGTGGACGCGGCGTTCGCGGCAGACGGGATCGACGAGCTGATCATCGGATTCTTCGGCCGCGACGCGGAGGCGCTCACGGCCGAGCAGCGCGCTTCCTCCAGCCGCAGCCTGCTGGTGTGTGCGACCGATACCGGGCAGAGCTGGGGCGTGACGCTCACTGCCGACGGGGGACAGGCCGCGGCCGTCTGCCGCGGTGGCGGCGAGGCGGCCGACTGCGTCGTCGAGGGCGAGGCCGCTGCTCTCTA
>Ga0335074_10006187_pt1 | contig 16600 bp, 15 predicted proteins | sample Lox_Sample_23_FD_206715 | JGI IMG/M metagenome (GOLD analysis project Ga0335074, IMG submission 206715) | Soil microbial communities from Loxahatchee National Wildlife Refuge, Florida, United States - Lox_Sample_2.3 | ecosystem: Environmental > Terrestrial > Soil > Wetlands | place: USA...
TGAGGCGTTGAAGCCGGGTTGATATAAGCAGAGACTTGCCCCTTGGGACGCTCAGAGGGCGTGAGCGAAGCCGGGGAGGGCGTGCGTGGTTTTCGCGAGCGGAGTTAGAAGCGGCAGCCGCTGGCGAAATCCCGAGCGCAACGAGGGACCTCTATCTAATCAACCCTGGCTCAATCCTTTGGTGCCATCGAAGGGACTCGAACCCCCACACCGTTGCCGGTACATGGACCTGAACCATGCGCGTCTGCCAATTCCGCCACGATGGCAAGTGGACTTCAGATGCAGCGGCAGCCGGAAGCTGCCGGATCAGGAAACCTGCCTAACTATTCTACAAGCGCGCAGCAGGCTGTCAACGTTAGCTGAGTGCAGGTGGGATTGGTTCGAACGGTTCCATAGGCGTCATCCGGAGCGAGGCCACCTCTCAGGCGGAGCGAGGGATCTCGCCTGGCGTGCCCAGACGTTCCGCGCCGGATTCCTCGCCCCTTTGGTGAAAACGTGTGACACCCGGATGACACATGCGTGTTTGCGACTGTGCCAGCCAAAGTGTCGGCCACTACTTATTCTGGCTTATTCTCGGGAAAGCAGGGCGGCTTTTTCACTTTGCCCGCAACATTCGGATAGTCGATTGAAGGCGTACTGTCCTACGCTTTTCCCATGACGACGACCCATGCAATACTTTCTGGAGAAACCTTTAACATGCCGCACGCCGTGCTCCAGGCCGAACGATCTCCGAACTCCAGCGATGATCCGCGCTGGAATGCCGTTCTCGCCCGCGATGCGGCTCGGGATGGAGAATTCGTCTTTGCCGTGTCGACCACCGGCGTATATTGCCGGGCATCGTGTCCGGCGCGCCGGCCCCGGCGGGAGAAGGTCGAGTTCTTCGCTCGTCCCGAGCAAGCGGAACGCGCCGGATATCGCGCGTGCTTACGCTGCCGTCCCAAGGCTTTGACTGGAAACGGGCAGGCCGACAACGCCAAAGCGATCTGCCGATACATCGAGCAGCATCTCGATGAGCCCATTACGCTCGCTCGTTTGGGCAAGGCGTTTCATCAAAGTCCATTTCACTTGCAGCGGCGATTCAAAGCCGCGCTCGGAGTTACGCCGCGGGAGTATGCCGATTCCTGCCGGCTCCGCCAGCTCAAACGCAATCTGCAGTCGGGCGAGAACGTCACGCGCGCCATGTATGACGCAGGATACGGATCCAGCAGTCGGCTGTATGAGCGCACCGCCTCGCAATTGGGCATGACGCCGGATAAATATCGCCGCGGAGCGATCGCTGCCTCGATTCGCTACGCGATCATGGATTCGCCGCTCGGGCGGATCTTGATCGCGGCGACAGACCGTGGTATCTGTGCCATTCAGTTCGGTGACAGCGACCTTGAGTTGTTGGAAGGCTTGAAGCGCGAATTTCCGTTTGCCAGGCGCAAAGCGGATGCAGGCGGACTGCAAGCGTGGACGCACGCCGTGCTGACCCAGATGGGCGGCAGGGCCGCTGATCCCTCGCTACCGCTTGACATTCGCGCAACCGCGTTCCAGCGGAGGGTGTGGAGGTATCTGCAGCGGATTCCGTTCGGGGCGACGCGCTCCTATAACCAAGTCGCTCGGGCGATCGGCAAGCCCACCGCTGCGCGCGCCGTCGCTCGTGCTTGCGCGAGCAATCCGGTCGCGATCGCGATTCCGTGCCACCGCGTCGTGCGCGGGGACGGCACTTTCGGCGGGTACCGCTGGGGGATCGAACGAAAAAGGGCCCTACTGGAGCGGGAGCAGTCCGCCAAGCGGTTGCGAAGCTGAAGCTAATGAACTCTTGCAATTCCCGCCCTGCCGCAAAAACCGCGACAAGGTGGCACACGTTCCTGCCAGCCACTGCGCTGATATAGAATTCCCCTCACCTTTTTCTGGGTGATTCCGATGTTTGAATTCAATCTTGTTTGATTGAGGGGAATTCATGAAAGCGTTGCAATTGCGACGTAAGTCCGGCCCGCGATTTTCCACCTGCGCCTGGATCGTCTGCTTGCTTGTGGCGCCAGCGCTTCGCGCCCAAAATACGCCGGCACAGAAGTATCCGCCGACTATTGTCTTTATGACCGACTTTGGAGTGGTCGATGATTCGGTCGCGCTTTGCCGCGGCGTCATGTACTCGATCATGCCCGACGTGCGCATCGTGGATCTCACGCATCAGGTCACGCCCTTTTCAATCCTCGATGGTGCACGGTTTCTCTACGGGGCTACGCCCTATTTTCCGGCGGGAACGGTTTTCGTGGTGGTCATCGATCCGACAGTTGGGAGCTCGCGAAAAGCGATCGTCGCGCACTCGAAGCGTGGCCAATATTTTGTGCTGCCCGATAACGGCCTGCTCACTCTCGTCGAGCAGCGCGATGGCATCGATGCGGTGCGGGTGATTACGAATCCGGATTGGATGATCGGCGGCAAATTGTCCTCTACCTTCCACGGCCGCGACATTTTCTCTCCGGTCGGCGCGCATATGGCGCGCGGTGATGACTGGGCCACCGTCGGACCGGAGATGCCGGTCCAGGACCTCGTCCGACTAAAGCTAAAAGCACCTTCGCTCGATGCGCAGGGCCTTTCTGCTTCTGTGATTGCGATCGATGGTCCGTTCGGCAATCTTATTACCAATGTCGACGCCGAGGATTTCATGAAACTCGGTTACCAGCATGGGCAGGAAGTACCAATCACACTCGGCGGGAGGCCGTTGAAGATCAAGTTCGTGAAAACGTTCAGCGACGTTCCGCTGCATGAGCCACTGCTGTATATCGATTCGCGCGGGCATCTGGCGATGGCTCTGAATCAGAAAAACTTCGCGGCCACGTATGGAATCAAACCGCCAGTGCCGCTGGAGATTACGAAGGCAAAGTGAACGACATCGATCACGCGTTAGCGTCTTGCGCTATTCGCGGCAGCACGGCGCGCAACAGCGCCTCAAACTTTCCTCTCACGCGTTCGCCGGTCTCCATGACTTCGGTGTGGGAAAGCGGCTGATCGAGGATTCCCGCTGCCATATTCGTGACACAGGAGATCGCGAGAACTTTCAGATTCATGTGCCGGGCCGCGATCACTTCGGCGACCGTCGACATGCCGACCAAATCTGCGCCGATTCGGCGCAGATATTCGATCTCCGCCGGCGTTTCATAGCTCGGTCCGAGCAGCGCCGCATAAATTCCTTCATGCAACTCGATCTCCAACTTCCTCGCTTCTTCACCTGCAATGGTCCGATATTCGGGCGCGTAGGCGCGAGTCATGTCAGGAAACCGGACGCCGAAGCGGTCGTCATTCGCTCCGGCCAGCGGATTTACTCCTTGCAGGTTGACGTGATCGCGAATCAGAACCAGGGCGCCCTGCGAATAGCTCAGATTGATTCCACCGGCGGCGTTCGTGAGGATCACCGCGCGAACGCCCATGCGCCCAAAAACACGAATGGGAAACGTGACTTGCTGCGCGGAATATCCTTCATAGCAATGTACTCGCCCTTGCATGGCCGCGACTGGAACCCTGCCAGCGTTGCCCACGACCATACGCCCGGCGTGGCCGATGGCGGTCGAACAGGGGAAGTTGGGTATCTCGGAAAACGGTACACAGGCCGCATCGCTGAGCGAATCGGCAAAGGCGCCAAGGCCCGAGCCAAGAACGAGTCCGATTTTCGCGCGCAGCGGCGTGCGCGCTAGGATGAATTGCGCGGCGGCATCGGCGAGTGTGAATTGACCGGTCATGAGAGGTCGAGTGCGCCTGATCTCTACAACCCAGTTGCATAGAGCCTTCGGTCCGCAAACAACGCGGACCTCAGGATGACAAGTAACAAATAGTGCGAACTACAAGTCGCCATCGGCGAGGTAACGCCCGTGGCCATTGCGGTCCAGCCAATCATACAGAAAGGTCTGGTAGAGATACGACGCAACAATCTCTTCGCCGAGTTCGTGTGACTCAGTGCAGAGGAACGGCAGGCGCAAGCCCGCGAGCACTGCGATGAGCGACTGCGTGATCCGGTTCGGGTTCGTGGCGCGATAGGGATACTCAGCCTTGATTTCGCCCAACGGAGCGGTTACCACCAGCAGGCTATGCTCCAGCCGGCTCATGCGGCGCAATCGATCTATAAAGACGGCGCGGTTTGTCGTGAATGACTGGATCAGATCGGCCAGATCTTTGCGCTCGACGACGCACGAGCTCTCCATTCCTTCGATCGAATAATCGCCCAAGCGAAGGGCGCGGTACTCGATGCGCTCGAACCATCTGCGAAAGCGGCGGAATGAGAGAGGATTCTGTTCGCGTGTGTCGATGATCGCGGTGGGCAAGGGCGTTCGCAGTTGGGTTCCGCCCCGTTCGGCAACCACAGGCAACACCGGTGGCGGAACGGGAACTGGACGATCTGTCCACGCGAGCGGCGATGCGATCAGAGTACGTTTGCGCGGCATCTTTAATCAGTCCTGCTTTTTATAAATCAGCGAACCCGGCTGCTGCCAACTTCCGCCTTCATGCTAAATCCCTGTCCGCAAATTTACCGTTCCTGTCGACCTGAACCAAAGCCGTCAACAACTGGGGAGGAACAATGCACAATCTTATCCGCGCTCCGTGGTGAAATGAGTGTCCCATGGCGAAGCGGGTCAGTGTCGATCGCTGGTTGTTTATCGTTACCATGCTGCTGGTCTTCGTCGGCTTGGTCATGGTTTTTTCCGCATCGGCGGTCATGGCTCGCGAACGCTTTGGATCCGAATATGCCTTTCTCTCGAAGCAACTGATCTGGGCTATCGCGGGATTGTTAGCCATGGTCGCCACGATGCGTGTCGATTATCGGCGTTATAAGCACCCCGCGCTGGTGTTTTCGTTGATGGGAGTCACCACACTTTTGTTGATTTCAGTTTTCTTTCTCGCCCGTTCACACAATACCCATCGCTGGATTCACGCCGGCGGATTGTCGTTCCAGCCTTCCGAACTGGCCAAGCCGGTTTTGATTCTCTTTCTCGCGTACTTCCTGGAGAGCCGAGCGAAAACGATCGACGATCTGCGCAACACGCTGGTGCCCGCCGCCGCGCCGGTGCTGGTTTTTCTTGGTCTGATCGTGCTGCAGCCCGATCTGGGCACAGCCATCGCTTGCGCCGCGATCGCTGCGTGCATTTTCTACGTTGCGGGCCTGCGGATGCGCTATTTTGGATACGCGTTCGCGGCGTCGCTTCTGCCGCTCTATTTTCTGATCTTCCATGTAGCCTTCCGCCGCGACCGCATTCTGGCGTTTCTCAATCCTTACGCCGATCGCCAACGCGCAGGATTCCACATCATTCAATCGCTCATCGCGGTCGGCACCGGCGGGGTCACAGGACTCGGCCTCATGGAAGGCAAGCAGAAGCTCTTTTATCTTCCCGAGCCGCACACCGATTTCATCTTCGCCGTTACAGCCGAGGAACTAGGGTTGGTCGGCGCGATGTTTGTGGTGACGTTGTTCGCGATTTTTTTGTGGCGCGGCATGCGCGTCTCCTGGCGGACAAACGATTTATTCGGGCGCTACCTGGCCGTGGGGATCACCAGCATGGTCGTGCTGCAGGCGTTCATCAACATGAGTGTGGTGTTAGGGATGGTGCCGACCAAGGGCATTCCCCTGCCGCTGGTCTCGTACGGCGGGTCTTCGCTATTTGTGACGCTGGCCTGTATCGGCGTGCTGCTGAATATCACGAAGCAGGCAGAGTAGTGTTACCCACGTTCAATATGTTTGCGCAGCCAATCGGCTAGAAGGTTCTCACTGAGATTGCCTGCAGCCAGCGCGAGCATGGTCGAGATGCAATCGGCATCGTCGGCGCTCAGAATCCAGGCATTCAGGTTCAGAAATAATTCCAACACGACGAATGCCGTGCGCTTGTTGCCATCGAGAAAAGGATGGTTGCGGGCGATGCCGAACGAATAAGCAGCCGCAAGCGACGCTGCGTTGGGTTTCTCGCCATATGCATCGAGATTAAGGGGACGCGCGAGCGCGGAGGAAAGTAAGCCTCCATCACGAATTCCCGCGATACCGCCGTGCTCGGCCAAGTGCGCTTCGTGAATTGCCAACACGACATTGTCCGGAACCCAGACCAAAGTCCGAGTCACTTGGCGAGTTCGCGCAAGACGTTGCGGCGTTTTTTCATGATTCGCTCGGCGGCTTTCATCTGCTTTTCGAAGTTCGGATCGTATGGAGTAATGCGGTAGCCGTCGGGCGACTCGGTGAGATAAACGACATCGCCCTTTTCGACTTTCAGGCGGGCGGCGGCTTCTTTAGGGAGGACGAAGCCGACAGAGTTGCCGATCTGCGTGAGTTTGAGGGAAATCATGGGATTTCAGATACCGTCCGTGTAATAACATATGTTATTACACAGTGACCCGAGCAGTCAAACTTGAGGTTCTGCCGACTTCATGTCGCGCTCTTCTTGAACTAGATACCCCGATCCTCTGGTGGGCGACTCGTTTATATTCACTCCATGCGCGTAATCCTAGCGGGCGGAGGCACGGGCGGGCACGTCATTCCCGCGCTCGCCATCGCCAACGAACTCAAGAAAAGTTACGCCGCCGAGGTTCTGTTCATCGGTACGGCGCGCGGGATCGAGAACCGGCTGGTTCCCGCCGCGGGATATCCGCTTCGATTGGTCCGGGTGGGAGCGCTGAAGAACGTCAGCTTGCTGACTCGCGCGAAGACTGCCTTCGATCTGCCGCGCGCGATCTGGGACGCCGGCCGCATGCTGAACGAGTTCGCGCCCGACGTCGTCATCGGCGTCGGCGGATACGCTTCCGGCCCAGCCATGCTGGCTGCGATCCTGAAGCACATTCCCACGCTTGCGTTTGAACCGAATGTAGTCCCGGGGTTCGCCAATCGTATTGTCGCCAAATTCGTATCCGCCGCCGCCGTGCATTTCGAAGAGACCGCGAAATATTTTCGACACGCGAAAGTTACCGGTGTTCCGGTGCGCCATGCGTTTTTCGAAATTCCGCCCAAGCGCGGAGGAACTCCGACTCTTCTCGTGTTCGGCGGAAGCCAGGGAGCCCATGCGATCAATGAAGCGATGATCCGCTGCCTGCGCGTGTTGCAGCGCGAAGCGTCGGGGATTCACATCGTCCATCAGACTGGCGAGCGTGACTATAATGACGTTTTGCTGGGCTATCAGAAGCTCGATGGCGACTCGGGAATTCCAGGGCTGACGTTCGAGGTTTTCAAGTTCATTGAAGACATGCCTGCGGCCTTCGCTCGAGCCGATCTGGTCGTTTGTCGCTCGGGCGCGAGCACGGTCGCAGAAATCGCCGCGGCAGGGAAGCCAGCGATCTTCGTGCCGTTTCCGCGCGCGGCCGATGATCATCAGCGGATTAACGCCGAAGCGCTGGCGCATCACGGAGCTGCCGTTGCCGTGGAAGAGTTGAAGCTCGAAGGCGTCTGGCTGGCAGAGACCATTGCCGTGTTGTTGCAAGATTCGCATCGGCTGAAAATGATGAGCGAAGCTGCCCGAGCGCTGGCGCATCCCAATGCCGCGCGTGACATTGCTGAGATGGCAGCAAAGCTGGCTGGAATCGAACGGAGGAGGGACCAGGGCTCAGAGGTCAGGGATCAGTGACCCTCTGCGACTCACCTCTGGCCCTGAGCTCTGACCCCTTGTCTTAATATGTTTGCCAAAATTCAACGCGTTCATTTCGTGGGCATTGGCGGGATCGGCATGAGCGGCATCGCCGAAGTCCTGCTCAATCTTGGATACAAAGTTTCCGGCTCCGATTTGAAGAGTTCTGCGGTCACCGAGCGGCTTGTGCGTCTGGGAGCGTCGGTTTTTGAAGGCCATCGAGCCGAGAACATCGTTGGCGCGGAAGTCGTGGTTACCAGTTCGGCAATCGCGGCCGCCAATCCCGAAGTCACCGAAGCCCACAAACTGCATATTCCTGTCATTCAGCGCGCGGAAATGCTGGCCGAATTGATGCGGCTGAAATACGGAATCGCGATCGCGGGCATGCACGGCAAGACCACGACGACTTCGATGGTCGCAGCCGTGCTCGCCGCCGGCGGTCTTGATCCCACCGTCGTGGTTGGCGGACGCGTCGATGCGATGGGCTCGAATGCGCGGCTGGGCAAGTCGCAATACCTCGTGGCCGAGGCGGACGAGAGCGATCGCAGCTTTCTTAAGCTGACCCCAATACTCTCGGTTGTCACCAACATCGATCGCGAGCACATGGACTGCTACCGCAACATGCGCGACGTGAAGAAGACATTCATTGAATTCATGGATCGCGTGCCGTTTTATGGAATGATCGTCGCCTGCAACGACGATCCGCTGCTGAGGACGTTGCTGCCGGAAGTGCAGCGGCGGACGGTGACGTATGGAATGAAGCGCGGGTCGGATTTCCTGATTAAACTCGACGCGTCGTTGCCCGCGACTCCGAATGAGGCCGGTCCGCTCAGCCGGTTTCGCGTGATGTTCCATAAACAGGACCTGGGCGAATTCACTTTGCACGTGCCCGGCGCGCACAACGTACTCAATGCCACGGCAGCGATCGCGGTAGGCGTCGGTCTGGAAATCGGCATAAATGCGATCACCACGGCGCTTGATCAGTTTCGCGGCGTCGACCGGCGCTTCCAGTTGCGTGGGCGCGTTGGCGGCGTGAGCGTCATCGACGACTACGGACATCATCCCACCGAGATCAAGGCCACTCTGGCCGCCGCGCGCCAATGCGGGTTCGGCAAGATTCACGTCATCTTTCAGCCGCATCGCTATACGCGCACTCGCGATCTGATGGACGAATTCACGGCCGCCTTCGCCGATGCTGATTCGCTGTTCGTGCTCGATATCTATGCGGCCAGCGAGCAGCCGATTGAAGGAATTACGGGAGAAGTTCTGGCCCGACGGATCCGCGAAAAAAGCGGCAGGCCTGCCGAATATGTGAGTTCGTTCGCCGATGCCGTGGCCGCCGCAACTTCCGCAGCGCACGAAGGCGACATGATCCTCACGCTCGGCGCAGGCAGCGTGTCGCAGCTGGGAGTAATGCTGCTGGAAAAGCTGAAGGAACGAGAAGCCGTGGTAGTCCGGGATTGATGGGACTCTGTGTCGTAGGAGACTGATGATTCCACGCCGATTCTCTAGAGCAATATTCGCGAGCGCAACTCTTGTATTTACATTGTGGTTTTCTGCAACTTGTCTCGCGCCGCAAGCCTCGTCTCAGCCGGCTGCCGAAAAATCGCGGCTTGCCGGAGTTTTCTACTCTTTAATGTGTGAGGGCGCTATAATGGCCAGCGTTCGATTCCTTCCCTGGTGAATGGAGCCAAACCTATGACAACGCCTGAGCAAAAGACCTGTGCCCATATTCCCTGCACTTGTGTGGTGGAAAGTGGCCAAAAATACTGCAGTGAATCCTGCAGCGATGCCGGATCGGGTGACGTGGAGATCGCTTGCGAATGCGGTCACGCGACTTGTTCAACAAGCATTGAAGAAGTAGCCTAGAGCACCCAAAACTTTCTCGTCCTTTGATATGCCGGGGGTTCTTACACCACCCTATCGGGTGCAAAGCGTGTTAGCGCTTACTCGCAACGGTAGTACCCAGTGATCTGACACTAGTTACCTTCGACAGCCCACCGTGGTGCATCCTTATCTTCTGAGCGAAAGACTACAATCAGATGGTGGCACACTACACTACCAATCGGATAAAAGGAGGCATACAGTTCAAGTGTACTCGTTGCGAATACAGCGTGAGTACACTCGATTTCGATGCCCGTGACGGCAACCTCCGCACCCAGGGCGCTACAGCTCTCAATCGACACGCTACCGAGGTACATCGCCAGCCGACGATGTTTTCGTCCCTCGATCCTCAGCGGCACATCTGGCGGCCGTGATAGAAGCTACCTCGTTCTACTTCTATCTTTTTTGCCCTCATCGAGGAACCGAACTAGGCGCATTCTAGGAGGAGGGCACGAGTTCCTAACTCCGCGGTCCGCGTTCCACGCTGCGGTCTCGCAGGTCATCACATAAAACTTCGATTAAGCTCATTGGAAATAAGGTCAGCACGACCCCCCGGAACTTCCCGCCCATCCCCCTGCGTATCTTCCCTTGCTAACGCTTTCCTGCGGCCCTCGTCTATTGCGATATAAGGACTTACGGTTATGAAATCAACACAAGCGTGGGGATGGCTGGCCGCTGGAGTGCTAGCCGCAGGATTGAATGCCGCGTATCACGACGGAGGCCTGGAATGGGTTCACCGCATCGCCGACCAGGCACAGCATGTTTCTCGAGCGGTCGTCGCGTTGGCCTCCGGCCGGGCGGATCGGTTCCTGGTTGAAACGCAAATGCTGACCGCGCGCAATGAGGCGTTTTCTGACGCTGCGGTGGCCAAGGCAAACCAGGTGATGGCACGGACGGAAGCCGCATACGCCCGCGCGGAGGCCTTCCAGGCCAGGGAGCAGGCGCATTGTGCACGGATTCGTGCCGAGCATGTTGCTCGCATCGAGGCCCGGATGGCCCCTCATCAGGCGCTCATGCGCATTGCCGAGGCCGAGACCGATGCGGCGTTCCGCTCGATCGAAATTCCGGAGATTCCCGCAATGACTCCTTCGCGCATCGAGATTCCGCAGGTTAAGGTTCGCTGCTTGCGTGTACGTATGAACGTTCCTGCGATGCCGAGGATCAACGGGCCGGCGCTCCCGGCAATCAACGTAAGCGTGTCCAGCAGCGGACCCGCGTAGCGATCAACATTTCCTTCCCTTGGATGGCGCGGAATGAATTCCGCGACGCGGCCTTTTTTGTTCGCAAAAAGTAGGAAACTAAGGAAACACAGAGAGATTGATTTTCTGACGGCCGTGATGACTGCAGAGCTCCGCTCCGCCGGACAGCCGAGGCGGCCTGTCACTGCAAGACCCTGGCGAGCTACGCTCGCCCGCCCGGACGAATGCGCCCGGTCCTATACGATCTCTCACGGAGAACTGAGAACTGGTTACTGATCTCGGTTCCTGCCTGTGCAAAAGCAACCCATTTTTTTCTATGTCCCGCATCAAAATGCCGCTATAGTGAAAAAGCTCAGCGATTCCTGACGACAACCCCGATTTGATGGCGAAGAAATCCAGCGCCACCATTTTGCAGGAAGAGTTGTACGCGCCGTCGCGCGCCGATCGCGCCCGCGATTCCGGCCATGGCGCGGCGTCCTACCGCGAAGCAGAGCGCGAGGAACTCGACGACGCTCGTCTTCTTGATCTCGATGCCGATCACGAATCCCCGTTTCTTCGCGCGCAGAAGCGAGTTTCCGCACGCCGCGGTTCACTTCCGAAAAAGGCTGCGTACGGTCTCATTTGGGGCTCGGTCGCAGCCGTGGTTCTCGGAGTGGGTGCGCTCGCAGCGGGCGGGCTCTATGGCTACAGCGAGCACTCGTGGCGATTCCGGCTGAATTCGAGCGACGACATTGAAATCACGGGCACGCAGAACGTCACCCGCGCGCAGGTGTTGGAAGTCATGGGCGCCGACATTGGGCGTAACATTTTCTTCATTCCTCTTCGCCAGCAGAAGGCGCAGCTCGAGCAGATCCCCTGGGTAGAATCGGCCAGCGTCATGCGCTTTGTCCCGAACCGGCTGAAGGTTGAGATTCACGAGCGCACGCCGGTGGCATTTGCGCGGGTCGGCGCGCACATCTCGCTGATTGACGCGGGCGGAACGCTGATGGAGCTTCCGCGCAATCATAAATATTCGTTTCCGGTGATTCTTGGGATGAATCCGGGCGAGCCGCTTTCCACGCGCGCGCCGCGCATGAAGGCTTACAACGAGCTGATTCGCGAAGTCGATTCTGAGGGCGCTCATTACTCGCAGGATCTGAGCGAAGTCGATTTGTCGGATCTCGACGACATCAAGGTACGTGTGAATGATCCGGCGGGCGATGTCTTGCTCGAGCTGGGATCGTCGGACTATCTCAAGCGCTACAAAATTTATGTGGCGCACGTGCGCGAGTGGCGCCAGCAGTTTCAGAAATTGGAGTCAGTGAATCTTCGCTATGACAATCAGGTCATCGTGAATCCGGAGGTCGAAGGCAAGCCCCGGCAGCCCGCGCTCAGCGCTGCGGCGATGAAGGCGGCCTCTGCGGCAGGAGTGAAGCCAGCGGCGCTGGTCACCAAGCTGAACACACGCTCCCTGCCGAAGCCCGCGTTTGAGCTTTCTCCGCAGACGCTGTATCCGAAAGTGGTGAAGAAGCCAGCGAAGCTAAAGCAGAAAGCGAAGGTAGCGCCGGCCGCTGGCCGGCTGGCGCGCGGGCGTCTCGCCCGCGGAAGTCGCAAGACAGCCGCGACTCACAAAGCAGCGCCGAAGCAGCTGGCTTCATCCACGAAATCTGCGGCTGCAGCCACGGCGATCAAGCATTCATCGGCAATGATTCCCAAGCCGAGTCCGGCGATTGTGAAGCAAACGTCAGGAGGACCGAGCTAGATTTTCAGGAGTCAAGATTCATAACGCATGGCAAACCGGGAAAACAATTTCTTAACCGCGATTGATGTCGGCAGCTCGAAGACCTGTGCGCTGATGGCCGAAGTCACTGAGCACGGCCTGCGCTACCGCGGGCACGGGCTGGCCGACTCGCGCGGATCGCGCAAAGGGGTGATCGTCGAACTGGATAAGGCAGTTGCGTCGATTCAGAAAGCGGTCGAAGCGGCCGAGAACATCGCCGGGGCGGCGATCGAGCACGCGATTCTTGGCATCGGCGGATCGCATGTGCGTGGGATCAACACCCATGGCGGCATCAGCTTGGGAACACGCCCGCGCGAGATCGGACGCGAGGAAATCAAGCAAGCCGTCGAACGGGCGCGCGCCATTCCATTGCCCGCCGATCGCGAGATTCTGCATCTGCTGCCGCAGGAATTCATTCTCGATGACCAGGCTGGCGTGCGCGATCCTTTGGGGATGATGGCGGCTCGGCTCGAAGTCCGCGTGCACATGGTAACGGCCGCGACCAGCGCGACGCAGAACGTGATCACGGCCGTGAACAAGGCCGGAGTTCACGTCGACGATACGGTTTTTGAACCGCTGGCTGCGGCGGATTCTGTTCTCCGCACGGACGAACGCGAGCTTGGCGTGTGTCTTGCCGATATCGGCGCCGGATCGACCGAGATCATCGTCTTCCAGCAAGCCGCGGTGGCGCACACCGGAGTCATTCCCATCGGCGGCGATCATTTCACCAGCGATTTGTCGGTCGGGCTGTGCACGCCTCTGGCGGAGGCCGAGAAGATCAAGAAAGTTTTCGGCAATGCCATCGTGACGCTGATTCCGGAAGGCAACGAAGTCGAAGTGCCGACGGTCGGCGATCGTCCTTCGCGGCTCTTATCGCAGCGGTTGATTGCGGAGATTCTCGAGCCTCGTGCCCGCGAGCTTTTCGAAATGATGCGCGACATCCTGCGCCAAAGCGGCATGTACGACGTTTGCCTCGCAGGCTTGGTTCTTACCGGAGGAGTGGCGCGATTGCCGGGAATCTTCGATGTGGCCGAATCAGCGCTGCGGCGGGCCGTCCGTTTGTCGTGGCCCGCGCCCCTGGCAAAGATGCCCGCAACGCTTTCCGAACCCGAGTTTGCTACCGTGCTGGGCATGATCAATTACGGCCAGCGCGCGCGCGTCGCCCGCGGACTGCAGGAAAGCCGCTGGGGAACGAAATTGAAAGCCATGTTGGTGGGAGCGTGAGAAAAGAGTTTCAAGGTTTCACGTTTCAAGGTTTCGCTGGCCTCGAAGCTTGGAACTCGAAACCTTGAAACTTGAAACTCTGAAACCTGTGTCTCGAATTTTTGTCATGAGGTAGGAACTTTATGAGCAACTCCATTCGCATCAGCTTTAACGAAGAACCAAAGAACGACGCGAAAATCAAAGTCATCGGCGTCGGCGGAGGCGGCGGCAACGCCGTCAACCGCATGATCGATGCCGGAGTCGAAGGCATCGAGTTCATCGTCGCCAACACTGATCTGCAGGCGCTGCGCATGTCGCATGCGCCGGTCAAACTCCAGCTCGGCGTGAAGCTGACCAACGGCCTCGGCGCAGGCGCGAATCCGGAGGTCGGCCGTAAAGCCGCGCTCGAAGATTCCGACAAGATCATTGAAGCGCTCGAAGGCGCCGACATGGTTTTCGTGACGACAGGCCTCGGCGGCGGAACGGGCACCGGCGCCGCGCCGATCATCGCTTCACTGGCCAGCGAGATGGGCGCGCTCACGGTCGCTGTCGTTACGAAGCCGTTTTCCTTTGAAGGCAAACGCCGCATGCAGCAAGCCGAGCGCGGCATCTCGGAACTAATGGAATCGGTGGACACCACCATCGTGATTCCGAACGAGAAACTGCTTGCAGTCGCTGAAGATGCCGGCTTCTTCGAATCGTTCCGCGTCGCCGACGATATTCTTCGTCAGGGCGTGCAGGGGATTTCCGACATCATTACGATCCCGGGCATCATCAACCGTGACTTTGCTGACGTGAAGACGATCATGTCCGGGATGGGCTACGCCGTCATGGGAACAGCTTCGGCTTGTGGTGCGCGGCGGACAATCGAAGCGGCGCAGCGCGCGATCGCTTCGCCTCTGCTCGAAGCCGGGGCGATCGACGGAGCGCGCGGCATCCTGATTAACATCACTGGTTCATCATCCCTGAAACTGGCGGAAGTGCAGCAGGCCTGTTCGATTATTCAGAGTGCCGCGCACGAAGATGCGAATATCATTTTCGGTGCCGTGCTCGACGAAAAAATGAAAGACGGGGTGAAGATCACGGTCATCGCGACCGGTTTTCGCGAAATTCCGAGCGGTCGTCGTGAGCACCAGCAGCGCAATTCGTTTGCAGCGGAACACGAAAACGCAATGGAATTTCCAGAAATGCCGGACTCGCGCGAACCCATCCCCGACATGCCGGAGCACATCATGTCGGCGCGGGAACCCGCGCCGGTCGTGGCGGAGGATCGGTCTTTTGACGATAGCTTCCCTGCTGGAATGGAACACGCTATGGATCGCGCGAATGATCCGATGTCGATCGAGAGCGTGCGCGCCGGCGTGTTGACGAACCTCACGAGCAATTTCGAGCAGGACGATTTGGACGTCCCGGCGTTCCTGCGCAAGCGCAACGAGGTGATGTGAGGGAAGAATCTTGTGAGGACCAACGACGATGTGAAAATGTTTTCAGTCCTGGGAAGTGCCTTTACAGTAACTCGGTAACGGATTACCGAAAGAGATAGAACTGAAGTAACTTCCGCGTATGTCATTGTTCCAGATTGGTTTAAATCGAAATTAATATTGGCTAGTAACTAAACTTTGTTGTTGCCGGAATTGCTCTAAGTCTCGTACTATCGCAAAGTTGAGGCATAATGGGCAGGTTACCTGCCCGCTGGCCTGCTTCGTGCATCCAACGCAGTTAGCTTTCTCGGGGAGTGGTCAAGAAGATGTGGAAGGTACTTCGTCTTTTCCTGGGATGTATCGTTGTTTTTTCACTGGCAGGCGCAAGCTTTGCCGCGCATATCAACACCCACGCGGGCGCGAAATCGAAGTCGCAGAAAATTAATGAGAGCGCGCATACTCGACGGCGCATTCATCATCTGGCGCGCAGCCGCGGGGCACGCTTAAACACGGCATCGGCGCGGGCCCGGCGCCATCACTATTATGAGCGCTTTTATATGAGCTCGTATGCTGAGGATATTGGCGTCGGCGATATCACCGGCGGGGAAGATCCGGTGGTGCGCCAGGCCGCGCTGGACGCGCTCGGCAACATGAACGGCACGGTAGTGGCGATCGAGCCTACCAGTGGGCGCATTCTGGCTATGGTGAATCAGAGGTTGGCGCTCTCCAGCGGTGCGCAGCCCTGCTCGACCATCAAGCTCTCGGTCGCGCTCGCCGCTTTAAGCGAAGGTCTCATTTCGAAAGATACCCGGGTTTCGCTCGGCGGCAACTACCGCATGAATCTCACCACCGCGCTGGCGCACTCGAATAATGCCTATTTTGAGGCGGTCGGCCGCAAGCTGGGATTCGAAAAAGTCGCGTATTATGCGCATGAATTCGGACTAGGCGAGCTTGCCGGCTACGGCATTCCCGGCGAACAGCTGGGCACCTATCCGGATGAAGTGATTCCCGCCAAACTGGGCGGCGTGGGCAAAATGTGCTCGTTCGGCGAAGGTATTTCGATGACGCCGCTGCAACTGGGGGCGCTGGTTTCCGCCATCGCCAACGGCGGCACGCTCTACTATCTGCAACATCCAACCACCCCCGAAGAAGTCGCCAACTTTCAGCCGCGTGTGAAGCGGCAACTCGATATCGCACCATTGATTCCTGAAATCTCCGACGGGATGGCGGGCGCGGTCGAATACGGCACCGCGCGCAGAGTGCTCCTGAACTTCAACGAAGAAGAAATTCTGGGAAAGACCGGAACCTGCTCCCACGCTGGCACGCGTTTCGGATGGTTCGCTTCCTACGCGAACACCAACGTCGGCCGTATCGTGGTCGTCGTCTTTCTGGAAGGTGGACGTCCGACGTTCGGCCCCAAAGCCGCCGAAATTGCCGGCCGCATGTATCGCGACATGTATGACCATAACTTCTTCATCGCGGGTCATGGGTTATCACCCGAGGCAGGGCTGAAGCCGGTCGCCATTCCTGCCAGTTCTCAGCAGTAATCGTTCCTGC
>Ga0335074_10006188_pt1 | contig 16599 bp, 12 predicted proteins | sample Lox_Sample_23_FD_206715 | JGI IMG/M metagenome (GOLD analysis project Ga0335074, IMG submission 206715) | Soil microbial communities from Loxahatchee National Wildlife Refuge, Florida, United States - Lox_Sample_2.3 | ecosystem: Environmental > Terrestrial > Soil > Wetlands | place: USA...
GATCGATGTCCTGGATACCGCGTTGGCCAAGGCAAAGGCGACACTGCAGCAGCAGCAGGCGGCGCTGGATCAGGCCGAGCTTAATATGGGCTACACCACGATCACGGCGCCGGTCAGTGGCACGATTGCCGACCGCACCGTGCGGGTTGGGCAATACGTCCAGGCCGGCACCCAGCTCATGGCGGTGGTGCCGCTGCAGGCGGTCTATGTCACCGCCAATTACGAGGAGACCCAACTGACCAATGTGCACATCGGTCAGCCGGTCAGTATCGATGTCGATACGTTTCCTGGTGAGACGGTGCAGGGTGTGGTGAACAGCCTGGCACCGGCAAGCGGTGAGGAATTCGCGCTGCTGCCGCCGGACAATGCCACCGGCAACTTCGTCAAGATCGTCCAGCGCATCCCGGTGAAGATCGCGATCGACCCGCACGATCCTCTGCTCGGGCGGCTGCGCCCCGGCATGTCGGTCGAGCCGACGATCAATACCAAGCCGGGGGCGTGATGTGTCATGGCTGCCGAAGAGCAGGCTGTTTCGCTGAAGACCTGGATCGCCGTCATCGGCTCGATGCTCGGCGCCTTCATGGCCGTGCTGAACATCCAGATCACCAACGCCTCGTTGCCTTATATCGAGGGCGGCATCGGTACCGGCGGCGTCAACGGCGATTGGATCATCACCGCCTATCTGATCGGTGAGATCATAGTCATCCCGATGACCGACTTCCTGAGCCGGGTGTTTTCGCTGCGTCGCTACCTGATCACCAACACGGCGCTGTTCCTGCTGTTCTCGGCCGCCTGCGGCCAGGCGCACACGCTGCCCGAGATGATCGCGCTGCGCGGCCTGCAAGGCTTTACCGGCGGGGTGCTGATCCCGCTTTCCTTCACGATTATCGTTGCCATGCTACCGCCGTCGAAGCGACCGCTGGGGCTTGCCGGCTTCTCGATCACCGCGACGTTCGCGCCGGCCATCGGACCCACGATCGGCGGCTGGCTCACGGATAATTACGGCTGGCAGACGATCTTCTATGTGAATCTGGTTCCTGGCGTGGTGATGCTGGCCGCGTTGGTTTACGGGCTGCCGCGGTCGTCGATGCAGCCTGGCCTGTTGCGTCGGGGCGACTGGCTTGGCATTTCGCTGATGGCGGTCGGGCTTGCGGCGTTTCAGACGGTGCTGGACGACGGCAACGTGTATAACTGGTTCGATTCGCCCTTTATCGTGAAACTGAGCCTGATTTCCGCAGTGATGCTGACGGCCTTCGTGGTCGTCGAGCTTGTTCGTAAGGAACCGCTGATCCAGCTTCGACTACTTCTGCGCCGCAATTTCGGTTTAGGCACGCTGGGGAATTTTCTGCTTGGTTTTGCACTTTACGGGTCGGCTTACTTGTTGCCGCAATACCTTGCGGTGGCGCAGGGTTTCGACTCACAGCAGAGTGGCGAAGTGATGGCCTGGACCGGGTTGCCGCAGCTTGTGATCATCCCGTTTGTGCCGTTGCTGATGAAGCGGATCGACTCACGGCTGCTGGTCGGGGTCGGTCTGATGGTGTTCGCCGCAAGCTGCTTCATGAACCTGCGTCTTTCCGCCGACTACGCGGCGCCGCAACTGTTCGTCCCCGATGTAACCCGTGCCTTCGGTCAGGCGCTGGTGATGACACCGCTGTCTGCCATTGCGATGGTCGGGATTACGCCGACCGAAGCAGGCAGTGCCTCGGGCCTGTTCAACATGCTGCGCAATCTCGGCGGCGCCATCGGCACAGCGGCGGTGGAAACCTTCTTCACCCATCGCGAGCAGTACCACTCGTTCATCATCAATGCGCATGTGTCCATGCTGCAGCCGGCAACCCGAGAACGGCTCGACTCGCTGCAGCAGTACTTCATGGCGCACGGCACGCCTGATGCGGCCGGCGCCATGCATCGGGCCATGATCGCGGTCGGCAGCATTATCCGCGCCCAGGCCACCTATATGGGCTACGCGGACTGCTTCGGTCTGCTGGGTGCCGTATTGGTTTGTGCCCTGCTCACGGTCGTGATGCTGAAGAAGGGCGGGGGTTCCGCTGCTGGGGCGCATTGAAGGTCAAGCCGGTTCGGATTGGCACGCGGTGCCAAACGACGCGGCAGCCTCAGCCGCCGCGCTCTCGCGCGGCGATCTCTCCCGCAGAGCGGGAGAGGTGAAGTGACGTGAAGTGAAGTCCTTCAGTCGATCGCGGCGTGGACCAGGTTGCTTACCCGATCCAGGCGCGCGGAGTGCCAGGGATCGGGCTGCACATAGTTGGTCAGGTAACTGAACGAGACGCCGCTGGTCGGATCGGCCCAGGAATAGCTTGACCCCACGCCGCCGTGCCCGAAGGTCGCCGGGGCACCGATCGTGCCCAGGCCGCGGATGCGGTCGCTGTCGCCCCGCACATGCGGTCCCAGTCCGCGATGCATGGGGATGCCGTTCATCTGGGCATCCGGCGTCTCGCCGGTATGGTTGCGCGAGACATAAGCGGTGAGCCGTGGCGACAGCAGCCGCACAGTCCCAAGCCGCCCGCCCTGCAGCAACATCTGATAGAATGCCACCATCGCCCGAGCTGTCGCGAATCCGCCGCCGCTCGGCAGCCCGGCAGCGCGAAACTCGGCGGAATTGTCGCGCGCCTCCGGTGCATAGGTATCGGCGCAGCGCACCTGCTGGGCCGTCGGCACGCCCACCATGATCTCGTTGCCCAGGCCTAGCGGCTCGATCACCCTCTGGCGGATCACGTCGCGATAGTCCTGGCCGGTGACCGCCTCGATCACCATGGCCTGCACCAGATGCGCCGCCCGGCCGTGATATTGCAGCCGAGTGCCCGGCGTCCATTCCAGCGAGAAGTCGCACACTTCGGCTCGCATCCGCGCATGGTCGGTCCAGGTGGCGCTCGTGACATTGGCGTTCGGGAATCCGCCTTGGTGCGTCATGACCTGATGCAGCGTTATTTCCGCTTTGCCGCGCTCGGCGAATTCCGGCAGGTGGTCGGCAACCCGGTCCATGAACGATAGCTTGCCTTCCTCCACCAGCGTCCAGACCGCGGCACTGGTCAGCACCTTGGTCTGAGAGAACAGCAGGAACAGCGTATCGTTGGTCGCCGGTACCCGCGTGCCCTCGGTCCGTGCATCGCCATAGGTGCGAAACAGCGCCAGCTTGCCATGCCGTGCAACGGCGATCTGCGCACCGGGGTACCGGCCCTCCTCGATATGGGCGCGGATCAGCCGGTCGAGCGCGTCGAGCGGCCTGGTCGCCAAGCCCAGCGCCTCGGGGTTGCTTTCGCTTAGCGGGAATTCGCTCGGCATCGACGTCCTCCGGATCGGTTCGCCGTACCCTAGGCTGCAACAAGCTTGCCGCCAACCGGCGGATCGGGTCTGATCCACCGATCGCACCGAACGGGAGGGACGATGATGGCGGAAATCCGCACGGCGCATCTGTTTACCTTGAAGCTGACGGTCGCCGGGATGCAGCCGATCGGTCAGACGCCGGGAGGCAATCGTCGGATTGGTCTGGTTGCCGGCGGTACGTTCGAAGGCGAGCGCCTGCGCGGCACCGTGCTGCCGGGCGGCGCCGACTGGCTGACGGCGCGCCCCGACGGTGCCACCACGCTGGACGTGCGGCTGGTGCTGCAAACCGACGACGGCGCGTCGATCGGGCTGACCTATCGCGGGATCCGCCACGGGCCGCCTGATGTCATCGATCGGCTCAACCGCGGCGAGCCGGTCGATCCGGCAAGTTACTATTTCCGCACGTCGCTTGCCTTCGAGACGGCGGCGCCGAGATACGAGTGGCTCAACCGGGTGATCGCGGTGGGCACTGGCAACCGTTTGCCCGAAGGGCCAGTGTACGACGTGTTCGAGGTGCTCTAGCCGTGGCAACGATCGGCTTCATCGGCCTGGGTAACATGGGCGCGCCAATGGCCGTCAACCTGGTGCGGGCCGGGCATCGCGTGGTTGGTTATGACATCAACCAGGGCGCCGTGCGGACGCTGGTCTCTGCCGGCGGTCACGCGGCACCCGGCGCCGCGGACGCGACGCGTGATGCCGACGCCATCATCACCATGCTGCCGGCAGGCCAGCACGTGCGCGATGTGTGGTTGCATCAGGGTGGTCTGATCGAGGCGATCCTCGCCGCCGGGACGACCCCGCTGCTGATCGACTGCTCGACCATCGACGTCGAAAGTGCCCGCGCGGTGGAGCAGGCCGCACGAGACGCCGGCATGGAGATGCTGGATGCGCCGGTTTCTGGCGGAACCACTGGCGCAGCGGCAGCCACGCTGACCTTCATGGTCGGCGGCTCGGAAGCGGCGTTCGCACGTGGCGAGTCGATCCTGCGGGCAATGGGTCGCAACATCGTGCATGCCGGCGGCCCGGGTGCCGGACAGGCGGCGAAGATCTGCAACAACATGATGCTCGCCATCAACATGATCGGCGTGTGCGAGGGCTTCCTGCTGGCGCAAAAGCTGGAGCTGGAGTGGGACCGGTTGCACCAGATTGCCGCCGCGTCGTCCGGCCAGTCGTGGGCGTTGACCAGCTATTGCCCGGCGCCCGGCCCGGTCCCCGCGGCGCCATCGAACAAGGACTATGCCCCCGGGTTCATGGCGTCGCTGATGTTGAAGGATGTGAAACTGTCGCAGGCGGCTGCCGAGGCAACCGGTACCCCGACGCCGCTTGGTGCGCACGCCGCGGCGCTCTACGAGAAGCTCGTCGCTGCCGGCCAGGGATCGAGCGACTTCTCGGCAATTTTCCGCTGGCTCGCGGGGCAGGATCGGTCATCCGTCGTGACCTGAACAGGGGGAGACATGTCGGCTGAACGCTTCAAGGCGGCGCGCGACATATTGTTCGCGCATCGTGCCGACCACGACGCTGCGTACCGGGAATTTCGTTGGCCCGATCTCGATTGCTTCAACTGGGCGCTCGATTGGTTCGATGCCGAGCTGGCGAACAGTCGGCTTGCCGACCGGCCGGCGCTGAAGATTGTCGGCGACGGCGCGGCGGAGCTGACCTTCGCCGAGTTGGCAGCACGCTCGAACCGGGTTGCCAATGGCCTGCGCACGCTTGGTGTGACGCGCGGCGACCGCATCCTGCTGATGCTGGGCAACGTCGTCCCGCTGTGGGAGGTGATGCTCGCGGCGATGAAGCTGGGTGCCGTGGTCATCCCGGCCACCACGCTGCTGACCCGGGCCGATTTGCTCGACCGGTTCGAGCGCGGACGCGTCCGCCATGTGATCGTCGGAGCGGGCGAAGCGGCAAAATTCGAGGACATCGGCAAGGGCCTTACGCTGATCTCGCTTGGCGATACGCCGCCCGGTTGGCATCGTTACGATTCACTGCTCGACGCGCCCGCCGCGTTCGCGCCGGATGCGCCGACATCGGTTGACGATCCGCTGTTGCTTTACTTCACCTCCGGCACGACGGCGAAGCCGAAGCTGGTGCAGCACAGCCATGTCAGCTACCCGGTCGGGCATCTGACCACGATGTATGTGCTGGGACTGCAACCGGGCGACATGCACCTGAACATCTCCTCGCCGGGCTGGGCAAAGCACGCGTATAGCTGTTTCTTCGCGCCGTGGAACGCCGGCGCGACCGTGTTCATCGCGAACCAACCGCGGTTTGCTGCGCGCGGCATGTTGGATGCGATTGCCACCGGCGGCGTCACTACGCTGTGTGCGCCGCCCACTGTCTGGCGGATGTTCGTGCAGGAGGACCTGCGATCCTGGCAGACGCAACTGCGCGAAGTCTGCTCGGCCGGCGAGCCGTTGAATCCGGAGGTCATCGAAGCGGTGCGTGCCGCGTGGGGCCTGACAGTGCGCGATTTCTACGGCCAGACCGAAACCACGACGCAGATCGGCAATCCGCCCGATTTGCCGATGAAGCCCGGCTCTATGGGCAAGCCGATGCCGGGCTATCGCATACGCCTGCTCGACGTCGATGCAAGCGACGCGAATGAGGGCGAAGTATGCATTGCGCTCGACCCGAAGCCCACCGGGCTGATGTCGGGCTATCAACGCGACGACGGCACGCTGCCGCCGATGCAGGGGGATGTTTACCGTACTGGCGATGTGGCGATGCGCGATGCCGACGGCTACTACACTTATATCGGCCGTGCTGACGACATCTTCAAAGCCTCCGATTATCGGATCAGCCCGTTCGAGCTGGAGAGCCTGCTGATCGAACACGCCGCGGTGGCCGAGGCGGCGGTGGTGCCGGCACCCGATCCCGTGCGCACCGCGGTTCCGAAGGCCTATGTCGTGCTCGCCGCCGGCTGGGCGCCGGACCGAGCCACCGCACTGGCGCTGTTTCGCCATATGCGCGAGCGCGCGGCGCCGTATAAGCGCGTGCGGCGCATCGAGTTTGGCGAGTTGCCGAAGACGATTTCGGGCAAGATCCGCCGCGTCGAGCTGCGGTTGGCGGAGGGTCAGCGCGCCACGGAGGGCATGCGCGGTGCGGAGTTTCGTGAGGAGGACATGCCGGAGCTGAGGGGCGGGTGACGTCGCACCCTCACCCGGTTCGCTCCGCGAACCGACCTCTCCCGCAAAGCGGGAGAGGTGGACTGCGTTTCATGAGTCTGGTAGCGGCGTGATAGCCTGAGGTTGGGCGGAGACGCGCTGCCGCCAAGGATCCCGAGCGAGGACAGCATCCCGATGGACCATCCCGTTCAGACTTCATCCCCGGAAGTACGTGGCAATCAGGTGGCTCATCCGCTGGATCCGCTCACCGCTCAAGAGATCGCCCGCGCGACGGCGATCATCCAGGCGCATTTCCCCTGGGGCAGGGATCTGCGTGTTGAGACGATCGACATCGAGGAGCCTGACAAAGAAATCGTGCGCAACCATGTTGCCGGCACGCCATTCCCCCGTATCGCCCGGTTCAATATCTACCAGGCCGGCGTGATGGGCGTGTGGCAGGGCCGGGCTGACCTGCAACTCGGCGAGCTTATCTCGAAAACCTTCAGGCCCGAAGCCCGTGCCATGGTCGCGGTGGAAGAGGTGCTGCTGATCGAGAAGACCGTGAAAGCCGACCCGCGCTTCCAGGAGGCGCTGCGTCGCCGGGGTCTGCTGGACGAAGTCGAGAACATGTGCATCGACCCATGGACGGTGGGCGACTTCGGTCACGAGATCGAGGAAGGCCGCCGGGTACTCAATTGCTTCGTCTGGATGCGCAATTTCCCGCTCGACAATTACTACGCCCACCCGGTGGAGGGACTGCACGCGCTGATCGACCTCAGCACGCTGGAGATCCTGCGCGTCGAAGATCATTTTGAAGCGACCGGTGACTATGTCCCTGTCCCGCGTACGCCGCTCAACTTCGATGCCGACGTGCTGACGGAGTTTCGGGCCCCGTCCGCGCCGCTCGACATCGTGCAGCCGGACGGCCCAGGGTATCGGGTGGCGGGCAATCACGTCACCTGGGAGAACTGGGATCTCCGCGTCGGCTTCAATGGCCGCGAGGGTCTGGTTCTGTACACGATCGGGTACACCCATCGGGGACGGCGGCGGCCGATCGTCTATCGCGCCTCCATCGCCGAGATGGTCGTGCCGTACGGTACGCCGGAGCGAAGCCATTACCGGAAGAACGTGTTCGACAGCGGAGAGATCGGCTTTGGTCGGATGGCCAATTCGCTGAAGCTCGGCTGCGATTGCCTGGGGGCGATCCACTATTTCGACGCGGTGGTTCCCGACCTTTTCGGCGCACCGCGCACGATCGAGAATGCGATCTGCCTGCATGAGGAAGATGCCGGCCTGTCATGGAAGCATTTCGATGTTCGCACCGGCCGCACCGAGGTCCGCCGTGCCAGGAAGTTGGTGATCTCATCGATCTCGACCATCGGCAACTACGAATACGCGTCGTACTGGTATCTACACCAGGACGGCCGCATCGAGTACGAGATGAAGGCAACCGGCATTATCAACACCGCCGGCTGCCATCCCGGTCAGCCGGGCAAGTATGGGACCGAGGTTGCCCCCGGCATCGTCGGCCACATTCACCAGCACATTTTTTGCGCTCGGCTCGACATGGAAGTCGATGGGTCCACGAATACCGTGTTCGAATGCGACACGATAGCACCGCCGACCGGACCGGAGAACCCGTACGGCAACGCATTCCATGTCAAAGAACGTCCGCTCATCAGCGAAAGCCAGGCGCGGCGCAACAGCGATATCTCGCGGATGCGCTACTGGAAGATCGTTAATCCCGAGGCGCGGAACTGGGTCGGTCAGCCGACCGCGTACAAGCTCGAGGCCGGCTCGGCTGTGCAGCCCTTCACAACGCCCGACAGCCCGTCCGGGCGGCGGGGGCAGTTCATCCAGCATCAGATCTGGGTAACGCCGTTCCATCCCGACGAGCGATTCCCGGCAGGCGAGTTCGTCAACCAATCGCGTGGCGGCGCCGGGCTGCCGGATTGGACCTCACACGATCGGCCGATCGAGAACACCGACATTGTGCTGTGGCACAGTTTCGGAATGCACCATGTGCCGCGGCCGGAAGATCATCCGGTGCAGACCTGCCTCACCTGCGGCTTCAAGCTGCTGCCGTGTGGATTCTTCGACCAGAATCCGGTGATCGACCTTCCTCGTGCGCAGAATGCAGCGAGCTGCTGTGCGTGACGTCGTCGCACAACTGCCCCCTCCCCACCCCCTCCCGCAAGGGGAGGGGGAGCGCTGTTGCGCTACAGCGCCTCTGCCCCATTCAGCAGGAAAGCGTGCGTCTTGGCCGACCTCTGCCGCAGCTCCTTGAGTGGCGCATAGTCCGGTGAATTATACCATTCCGCCAAGCGTGCCGGGCTGTCGAACTCCAGGATGACGCAGCGGCGCAAAGTCCGGTCGCCCTCCAGACTCTGCGGATCGCCGCCGCGCACCAGGTAGCGGCCGCCATATTTCGCGATAGTGGCAGGTACTTTTGACCGATATTCCTCGAACAGCGCCGGGTCGGTGATTTCCAGTTCAGCGAGCAGGTAGCCCTTTGGCATTGTGCCCCCTTCAGCCGCAGGCCACCGCGTAAAGGTCTTTGCAGGCGGCAGGCATCTTCAGATCCTGCCAGCTCTTCCCGCCATTGGTGGTGCCGAAGCACTGGCCGCGGCGCGCCACGAAATGCACTTGTGCGGGGTCGCGGTCGTGCACCGCGACCGCCATCACCGTGCTGTGCGGCTCGGCTGTGTCGAAGCGCTGCCATGTCTTGCCGGTATCGGTGCTGCGAAACAACGCGCCGGCATTGCTGTTCGCAGCGACCGACAGACATGCATAGAGCGTCTTCGGGTCGTGCGGAGATACGCGAATGTCACGCCCGTACGTATAAGGCGAGAATTGCGATATCTGCATGTCCTGCCAGCTCTTGCCGGCATCGGCGCTATGGAACAGCCCCATGCGCACGGCCAGGATCACCCCGTCCGGATCCGCGTCGGTGATCGCGATGGCATGGCCGTCGAGCATCCCCTCGGCGTCGGTGTCGCTCAGGATGCGGCTCTTAAGGCGGGGTTCCGTAGCCAGGCGCAGCAAGTCCTGGGTGCAGTCCTGCCAGCTTTCGCCGCCGTCGCGGCTGTGCATCGCGCCGTTCACTTCGAGGGTCGCATAGATATCGCCTGGGTTGCGCGGATGCGCGGCGAACCGCATCACCCGGCAGGGGAACGACATGGCGACGCGGTTCGGCAGCCCTGGATCGGGCATCCGCCGGAAATGCTCGCCGCCATCATCGCTGCGGTACACCGCCACCGGCGAGCCGCCTGCATAGACTGTGCCGGGGTCGTTGCGATCGATCAGAATCGACCAGACCTGCATGTCGCGATCGGGAAAGCCCAGCCGCTCCCAGTGCGCGCCGCGATCCGTGCTGCGATACGGGCCGTCCTTGGTGCCGATGAACACCGTGTCCGGATTCTTCGGATGCACTGTGATCGCGTGCACGTCCGCCTTATCGAACACGTGCTGCCAGCCGTCGCCTTCGGCGGTGCAGCGAAACACGCCCCCGGCACCGCCGTCCTTGGTCGCGGCGGCCCCAGCGTAGATGTGGGTGGATCCGGCCATTGTGTCCTCCCTTCTCGTCCAATCGCCGGGCAGGCTAGGCCGCGGCGCGTGGATTGGGAATACTGGCGGCCGCCAGATTGGGAGGGTCGTCATGCCGAATATCGCAGCCGAGCGTTTGACCGAAATCGCCACCGCACTGCTGATCGGCGCCGGGGCGCCGGAGAGTGAAGCAGCGACGGTAGCGCGACTATCGATCGCGGCGAATCTTGCCGGGCATGATAGTCATGGAATAATAATGATCCCGACTTACATCGAGCGGATCAAAGTGGGTCACATCGTTCCCGGAGCGCCATGGGATATCAAGCAGGAAACGCCGACGACCACGGTGATCGACGGCAATTGGGGCTTCGGTTACGTGGCGACCGAGCGGGCGATGCAGCATACGATCGCAAAGGCTCGGACTCAGAATGTTGCGGCCACGACGGTCTTCCGGCAAGGTCATATCGGTCGGCTGGCGGCCTATCCGCTGATGGCCGCCGCCGAGGGGATGATTGCGATGATCACCGCGGATTCCGGCCGCAGCCCGAAGCACGTCGCACCATTTGGTGGCGCCAAGGCGCGGCTCGGTACCAACCCGATCTGCTTCGCGATCCCGTCCGACCTGCCGGGGCCGCTGTTCTTCGACATGGCAACTTCGGCGGCGGCGGCCGGCAAGATCGCGCTGGCGGTGGCTCGCGGCAAAGAGGTGCCCCCCGGCTGGATCATCGACGCCGAGGGCAAGCCGACCACCGATCCGCGCAAGCTACGCCAGGGCGGCGCGCTGCTGCCGCTCGGCGGCGCCGAAGGTTACAAGGGATATGGCTTGGCGGCGATCGTGGAGATTTTCTCCGGCCTGCTAACCGGACTCGGGTTCGGCATCGAGCCGACGGGGCGGCACAATGATGGCTGCTTCATCGCCGTGTTCAAGGTGAGCGCGTTCCGCGACTTGGCGACGTTCCGTAAGGAAGTGACCGAGTTCGCGCAGTACCTGAAAGCAACGCCTCCCGCCGCCGGGTTCGATCGCGTCTATTACCCGGGCGAAGTCGAATGGGAACGCGAGCAGGAGCGGCGGAAGAACGGCATCCCGATCGAGGACGCAACCTGGGACGTGCTGCGCAAACTCGCTGTCGAATATGGCTGCGCCGAGCGACTGGCGTTGTCCGGGTGAAAGGAGAATTATGCCGCGGATCGGACAGACCCTGCGCCGTCTGGAGGATGTACGCTTCCTGACAGGTGCCGGTCGTTACCTGGATGACATCGCTCTGCCCGGTCTGTTGCATGCCTGCATGGTACGCTCGCCGCATGCGCATGCGGTGATCGAGGCGATCGACGTCGCTGCCGCACGCGCCGCGCCGGGTGTCGTGGCTGTGTTCATCGCAGCGGACCTCGCGGCCGACAATTTGGGGCCGCTGCCCTGCACGGCACAGGTCGCCACCGTCGCACCGATGATCGTACCGCCCCGTTGTGCGCTGGCAGGCGAGCGGGTGCGTCATGTCGGCGAGGCGGTCACGCTGGTCGTGGCCGACACGGCGGAATCCGCGCGCGACGCTGCCGAACTTGTCGAAGTTAAATACCGTCCGCTGCCGGCCGTTGTCGATGCGCGCGCTGCCATGGCGTCCGGTGCACCGCTGTTGTGGGATATTGCACCAGGCAACGCCTCCTACCGGTTCCAGAAAGGTGATCGCGCCTCGGTCGATGCGGCGTTTGCGCGCGCGGCGCATGTGGCCGAAGCGGAGCTGATCAATAACCGGCTTATCGTTGCTCCAATCGAAACCCGTGGGGCAATCGCAGCGATCGAGAATGACGTTCTGCACCTGATCGTCAGCGGCGCCGCCGTGCATGGCATGCGGGATATCCTGGCCGACGTGTTTCACCTTCCACGCGCGGGGGTGCGGGTGAGTGCTCCCGATGTCGGTGGCGGGTTCGGCATCAAGAACGCAGTGTATCCGGAATACGTGGTGCTGCTTTGGGCAGCGCGCCGGCTTGGCCGGCCGATCAAATGGATCTCGGAGCGCGCCGAGGATTTTGTTTCCTCATCGCAGGGCCGGGACAACCACACGAAGGCGCGGCTCGCGCTGGACGCGGACGGGCGGTTCCTGGCGCTGGACGTCTCCACGGTCGCCAATCTCGGGGCGTATGTCGCCGGGTTCGGGCCGGGTACATCGACCAACGCGCCATCCACCGCGATGGGTGGTCCGTATGCCATCCCGGCCGTGTTTATGGATGTTCACGGCGTGCTGACCAATACGCTGCCGATCGACGCCTATCGTGGCGCCGGCAAGCCGGAGGCAAATTATCTCACTGAACGCCTGATCGAGAGCGCCGCGCGCGCGCTGGGAATGGACCCGTTCGAGATTCGCCGGCGCAATTTGATCGCGGCGTTTCCGTATCGCAGTGCGCTTGGCATCCCAATCGACAGCGGTCGCTTCGTCGCCAATCTCGATGCCGCGGAGCAAGCGGTGGACCGTCCCGGCTTCGCTCATCGGCGGGAAGCATCGCAGCAACGCGGACAGCTGCGCGGCATAGGTGTCGCCTGCTTTCTGGAGACGGCGCGCGGGGCACCGAACGAGGCGGCGGAGCTGCGCTTCGAGGCCGATGGCACGATCGCCCTGGTGGTGGGCACTCAGTCCAACGGCCAGGGCCACGAGACCACTTATCGGCAGATCGCCGCCCATATGCTGGGGCTGCCGATGGAGGCGTTCCGTTACGTGCAGGCCGATACTGCGCTGGTGCAGACCGGCGGCGGCCATGGCGGCGCGCGCTCGATGCATATGGGCGGCACGGCGATGGTGATGGCGGTCGAGCAGATGCTGGTTCGCGCGCGCTCGCTGGCAGCGCGGCTGTTGCAGGCATCGCCTGACGAGCTGAGCTTCGATGCCGGCCGCTTTACCACCACGGACGGTCGCGGCATCGATCTTCTTGCTGTGGCGCGTGACTCCGGCGAAAGCCTCGACACGCGGGCAGAGAACATCTGCGACGTCTTCACCTTCCCCAGTGGTTGTCACGTCGCCGAAGTCGAGGTGGATCCCGAGACCGGCGCGGTGACGCTCGATCGCTACACGGGGGTCGATGATTTCGGACGGCTGATCAATCCGCTGCTCACGGCGGGCCAGGTTCAGGGCGGCGTCACTCAGGGCATCGGGCAGGCGCTGCTGGAGCACACGGTGTACGATCAGGACTCGGGCCAGCTTCTCAGCGGCAGCCTGATGGACTACGCGCTGCCGCGCGCCGACGACCTGCCCGGCTTCGCGATCAATCTGGTGGAGCAGCCGACGGGCGCCAACAAGCTCGGGGTGAAGGGTTCCGGCCAAGCCGGTGCGATCGCGGCACCGCAGACGGTGGTGAATGCGATCCTGGATGCGCTGGCCCCGCTCGGCGTCCGCCACATCGACATGCCAGCCACGCCGGAGCGCGTCTGGCGCGCTATCCGCTCAGCCGGTACGCAGCAGCCGTGATCCTTCCACACGCAACCACGGAATCGCCTCGGCGGCGTGCGGCGTGAGCTTATCGACCAGCGCCCAGAAGCGCTTGCCGTGATTCATGTGCTTGAGATGCGCGACCTCGTGCGCGACGACATAGTCCTGCACCAACTCGGGTGCCATGACCAGCCGCCATGAGAACGCCAGCGATCCGTCCGAGGCGCAGCTTCCCCAGCGGCTGCGCGTGTCCTTCACGGAGATGCGCCGCGGCGTGATGCCGAGGCGGCCGCATTTCGCGACCACCAGCGCGGTCAATCGCCGCCGCGCCTCGGCCCGCAGGAAATCGAGGACGCGGCGGGGCAGGAATTCCGCTGCTCCTGACACACAGAGTTCGTCATCCTGCAACCAGGCGCCGCCGCGTGCGTGCGGCAGGTGATGGATGCGATGCAGGTGTCCGCTGATCGGCACCATGGCGCCATCGGCGAATGGCACCGCGTCCGGCAACGCCGCTAGTCGTTCGGCAACCCAGTCGGCATGAGTCATCAACAGCGCCATGCCGGCGCCACGTCCGGCACGCAGCGGCAGAGTCACCACCACCGCGCCGCCGCGTGCATCGATGCGCAAGCTGACCCGCCGGGCACGCGCGCTGCGTCGCCATTCGATATGCGCCGGCCCGTGCGGCAACGCCAATGTTTCGGAACACGGCAGGTCCATGCCGCCCACAAACCGCGATTCGCTCCGATTCGTCAATGCAGCAGAGCAGACGGTGTGGACTCTCGATTTCGGTTTTGGAATCGACGCGCCAAGTTCGCGTGCGGATGGGCGAGTGCGGAGGTGCACCGCGGGCTTTTTCGACACGAAGCACGCGAAGAGCGCTAAGGACACGAAGAAGGGCTATCGGGCACTGCGGGGGGTGCAGCCCACTCGTAGCCCGGCCTGCCGTCCACGTCGAAGTGCGGGCGGGCCGAAATCACGAAGACCGGGTCGTAAGCAACAAGAGCGCGAACCGGGAAGGCGTCGGATCGTGATCGTCGGCTGAGTATTCAATGAGCGGTCGACCTCGGTGTGATGCCGGCACTCGTGATGGATCGGCGAGAGAAGGCCTTGGTAGCCAGCTCACTGTTGGCAGGATAGATGGCATACCATATATTGACAGACCACCAATTGGCGATGCAATGAACAAGACCCGGCAGCAGTTGCGCAACGCCCTTGGCAGCCTTATTGCGCGGGCAGGACGGCAATGGCGGCGGGCGGTGGATCGTCGGCTGCACCCGTTCGGCCTCACCGAGGCGACGTGGCTGCCACTCATCCACCTCGCCCGCGCGCCCGTCCCGATGCGGCAAAAGGATCTGGCCGCCTCGCTCGTGCTCGACGGCTCCTCGGTCGTGCGCCTGCTCGACGCGCTGGAAGGCTCGGGCCTGGTCGAACGGCGCGGCGAAAGCGCCGACCGCCGAGCCAAGACGATCGTTCTGACCCCGCTCGGACTGTCGATCATCGATCGGGTCGAATCCGTCTCCCGCGAGATTCGCGATGCCGTTCTCGTCGGCCTCACCGGCGAGGAAATCGCTGTCGCGACCCGAGTGCTCGAACTCGTGTGCCGGAATCTCGCCGGGCTGCAGGACGACGAGACGTGACGGCGCGGCGACGATGACCTCGGCGGAGCACGCTCCGCTGAGCGCGGCGCACCGCGCCGTGGTGACGGTCTGCACCATCATGGCGACGCTGATGCAGTCGCTCGACAGCACCATCGCCAATGTCGCGCTGCCCTACATGCAGGGGACGATGTCGGCGAGCCAGGACCAGATCAACTGGGTGTTGACCAGCTACATCGTGGCGGCGGCAATCATGACGGCGCCCACGGGCTTCCTTGCCGCCCGGTTCGGTCGCACCCGGCTGTTCGTGACGGCCGTCATCGGCTTCACGATCGCTTCGGTGCTTTGCGGCCTCGCGCAGTCGTTGAGTCAGATCGTGGTCTTCCGGGTTCTGCAAGGCATGTTCGGCGCCGCTCTGGTGCCGTTGTCGCAAGCCGTGATGTACGACATCTATCCGGTCGAGCAGCGCGGCTCCGCGATGGCCCTATGGACCATGGGCGTGATGGTCGGGCCGATCTGCGGCCCTATTCTGGGCGGCTGGCTCACCGAGAATGAGAGCTGGCGCTGGGTGTTCTACATCAACGTCCCGTTCGGCGTCGTGACGGCATTCGGTCTGCTGACCTATCTGCGGGAGACGTCGCATGGCAACTCGGCCCGGCTCGACTGGATCGGATTTGGGGCGCTGAGCCTCGCCATCGGTTCGTTTCAGACCCTGCTCGACCGCGGTGAGACGCTGGACTGGTTCAGTTCGCATGAAATCATCGTCGAGGCTTGCCTTGCCGCGTTGGGTTTCTACGTCTTTCTTGTCCGCCTGCTCCTGGCGCCTAGGCCGTTCCTCTCGCCAAGACTGTTTGCGGACCGCAATTTCGTTGTCGGCATCACGCTCTATTTCACCATGGGATTGATCATGTATGCGACGCTGGCATTGCTGGCGCCCTATCTGCAGACCTTGATGGGCTATCCGGTGATCACCGCCGGTTTCGTGCTGGCGCCGCGTGGTGCCGGGCTGATGCTGGCGGCGCTGATCTGCGGGCGGCTTATCGGGCGGGTCAGCGGACGGCTGCTGGTCGGCATCGGTTTCGTCACCGGCGCGGTCGTGCTGTACGAGATGACATCGTGGACTCCCGATGTCTCGGAAAGCACCATGATCGGCGCGGGCTTCCTTCAGGGCGTCAGCATCGGCTTCCTGACCATTCCGATCAACATCATCACATTCGGGACGTTGCCCGCGCAACTGCGGACCGAGGCCACCGGTGTCTACAGTCTGATGCGCAACCTCGGCAGTGCTATCGGCATTTCCATCACCGGCGCGCTGTTGGAGATCAACACGCAGGTCAACCACGCGCTGATCGCGGCCGGAGTGACCCCGTTCAACCGCCCCTTGGAGACGGGTGCGGCGGCGCGGTTCTGGAATCCCGGATCCCTGCATGGCGCTGTCCTGCTCAACGAGGAAATCACACGGCAGGCCCGGATCATTGCCTATGTCGACGATTTCAAATTGATGCTTGTCCTGTCGATTGTCGTGCTGCCGCTGTTGCTGCTGACGCGCGCATCACCGTCAGGTTTGCGGGCATCTTCCTCTCGTACACGCGGTGCGAT
>Ga0335074_10006189_pt1 | contig 16595 bp, 17 predicted proteins | sample Lox_Sample_23_FD_206715 | JGI IMG/M metagenome (GOLD analysis project Ga0335074, IMG submission 206715) | Soil microbial communities from Loxahatchee National Wildlife Refuge, Florida, United States - Lox_Sample_2.3 | ecosystem: Environmental > Terrestrial > Soil > Wetlands | place: USA...
GGTTCCGAAGCCTCGCGGCTGTTGCGATCGCTGCACTGGTCGTGGCGTTGGTCTCCGCAGTCGCGCAGGCGCAAACCGACGTTGCCGCCAGCCTCTATGGCGCGTTCAGCGGCGCCACCAGCGGCAACGGCACCGTGCAGAGCCCGGCCAATCAGGCCGGCGGCATGATCGAGCTGCGCCACATCGCGAACCCCCTTCTGGGCTTTGAGGCGACCTATTCGTTCAACCGCGCGAACGAAACCTACCGGACCCAGGGCGTTCTGTGCCCGGCCATGGATTGCGGCACCGTCCTCGAATCGGTGAGCAACAACGCTCACGAGATTACCGGCGACTGGGTGCCGTCGCTGCATGTGGCCAATCTGCGGCCCTTTGGCGTGCTCGGAGCAGGGCTGCTCCTCGATGTGCCCGCCACCAGTCAGGCGACGATCTTCACGCGGACCTGTGCCGCCTGCGGGGTGACCACCACAGCCAGCCCGACGCAAACCAGCACCAAACCGGTCTTCGTCTACGGTGCGGGCCTGGACTGGGGATTGCTGCCGCACATCGGCCTGCGGCTGCAGTATCGCGGCAACCTCTACTCCGCGCCAAATGTGACGAAGGAGTTCTCGTCAGCCAATACGTTCCTGCACACGTCGGAGCCGATGATCGGCTTGTATTTCAGATTGTGAGAAAGCAAAGCGGGCAGACCCGCGTGGGCCTGCCCGCTTCTGATTTCTGCCCGCCTACTTCTTCGCCGGGGCGCTCTGCGAGGTGGTGGTGCCGGAGAGCACCGAGTGATGAGTGGTCGTCTGATGCTGCAGCATGACCGTGAGTGTGATCGAGGTAATGACGAACACCACGGCCAGCCACGTGGTCGACTTGGAGAGCAGGTTGGAGGCCGAGCGCGGACCGAACGCGGTCTGCGAGCCTTGGCCGCCGAATGCGGCGGCCAGATCGGCGCTCTTGCCCTGCTGCAGCAGGATGATCACGATGAGCAGCAGGCAAACGATGACGTGAATTGCGGTGACGAGATAAATCACGATGCTTCTTCTTCAACCTCGGGGCGCGCCGGACAGCGGGACCGGATAATTTGGTGCGGAAGGGGGGACTTGAACCCCCATGCCTTTTGGGCGCCACCCCCTCAAGATGGTGTGTCTGCCAATTTCACCACTTCCGCACTTAAAAACTGCTTTGTTTTCAATTTGTTGACCGGAACCGTTGTTGAGGGCCGATTCCAGTGTATTCATTTTTGTCACTACCCTGCGCCGCGTGCCTCTGTGTGCCTGTTGGCGGCTCTCAAGTTCGCCCAGTCGCATAAACAACGCCTGCACGGCGTTGGCCTGCGGATGTACGTAGCGCATCGTCGTTTTAATGTTATCGTGGCCCGCCACGTACTGCAACGTAAACGGGTCTGTATGCTCTCCGGCTTCGGTCAGGAAGGTGTGGCGGAGTCCGTGAAGCCCCTCATCCGGATGGGTCTGGATTCTCTTCCGCAAGTCGCCGATCTGGGTTTCGAGCACCCACGGTCCGAGCGGCCGGGCGGGATCCCCCGGATGGGTGAAGATGTGCGCGCACTTTGAAGCCGCGATCAGCTTCTCTAGCACCTCTTTCATGGCGAAATCGATGGCCAGCTCGCGCCGCCTCGCCCGGCGCTTGAGACCGCGCTTGATCAGCAGCGTACCGAACAGCTTGTCGTCCACGGGCTGGGGATAGAAATGGACACAGTCCTTCATCAGGTGGAGCATCTCACCGCGGCAGATGCCACAGTGCCGGGCAAGGATCGAGGCCGAGAACAGCGGCTCGGGGGCATTGTCGATCCATGCCTTGTACGCATCGGCGGTGAAGACGTAATCCGTCTCGCGCTCCGCTCCTTCATCCTTCGTATACTGTTCGATCACAGGCACTTTGTCGATCAGTTTGAGCTTGCGGTGTGCATAGCGGAGAGCCTTGCGCAGCGTCGCAAGATAGCGGTTGACGGTCGTTTTGGTGACCGGAGAGCCGCTCCCGTTGCGCCGGCGTCCGCCGTGCTTCAACGCCCACATCTTGAACGCCTCAATCTTCGGCTCATCGATCCGGTCGAGCGGCAGATCGGCCCACGGGCCGTATTCGAGGAGCTTGCGGTAGTTCTCGCGGTAGAACTTGACCGTCCCTTTCTGCTCTTCCTTGGCGGTGCCGACCCAGGCATCGAAGATCTCCTGGTACTGCCGCAGGGTGGGAATCGTGGGGGCTGGCTCCGCGGCTGCCACAGGCTCGGGCGCCTCAAGGCCGGCTTCCTGGCGGATGAGTTTCAGGCGTGCCGCCGAAGCAACATTCATCGCATCGACCTTGTTCGTCGTCCCGGTGGACCGCGAATAGATCTTGCCCTTGTAGGCAAAACGATAGCTGTAGTAGGGGCTATTCGCCCGTTTCCAGATGTTCATGCGATGTCCGCGCGGCGGGTATTGCGGTCAACCAGCTCGCGAATGGTTTCCGGACGGATCATGACCCGCGTTCCGATCTTCACGTAGTCGATGCGCCGGTACAGTATCCAGTCTCGCAGGGTTTTGACCGAGATGCCAAGCAGCGGCGCCGCCCGCCCGACACTCACCAGCGGCTCGATCGGATCGGCTGGCCCCACCGGTGGCGCGGGATTTCGGGTCGTGAAAATCGGCCTCTGTCGCGGCCTTACGGGAGTCGGAAAGAGGAGCGTCTGCGGATGATCGGAAAGGTTATCGGCTGATCTGCGCGGTCTGGGCACGGGGAAGACCTCCCTGTGCAAAAGCTGCACCCAGTGTGGATTTCTGTCCAATAACTTTTCGAGCGTCCACGATAGCTAAATGGAATTCGCGAGCCACCGTCGCCTTTGCGATGTTCAGCTCGCTGGGCAGCTTCAGAAGTGCTAAGGCTACTTACGTCACGTTGGCCGCCTCATGGACGAGTTGCCGACACGATCTTGCAAGTCAGGATGTTTTTATTTGCCCAGAACCCCTCCGTCCGGGTTTTGTGCTTCGGTGTCCTGGTCATTGCCCCTCGCAACCATGAATTCGCGAGGATTCAGAAGCTGAAAAGTCCTTCCTTCCTTCACAAGATCCCCAACACAAAAGATCGGATTGTTCTCATCATGGGCACGAATTGCCTCGTGGTACCACGCTTCAGGGAGGTCGACAAAGATTCTTCTCGGACGCTCCGCAACTATGCCGCGAATTGCAATCCGCCCGATCGGGGTTCCGACCGCACGGTCGAGTCTTTCAACAAAACCAAACAGCATGAACTCCTCTTCCGGTTCTGTCTCCTTGAAGACGCGAGAGGCTTCTTCGATCACCGGTATCAAGTCCTGCTGAAAAGTTGATGTGAAATGATTCTGCGCATTTTCAGTTGGACGATTGCGCGAAAGCGTCACGGAAACCTCGACAGCGCTTTCTGGAGTCGCTCTAGCCAGGCTGACGAGAGCATCACATAGATTCGCACTTACACCCCTTTCGATGCCCCTCCTGAAGGGCTCGAAGTCTTCGCTCGTGAGCGCCTGCTGCGCAGCATCCTTGGTGTAGTTCAAGGCTCCAATCAAGGTGCGCGAAACCTGTCGTTCGAAGGGGTCCTCCCCGAACAATTCGCCCTTGAATGCCGGGGGGATTGGAGATTGGACCGTCAGAACGTAGCTGCCTCTTTCCGTTTGTCCGAGCCGCACACCTTCAAGGTAAGTAGTCGCCTGTTTCGGTCTGCGACGAGCCCAATAGGCCTTCGGGGAGACTGTCGAGCAGGCCGCTGCCAGCATCATCTCCCGCGCTTGTTCGAACAGTGAGACGCCCAAATCTATGGGGATGCTCCCGCTTGCCGCTAGGGTCGAAGTCGACCTCACTCTGATCAGATCAAACGACGTAGTAGTGATGTCCGTCAAAATCTCAAATTGAGATCTCTTTTCAACCCCCTCAAGCGTCGATAGCATTTCCGAAATTCGCACTGCGAAATCAGCGAGATCGCTCCGAAGCGGAACGGTAAGCGCGGTCTCGCTTGGTTCTCCCGCCTTCATCAAGATTGCGCCCTTATCGCCCAGTCTCTCTTGCGCTACCCAACCCGTCGCACGCAGGTATGTCATTGCGTCGATCGGCCGGACCGCATTCAATGCGTTTCGATCCCGAATTGTTAACCTCACGGCTGCCCTCCGTTTGAGATCGTCTGCATCATATTGTTAAGCGCTTCAACAGTGAAGTACTGGTTCTCCGGGATGTAAACTGTGACCCCAGTTTCGTTCGCAGATTCTGGAGAACCGAAGAGCGAAACCCAGCGTGCGCATCTCCTGAGTGAGATTTCTTCGGGACCCAAGGTTATCCATTCCGCAACGATCTCTGGTACCAGTACCACGACGAGAATCCTCGGACACAGCAAATCCGTCATCCGCAAGTCATCGTAGTTCTTCTTCTTAAGCCAATACGGAAAACCGTCGTCAGTGCTCGCAGCCAGCGACGCAGTGCACTTCAACTGCAAGTCGAGTCTTGGTCGCCGCGGCATCACCTTTGACAGAGTCCAATCTACGCTATCGTCGTCGACGCTAGGTTTCGAAACCGCGCACTCGCTTACAGCCGCGATAGCGTGCAGAAACGCATTTGAAAACTGCTCCTTCTGCTGATTCGGGTCCATCTCTCATCAGCCTAGCACCTGTCTGGATTCGCATCGCGAGAATGAATCCAGTGACGATCTCAATCTTGCGGATGGGCACCTGCTGTCGCCCTAACACTTTGATTTGTTATGGTGTTCCAAGCGGAGCCGGTCGAGGCGTTAGATTCGGTCCGCGCGCGGAAAATTACACCGCCCCAATCCGGTATCCCGGCTGCCTTTAACCCACAGAGATGGTGTAGGCCGAGGTGCGAAGGCCATGACTCCAGGTCAAACGCGTATCCGCGATCTTGAGCTGCTTCTCGTGTTGAATGAAGAGGGCAACATGACCCGAGCCGCCACGCGGCTCGCGATCAGTGAACCGGCCCTCAGCAAGCAACTACGCAAGCTGGAGCACCGGCTCAAACTTAAGCTGTTCGAGCGGGGCAACGGCGGTGTGATTACGACCGCCGGCGGCCAGGCATTCATGCCGCACGCGCACGACTGTTTCCATGCCTTCCATCGCGCCGTAAATGATGCGCACGACAGCCAGTTCGCGGAACAGCAGAGGCTGAGAATAGGAGCATCGTCGTACCTCTCCAACCGCTGGCTGGAGGGGCTGCAGTCCGTTGAATTACGCTCGCGCCGAAAGGTCAGCATCGAACTGGTCACCGGATTCACCTTCGACTTGCTGGGGCGGCTTCAATCCGGTGAGATCGACGTTGCTTTGGTCGAGTCTCCTCCCGGTAATGCGGCGATTTCGAGCGTTCGCGTCGCCAACGATCCGTTCATGATCGTTATGCGGAAAGAACACGCGCTGGCTGGAATGAAGGCGGTTGAACTGTGCGACGTGGCGGACTTTCCATGGATTTTCTTTGAACGCAGGGTTCACCCCAGCCTCCATGACGGGGTTCTCAGGCGGATGCAGGAGAAGAATCTGCATCCGCGCATTCGCCATCTTGTGACTCAGGCGGATCAGGTGCCGGTGATCCTCGGCGAGGATTCCGGCGTTGCGTGGCTCACTCCCGCAGGCGCTGAACGCATCGTCGGAGATCGTCTGGTCGCCATTCCGCTGCGCGATCCGGAAATTCGACTGGAAATTCGTTTGGCGACGCTGGCGGCCAACAAGTCGCCCGTCGTCAGCGAGTACGTGCGCAGATTCGTGAAGCGCCTTGAAGAGGACAGTGGGCCTGTCCAATTGAGGCTGCCGATCGATCAGAATCAGGCAGCCTGAGGATTTTGGGCCGCGACGCTTTGTTGCCGTTCAACTTTCGATTGATGGAGGTGGATCTCGCCGGAGAGAGGACGAATCGGAAGGTCACCGGTAAGCATTGCACTATTATTAACGTCACTACTGGTGGTTAATCCCCTCCGGGCAGATGCTCGCGAATGCCGCCAAGCGAACCACAGTCGGAAGAGCTGACGTGGAGTTGGGCCTGGTCAACTGGCCGCGCCGCTTCAGATCAGAGGCTGGAGACCGCCGCAAGGGCGGCATGGCCATACGCTCTGCTGTGCGCCTGGAGCTACCTGAATGATCGCGACTCCGCACATGACCTGATGGATCATGCCGTTCAGAATGCGGCCGATTATCTCGCGCGCCATCCGGAATCGCCTGACTGGAAGCTCACTGCGCGGATTAAGAGCGTCGTCCGCCGGCGGGCGAAGCAGCTCGCACACAAGCACAGGCTGGAAATCCCTTACGGCTCATTGTCGGACCTGGAGCATCTGCTCAGCGAACTGCCGGATCTTGAACAGCGTTCAATCGCGCGCGAATTGTTCTCACATCTCTCGCCCTTTGTGCAGTCGGTTATCAATCGGCGTTACTTCGGCTATACCTGGCGGGAGGTTGCGGCTGAATTGGAACTCGACCACACGGTCGTTCGCCGCGTCTATTTTCGGGAGTTAGAATCGCTGCTGCGCAGCCTCTCCCGGTCTGGAGGTTCCCCTCGATGAGACTGCTCTCGCGTCGATCCGCACGGGCGGAAGACCGCTTTGAGGTTTGGGTCAAGCAGAGGCATCAGGAGCGAGTGCTTTCCGGCCAGACCGAGCAGACCGGAGCGTGCCCGGACGAGGCATTCCTGCGCAACCTGGCTCGGCGATCGAAGGCGATCTCCCTGAGCGATCCGCGTATCGATCACGCCGCAAACTGCCCTCTGTGCACGAGTCGTATTTCGACGATCCGAAGGGAATACCGTTCATGGAATCGGAAGCTGGCCTATGCACTTGGGACTGTTGGGTGTCTGCTTGTCACCGCTGGCCTTATCGCGTGGCCCCATTTTGAGCGCCATCTCCGGCAGACATTGGCGTCTGCAACGCCGGTCTCGGAAACCGTCGATCTCTGGAATGCCGACACCTACCGTGGTCAGCAACCGCGTCAGTTGCAGTCTGTTGGGCTGCCTGCCGCACCTGTACGCCTGACGATTATCCTGCCGCGATTCAGCTTGCCCGGGCAGTACCTGGTGGCGGTCACGCGCGATCAAAGCGGAAACGGCGTCATCGCAGAAGGTCTGGCGTTTGCGACCTCCATTCAGGCACAGGAGAGGCTTTCGGTGTCACTCGATCTGCGGAATGCCAAAGTGGGAGCATACTTCCTCTCTACAACACACGTGCAGGATCAGGCCGCGTATTATTACCCACTCCAGATCAAGTGATCGTCTCGGCTCCGGTAAACGAGGGACGGAAGCGGATTGATATCTTATTCGACAATTCCGCAGTCCGCGGGTTCTTCGCGCGGCTCGTCCACTCATTTCACTATTTCGCACCATACATTTCGGTGGAATGCAAGAACTACTCGACTGATCCAGAGAACCCGGAACTGGATCAGCTTCTCGCGCGGCTCAACCAAAAGCGCGGGCGTGTTGGGATTCTCACATGTCGGCAAGTTCAGGACCCTGACCTCATGCTCAAGCGCTGCCGCGACGTCGTGAACGACGGCGATAAGTGCCTCATCATCGTGCTCGAGGACCGGGACATCTGCGCAATGCTGGACTTCGCTACTGCGAATAAACGAAAGAATATCGATGATTACATGGAGGACAAGCTGAAGGGGATTTTGACGTAGTTCTGAGGCGCGAAGTTTGCAGGCGGACTGCAAACCTCGTGCGCATTATCCCAATTCGAGCCCTTGCCCAATGGACATCAACTGATTGATTTCAAGCGCGGCGCTTTTCGTCACCTCCGTTCCGAGCTGCTGGGCAAGCCGGGTCGCGTCGTCTGTAAAGATTCTGGCTTCGTGGCTGGCGCGGGAGACCGCGACATAGGCGAAGCGGGAGCTGAGCAGGTCGGGATGGACACTGGTGTCGGCGTGTATCAGGACGCGCTCGGCCGTGACTCCTTGGGCGCTGTGGCTGGTGACGGCATATCCGTGATCGAAGTGGCGTATCTGTTCAGGATTGAAAGTGACCATTCTATCCTTGCCGCCGTCAATGTGGACGGTGACATTTCGATCTCCATCAATACTTTCAATCGTGCCGAGATCACGGTTGGCAACACCAAGCTCTTTATTTGGCGCAGTGAACTGCAGCCGGTCCCCGACAGCGAAGTCCTGCTCAATTTCCCGGTAGGCAGAGATACCGCGTAGCCTCGATGGATCGTAGGTGATCCGCTGACCGTTTGTTTTTTCGACGGTCACAAGATTGGCCTTGGTGTCGGTGGCGACCGTCCGGGTATAGCTGCCGCCCTCAATACCATGCGCGGCGCTGCCGCGAACGTAATGCAGGACATTGCCCACCTCATAGCGCGCGGCCCAAGACCGGTCTGCGCCAGTCATTTCGGAGCGCCGCGCAAGGACGCGTATGGAGTGGTTCTCCAACGCGACGATGCCGCGCACCTGCAGCTCCGCGCGCACAGCCTGATTGATCTCGCAGCGTGAGGCGTTGTCGGGCGAGACAATGATGGTATTGTCGGGGCTGTCGGCATAGTTCCGTGCAATCGCGGCGATGCGCTTCTGCGGATCGGTGATCTCGAACACTCGGCCCTGCTGTTCGAGCAGCGCCAGGCCCTTGGCAACCTCGCCGCGTGACAGATGCTCGACGGCTCGAAGCAGCTCTGGGTCCTTTTGACGCACGATCTGGTCCAGTTTGGCGGTCTTCATGCCCGCATTGACCAACTGCTCGAAAGGCTTTCCGGCCTCGACGCCTTGGTGCTGGCGCGTGTCACCGATAAAGAGGACCCGGTCGCCAGAACCGAGCTTGGCAAGAAAATCACGTACCTGTTTGGTGCTGGCGAGGCTGGATTCATCGACCATGTATAGATGGCGTTCCGGCGCCGGCTGCCTGGACCGGGCAAGGAAACCTTGTAGCGTGTCGGCGAAGATCCCTGCATCGCGGAGCTCGCGCGCGGCTCTCCGGTTGCTATTCATCAACACTCTCGAACCACTCCTACGCGGTGAGCAAATGACTGGGGAACAGTTCAAAGAGATGCTGCGCTACGTGAAGGCAAACAAGCGCAAAGCGGCGGAAGACGTGCTCGCCAGTTACGCGGAAAGGAGTACCGACCAGCCATGAATGCCATTCACTGGGGACGCAGAGAGACGATCGTCACGCCGCTGCGAGCTCCCGTCTACAGCTATGCGGCTATCGCTCTGGCGCTGCTGCTGACCATCGTCTTTTTGCGCGTCTATATAGTTATTTTTATGCCGCCGCTCGAACGGCTTGATCTCTGGCCGTATCTTCGGTCGGGCACGGTGGCCGGGTTCCGGCAGGTCGATCAATTCCGCCTTGTGTCCGTAGCGGACAGGCATTTTCACGCGCGGCCTGCTATCGCGGCCGACGTGGAGCCGGGTACGACGTCGCAGACATTCGGGCCGCCCTTACCTCTTCAATTGTCTCCCGATGCCCAGGCCTCAGGCCTGGTTTACCTCTATCGCGGCAAGGACGTGACCTACCGGAACGGGCCGCTCCACGTCTTCCTCCAGCGCTTCATCTATCAGGGGCGCACGGTTCCCGAGGTCTTCCGCTGGCCCCTGCTCGCCGGCCTGGTCGCACTGCTCACCCTGCTGGGGCTGGGTGTACGGATCGATGTAGAACGGCTCAAAAAAATGAAGTATGGGCGGCTGCTGAAAGGGCCGGTACGAGTCACGCCAAGGGGATTCAACCGTGCCGTCAGAGGCGATGGCGTGGGCTTCAGGGCCATCGGGTCGAAGCGACTCATGCGGATTCCGCGACGGGCTGAGGGGCAGCACATCGAGTTAATGGGCGATACTGGCGCCGGGAAAACGCGATTGATTATGCAGCTTCTTTTGCAGATCAGAGAACGGGGCCATTCAGCCATCGTGTATGACCCGGCCTGCGAGTTTGTGCAGCGGTTCTATGACAGCGCACGCGGGGACATCATCCTGAATCCTCTGGATGCCCGTTGCCCATACTGGGGACCGTCCGAGGAGTTGCGGCGTCGCGCCGAGACCAAAGCCATCGCCGCATCTTTATACCAGCCGACGACCGACAAAAGGGGCGAGTTCTTTACGGAAACGCCGCAGAAGATCTTCGCCCATCTTTTGACCTTCGGCCCAACTCCGCAGGAACTGGTCAAGTGGATGGCGAACCCCGATGAGATCGACCGCCGGGTTCAAAATACCGAGATGGCGACCATGATCGCCAAGGGCGCGCAGCAGCAGCGCAACGGCGTGCTGGCGTCGCTCGGCCTCATCGCCGACAGCCTCCGCTTTCTACCAAGAAAAGAAAAGTCTGCGAACAATTGGAGCGCTACGGAGTGGGCGGAACAGCGCAAGGGCTGGATCTTCTTGACCTCGAAGCCCAGCGAGCGCGAAGCACTGCGCCCACTACATAGCCTCTGGATTGATCTCCTTGTTCTGCGATTGCTGAATGAGCCGAAGCAGAATCAGCATCCCGTCTGGTTCGTGCTGGACGAGCTCGCCAGCCTGCAGCGCCTGCCGCAGCTGCACACTGCCATCACGGAGAACCGGAAGAGCAAAAATCCAATTGTGCTGGGCTTTCAGGGGAAAGCGCAGCTTGAAACCATCTACGGCCACATGGCCGAAGTCATGCTCTCGCAGCCCGCCACGAAGATCTTTCTCAAAACCACGGAGCCGAAGGCCGCCGAATGGGTGTCAAGCGCCATCGGCAAAGTCGAGATCGAGCGAATGCGCCAGACCCATTTCGACGACAGCCGCATGGGCAAGAACTTCACGCTGGAGCGCCAGGTCGAGCCATTGGTTTTGGATTCCGAGATCTCGGGCCTGCCCGACCGTCACGCCTTTTTGAAGCTTGGTAACTACGTCGCTCACTTCTCGTTCGCATACCAGGACATTCCGCCTACGCAGCCCGCCTTCATTCCCCGCCCGCTCGAAGACGACGACCTCGGATTCGATCCGAAAACGCTGGCAAAGAGGCCAGCCCAGCCCGAGACCGTCGAAGAGAACACCGAATCCATCCAGAGCGGATTTTCCCTGGGAGACTGAGCCATGCTGAGAATCTCGAAGGCGCTTTCGGCGGGCAAGCTCGAAAATTACCACCGCCAGGAGTTCACGTCGCCAGATCAGAGTTATTGGAATCAGGGCCAAACCGTCCAGGGCGAGTGGCAGGGACGGCTTGCCGAAAGGTACGGCCTCACTGACACGGTTGGAGCCGAGGAATTCCACCGGCTCTCGGAAGGCCAGCATCCGCACTCGGGCGAGCAGCTTGTCCAGCACCGCCAGGCCTTCGAGTACCAGGACGCCAATGGAAACACCATCAAATCGGTGGAGCACCGGGCCGGCTGGGATGCCACCTTCAGCGCGCCGAAATCGGTATCTCTGACCGCGCTTGTCGGTCGCGACGACCGGGTGCGCGCAGCGCACCGCGAAGCGGTGACGGCTGCTCTCAATGAGCTGGAACGCTATACGCAGGCGCGGATCGGAGGCAACCGGCCAGCGGAGCCTACAGGCGAATTCATCGTCGCCAAGTTCGAGCACGACACGGCACGGCCAGTAGATGGTTACGCGGCACCCCAGCTCCACACCCATGCCGTCGTCTTCAACGTCACCGAACGTGCTGATGGAAGTACGCGCGCTCTGCAGGAGCGCGGCTTCTTCGAGTCGCAGCAATTCGCCACTGCGGTCTATCAGTCGGAGCTCACCTTTCGGCTGCGCGAGCGTGGCTATGAAATCGAGCCTGGAAGAAGTGGCGCTCCCGAGATCAGGGGATACTCACAGGAATATCTCGACGCCTCAAGCCAGCGCCAGAACCAGATTCTCGAACATATGCGGCAAAACGGTCTCTCGGGCTACGAGGCGGCGGAAATCTCCGCACACGTCACGCGCGACAAAAAGCAGATCCAGTCGCCGTCGGAGGTACTCGCGGCACATCGCCGTCTCGCCGCCCAGTTCGGCAATCAGCCCAATCGGGTAGTTGCGGAGGCGCGGGAGCGCAGCCGGAAGAAAACGGTGGGGCACGCCCCCGAGAAGACGCAGCAGGCCGCGCATGAAGCCGTGACCTTTGCCCGCGAGCGCAGTTTCGAGCGCGAGGCCGTTACCGACGAGCGCGCTCTCTTTCGGGATGCCCTGCGACGAGGAATGGGAGAGACCACGTACGGGCAAGTGCGCGCCAATGTGGAAGCGCGCCTGGCCTCCGGCGAGTTCCGGCTTATTTTGGGACAGAAGCACAATTCAGTACGACAGCTCACCACAGAAAAGGCCATCGTAGCGGAGAAGGATATCCTACGGCAGATGCAACAAGGAAAAGGGCGTGCGGACCAGATCATGCCGGTGCAACAGGCGGTAGCGCACACCGACAAGTATCCGCATCTCAACTCCGCTCAGCGAACTGCGGCCGAGGAGTTTTTGACGTCGCGAGATGTGGTGCAGGGGCTTCAGGGGAGCGCCGGTGTTGGGAAGACGACCGCGCTAAGAACGGTGCGGGAGGCCGCCGAACAGCGAGGGTACGTAGTTGAAGGCTTCGCCCCGACCTCGCGAGCCGAATCGAGGCGTTGAGGTGACGGGTTTGGATGACTTCAAGCAGTGGCATTGTGTTCTCCTTTAGAACTGGAATCAGGCTGTCTTTCTGCGGGCAATCATGCGCTCTGCCGTGGCCGCAATCTCTCGCGCACGGGCAGAGCAAAGCGTGCTGGAAATCTCGAATCGGCGCCGGCTTTCGAGCATGGTGATGACGTCGCCGATGAGGATTCCTTCGAGCAGCCAGAGGCGAGCGGAGGCAACATCGACCGTGCGCTGGGCGTAGTAAATCGGGTTGGGCTTGTCGGAGCGGCGCGAAGCCAGCTCTCGCGTCAGTTTTTCGGCATCTTTCCCCTGGGCAAGCTGGTCGCAAATCCAGGCCCAGTCGTTCTCTGAATGGCTGTGCTTGCGGGCCTGCCTGCGTCCACCGTCCGCAGGAGGGAATGCGTTGGTTTCGATGGCGGGAAGCAGGAGCCGGAAGTCGGAGGGAATCCGGACGGAGTCGTCTGGATAATCGACAGTAACGCGACAGGCAGGATTATACTTGCGGTTCAGGAATCCGGGGATACGGAGAACCCGGTTGCAGTCAGTGCATGCAGGATCGCCGCCGAAGGCAAGCGCGAGCAGCTTGAGTGTCTGTTCCTGTCTGTCGAAGTCAAAGCCCTCGACCCGCCAGAGCACCTGGTACTTGCCGGGCGACGTCGAGAGGATCGCGGTGGGCGGGGGCACGGAGTCTGATGTCCTGAGAGCGGCGAGGCGGGTATTTCCGTCGTTGTCGATGTCTAAATACAGATGGCGGACAGAAGCGATGCTCTCTTTCGTCCGTTTCCGGCTGCCGGGACGGAGTGGATTGGCCGCTACGTAGACATTGGCTCCCGTGCAGTTCTCGTAGGTGAGCCAGGCCTGATAGCGAGGCTCCAGCGCGCGCTTCAGCCGCACCACACGCTGTTTTGTCGATGTCGGGTTCTCCCTGCGCAGCAGGAGGGCAATGGTTTCCTCCGGCAGAAAGCAACGGCTCAGAAATCTTTTGGCGATCTCGCTCATGGTGACACTCCCGGCGTCCTACGGGCTATAGCAGCAGGAGAGCCCGGCTTTCACCGGGCTTCCGCTCAGTTGAGGAAGGGCCTATGCAGCCTCTTCCTCGCTGGAGTCTTCGTCTTCCGCAGCCGCTTTGGCGGCGCGGTCGAGCTTCAGGATCGAGTTCACCCGGATCTCCCAGATGGTCAGCTCCGAGTTCGTTTTCGAGCTCGTGTATTTGCGGCTGCGCAACTCGCCTTCTACCTGGATATGCGCGCCCTTCTTCAGCGTGGCGGCAAACTCTCCGAGCTTGCCGAAGACGACGCAGCGGTGCCATTCGGTGTGCTCGATGTACTTGCCGTCCTTCTTGTAGGAGGACTTGGTTGCCAGCGAGAGAGTGGTGAGGCTGCGGTCGTTGCTGGTGCGAACTTCGGCGTCGCTGCCAAGGAATCCGATGAGGGTGACTTTGTTCTGGTACATGATGGTGATCTCCGTTTCGTTGAATTTCCCGTATCCTGCTCGGGTCACCCTTCGCGAAGCGAGCGAGTGGCCCCTGCTCCCAAGGCCGAAGCTCTGCATTTACGGAGGGTCCGTCGCAGACGGAAACCGTAACCCGGAGGGCGGCGCAGCCGAAGCAGAAGAGCGAGCCTGCCGCAGGGCGCAGGACAGGCCCGAAGCGTGACCCCGAGCAGAGGACGGGATACGAGGCGGAAGGCACGCACATGCGCCAAAGGCACCGGTAAGATTCCGGCAATGCCAGTCCGCTACCAATGCAGCCCTGAACGGAGCGACAAGAACTCCACCAAGAGCCGGCATCGAGCGCACGTATCGCCGTGTCATGTGAGCCGGGACTGCCACGCCGGGCGCCTTCAGAGACGAGTTGGACCGTGCAGCCGCAAAGGCAGCATGTTCGGACATCGAAGTGACCTCGGATTCGGGTTCGAGACTTTAGCTCAGTGCCAGCCGCTCAGGCGTCGGAAGCACGATAGACCTCCTGGGTCTGGAAGGATTGCTCCTCATGGCTGTACCCGGAGACGGTGATCAGCTCGCGTACCCGGCGCCGGCCCGTATGATCGCGCTCGCAATAGAGAACGAAGTCGATGGCCTCGGCCGTCTCAGAACGTATGAACGCGTGATTGAGGTTCGGCCTGGCACTCAGCGCCAGATCCGACAGCCGGTTCAGGGCGTCCCACGCAGACTTTGCGTGGATAGTCGAAAGGGTTCCGCCGTGGCCGGTATTCATGGCCTGCAGCAGGTCGTAGCCGCATTCGTCACGGATCTCACCCATGATGATGCGATCGGGGCGGTGGCGCAGCGCGGCGGCAACAAGCTGGCTTGCGGTGACCGCTACCTGGCCGGGAATCGCCTCAACCGCTTCCCATCGAACGGCATTCGGATGGGCGATCTTCAGCTCCGCGGGCTGCTCGATCACAATCAGCCGTTCGTAGAGAGGAATGTGGTCGAGTAAAGCCTTCATCAGAGTTGTTTTGCCGGAGCCGGTTCCGCCGCTGATCAGTCCGTTCTTTCGCTCGCCTATGAGGCGGACCACCGTGTCCCGAATCAGCTCCGGCAAGCTGCCCGACGAGATCAGTTCATCGGACGTAAACCACCGATTGAATTTCCGAACGGTGAACGTCGGGCCGCTGAGAGACGACGGAGCGCCGACCACGGCGACTCTGGAACCGTCCGGCAGACGCGTATTGAGCACAGGATTCTGGCTGGTGAGGTCCTGCCCGAGGATGCGAGCAACGCGCTCAATGGCAGCCTGCAGGCGTTCATTCGTGTACGGCGCCGCCAGCGCGATTTCCTCGATGCTGCCGCCCCGATCCGCGAACACGCCGCTGGTACCGTTGATCATCAGATCCGAGATCGACGGATCGAGCAGGAGCGCTCGCAGTTCCTCGGGAAAGAACGGAAGAATCAGATCGAAGCTCACTGGCTGCCCCCTCCTGCGGCCGGAGTACCTGCGTCCGGCACCAGCGGGTCGACCGAGACCTCGTTCTGATGAAATTGCGTGATCGTGAGGCCGAGCGGATTGATGGTCTCGAATTGTGGGAAAATCCTGGCCTGCTCACTGACCTGTGCCGGGTTCAAATAGTAGGTAACACTGAGCATCCAGTGTTCCGTTCTGGGCTGGCGGGAGTGGTCCGGAGAATAGATCTTGTCGATGGCCACCAGCGCCGTTCCTCGGGCAATGTTCGCTCCCTGAATCTTTTCGACGGACATTGAGGTGATGGTCACGTCTCGTACCTCGACATCGCTCTGCTCGATTTGTCCCGCGATCACCTGCGAGACCAGGTGATTGCGGTTGTCTTCGGCCATCAACTGTGAGGCGAGAGATTGCGACAGGAAGTAATAGTTCAGCGGGTATTTGGTGGCGATGGTGTCGCGGTTGATGGTGTACCGGTAGTTGGCCCAGTCGGTGAGGTAGGTCCGGACCTCGCCCTCGCGGGGTGTGTAATCGAGGTCGCTGTACTGGATGGCCTGGGCACGGCCCATCTCGTCGATGCGGATGTAGCGGTTGACGACAGGCCGGTGGGCCATTGAAAAGTTGAGCCACATGGACCCGCACAGGAGAACCGTTCCACACCCGATGAGGAGCCGATACGCCTTGCGCTCGGCGTAGTGCGAGGCATAGACCTCGTTGCCGACCTGATCAGCGAGCAGGGCCTGCTCAGGAGTCAGCGGCCCCTCAGTGGGTGCTGTGCGCGGGGACATGGGGAGGATTACTCCTTTCAGTTACTGCCTTGAAAACGACGAAGGAATAAATCAATCCGGCGGCGAGAATGCCAGTCAGGAAGATCAGAAGCACTGGAATATACCAACGAGGCCACCGCAATTTGCCTCTGCTCAAGATCGCCAACCAGAACCACTTTCTCATTACCCACCTCCACTTTTCGCGAGTAGTACGGCTCCCCCGCCCACCGCGCTCGGGGCAGCCGACACCAATCCAGCCGCCCCACCGAAGATCGCCTGTGCCATGCTCGGAATAAAGAGCATATTCACAATGAAGGCGACAAACACCATGATGCAGGGGATGAGGTTGGCAAGCCACATCTCAATCGAGTAATTTCCGTTGAATGTCTGTTGCAGAAAAGCGTTCATAAAGCCGGCCCACACGAAGATGAAAGCCGCGGCGACA
>Ga0335074_10006191_pt1 | contig 16595 bp, 13 predicted proteins | sample Lox_Sample_23_FD_206715 | JGI IMG/M metagenome (GOLD analysis project Ga0335074, IMG submission 206715) | Soil microbial communities from Loxahatchee National Wildlife Refuge, Florida, United States - Lox_Sample_2.3 | ecosystem: Environmental > Terrestrial > Soil > Wetlands | place: USA...
GAATGGGGCGGCAGTCCCTGGCTATGGGCGCGTTCATTCACCGCGAGCCCGCAGGCTCACCGTTGCCGCTTGGTAATCGGCAAGGCGGGACGATAGCCGAAGCTGGCTGCGTTCGGCGCGTTTCGCGGGAGACGGTGGAACTGGGCGGGCTTGCGCGATCACCGTCGGAAGCGGCCGCGGGCAGGTGCCTGGCGTCCGCTCTCCGAGCGCTCAACTCACGCTTGGTTGTACTGACGCGGCTGGAAACGGCGCCATGTTCGGGAGAATCGCCCCAGTCGTCGCGGGGGCGAGGGGCGGTGCGGAACGTGGGTGGAGCGACCAAGCCGGAGGAAAGCCGCAGAGATCGCTGTCGCTACGCCTGACGACTTGCGCGTCCGGACAAGGCCTTCGCGATCCCCGCCGCGGCTGGCGCTCGCTGGGTCGCCGGCGGCTTCGCAGGGATGTCCGGCGCGGGCGGGGCGAGATTGGTGCCATCGGCCGTCCGATGTCGCAATCGTCCCGCAGGCCCGATGCGATGCGACGTGATGGGGAGAACCAGGCGAATGACGTCCGACGATCGCCCCCTTTTCCCGCTGACCCGGCGGCAGGCACTGGAAGCCGGGGCGGCGCTTGCCATCCTGGGCCGCGCTGGACCCGCGATGGCGCGGGATGTTCCGGTGGCGGGAACCGCGCCGCCGGAATCGGGCGCACCGGCGATGACCGTCCGCCTGACGGTCAACGGCGTCGCGGAAGATCTCACGCTCGATACCCGTACCACGCTGCTCGATGCACTGCGCGAGCATATCGGCCTCACGGGATCGAAGAAGGGCTGCGACCACGGGCAGTGCGGGGCGTGCACCGTGCTGCTCAACGGCCGGCGCATCAATTCCTGTCTCACGCTCGCGGTCATGCATGACGGCGATTCGATCACGACGATCGAAGGCCTCGCGAAAGGCGACGCGCTGCACCCCATGCAGGCGGCCTTCATCCATCGTGACGGGTTTCAGTGTGGCTATTGCACACCCGGCCAGATCTGCTCCGCGGTCGGCATGCTGGCCGAACAGGCCGCGGGATGGCCGAGCCTGGTGACCGAAAACCTCACCACCCGGCCGGGTCTGACCGATGTCGAGATCCGCGAACGCATGAGCGGCAATATCTGCCGCTGCTCCGCCTACCCGAACATCGTTGCGGCCATACGCGATGCATCGAGAGAGACACTGTGAAACCCTTCACCTATGAGCGGCCGGAGTCCGCGGCCGACGCGGTCCGCGCCGTTGCGACGAAGCCTGGTGCCAAATTCATCGCCGGCGGCACCAATCTCCTCGACCTGATGAAGCTGGAAGTCGAGACCCCGACGCATCTCGTCGACGTCAACCGGTTGCCCCTGGGCGAAGTCGCGGACACGAGCGACGGAGGTCTGCGCATCGGTGCGCTGGTGCGCAACAGTGACCTCGCGGCGCACCCGCGCGTGCGTCGCGACTATGGCGTGCTCAGCCGCGCCCTGCTCGCGGGCGCGTCCGGCCAGCTCCGCAACAAGGCGACAACCGCCGGAAACCTGCTGCAGCGAACGCGCTGCTATTACTTCTATGACGTGACCAAGCCCTGCAACAAGCGCGACCCGGGGTCGGGCTGTTCGGCGATCGGCGGGTTCAACCGGATCCACGCGATCCTGGGCGGCAGTGACGACTGCATTGCGACCCATCCGTCGGACATGGCGGTGGCCATGCGCGCCCTGGACGCCCGGGTCGAGACGATTCGTCCGGACGGCTCCGCCGAGACGGTTCCGCTGGCGGAGTTCTATCGCCTTCCGGGTTCGACGCCGAGTGAGGAGAACGCGCTGCGGCCGGGGCAGATGATCGTTGCGGTCACGCTGCCGCCACCTCCGGCCGGCGTGCAGATTTATCGCAAGGTGCGCGATCGCGCCTCGTACGCCTTTGCGCTCGTCTCCGTCGCCGCGATCGTGCAGACCGTCGGCGGCAGGATGCGATCGGCCAGGCTGGCCTTCGGCGGCGTTGCGCCGAAGCCCTGGCGCGTCCCTGCCGCCGAAGTGGTGCTGGACGGCGCGCCTGCGGGTACTCCGGCATTCGGTGCGGCAGCCGACGCCGCGCTCCAGGGCGGTCGCGGCTGCGGCCACAACGACTTCAAGCTGCCGTTGCTGAAACGGACGCTCACCGCGGTGCTCGCCACGGCGACACGCACGACGTGAGGATGACGCCATGATCGACATGGACCGGCCGATGGGTCGCACGCCGCTCGACCGGCCGGGTGGTCTGGTCGGGCAGGGTCTCGATCGCATCGACGGCAAGCTGAAGGTAACCGGCCGCGCGCCTTATGCGTACGAGTACCGCTTCGACAGGCCGGCTTACGGGTTTCTCGTCCTCTCTACGATCGCCAGGGGCCGGATCCAGGATATCGATACCGCCTCCGTCGAACAGGCGGCCGGGGTGATCCTGATCCTCACGCATCGGAATATGCCGAAACAGGCGCCGAACTCGCCGAGGACCGCGCCGCAGCTGGTCGATGACAGGATCGCGTTCCGGGGCCAGCCGATCGCGCTGGTCGTTGCCGACAGTTTCGAGAACGCGCGCGCTGCGAGCTACCTCGTCAAGGTGCGCTACGTCGCGGAGATGGGCGCGCACGACCTCGCCGCGGCGCAGGGCAGCGCGATCATCCCGCCGCCGCGCAACGGCAGTTCGCCGGACACCAGCAAGGGCGACGTGGACGCCGCGCTCGCCGCAGCGCCGGTGAAGATCGAGGCGACCTACAGGACGCCGGCGCAGACGCACGCGATGATGGAGCCGCACGCGACGATTGCCGTGTGGAATGGCGAGCGGCTGGTCCTGTGCAACGCCAACCAGAACGTAAGCCGCGGCGCGGCGACGGTGGCCGCGACGCTGCAGATCCCGCGCGAGAACGTGCGGGTGATCAGCCGCTATGTCGGCGGTGGGTTCGGGGCGAAGCTCGCGGTGCAGGCCGATGCGATTCTGGCCGCCGTCGCGGCGCGGATGATCCGGCGACCCATCAAGCTCGCGCTCACCCGCCCGCAGGTGTTTCCGGCAACCACGCACCGCAGCGACACGATCCAGCGGTTGCGGCTGGCGGCCGACCGGGACGGAACCTTGCTGGCAGTCGCCCATGAATCCTGGTCCGACAACGCGCCGGGAGAGAACTCGTATGAGGGCGCCGCCCAGGCCACGCGCAACATCTACGCGACGCCGAACCTCCTGACGGCGCATCGCCTGGTCCATCTCGACCTGCCGGTTTCCGCGGCCATGCGCGCGCCGGGCGAAGCGGTCGGTCTGCTGGCACTTGAATGCGCGATGGACGAACTCGCCGTGGCGCTCGAGATCGACCCGATCGAGCTGCGGATCAGGAATGAACCCCGGGTCGATCCGCAGCGGGGCACGCCGTTCTCGACGCGCATGCTCGTCCCCTGCATGCGCAAAGGCGCGGAGCTGTTCGGCTGGTCGCGGCGCAGCACCAGGACCGGACAGGTCCGCGACGGTGAATGGCTCGTCGGCATGGGCATGGCGGCGGCGATACGCGGCAATCCGATGCTGCCGGCTGCGGCGAAGGTGGCGCTGGGCCCGGACGGAATGCTGGTTGTCAGCAGCTCGATGACCGATATCGGAACGGGCAGCTACACGATCCTGGCGCAGATTGCGGCCGACCTGCTTGGTCTGCCAATCCACCGTGTCGCAATGCGGCTGGGCGACAGCGACCTGCCTCCCACGCCCGGATCGGGCGGGTCGTTCGGTGCGAACTCCGCCGGATCGGCAGTCTACGACGCCTGCATGAACCTGCGCGGCAAGCTCATCGCAAAGGCGGGATTCGACGCCGGTACACGGTTCATCGCCGGCCGGCTCGAGTCAGGCGGTCGCAGTGCGACAATCGAGGAGGTGGTCGGTTCGGCGACGATCTCCGCCGACGGCGCAGCCGATCCCGGACAGTCACGCAAGACCTTCACGCAGGAGTCGTTCGGCGCCCACTTCGCCGAAGTCGGCGTCAATGAAGTGACCGGCGAGATCCGGTTGCGACGCATGCTGGGCGTGTTCGCCGCCGGCCGCATCCTCAACGGCAAGACGGCGCGCTCGCAGGCGATCGGCGGAATGGTGTTCGGCGTCGGCGCGGCATTGATGGAGGCGATCGTAACCGATGTGCGGGACGGATCCTTCGTCAACGACAATCTCGCCGAATATCATGTCGCGGTCCACGCGGATATTCCGGCGATCGACGCCGTCTTTCTCCCCGAGCTCGACCCGCACTCGAGCGCGATGAAGAGCAAGGGGATCGGCGAGCTCGGCATTTGTGGCGCCGGCGCTTCGGTGGCGAATGCCGTGTACAATGCAACCGGAATCCGCATCCGCGACTATCCGCTGACGCTGGACAAGATCCTCGACTCCTGGTCGAGAGAGACCAGGCCGGAGCAGCGAAGCGAGGTCGGCTCCGTCGGCAGAACCTAGCGACGCCAGCGGGCGTTGCGTGGGCCCGGTGCCAGGATACGCTTGGGGGCGCGCGGGCGATGCCGGGTGCGGCCTTCGAGCCTCTCGCGCAGGACCGCGGGATGGGCGTACGATCGATGCCCGCCGCCGCGCGGTCCAGTCGGTCGATGCGCGTTGATGGAGGCTCCCGGTGACACGAAAGCTGACCCTGCCCGCTCCCGTGACCCTTGCCGCCTTCGACGCGCTCTTCGAGCAGGTCAAGAACTGGGGCCGTTGGGGAGAGGACGACGAACTCGGCACGCTCAACCACATCACGCCGGCCGGGATCGCCGAGGCGGCAAAGCTCGTCCGCAAGGGACGCCGTGTCTCGATGGCCCTGCCGATCAACAAGACGGCCGGCCCCGACAATCCGAATCCCGCGGTGCACCTGATGTCGCTGATGCACGACCTGCCGGTCAGCGAGAGCGGTCTCTCCTTCGGCATGTGCTATCTGGCGATGGCCAGTCATGGCGACGCCCACACGCATGTCGATGCGCTCAACCACGTCGGCTACAAGGGCCGGCTGTACAACGGCAAACCCGCCGCGCTGCTCACGTCGCGCGGCTCGGATTGGGGCAGCATCGCCGCCTATCACGCCGGCATCGTCGGCCGGGGCGTGCTGCTCGACGCGGCCCGTCACCGTCGGATCGACTGGCTGGAGCCCGGCGAGGCCGTCACCCGTGCCGAACTGGAGGAAATCGAAAGGTCTCAGGGCGTTCGGCTGGGGGAAGGCGACATCCTGGTTTTCCGGACCGGCCATCATGCCCGGCGGCTGGCTCTCGGCCCCTGGAACAACGAATATCCGCCGGCGGGTCAGGGCAAGGCCGGTCTGCATGTCGATACCGTGCCGTGGATGCACGAGCGGCGCATCGCCGCCTTCCTGCCCGATGGCGATGGCGAGACGGTGCCGAGCCAGGTGGAGGCAATGCCTTATCCGATCCATGCCCTGCAATTGACGGCGATGGGCATGCTGGTTTCCGACAGTCTGCAACTCGAGGATCTCGCGAAAGCCTGCGAGGAGGAGCAGCGCTGGGAATTCATGGTGGTCGGATTGCCGCTGCGCCTGCCCGGCGCCACCGGCTCGCCGTGGAATCCGATTGCGATCTTCTGACCGGAAGCGGCAGGGCGGTTGCGTGTAGTGAAGGGCGATCCGCGGGCAACACCGCCCCGGCAGATGCGCAGCCTGCCCCGGAGCGCCGGTTGCATTTGTCACGCCATCGAATCCGCCGGCGATCGCGGCGCAAGGGGCGGCGTCAGACGTTCGCCGGCTTGTAGGCCACGACCTTCATCTCGACCCGACAGTTGAAGTTGAAACGCATGGGAAAGATCGATCGGACGGGAGGGTCGGCGGGGAAATAGGTTTTGTAGATCCGGTTGAAGGCAACGAAGTCGCGTGCATCGCTGAGCCAGCATTCGCAACTGATGACGTCGGCCAGGCTGCAGCTCGCGACGGCGAGCGCTTCCTTGATGAAGCCGAACGTCCGATGCACCTGCTCCTCGAGGCTCATGCCGCCATTGCCGGTCCCGTCATCGATGACGTTGCCGGCCTCGTCATAGGTAACGTCGAGCGGATCGAACAGCCATGGCCCGTAGGCCGAGGTGAAAACAAAATCTCCCGCCCGCACGGCCTTGGAGATCGGCACGGCGTGATCGGCCGGGAAAAACTGCTTCATGGATCGCCTCCTTCTCGGGGCCGGACGCGTAATGTCCGGAGGCAGACGACCGCGTCGCGTCGCACGTCATAGCCCGTGCCGGACGGCTCGATCGCGGATCGTGACGCGGCATGGGTCTCTCGACCGGCGCTCCGAACACAGGACCGCCCCGGCGTCTCGACCCGCGCACGGCGAGCCCGCGGAGCATGCCGCGACCCGGTCCCCCGAGCGTCGCCCGGCGCGGAAGTCAAACGGATCGGGCCGGCAAGGTCAAGGATAAATGGGCGGTGCAGGTATTGACAGTTTGTCCAGGCGCTTGCCAAGTGCGAAACGCAGTCTGGCCGGAACACCGTGGGCCGCGGGCGATGCCACGGAGCGCGAGCGAATGCCATGAAGCCACCGCTGTCCGTGATGCCGTTGCGCCGCCGCAAGCGTTCGGACGACATCGCAGAACATATCGAGCGCGCGATCTCCACCGGGGAGTTCAAGGAGGGCGCGCCGATGCCCTCCGAGAAGGAGCTGGCAGAGCGGTTCGGGGTCGGCCGGCCGTCGGTCCGGGAAGCGCTGTTCACCCTGCAGCAGCAGGGCCTGGTCGAGATCACCAGTGGCACCCGCGCCCGGGTGACGACCCCCTCCGGCAAGTTTCTCGCCGGCCAGGTCGCGACACTGATCCGCCGCATGACCGCCTCCGGCCAGGGGCACGAGCACATGGAGCAGGTGCGCCTCCTCCTCGAGGCCGGCGTGGCCTGGCAGGCGGCGCGGGTCGCGACCGACGAGGACGTCGCGCGGCTGAGGGCGGCGCTCGACGCCAACGCGGCGGCACTCGGCAATATCGGGCTGTTCATCCGAACCGACGTGGCGTTTCACGCCGAACTCGCGGTGATCACGCGCAATCCGGTCTTCAGCGGCATCTATGACGCCCTGGTCGGCTGGCTGATCGATCAGCGCACCACGACGATCCACATGCCAGGGGCCGACACGCTTTCGGTGCGCGACCACACCGCCATCTTCGAGGCGGTCGCGGCGCGCGATCCGATGCGCGCCTTCAACGAGATGACCGGGCATCTCCGGCTGATCAGCGAATTCTATCGGGAATCCAAGGCTCTTTCGGAGGAGATCCTGCGTCAGGTCGCGCGCGACGTTGCCGGTCGGATCGAGCGTGAGCGGGCGTCGATGTGGACGGCACCCGCTCCGACGCGCGAACCGCAGCCGTCGGCGGCCCGAACCTTGGACGGCAAGGGTGGCGGGAACGGGAAGCGGGCGGATCGCGTCGTCCGTTCGAAGCCGACACCGGACCGGAAGGCCGGTACGCGCAGCGTCAAGCCCCGATCGCGAAGAGGGCCAGGCAGCGTGAACTGATCGGGGGTTGGCATGCCGACCATCGTTCTCGGCGCGGGCGTCGTCGGAAGCGCAACTGCCTGGTACCTCAGCCAGTCGGGACATGACGTCGTCCTGATTGATCGACAGGCCGCCGCAGGCATGGAGACGAGCTGGGGCAACGGCGGCGTCATCCACGCGAGTGAGGTCGAGCCCTGGTCGCAGCCGGGCATGCCGATGAAGATCCTGAAGTGGCTCGGCCAGGAAAACGCGCCCATGCTGCTTCGCTATGGCGCGATTCCGCACATTCTCCGCTGGGGGATGGATTTCGCGCGCAACTGTACGCCGGAGCGCTTTCGCGACAACACCAAGGCCAATCTTCGCCTGGCGCTGCATTCACTGCGCTGCCTGCAGGAGATCGGCGCACAGACCGGCATCGCGTACGACCGCGCGACGCGCGGCGTGCTCAAGATCTATCGCTCCCGCGAGTCGCTCGACAATGCCGAACGATCGAGCGAGTTCCTCGCCGGCCTCGGGCTGGTCTACGAACGCATCGCCGTGGACCGCTGTCTCGAGATCGAGCCCGCCTTGAAGGACACCGGGTCGACGCTTGCCGGCGCGCTGTACTTCGCCCGGGACGAGGTTGGCGACTCGAACAAGTTTGCCGAGGGGTTGGCCGCCGCCTGCGCGGCGCGGGGCGTGCAATGCCGCTTCGGCGAGACCGTGCGGCGGGTCGAGACCACCGGAGGCCGTGTCCAGGCCGTCGTGACCGACAAGGAACGCATCCAGGCGGACACGGTCGTCATTGCCTTGGGCAGCTTCACCGCGCCCATGCTCGCCCGGAATGGGATCCGCGTGCCGATCTATCCGGTCAAGGGCGTGTCCATCACCTTCCCGCGTGCCGGGTGGAACGGGGCGCCGAACGTTCCCGTGATCGATGACAGCAAGCTGTTCGGCCTCGTCCCGATCGGTGACCGGATGCGGATTTCGGGCTCGGCGGAAATCACCGGCTATGACGCGACCCCGGCAATGTCGCGCGCCCGGGCGATCGTCGACAACGCGAGCTTCACCTTTCCAGAGCTGCCGCGCCATTTCGATTTCTCGACGGCGCGCATCTGGGCGGGTCTGCGTCCGGTCAGCCCTTCAGGCACCCCGATCATCGGCGAGACACGCATCAGGGGCCTGTGGATCAACGCGGGCCACGGTCATCTCGGCTGGACATTGTCGTGCGGATCGGGACAGGTCATCGCCGACCTCATCAACGGCCGCGACCCGGGCATCGCGATGCCGGACCAGGGCGTCGTCACCGCGGGTGCCGCGTGAGCCCGTCAAACGGCTCTCGCCAGGCGCGAGCCTACCAGGTGGCGGCGAGCGCGGCGATCACCTGCGCCGCCTGCGCGCAGTGCTCGGTCGTGAGATCGAGATGCGTCGCCGCGCGAACGGTGCGTGGTCCGAACGCGGATAGCAGCACGCCGCGCTGCCTCGCGGCGGCGACGAACGCCGCGGCGGAGGGTGCCGGCGCCACGAGCCGAAAGACGACGATGTTGGTCTGCACCGTCGCCAGATCGAGCTCGATGCCGCGCAGTGCGGCGATGCGTTCGGCGATCAGCCGCGCGTTCGCATGGTCCTCGGGGAGCCGATCGAGATTGCGATCAAGCGCATAGAGCCCTGCCGCGGCCAGGATTCCGGCCTGCCGCATCGCGCCGCCGAACCTCCGCCGCTGCCGGATCGCCCGGCCGATGGGCCCGGCGGCACCGGCCAGCACGCTTCCGACCGGGCAGCCAAGCCCCTTCGAAAGCGCGACCGAGACCAGATCGAACGGGGCGGCGAGCGAGGCGGGGGACGAGCCGGTCGCGGCGGCGGCATTGAACAGGCGCGCGCCGTCGAGATAGGTGGCGAGCCGCAGCGCGGTGGCGGTCGCGCAGATCGCGTGCACCGCGTCCTGGGGAAATACGATCCCGCCGCCGCGATTGTGCGTGTTCTCGATTGCGACGAGCGCCGTTGCCGGGAACACGATGTGATCGCGCGGCTTGAACGCCTGTTCGACATCGGCGGCAGTGAAAGTTCCCCCACGACCGACGACGCTGAACTGCACGCCCGCGTTGGCGCTCGCCGCTCCCGCCTCGTGCCACACGACATGCGCCTCGTCGCCGACGATGACCTCATCGCCGGGTGCCGTCAGTACCTTCAGCGCGATCTGGTTCGCCATCGTCCCGCTCGCGACGAACAGCGCGGCCTCCTTGCCGAGCAGCATCGCGATGCGGGCCTGCAGCTCATTCACCGAGGGGTCTTCGCCGTACTGATCGTCCCCGACGCGCGCCCGGGACATCGCCGCGCGCATGCCCTCGGAGGGCGTCGTCACCGTGTCCGAGCGCAGATCGATCATCGCCGCCTTCCCCTGGTCTCGCGAACTGCTCCGTGGGGTGACAGGTTAAAGTCTCGGCCTGGTATTGACAATTCAGCTCCACCGTCGCAGGGTTTCCGGCGTCTCTGGAGCGCGAGTCAGCGAAGCCGCCATCGCTGTTCGGGGGGAGCTCTGCAATGGCCCGATGTGCGCCGTTGCCAAATGCGGCTGGCGGCGCCAAACCTCGGTGGTGACGACGTGCTCCATCCGGTTCGCGCACCGGTGCCGGCCTTGGCGCGGGCGGCGAGCGACCTTCCACCAATGACCAGAACAGGGGAGAGAGCCGTGGAGAAAGCTAGCGATCGCGCGCGCGGGGGCGGCCTCGCGCACCACCGGATCGGGCGCCGGGCCCTGATCGGCGGCATGGCGGCCGGCGGAGCGACCGTGGCACTCGGCATGACCAGGCAAGCCAGCGCCGATTCGACGGCACCCTTCCAGCCGAGTGCGGCGGCGAAGTCGAAGAAGATCGCGTTCAGCCAGCCCGATACCAGCGCCTCGATCTGGCAACCGCTGATGGTCGGGGCGAGGGAAGCGGCGGCCAAACGCGGCTACGAGTTGCTGGTGAGCCATTCCAACTCGAAACTCGACGCGCAGCTCGCGGAAATCCAGACCTGGATCGCCGAGGGAGTTGCCGGGATCATCGTGCTGCCGCTCGACAACGACAGCCTCGAGCCCCTGATCAAGAAAGCGCACCAGGCGGGAATCAGGTTCCTCGACTACTCCGACAACGCGCTGCCCAATGTCGATGGCTGGGTGATCTTCGACAACCTTCAGGGCGCGCGCCTGATCGGGGATTACGCGGGTCAATGGGTGAACCAGACCCTCGGCGGCAAGGCTGAGGTGGCATTGCTGACGCACGAGATCCAGCTCACCGGGCGGCAGCGCATCCAGGGTGCGGTCGCGGCGCTGCAGAAAGTCGCCCCGGGTGCGAAGGTCGTCGCTCAGCACGAGGGCGTGCTGTCGCCGCAGACGCTGCCCGCGGCGCAGGCGATGCTCCAGGCGCATCCCGATATCAACCTGTTCATCTGCATCGCGGACGAGGGATGCGACGGGTGTCTACATGCCTTCCTCCAGACGCATCCGAGCGAATCGCGGACGAAGGAGATGTTCATCTGTGGCTTCGACGGATCGGCGCCGGTGATCCAGAGCGTGCTCAGCGGCAGCCCGATCCGCGCCACCGCCGCTCTCGATGCCGTCGCGATCGGCGCCGCATCGGTGGACGCGACGGTCAATGCGGTCCTGGGGTCAGGGCCGACGCAGATCAACTTTCCCTACGTCCTGGTCGACTATCAGTCCCAGGAGCTCGGGAAGAAGCTGCTCAAGGAGCTTGGTTGAGTTGATCGTGGCCGCCACACCGGATCGCGCAACGCGGCCGGAGCCCTGTTGAGCCATGGCGGGCACGACCGGCGCCTCGCGGGGCGCGTCGAAAACCGATCGGAGCTTCAACGCCGCCAGTCACATGGCGCTCCGGCGGCTCAGCGCCGCGCAGGGTGGCGGACTGTTCGTCGCCCTGCTGGCGCTCGCCGCCTATTTCACCTTCGCCAACGGCAGCTTCCTCACCCGTTCCAACCTGCTCGTCATCCTGCTCCAGGTCTCCGTCGTTGGGATGGTCGCGGTTCCCGGCGCCATGTTGCTGGTCGCGGGCAAGCTCGATCTCTCGGTCGGCTCGCTCGCCGGCCTCGCCGCAGCCTGCTTTGGCGAGTTCAACAAGATCATGGGATGGCCGCTCGGGTTCGCGATCGTCGGGGCCCTTCTCGTCGGCGCCCTCTGGGGATTGATGAACGGGATCCTGGTCGGCTACTTCCGGTTCTCGCCGGTCATCGTGACGTTGGGTGGCTATGCCGGCGCATCGGGCGTGGCACAGACGATCACCGCCGATGCCACAAGGACCGGGTTCGGACCGGTTTTCGCGGTGCTCGGCAACGGTGAGATCGCGGGCGTTCCGGTACCGGTCGTGATCTTCGTCGCTGTCTTCGCCATCGGCGCCTATTGCTGGTACGAGACGCCGATCGGCCGCCACCTGATCGGCATCGGCGCGAATCCGGAGGCGGCCGAGGCGGTCGGCGTGGCGACCCGGCGGCTGCCGTGCCTGGTCTACATCTTTTCCGGACTCGCTGCCGCGGCAGGCGGCCTGATCGTGACCTCGCAGCTCGACGGAGCGTCCGTGCAGATCGGCGCCGGGCTCGAACTGCAGGTCCTCACCGCCATCCTGCTCGGCGGCGTGGCATTCAACGGCGGTCGCGGCTCACTCTGGGGCACGCTTGCCGGAATCCTGTTCATCGGGGTTCTCGATGACGGGCTCATCCTCATCAACATCGGACCGTACGTGGCGGACCTGGCGATCGGCGCCGTACTCGTGGTCGCCGCAGGGCTGGACGTGCTCTATCAGCGGATCGAGCGCCTGCCGATGGGAACCCTCGAGGCGGTGCCGTCGGGAATCGAAGGCACGGGCGTCGCACAGCAGCGCACCGTCGCGGGGAATCCGACGCGTGAACACGGCATTCGTGACACGCAGCGCTGAAGCGTTGCCAGCGACCGGCAAGCCTGTTCCGCAGGCGCCTCCAGGCGGCGACGGGCAGGTGCTGGCCGTGCGCGAAATCAGCAAGCGCTACGGACCCGTCACGGCGCTGCGCGGCGTCTCGCTCGAGCTGCGCCGGGGCGAGGTTCTGGCACTCGTCGGCGATAACGGCGCCGGCAAGAGCACGCTCGTCTCGATCATCTCCGGCATGGCGCGACCGGACGCCGGCGAGGTGCTGATCGACGGCGAGCCCTTCGCCGGCCATGGTCCGAAGGCGGCGCGGGAAGCCGGCATCGAGACCGTGTTCCAGAACCTCGCACTCGTGCAGACGCTGAGCATCGCGGAAAACGTCTATCTCGGCCGCGAGCTGTATCGCGGCGGCGCGCTCGGTCGCGCACTGCGCTTTCTCGACAAGCGCCGGATGCGGCGCGAGGTCGAGACGACCTTCGACCGGCTCGGCCTCGATCTCCCGCCCGTCACGGCCAAGGCGGGTGCGCTTTCCGGCGGCCAGCGCCAGGCCGTCGCCGTCGCCCGCGCCATGCTCTGGCAGCGCAAGGTCGTGGTCATGGACGAGCCCGTCGCCGCGCTCGGCGTCCGGCAGACCGAGGCGGTGCTGTCACTGGTCGAGCGCCTCGGCCAGCACGGCGTCGCGACGCTTCTCGTCAGTCACAACATGGAGCACGTGTTGCGTGTCGCGCACCGCGTGGCGGTGATGCGGCTGGGCAGGAAGGTCGCCGATCTCGACCTGCGGACCGGCGAGGTGTCCGGGATGCATCTCGTCGGACTCATCACCGGAGGCATCACGGAGGCGGATCTGTCATCATGAGCACGTCGCCGGCACGGCCGGCAGGATCGCTGGAAGGGCGTGTCGTCCTGATCACCGGCGGGGCGAGGGGAATCGGGTTCGCCTGCGCGCGGTCCTGCGGCGTCGCCGGCGCGACGATCGTTGTCGCGTCGCCGGAGGAGGACGAGCTGGTCGAGGCGACGGGCCGGCTCGCCGCGGAAGGAGTGACGGCGTCGCAGGTCAGGATGGACATCCGTGATTTCGGGTCCGTCGAGCGGGGAATGGGCCAGATCGTCGGGACGCTCGGTCGCCTCGATGCGGTCGTCGCGAATGCGGGGGTGGCCGAGCAGTCGCTCGTCGCATCCGGCGATCCGGCGCGATGGCGGACCGTGATCGAGACGAACCTGGTCGGCACGGCGCACACGATCCGCGCCGCGGTGCCTTGCCTGATCAAAGCGGGCGGTGGCGACGTCGTGCTGATGGCATCGGTGTCGGGGCGCGAGACCTATGTCGGCGAGCCCGCCTACATCGCGAGCAAATGGGGCGTCGTCGGCCTCGGCCACGCCGCCCGCCGCGAACTGGAGCAACATGGCATCCGCGTCTCACTGGTGGAACCCGCGCTCGTCGACACACCGCTCACGCGTGGAAGCCCAAAAGTGCGTCGCCTGCTCGAGTCGGGGCCGAGCCTGACCCCGTCGGACGTCGCCGACTGCGTCCTCTGGATTCTGTCCCGGCCGAAGCACGTCTCGGTCAGCGAGCTGGTGATGCGTCCGGTCGGGCGCGGCGACGTCGAGTTCGACGCAGAGTAACGGCCGAGTGAACCGGGAGCGCACCGCGCCAACGAGCCTCCGACGGCTTGGCGCCGGTCGCTGACGTGAACGTTCCTGCGTCCGTGCCGTCACGCGCCGCGCGCCATCGTACCACGCGGTGAGGAACCTGCCCGCGGTGTCGAGCGGGTGAGTGAAGCACTGCCGCAAAAGGGGAGGGGAGGCGTGGAGATCCTGGGCTACACGACGCCGGTCGTGGCGTACCCCGGCCAGCGGGTCGACGTGAAGGTGAGCTGCGCGGCGTCGCAGTTCCAGGCCCGTCTCGAGCGTCTTGCCGGCGCCGGCGGCCCCGGTCCGTTTGCCGCGCGCAGGCTCGAGCAAGCAACGACGCTTCCCGGCAGAAGACAGCCGATCAACTCTGGATCCTGCGCCGTCGCCGAGCTGCCGGTTGAGCTTCCCTCGGGACGCGGGCTGAGCTGGCAGGCCTGGGTGATGCCGACGCGTCTCAGGGAAGCTCGCCAATGCGTCGCGTCGCTCGTCGGCGCGGACTGCGCCCTGGAGCTCGAAGTCTCGACGGCCGGTTGGCACCTCTCGATCGTGTCGGAAGGCGCAAGCGCATGCGAGATCCCGGTCGCCGGGTCGATCAAGGAGCATCGCTGGCATTTCGTGGCCGCGACGGTCGATCCCGTGTCCGGGCGGATGCGCCTCGTCACGCAAGCGTTCACGGGGCTCGGCCGATCTCCATCCGTCAGCGCCGAGGCACCGCTGGCGCGCCCGCCAGCCGCGCCACGCCGCGTGCTGCTCGCGGCGGGCGAAGCGGGCTCGCAGCCGGACCGGCACTTCAACGGCAAGATCGACTCGCCGCGTCTCTACGCGCGGGCGTTGTCGGAGGACGAACTCGCAGCCCTGGCGATGGACGTGCCGCCACGCCGGATTGCCGATCTGTGCTGCGCCTGGCGTCTCGCGCCCCAGCCCCCCGGAGGCGATTTCGTGGCGCGGGATGAGGGACCCCTGCAGGCCCACGCGCGCCTCGTCAACGGCCCGACCCGGGCCGTGACCGGCCACAGTTTCGACGGGCGCCAGCTGCGTTTCAGCGACGCCCCGGAGCAATACAACGCTGCCCATTTTCACGAGGATGACCTGATCGACTGCGAATGGGAAACGGATGTCAGCTTCGAGCTGGATGCGGACTGCCCAAGCGGCGTCTACGGCGTCGTGCTCTCCTGCCAGGACGGCACCGACATCGTCCCGTTCATCGTGAGCGCGGGTCGGAAGAGCGGCCCGAGATCGTCGAAGCTCGCGGTGCTGCTCCCCACCTTCAGCTACCTGGCCTACGCCAACGAGCATGCCGCCTGGCAGAACCCGATTCCGTCCTCGGACGCCAAGCCCCAGGTCGTCACGCACGTCGACCGCTTCATGGCGGATCACCGACTGCTCAGCATCTACGACCTGCACGGCGACCGCAGCGGCACCTGCCTGTCCTCGTGGCGTCGGCCGGTGCTGAACTTTCGCCGCGGTTACCATCTCCCGCTCATCGCGGCACCGCACCAGTTCAGCGCCGACCTCGATCTGCTGGCCTGGCTCGAGGCCGAGGGAATCGCCTATGACGTGATTGCCGATGACGACCTGCATGCGTCCGGCGTGGCAGCACTCGCTCCCTATCGTGCAATCGCCACGGGCACCCATCCGGAATACTGGTCCCCGACCATGCTCGACGGACTTGAGGAGTATCTTCGCGACGGCGGCCGGCTCGCCTATCTCGGCGGCAACGGCCTCTATTGGGTGACGACCACGCCGGAAGATCGCACCGACCTCATCGAGGTGCGGCGTGGACGCGCCGGAACCCGGGTGTGGGAATCGTCGCCCGGAGAGGAGTATCACGCGACGACCGGCGAGCGCGGCGGGATCTGGCGCAACCGCGGCCGGGCACCGCAGCGTCTGCTCGGTGTCGGTTTCACCGCACAGGGCTTCGACCAATCGCTGGCCTACCGATGGATGATCGACGTCACCCATCCGGTCGCCGGATTTCTCGCCGCGGGCATTGATACGAGCCAGCCGCTCGGCACGGCGGGGTCGATCCTCGGCGGCGCCGCCGGCTTCGAGATCGACCGGGTGGATGAACGGCTCGGCGCGCCGGGTGAGGCAATCCTCGTCGCCACGGCCGATGGTTTCAGCGATGCCTATCAAGGCACCGTGGAGGATGTGCTCACCGCGGATTCGCGTCAGGGCGGCACCGTCTCGCCGCTGGTGCGCGCGGATGTCGTATTCGTGCCCCTGACCGGGGGAGGCGCCATCTTTTCGGTCGGATCGATCGCCTGGTGCGGAGCGCTCGGAGCGGGCGGCGGCAAGAACCCCGTGGCGCGTCTCACCTTCAATGCAATTGCTCGGTTCCTCGAGGACTGACGGCACCTCGCAGCGCGAGTAACCGTCATGACGGGGCGGCCGGCCTCCGACCAGGGAACCCGCTCAGTCCCCGGAATTACTTGCGAGTCAGTGCGAGGGGCGGGAAGCGACTTCCGCCCCAGCCCGCGAAAGGGGCACCCGGGCGCGGCGGGGCGTTTCCGCTCCGCGAACGACCCCAGCGACCCGCCTCCCCTAATTCCGTCTCGCTGGCCACCCGGCCGGTGTATACTCGGTGCAACGGATCGGGAGGAACGGACGAGGCATGGCGTTGCAGCCGGCGATCCGCCGTG
>Ga0335074_10006194_pt1 | contig 16592 bp, 21 predicted proteins | sample Lox_Sample_23_FD_206715 | JGI IMG/M metagenome (GOLD analysis project Ga0335074, IMG submission 206715) | Soil microbial communities from Loxahatchee National Wildlife Refuge, Florida, United States - Lox_Sample_2.3 | ecosystem: Environmental > Terrestrial > Soil > Wetlands | place: USA...
ATTTTATCTTTTAAATTGACTAAGTTATGTTCAAGATAAGTTGCGGTGTTAGTGATCCGTGCACCTATAAGCGGGGTGGTCGAGTCACGGGACTGGTCGACTCGCTTGGAATTCGTCTAGCAAACTAACTGACAGACTAACCGGGGTTGAAATTGGATATAAAACCCCAACACTTGAATCTAAGGCCCTCTTCCCTCAGTCGGATTCTTATGTACACCACAGTTCTCAGCTGAAAGCCGTAAAGCTCCAGCGCACAACATCCATTTTATTCCACGACCATTTGTTGCGGTTGCGATAATGTCCAAGCTTAAGAGAGCATCGAAAGCTGGACATCGAAAGCAGTTCAAGCCGAAAGCCTCGAAGTCGTCGCTAAAAGTTGCATCCAAATCTCAGATAACCAAAGCATCTTTTCCGCACCTCTGCCGTATGTGTTTTGAGCTAGCACAACATCTCTCCGAAATGCAACCTACAATTGGAGAGGCTTTTAAATATGGGTTAAGATTTGAGAGGAGATTAGCTCGAGCAACCGACCATGCTTATTTTGCACAGTGTTTATTTCAGTCGTTGTTGACGCATCATATCAATTTCGATTTTGAAAAGCTGGTCAAGTTTGTTTTAGTTGTTCCTGGACTAGAAAAGGATATAGGCGAAGCTTTGTACAACCTATGTCTTCTTGAATTATATTTAGAAGACTCTATCATGCCAGGGTTTTACCACCCCGAGACTTTACTCTTGGGGCAGTTTATGGTGTCTGCGAGATCTGGTGCGTATTGAAAAAAAAGAAAAGGGGGGCTTCGCTGAGATAAGTTCAAAAGGAAGCCCATAATCTCAATATATAAGCAACCGACCACCCATTTTGGATGTGGCGTCACGGGAATCTTACAATCAAACAAGAGAGTAGCTAGAGTACTGTGATTCTCACCATGAATGTTCCCCTTTATCGGAGAGGTCTTTCGCCCCAACTCGAGTCGTTGATGTTAAGACAGCTGACAGTATTCCAAGGCTGTTCGAGCCATGCAGCCATCCTTGCCGCTATGCAGCGATTAGTTACTGCTGGGGACACACAAAGCAATCAGTTTCAGCAGAGCTTCATAACTTTCGCGATTTCTTTGTACAGATACCCACATCGAGGCTTCAACAAACTATCAAGGATGCGATTTCAACCACTCGTGAACTTGGGCTACGATTTCTGTGGATTGACTCGCTATGTATCATTCAAGACAGTGATAGGGACAAAATTAAAGAGCTAAAACAGATGCATGAAGTGTATAGTAATGCGTATGTCACAATTGTTGCCGCAAGTGCGAAAGGCTGTGATGAAGGATTTCTACATTTTCGCCGCCAACTTCCTGATGATCCACGCACTCTCAATATCAAAGCCTTCAGCCTCCCGTACCGTTTTCGGGATGGAACTTTTGATGAAGTCGTCTTCCAGCCATTTCAAACGTTTCAACCGTCTTTAGAGCCCGTCAACAAGCGAGGATGGACCTTGCAGGAGAATCTACTCTCCCCACGGCTGTTGATTTATGGTTCACAACTTGTGCGACAATGCCATGGCGTACCAGCGACTGACTTCGGACTTTGGTGGAGTTCAAATCCTAAAGGTTCAGGGCTTGGTAGCGCGCCACGCAGACCACCCTCGCTGACATTAGAGAAACTACCATCACCGAACCCCGATAATCTCGATCATTTGAAACTATTGCAAAATTACTGGAGCGAAGTTGTGAATGATTACTCAGAACGAGAAATCCGAAATATCAAGGACAAACTTATTGCAATTTCAGCTATTGCTCGTCGACTCAGTGCTACGGCTTTCAGAAATTACTCATATAAAGCAGGGCCGTGGCTTCCAAATTCGCCAACCAAAACTTCCTTTCTCTACGATCTCTGCTGGAAGACTAAATCGCCCCTAGCCCGCCAGCAAAACCCATACCTAGCACCAAGCTGGTCATGGTCTTCAGGCCACGTCCAAACATCGTCGGGTGTTCTTATGGAAAATTGGTTCAGCCTGACGGAGCCATTTGATATTAGCCAGACTTGCGAGATCATCGAATGCAGCATTAACTCGGAACAAGGGGACCCTTTCGGCCAGATACTTGGAGGCTCACTTACAATACGAGGCCCACTTAGGAAAGCAAACGCATTACGCGTCGGTGAGCATAAATCATCCTTCGAAGTGATGATTGCAGGAAACAAGAGGACTGAGCCTTCAGAGTTAGACCGTCTCCGCTCGTTTGTTGCATCGTTTCCGTCCGAGAAAGTTGATTTGTCAAGAGCCAGTACTATTAGAGAAATCGTTGTCTATGACCTTTGGTTGTTTGCAAGCTTGGATGCGATTATTCCCGAATTAACGGAAGACCTTGATTCCATTCAATCTGGTGCTTACGGTTGCTACGAGATGCAGGCTTGCTCTTAAGGCCTATTGGGGATCGATTATTTCATCGTATAGGAACATTTCATGATAGACGAGACTTTTGTAGTATTAATGATGATTACAGTCTTCTGGAAGGGTGCTTTGACTCGCTTTCATTAACTCAGGTCACTATACTGTAATCGCCGAGCAGATTTAGATGTTAAAGGCTACTAGATGACGACGATTATCGCTTCGAGCGCCATAGCATCTCATTATGTAGTCATATAATTATAGCTAGTCCTAGCATATCTTAAATCATTCGCTTTCAATTGCATATCAATTAAATAGTGCAAAAGTCTGACCTTTAGGCTATCTAATTGCATTTTTTCTCACAGTTTTATTAACTCCAATTTCCATATGAATGCATCTCAGTAGTTGGATAAGAAGGCGAGACATTAGGAAGTTCATTCTGAGTTCGCCTGTGCTAATTCACCTATCTGAAGCTTATGTTATGGCAGAGCGGACGCCCGATTTTCTTGAATATGTGATCTTATTTGAAAGGCTTTCCTTTAGACAAATATATCACTTCTAAGAATAGGGTTGTTCCTACTTGGCTCTTGATGATGGGAAGGCTTCTCAGTACATTTCCAGCGAGTATCTTGGTTTTTCTCGTGCTGTGCAATATCACAGGTCATCTGATATCCTGCTTGTGACCTGCTGTCCAGTACGAATCACGGCGCGAGTGGAGTCAATAGCATACCCAAGAGAAGACATTCTGCTTGAAACTAAAAATATCGCGAAACAGTCTACGAAGGTAAACTCTTCTAAAATAGCCAATTTGAGGATCAGGCCCTCCAATTAAGGTAGCGTATCACTTTCTTAGACTTCTTTCTGTTCAGGCCTTTCCCTAAGGTATATTCTCAATTGCAAATGATGATTTACTTGTAGCGGCTATGATAATAAACGGCGAAATTTTGAAGAGAAGTGTTTAAATAGAGTTTCATACTATTACAAGAAGTCAATATTTGACATTTTGACTGTTTGAATTATCTCCCAAATTTCGTCGCTCTCCAAAAGTGCATTACAGCCTATGCGGGCTTTCACAGCTCGAGAAACTGCCATACCGGTCGATTGCATTACAGTACACAGAATAGAGGCGGCGATTAGGCTATTTACCCAATTAAAGTGGGACATCTTCTCATCAAACTTAGCCTCGCGGTACACTGCGGCAACAAGGTCGATATTTGTTGGAAATGAGAGTGCAGCGTTCAACTTAGTGGGACGTAGGTACCCTCTATAGACAGTTTAATAGAGATTCCCGGATCTCCAGGGACTCCGGACCTCCGTAGGAGTCCGAGGAGAACACTCTACATAGCTGATATTCCAACAATATTAAACGTAATGATTTTTGTAACTGAAGTCTACGCTTGACAACTCACGATATTCCTGTATCGGATGTTGCCTTTTCAAATTTTGGTGGCCGAAGTCCTGATGCTGCTGTTCATATGCCGGGTAAATGCCCGTATCATTTTCTGGGAATTCCAAAAGGTCCGAGTTCAGACTGAGCGATTCGCCTTGGTCTTATCAACTGTTCATCGACAGAGTCACACTGTGCCTCTGATTTCTGGCAGAAAATAAAGGTCAAGGACCACAAGTGTTCAGATACCTACAACACGATCCCAGGGAATCCCATCTAAGCCGGAACGGCAATGAACAACCTTGGAGAACTTGAAGTAGGAACTAAGGTTGAGCATGCTGCCCAGTTACCATATTATTTATTGGAAATGCTTCCGAATTCGCTCCTGCAACGATATTTTCAGAGAACTCTTCTTCTAGAGCCTTGCCGAGCCAGACTACCGTCCCTTTCGCTTTTTTGTAGACATCCGCCATTAACGCAACCTTAGGCACTGCGCTCTCGAATGTCAGCTTGATTGGTGCATACTGAGTTTACCCAAAAGTAACTTTTCGGTCTCGTCCAATTGAAGTGGAACATCGCAGGCTTATGTTAAGAGTTACATAGGGAAGTTGGTGTTCTAGAAGTACCTAGTTACATCTACCTTGAGCATTCCAGCAGTATGAAATGGCTTCACAAGGTAGCGGGTTATCAAGTGACACCCTTAAAAGTTCGTAATGGTACTGGCTGAAATCCTTAGATAAGATGAATATATGACTCGTCGTCGTTAGGCCTGGAGCGAGATCAGAAATTGTTACAGCTGAGTCCATCGTAGATAAGTTCGCTAACCATTCAGTCTTGCCCGATCTCATGATTGCCTTGCCTCCTATTTTCGGAAAGGTGGAGCTAACTTCGAAGTGGAATCACGTGGCTCTATGGGATGCTTGACTCATTTTCACCCATGACAATGCCATTTAGTTGATTGATCAGCTGCGGAAATACGCAGCGAAGCCACAGTTTATCATACAATGGTAATTTTAGCTCGTCTGCTTTCGAAATAGCGGCGTTGATTTTCTTCCATACTCCATATTGTAGCGAAACCAACCCGCTAGAACTCACCTTCGGCTCTTCCTGTAGCTCGTAGCCAAAGACAACGGAAAATACCAAAGCTTTGTTGGATGCACAACAAGTGAGCTGTTATACTGCCACAGACGCCTTCTTCCACTTGTTGTGATTGCGATGAGGATGAGACTTCATCCAGAGACAACTCGAAGGGAGCTGGCCCCAGATCTGCTATTTCTGAATTGGTTAAGCATGCATCCGCACTAATATCCAAGTTCACATCAGCTCCACATATATGAATACGACATCTCTTAGATTTGTCGAGACGCCATTCCAACGGGCCTTCTTCTAATAGTGCTGCCGTCAAAAGGGGACCTTCAATGAGTAAGGAGCCGCTCTGTAACGGAACGGTTGGATCAGATCCAAGCAGTTTGAGCTTTATATCATGGACGGTTACCTCCCCATAGTCGTATGGAATTTCAAAAGCTTCACGGGCAAACTCTATAGAACCCGTAACGGAGGCCCAAGACCACGATGGTGCACAGTAGACCTTTCTCCGATGTGACACTGGAGCATCTGTGTCGTGTTTAACGGTTCAATGCAATTGACCCCAGAATGGATGTGTTTTCCACAGCCCTGCCACATATTCTGCACTTGCGGTGCTGCTGATGTATTGCGCGATACCACTTAGCGCTGCTAATCTATCTCGCTCATACGTGATTTCTAGTAGATTGTAGTACGTAGCCAATACGAACCATATATGCAAACTATTGTCGTCGTATTTCATTCTCTCTTTCAGACTCAGGATATCCTCTCCCTTGAGCGTTTCCATTTTGAAAGGAAGCTTTTCGGGAAACGTCTCCGAGGCACAGTAGGTGGTACATTCCCAAAAGAGTTGGTGCCTCCCGAAATGTATTGTCCGGCTTGAGAGGGCGCGTTCCTGAAATACCCATGCCCGACGATTTAGGGGGGCCTTTTCAACACCGCTGATCCAATGATTTGTATCTATCAGAATGTACGATTCTGATCCTACCCTTAATTTAGCAGGTTCAAACAGAAGAGCAGCCTCTCGTTGGCCGAATATGCCCTCACTTCCATCGGGAAACCCAGTGACTGCAAAGTTACACCAGCAGTATCGGTATACCGTTTTCATCCTTGCAGTTTCTTGGAACCAATCCTCGCTAGAGTCTTGGATTATACAAAGAGAGTCGATCCAGATGTATTTAATTTCCAAGTCTCGCGTTAGTTGTATGGCGTCCTGGAAGCTTTTCGGGAGCTTTTAAGTTGGAATACGTCTGAACAGATCACAAATGTTGCCCTCTTTTAATTTAAGTATTTGCTTCAAACCCCAGCAATGACTCAAAGCAATATAGCGAGTGCCTGCGGCGAGGTCCTTGCCTGCTACCAAGCGAACCTCTGGCGTGCATTGAACGAGCCTTGTAGGAAACTCTCTATTTGTCGGAGTGTCTTTCTCACATCTGTAGTGCTTGTCTGGGCAATCTCTGAGCCATGCTTTAATCATATTAATGCTTTCTTTAGACGCAGTCGTTGTAGATTTTCGATCCGGATTAAGCCTAGGTATGAGAGTATCATCTAGTAGATTCAGTAGAATTAGCTAGGTGAGCCAGCATATATTGCACTTAAGGTATAATTACTTTCATCCCTCAAGCTAAATTTCATCAAAAGAGTATATGAACCTTTGCTCCGGCATTCAAATGTCAGATAGAAGTTTTCTCTTTTGCACAATTCGACAGTTATTCCGAAATAATTTGGTGGCGCAAGCAATAGAGACTTAGAGGACAAACTCTGATACTGTGATTCAATATCTGTTTTCTGCGCAAACTCAATTTGAATTTGCTGAAGCTCCATAGCATGGAAAAGTCTTCGGCAAATCCCGCAACCTTCACTAACAGAGCTGTGCCAAGATGTTAGATCTTGGTGGTGATAATACTTCAAGGGTGTGTACCCATCCATACGTATCGCGTAAGTGACTTGCGTGCATAATTGACAGAACATGGCGTATTTGGAACGAGGATAAGACTGTGTGCTGGCATCTTTCTCAAGCAGCTTTACCACCTTGTCGTGCCCCTTCTCCTTCGCACCAGACAATGCTGTAGAACTATATTTATCCTTGGAGTCTACCTTGGCACCTTTCTCAAGCAGCAGCTTCACAACTGCCTCGTGACCCTTCTCTGCTGCACAGGACAACGCTGTCCGACAAACTTTGTTCTTGTGGTGTATATTGGCGCCTTTCTCAAGTAGCAGCTTCATCACTGCCTCGTGCCCAGATGATGCGGCCCGCAACAGCGCGGTCCAGCCATATTTGTCTTCTGACTCTATCCTAGCACCTTCCTTAAGTAGTAGCTATACCGCCTTGTCGTGCCCCTTCCTTGCTGCACACAGAAGCGCAGTCCAGCCGTCTTTATCCTCGGAGTCTATCTTGGCACCATTGTCAAGCAGCAGTTTTATTAAGGTCTCCTTTCCTTTCGTTGCAGCCCATGATAGCGCTGTCCGCCCATTGTCAGATTTGGAGTCCAGCTTAGTATCCCTCTTAATTAGAAGTTTAACCACTGCTTCATGCCCACCCTCTGCAGCCCACGACAGCGCCGTCTGTCCATTGTTAGATTTAAGGCCCATCTCAGCGCCTCTCTCAAGAAGTAACTTCACGACTAATTCATGTCCCTCTCCAGCAGCTATTAGTAGTGCCGTCCGTCCGTTGTTAGATTTATAGTCTAGCTTGACGCCTTTCTCAAGTAATAGCTTCACCACTGCCTCACGCCCAGATGAAGCTGCCCGGGATAGCGCTGTCCAACCGCATTTGCCTTCTGGTTCCATATTAGCACCTCCCTCAAGCAACAGCTTCACTACTACCTGGTGTCCATTCTTCGCTGCATTAGACAAATCTTTCCCAAGCAGTATCTTCACTACCTTGTTGTGCCCCTTCTCTGCTGCACATAACAGTGCGGTCCAGCCGTCTTTATCCTTAGAGTTTATCTCGGAGCCGTTTTCAAGTAGCAGCTTTACTACTCCTTCCTTTCCCTTTGCTGCAGCCCACAACAGCGCTGTCCGTCCGTTGTTAGATTTGGAGCCAAGCTCAGCACCCCTTGTCACGATATAACCCTGTCAAGGGGTTGTTTGATAGCTGGCTTACCCCTAATCCTTGCCGAGGGGGGCGGGGCACCACTATAAGTCTATGGGCTGGTCCCTCTTCTATGAGATAACCTAGAATTAATACATTCAATAATCCTCATGTTCATGTGCTCCGCCTATAAAACTTGACACCCCTCTCAATCAGCAGTTTCACCACTGCTTCGTGTCCCTCTCCAGCAGCCAACAATAGTGGTGTCCGCCCATTGTTAGACTTAGAGTCTAGCTCGGCGCCTTTATCTACGAGTAGTTTTACTACAGCCTCGTGCTTGTACTGAGCTGCATAGTGCATCGCCGTCCATCAGTTCTTATCTTTTGCTTTGATATCGGCTTTCTTGTCCACTAGCAGCTCTACTGCATCTTGATACCTATTTTTTGCTGCCCACTGAAGCGCTGACATTTTATTTAAATCCTTCGACTTAATGTCGAATTCATTTCTCAGCAGGGACTGGGCTCCGGGTGACGCCGCCATTTGCCTTGATGATTGTGACAGCATTAGGCGACCGACTGGATAAAAAGCCTTCGCCTGTTTTTGGCCCGTGTATGCAACAACGTATATAGACTTTGAAGTTGGGGTTGGGTGAACAGGAAATAATATATGAAAACTGCAAGTAGGCATGTTCAGAAACGAGTCCAATGGAGGCCGATATTGGCACAGTTGGAAAAGCCGGTGGTCCGTGCCGCTGCTAATTCGCGAACTGTTCTTATTCTCAGCCTTGCCGCACTAGGATTTATTAGCACGTCCAGGTCAGTGTATGCATACTGAATACTGACAGCATTGCTCGATAACATCAATTTTGCCGGCAAACTGTTTCATGCAGTGTAAATCGCAGATGGCTCTGCTCCTTATGTTCTGCCATGCCGTCTTACTAAGACTCAGGGCCACTGCATTCTCCTTAATTAAATATAGATGTAAATATGATACATTATCCCATTTCAAGCCCTCTCTACAATTTACCGCTGATAATGAACAGGTCGAACCTCCGATAAGATAGCCTGTCCTCCCAACTCGTGTATATTCCTCGCATTCGCCCTCAATGCCTCCAACTCCGCCCGAGGATGCGAATGTCCCTGTAGCTCCGCAGTCCTTCCTGCACCCATCCACTGGCCCTGCAACTCAACTGCTCGTCTTCTCCGCTCGAGCTCTGCATTTTCTTCCGCATTCAGAGGTGGCGGCGTGCTCAGCTCCTGCCATTTGGGGTTCCGACTTCTTGCCCGCTTCCCAGCCGCTACCATGCCAAAAGCTGTTGCCTTATGTCTTCCAGACTTGCTAGTCTCGAGTTCTACCGCGCCGAAAGGTGTAAGATTGTGAGAAGGTGGTTGTTGGCGCTTCTGGCGCTGGCGCTGTAGAAAGAAAAATACAAGTAGAGCGATAACAAGGAGCACAAGGAGAGTTGCTCCAACTCCGATTCCAATCGCCGCGCCAGTCGAGAGGCCGCTGCTGCTAGGTGTTCGTGCAGCAGATTGTGTGGATGTAGCGGGGTTTGTGGACGCAGCCGTCCTCGTAGCTGCTGTTGACTACGCATTTGTAGGCGACAATATAGTCGGGGAGCTAAAGGAGGCCGTATTGGTTGCCGAGGTTGCTGCATAAGTTTCTGTAGCTGCTTCAGACGTTGCAGCTTCCTTTGTTGTAGCTGTTTCAGACGTTGTAGCTTCCTTTGTTGTAGCTGCGGGGGTTGTGGTTGGTTTAAAATTAGATATGAAAGACGATTGATCCTCCTGGCGCTTGATGAGGGGCCGTTTTATCGTAAACGGGGGGATGCCGTCGATGAGTTGTTCGTCGGCATCAGATACGATAAGAAGTGCGTAGTCTTCTCCGGCTTCAAGAGCGACTGACGGCGTCCAGGAGAAACTGCCTTTATTCTCGATGAAATCTATCAAATTAGCATCACGTCAATCAGCTTGCGGTCTTTAGGGCTTCAAAGCAAAGCAGCAGCTGTGTTGACGATGCCTTCACTTACGGGCAACAGTGGAACATATCGCATATCTCTAGACGCGCCAGCGAAGAGCTTTAAACTGACAGTCCCTTCGGCGGTGGGTGTCCATGACACAAGTGAGCTTGTCCCAGCGACAAACCTTTGGGGGAACAGGTGGACATCGAAAGGGTTCTGAATTGTCACGCCGCGCGCGCGAACAGCTGTGAGCAGTGAAACAAGTGATATCGCCCTGCACAGCCATGATGATAGGAAAGGCTTTGGTAACATGGCTTCGATTAGGAAGAGTTGGAAGGAGTATATAAATAATACAACTGCATTAACGGAAAAGTGAAGTGTAGCAAAGGGTGAATATGGGATGGGCGAGCCAGCGCTATTTTTGTGGGGAATTCAATCCGGAAATCTTGAGGGGAGCCCCGCCGCTCGATCAAGCCTCGATAGTTCAGCCGCGGCTGATATTGATGCCGAGCCATCAAATAGTTCACGGCTTAGCGGGCCATGCGACCGATGAATGGGCTTGGGAAAGAGTGCGGCTGAGGTGCTTGCGCACTGAAGTGACACACCTTAGTGATTTTGGTGAATTGGGATGAGAGAGGTGTGAAAATAGGGAAGATAGGCGACGGTATGTTTGTACATGTACATATGATGGGATGTCGTACAGCCTGAAGACAAGCACGTGACGAGGTCACGTAAGGGTAACACATTTTGATGCCTAAGGTTAACGTTCTATTTCTGCACAAATGGTCGCTCCAGTCTCTTGTACTGAACATACATCCTTAAGTGCCTCCTTAGGCGCGACTGCTCGACAACTCGACTGCCCAGGCTGCTCCGGTGCGGTTTAATAATAGTCGCCCTCATTCATGCTCTTGCACCTTTAACCATATTACCAAGTATGCTTAAACCTTCTTAATAGTCTCTATTGTGACTTCTATCAAGTCCATACGAACATCATACATATCTACGCTACAATCCACATTTCAGCATGAATCTTCTCAAGCTTGACAGCTTACCTTCCAACATCCCGCACCTGATATGTTGTTTTTTACATTATGCTTGAATGTCGCGTCGATCTTAAAATACCAACCGAGCTGTAGATCCGGGATGCCTCCCCCGAAAGCTTACGAGCCCTCTCCACAGTGAACGGCAGCTACCGCCAAGCTGCTGTGTCATTCATTTACTAGAGTGTCATTATCAAAGTCCCGAATCGAAATAAAACCCCCCTATCTCCAACCTCTGGCCTCGAGCTAGCCTTTAAAGACTTTGTCAATTAAGAAATAGTGGATAACCTTCCAAATTCAACTATCGTGATCAATTCAGAAACCTTGAGCAAGCTATTAAGCGAAGCAAAGGATTAAGGTCAAAAAAAAAAAAAAACTACACAAGGCGCTAATCCTCGGCCTTTCAAGAGGCAATGGCGCAAAATGACGCCGTTTAAGGTGATTGGATCGTCGGACAGGGAGAAGATTAAAGAAACAGAGCGGCAGGTAAGGAGGAAGTCGGAGAGGCTGGATATGCCTTAGAGTGGGGGGTAAGCGTCGGCCGAGGACAGCAGCCAGGGCTCGGTGTGAGGAAATAGTCCATTGACTACAAACTCGCAGACACAGCTTTTATAAAAGTTACCGCCACCATAGTCGGGTATATGTCACGGCTGGGTTTATGATTTAAATCTACCACGGCCACAATCGATCTGGCGGTCACTACTGTTAGGCTAGAGTTATGGTAGAGAGTGGCAAAAGGGATTGACAGCGTGTCAGGTGCGCATTTTCGCTGACAAATGAGAGAGAAATTGAACGTTATATTTAACAGAAAATTATGCATTATAGGGCACATATCTTGCACAGCGAAATAGTAAGACTTGAAGCTACCCAACTGTCACGATATAACCCTGTTAAGGGGTTGTTTGATAGCTGGCTTGCCCCTAGTCTGCACTGAGAGGGTAGTGCATTACTATAAGTCTAAGGGCTGGTCCCTCTTCTATGAGAACATAGAAATCAATACAATCAATGACCCTCATTTTCATATGCTCCGCCTGTAAATCTTAACACCAACTACTGTACTGCTTTGTTGACCGCACCTTTACACTATCAACCCGGAGTCTAGTGTGTTACCGAGGTCTGCTGGTACAACTGCAACTTCTCTTACAGTAGGTGTCTAGACGTCCGGTGTCAACACAAAGACCCTATCTAGTGTCCGATTCATGTGCTACGGCCACACGCCTATATAATCACTCTGGCACAGTTCTAGTGTGGTGGGGTTCCGTGGTCCCCTATAAAAATCACATGATTTAGGCGATAGTTGTATTTAGTTAGCTTGTAGACTCTTCTTTTGATTAAGTATCCACGACGGGATCAGAGATTTGGAATAGACGGGTTTTACAGATGTGCACAGGACGAGTGATTGCTATAGGAATTAGTTACGGACAAGATTAGAGGTTTTACGGACAAAGATTGAATTTACGGACGATATACGGGTCTTTGGACAGAGATTTCTTTACGGATACGGAACACAGTTGTTTCTTTTGTGGGTTTTGCTTCGAGCTTGTACGCTGCCCTACCTGTTGCCCTGACGATCGTACACTTCGACGGCACACCCATTCATTCCCTCCACACTAGGTATATAGTTGTTTTTTACACCAATTGTGCGTTGAAACCCAACTTGTGTGATTGATAGCGACTATATAAGTTCGTCCATAGCAGTCCGGAGAGCTGTTGAATGCAGGATTGACACTTCCCCTATGATGCCAATTTTTTAGTGGTGGGATTAGTGGTTGTGCAACTGGGCTAAGTAAATGCGTAACTGGATTTAACAAGCCCCTAGAGTGATCATTTGATAGTCGAAAGTTCTAAGACATTTTCAAGCTGGAAATTATGAGAATGGTAAAAATGAGGTGCAAGTTTGAGTTGTATAATGTGAAGTCCGGTGTTGGGAGCAAGAAACGCTACGAAGATAGTGAATTGTACATTTGTTATTCATTTTCCCGACATTTAGACTTATACTACCATCCTCTGTCCAAGGTTTATCAATTGCTACCTTAGTGAAATTGATACCAACCGGCGTAGCGAGGCTGATGATTAGAACCCTTTTTCTGGTAGATCTTGATCTAGAAGTGACCTGCCTGTATGTCATCTTAATGGGCTCGTGATGTATGCGTATCAGAAACTTTCATCACGTCCGTCAAGGGCAGCCTCTGCCCGATTCCTTCACCTTTTTTGCAAGACATCTCCGCTTTCATGTCCACGGGACGTAAAAATAGGACAGAAACCAGCACCGCCAATCCCGTACATCCGGCGCAGAAGTAGAAGCTGTTGCGGTAGCCCAAAAGCAGAGCTGCAGGTTTGGTACTGCTCACTACGGAGTTGCCAATAGCAAATGTCATAGCGGTCGAAATCTGAGCAACTGTTTGAAGTAATCCTGAAATTAAACCCTGCTCATCTGGTGGTGCGCTGGTGAATACAATGTTCAAGAAATTGATGAAGTAGCAAGTGCTTCCTAGAGCAATCAATATGAATCCAGGAAACGAGAGCTGCCAATAACTTGTATCCGGATCGTTTTGGGAGAACACAACCTCGCCGGCAAAAACCAGGAGCTCTCCGACTACCAAGACCCATCTGGGTGGTAGGAAGCGGTGATTATATAATGTGCTAAGAATGAAAAGAAAGACTACGCTGCTTAGCGCAATAGGTATGAACATGATGGAAGCCATGAAGGCGGTGTGCTATGCAAAAATTTAGCTATAAACCTGAGCATCATTAAGTCTTAATGAGGTAGAGTCACATACCCTCTGAACTCTCACCAAGAATTGAGCGCCACTCATAACGAAAAGGTAAAAGCTGCCGAAACTTAGGCCAGTCATCACAAAAATGGGGACTAAGTTTGTATAGCCCCACACTCTTCTCGGTATCAGCGGTTCAGTTCCAGCAAAGACTCTCGAGAGGAAGACATTCTCCCACAAAACAAAGCCTCCAATTAGCAGTATGCTTGTGGAAATAGGCACAATCACCTCGGCTTGCGTCCAGGAATCCAGAGCCTCGGCGAAACCGAACACAATGAGCAGCGCCGCAGAAGTAATTATAGCTGCACCGACGTAATCCAAAGATTTAAATTTGCCATCATATGGTGTTGGTGGGAGTAAAAGAAACGCGAGGATAGATAAAATGGTGCTGAGGCCAAATGACACCCATAGCAGACATCGATATCCAATTGAAGTTTCAGTAAAAGCGCCACCAACTGGAAAAAGATCAACATAGCCTTAAGGGATATTCTTTATGTTACTAGCTTACGTATAGTTCCGATAGCTGCCCCGATGGCTTGGCAAGCTCCAAGGGCTGCTACCGCCAGCTCCCTTTGTTTGCCATCGTACAGATTCGCTACGAGAGCATATGCTGTTGGAATAGTCGCCGCTGCGCAGATGCCTTGGATAGCCCGAAGGACGAAGAATGCTATCGCAGAGGAGTCTATGGCGGCGGTCAAGGCTGCGAATATGGTAAAGCCGACAAGTCCCGTAGTATAGATCTTCCGGTGGCCAAAGACATCGCCTAAACTTTTAGCATAATGATTTACACAAGGTCTGGAAACAGGTTAATAGGTAAGTACCGGCTGAACCCGAAAGAAGCAGAAAGCTGCCATAGGTAAGGGAGTAAGCACTCAGACTCCAACTGGCAACTCCGATTTTGATCCCAAAATGCGTCGCTATTGAGATCTGGTCAAACGCTAATCCCTCCACATTAAACGAATCGAGGATCATAGATCCCCCAAATACCACGAATGTGAACGCTTTTGCTTTTCCCCGAAGATGACCCAGTCGTGAAGTGTAATTATTGTGTTCCATGCCGACGTAGGTAGATGCACTAAAATGACTTGTAAATTTTTCGAAGGTATATTTTCTTTGTAAATAAACGGTCTCATAACTTATATGTGATAGCAAATTCACAATCAGGTACTTATCAAAATGTCGAGAGGCGAAATAGATGTAGCCAATTCGGTGTAATGGAATGTACTTTTCTAGGGTGGAGCCTCATTCGGATCTTAGTATGTTTCGAATTGTAGACGGTGAGGACAATTTCAAGTTCGGGAAAAGTCGCCGGTCACAGCCTTAAATGGCGCATAGCAACAACATGGAGACTGTTCCACAAATTTGTGAAACTTCGTAATCAAGACGACTTACCAAAGTCTTTCGTTTAATAGTGGATGCAGGCCTCCACAGGTTGAAACTTTCACGGAGTTGGCATTATCACATTCTCATATTTTTAGGCAATTTTGGGACATATCCGTCTATCAATATATTTAGATTTTACTCAAAAAGTTCGATCTTTAAGGCTCATGTCCCAGCTCTTTCGGGAAATGTCATTTTTGTTTTAGGTTCAAAGTATGTGAATTTTGTTGGATATAACGTTCCCTTTCTCTCATATGTCCTCTCATTCATCCTCTCACATTGTTGGATTCATTAATGAGTTGTCAAGCCAGCCGAGCTTTCAGCTTCTTATAAGTGGCAATTTACCACTTGACAAATTGCTTCAGCTGCCATGATCAATGGCGTCGGGAACGCCGATCTGTGTTGTGTATATAAGGGACCTATGATCCCACTACAATCTCTACATACAATAGCTGCAATCAATGATTCTGTTCCTAAGAACCGCCCAAGCTAGTTGCAAACGCAACAGGAAACACAAGCTTTAAGGACCTTAAAGATCCTCCAGCAAGAGCTAAGGCTCCTACAAAGCCCAAGAAGGCACCTATCTCTAACAAGAAGGTGATGCGATTTGTTGGTATTAATCCTAAGGAGGTAGTCCCAGCTGAACCGACCAAACAGACTTCTTTGGGCCGCGCAGTGAAAACACCAGTCATCTTTGAGAAAGGCACATTGAAAATTTATATTCTTGTACATTAACTATTAATCTATCTGTAATTCAAACGGTGTATTATTATCTTTATTAGTTATTTAATAATTAATTTCTAAAGTGGGTGGTAGGGTTGGTAACAAAAGTGGGAATTTAAGCGGGATCTCGAGTATTCCATAATAATAAATGCACGTTATTAGAATACATCATAACATTCAGACATGCATCTACAAATGAAAGTTAACTAATTCTGTTGCTTTTATCTAAAATTCAAGGTTGCGTCTTTAATACTTAATTCTTTGAATTTCTGCGTCAGGCTATTGTTGATGTAGTGAGAAAGGTCTACATCCTCGGGGAAAAGCGCATTGAAGGTCTGAGATACATGTCCGCCCGCAGACATGTTTTCGTCTTACAATATAGGAGTTGGGAATATGAGGTAGAGTGTTCGTGACGGAACGATTGAAATCACAGGGCGGGCTATTTTAAATTAATTGTATATACATATTAGTGTGTAATGGAGTCTTGGTACAGAATTGTAACGTATGTTCGCCAATCACTGGCGTGATGCAACTCGCTTTCGCGATGCAACTGCGGACAGCGTCCGTGAAGGCATCGGTAGAAGAGGTCGTATGGAACCACGAATTTTACAGCAACCTTAGACAGTTTTACACCGAGATTTTTTTGAGCGCAATCTATGGCATTAGCAATGCAATGCTCTGTGTCGGCATTAAATTTAGTCATTGTGGTGATAATTTATGGCAGTTGCAAATAAGGGAGTAAGGTACGCGGACGCGGTTTTGGTGTTTTGCTACCGGGGTGGAATGGATAATTACGAAGTAAGCGGTCGGGGGATCCTACGGTGGGCG
>Ga0335074_10006196_pt1 | contig 16590 bp, 15 predicted proteins | sample Lox_Sample_23_FD_206715 | JGI IMG/M metagenome (GOLD analysis project Ga0335074, IMG submission 206715) | Soil microbial communities from Loxahatchee National Wildlife Refuge, Florida, United States - Lox_Sample_2.3 | ecosystem: Environmental > Terrestrial > Soil > Wetlands | place: USA...
CCGAGACGAAGCGATCGTCAGCAAGGATCCGCGTGTTTGGGTCAATCTTGCCGTCGATCCTGTACTCCGTTTCATACGTCGATGAAACTCCTGGAAGCGCGCCTGCTGTCGATGCGGCTTCGACACCAGGCAGCGAACGGAGCATACTGAGGGTTCGATCGATGCGCTGCGTAACATTGTTCATGTCGGTAGACTCGGCCCAGGAGCCGCTAACCTGGAAGGTGAGTACATTTGCGGCATCGAAGCCGGCGTCTACGAGCCCGAGCTGTTGCATACTGCGTAAAAGCAGCCCCGCTCCCAGCAGCAACGTTACGGCAAGCGTAACCTGAATGCCGACGAGGAACCATCGAATAGGATGGCGGGCAGACACCTGCGTGTGGCTGGTGAGGGCCAGTGAGTGCGCCAGGCCTCTACGGGTTCCACGCAGCGCGGGCAGCAGACCGCAGAGAAGGGTGGTCACCAGCGCGGCCAATAATGTGTAGAGCAGGATCTGCCAGTTCAGCGCGATCTCGCTGGCGCGCGGCAACGTCCGGGCAAGCAAATGGAATCCGCGCACTGAAACGGCGGCAACCGCGAGCCCGGCAATCGCTCCCAAAAGAGCCAGAACCAACGCTTCAGTGAGAAGCTGAAGAACAATCGAACTCCGCGAGGCCCCGAGCGAGTAGCGCACCGAGATCTCATGCTCGCGGTCGGTGGTGCGCGCCAGCAACATGGCCGCAATATTGGAGCACGCAATCAGCAGCAAAAGCGAAACCGCAATGTACAGCACCCAAAGCGAATTGGAGGCGGTGCCAACCGTTGCTTGCTTCAGCGACTGCAGGTCGATACCCAACTCGCCATCGGGGTGAGGAAACTGTTTACCGAGTTGCGCCTGCACGGTGCCGAGATCGGCCTCCGCCTGATGCAGCGAGACGCCGGGCTTGGTGCGCCCGATGACATGAAACCATGTGAGATTACGATTCACTTCGAATGGTGCGTCCATCGGGGTCGGCTGCCACACATCAACGTCGGCAGTGGGGAACTGAAAAGACGCGGGCATAATGCCGACCACCGGGTAGTCAACATCTTCAATGCGGATTTTGGAGCCGACCGCAGACGGATCTCCGTGAAAATGCGTTCGCCAGTAACGATTGCTGATGATGACTGCCTTTACACCACGAAAGTGCATCTCGTCGGGATCAAATCCGCGGCCCAGCGAGGGCCAGACCCCCATCACGTCGAAGAATCGCGGAGCAATCATGGCTTCAGTTATTTTTTCGGCAAAAGGGCCTGATGTTTCAGAAATGTCGTCGAGATAGTAGCCACTTATCGCCGTGAAGGTGGAGTTCATGCGATTCCAGTCTTCAAGGCGAATGGGGGCAACAAAATGGTTTGCCGTGCGGCCCGTGGTGTCATATTGCGCCAGCGCGACAAGCTGGTCACCATCGGGATATGGCAGCGGGCGAAGCACGACCGCATCGATAGCGGAAAAGACTGCGCTATTGGCGCCGATGCCGAGCCCAAGTGTGAGGATGATGATGAGAGAGAATGACGGCGACTTGCGAAGAAAACGCAATGCGGCACGCAGATTAAAGAGCACAGCCTCGACCCATGCCTTAACGTGGACCTCGCGCACGGCCTGCTTCACTTGCTCTCTGTCGCCGAATTCGACACGCGCGCGGCGGCGCGCTTCGTCAGGAGCCACGCCCTTCGAGATATAGTCCTGCGTCAGCGCGTCGATATGAAAGCCCAGCTCGCGGTCTATGGAGTCATCTTGATTTCTTCCAGAGCTGCGCCGCAGTAAACTCATCGCCACCCTCCTACTCTGACGTTTGAAGGATTAACGCAACTGCATTGGAGAGGCGAGCCCACGTCTGTTCCTCCCGGGCAAGCTGTTTGCGGCCGCGCGCAGAGAGGCGGTAGAACTTTGCCTGGCGGCCGTTATCCGATTCGCCCCAATCTGCCTGCAGCCAGCCGCGCTGCTCAAGCCTGTGCAGAGCCGGGTAGAGCGAGCCCTGCTGGACATGCAAAACCTCTTTGGACATCTGCCGGATGCGCTGCGATATGCCGTAGCCGTGTACTGGGCCGAGCGCCACAACTTTAAGGATCAGCAGGTCGAGCGTGCCTTGAAGCAAATCGGTCTTTTCCAGAGGGGCCATTGCCATCTCTCCTAGACAGTCTACCTATAGCCTCGGGATATGTAGATTGTCAAGGAGTATCCTTCGCCTGCGCGGGAAGGGTTTCGCCTGCGCTCGCCATGGCAGGTCAGCTTGCGGTACGGAATTCAAGATCCGTCGCTGTCGGTCTCTCAGCCCTCAACACTCTGGCCTCGCGCTCAGCGTGGTGCCAGTCCAGGCCGCCAGAGACCTAGTATTCATCCTTGCCGGGCCGGAGCATGAGCGCCCGAATCGCTTCGCGGGGATCCTTTCCCTCGTTCAGGATCAGCTGCATCTGCTCGGCGATGGGCATTTCGACGCCGCACTGGCGGGCCAGGCCAAGCGCGGCATGCGTGGTGAGCACGCCTTCGGCCACCTTGCCGCCGAGACTCTCAAGAATCTCTGGCAGCTTGCGGCCCTGGCCGAGCGCCTGGCCGACGGTGCGGTTGCGGCTCAGCGAGCCGGTGCAGGTAAGCAACAAATCGCCCACGCCCGAAAGGCCGGCGAGTGTCTCGCGGCGCGCGCCGCAGGCCACGGCGAGACGCGTGATCTCGACGATTCCCCGCGTGATGAGTGCTGCCGCGGGGTTGTTTCCCAGCCCGACCCCAACCGCAACGCCGGCGGCGATGGCAATCACGTTTTTGAGCGAACCGCCTAATTCAACGCCGATCACGTCGCTGGATGTGTAGAGACGAAGCGTCTCCGAAGAGAATTCCTGTTGCACGAAGGCGGCGACTTGTGGATCGCTGAAGGCGACAGTGAGGGCTGTGGGCTGGCCTTGGGCCACTTCCACTGCGAAGCTTGGTCCCGACAGGGCGCCGATTGAGAGAAGCAGCCCGGCTGGCTCAAGTGTTGCCGAAAGAACCTGGGTCATGCGGTAATGCGTGTCGCTTTCCAGGCCCTTGGTAGCGCTCAGCACAAACTGGCCGATGCGCAGGTGTTTGCGGATGCGCATCAGCGTTGTGCGTAAGAACTCGGACGGGATCACGGAGACGACAATTTCGGCGGCCGGAATCACTGCACAGTCGCCCGTGACCTCGATCGCGGCGGGAAGCGGAAAGCCGGGAAGGAACTGAGTGTTCTCGTGAGCATCGTTGATCTGCTGAGCCAGTTCCGGCGCGTGCGCCCAAAGAGCGATTCGGTGCCCCCCGCGGCGGTGGAGCGAGAGCGCAATGGCGGTTCCCCACGCGCCACAACCCAGAATGGCAATGCGGCTCATGCAGGTTTCCTGGCGCCGAAGCGGCTTTCGGTTCCGGTGAGGAGGCGGTGGATGTTGGAGTGGTGCTTAACGATGATCATCGCGGCCACTGTGAACTGGACTGCAAGGAAGAATGCCGGCCGTTCGCCGGGAACCAGAAACCAGGCAAAGAAGGGAAAGCTGGCAGCGCCAATGATGGAACTGAGCGCGACGAAGCGGCTGATGGCCAGGACAATAAAGAAAAGTCCAATGGCAGACAGCGCGGCCCACGGCGCAGCAACAAGAAATACGCCGAAGCCTGTGGCCACGCCTTTGCCGCCACGAAAACGCAGCCAGACAGGAAACATGTGGCCAATGACAGCGAACAGTGCTGCGACTGCCTCGATGTCTCGCGGGGGGATGGCCGGCGCCAGAAAGGATGCGGTGAAGGCGGCCAGCCACACTGCGCTGCATCCTTTGAGGACATCGAGGGCAAATGTGAGAGCGCCAAGGCCTTTGGCGCCGGATCGGATCACATTTGTGGCGCCGATGTTACCGCTGCCGACCGACCGGATGTCCTGGCGGCGAAAAATGCGGACCAGGAGGTATCCAAATGGGATGGAGCCGAGAAGGTATGCGGCGATCGCAATGCCGGTAAGAGCTAGGAACATATCGAGTGGAGTGTAGCAAAGACAGGGACCATGGCACCAAGGTACCAAGGGAACGGGAAACAAAGGGAACAAGGGAATGAAGGAACAGGGGAGCAGGGGAGCGCCGGGCGGGGCCCGCGGCCAATAGTTGAGTCACGAAGCACGCGCGAGATTGGAAATTGATGGAGCGATTGGCGCGCCGATCAGTGCGAAAGAGCTTGGCGAGCAGTACGAACTTCGGCAGCCAGTACTTCGAGCATCTTGAGCGAGAGCAGCGGGTCAGCCTGCACCAGGGCGAAGAAGTCGGCACGGCTGACAAAACTCACGCGCGCGCCCGCGTGGGCGACAGCGGTGAGCGAGTAAGGCTGGTTGCTGATCAGGGCCGGAAGACCGAGCACGGAGCCTGGCAAGGCGGGAATGGAAAAGATGCGCGTGCCGTTCTTCGCATTCATGGTAAGAGTGGCGGCGCCCTCGTGAACAAGGTAAACGCCCACCGCGGCGTCGTCTTGGCTGAAGAGCAATCGATCTGGATCGCAAACCAGGGAGGTTGCCCTTGTTTCGAGGGCACGGATGAGTTCGGGATCGGCGACAAATGCAGAGGAATCTGGCTGCACGAGATGCCCTTCTTCTGGAATGAGCGTTTTCAATCGAAGCCCCGTCTAAGTAACGCCACAGAGATCATTCCATTTCGAGAAGCAGGATACTGTGATGTGGATCACTTGCGCTTGGTTACCCAGTGATCCCTCGGGTATTGCCGGTGAGGTTAACCGGCATTCCCCAGGAATTTGGGCCGGCAAGGGGCCAGACATGCTTTCGGATTCAATTAAACTGCCATGAGAGCGAGAGATGCCGGGACTTCTGAAAAGAATCCATACCACGCTGGAGATGATCAAGTGGGAACACTCGGTGTTTGCGCTGCCTTTTGCGCTGACGGCGATGTTATTGGCAGCGCGGGGGCTGCCGGGATGGCGAACGGTGATGTGGATTGTGGTGGCGATGGTGGCGGCGCGGTCGGCTGCCATGGCCTTTAACCGCTGGGCAGATGCGGATCTGGACGCTGTCAATCCCCGGACCAGCGCGCGAGCCATACCTGCTGGATTGCTGTCGCGTCAATTTGTGCTCGCGTTTACCGGGTTGGCGGTGGCGATCTTCCTGCTCGCGGCGGGACAACTGAACCGGCTGACACTGGAGCTTACGCCGGTCGTTCTGTTGATTTTGCTGGGCTACAGCTACCTAAAGCGGTTCACGCGATGGTCGCATCTGGGCCTGGGGCTGGCTCTGGGTTTGGCCCCCTCGGCGGCGTGGATCGCTGTCCGCGGCAGCCTCGATCCACGAATCGTTGTGCTGACGGCGGCAGTCACGCTTTGGGCCGGGGGGTTCGACGTTCTCTATGCCTGCCAGGACTACCAGCACGACCGCACTGCCGGCCTGCACAGCCTGCCCCAATCCATGGGGCTGAATTGGGCATTTTGGGCGGCGCGCCTGATGCACCTCGCCATGCTCGCGCTGCTGGCGTGGTTCGCACGGCTGTTTGATTTTGGCTTGATCGGCTGGCTTGGAGTGGGCTCGGTGGCACTGCTGCTGGCTTACGAGCATTCCCTCGTTTCGCCGCGCGATTTGCGGCGCTTGAACGCAGCCTTCTTCACCATGAACGGCGTCATCGCCATGGTGTTCTTCGCGTTTGTATCGGCGGATTTGTGGATGAAATTAAGAGTCTAGAGAACAGAGAACAGAGAACAGAGAACAGAGAACAGAGAACAGAGAACAGAGAACAGAGAACAGAGAACAGAGAACAGAGAACCCCATGAAGATTGCCATTCAGGGAGAACCCGGGTCATTCAGTCACGAGGCGGCGCTCAAGATGGTTCCCGGCGCGGAGATACTTCCGTGCTCGCTCTCGGCGGAAGTGTTTGCGGCGCTCGAAGAAAGAAAGGCCGATGCCGCGGCAATTCCTATTGAAAACAGCCTGGCCGGATCGGTGCTGGAGCACTTTGACCTGCTGCTGGCGCACGACGTGAAGGTGGTGCGCGAGACACTCCTGCGCATTCGGCACAATCTGATTGCCATTGATGGTGTGTCGATCGACGAGGTTGAGCGCGTTTACTCGCATCCGGTGGCGTTGGCGCAGTGCAGGCGGTTTCTTGCGGCACATCCGAAGATGAAGTCAATTGCTTTTTACGATACGGCAGGCAGCGTGAAGCAACTGGTGGATCAAAACGACCCGTATGCGGCAGCCATCGCCAGCGAGGAAGCGGCGCGGTATTACGGCGCGCAGATTTTGCAGGCCGGCATTGAGGACAATGCGGAGAATTACACGCGCTTCTTCCTGGTGCGGCGCAACGGGGAAGTGCTGACCGATCCCGAGGCCAATAAACTCAGCATCGCTTTTTCAGTAGAGAATCGGCCGGGCTCGTTGGTGGCGGCGTTGAGCGCCCTGAGCGCGCAGGGCACCAACCTGACCAAAATTGAGTCGCGGCCAGTGCAGGGAAAGCCATGGGAATACAGCTTCTACGTTGACTGCCAGATTGGCGGGCCAGATGATGTGCAGCGCGCGCTGGAGGCGCTGTGGGCGCACTGCGGGATGGTCAAGGAGTTGGGAAGATATCGCGGAGCGGAGAAAGACAGTGGACTACGGGGCTAAGCGACTCCTGCGCCAGAGCAGCTGCGCGCCGCCTTCTTGTTCCCGCAGTCCCTTTTCCGTTTCTTTTAGAAGTGGTAGGCCACGCCGAGGGTCGGGACCGAGATGTTGTACCAGCGGTTCGTCGTAAAGTTTTCCGTGCTCACTCCCACGCCGAAGGTCGGGACCTTGGTCACAAGGCCGCGGTACTCAGCACGAATATCGAAGCTGGGACTGATCTCATAGGCGAATCCCGCCCCGTACATTGCGCCCACCTCAGTCTGCTGCTTGGCGTCGAGGATCTTTGTGCCGGAATTGACGATCGGCAGGAAGATCAATCCCGCAGGTCCCGCTTCTACAAAAGGATTCCAGTTCTTGAAGACGAAAGAGCGTACGAAGGCGCCCGAGATTTCCTGTGTGCGCGTCAAAATGGTGTAACCGTTCGGGAACTGAGGTCCGTAGTAGGTAATCTTGTTCTCGTAGGTCATGCCGTAGCTGGCTTCGAGCGCGCTCGAGGGGGTGAGCATGAAGCGATAACTGAGCAGCGCGCCATAGGCTGCGGTAGAGTGGACCTGCACATCCGTGGAAGACGCCATGAACGGTTCAATCCAGCCGGTTCCGCTGAGGCTGATGTCCTGGCGGCTCTCCTGGGCGCGACCTGCAACCGCGAAGGCGGCCAGCAGAAATACAAAAGTGACAATCCTCTTCATCCGATCTTGATCCTCTTGAACTGCGCAACCATCGGGCTGGCAACCAAACTCTAGGGATTGAGGCGCGACTGCGCCCCCTTGAGCATTGTAAACGCCTGGGGCGGGTTAGCGCCTGAACGGAATCCGCTGAATCTATAGACGGCAGCAGCCGGAAGCCGGTAGCCGGTGACCGGTGGCCGGCAACCAGCGCCCCGGTGCCCCAGCGCCCCAGTGCCCCAGCACCTTTAATCAAAAGGGCTACTCGCGAGTGGCCTGCCTCAGAACCATAGGCAGCTATCCCGCCCGCTCAACGTGGTAATAGAATGGCGGTCCCTGGTCGTGCGCCAGTGTTTTGAGGGTGTGCAGAAAAGCCTTGGCGGCATAGGAGAGAGTGGCCTGGCGGCGGTGCGCCAGCCGCAAAACACGGCGCACATCGAGATCGGCGACGGGTACACGCACCAGGTCGCCCGCCTCAAGCTCATGCGCCACCGAGAGATGGGGAACCAATGCAACGCCGTTTCCCATGGCCACGAATCGCTTGATGGCCTCGATGGTGGGCAACTCGATGCCCATGTGCAAAGGCGTGCGGTGTCGCTGGAATGCTTCAATCACCTTACGGCGCAGTGGCGAGGCCACATTGTGGGCGATGAAGTTCTCGTTCCCCAGGTCCTTGATTGAGACGCGAGACGCTGCAGCCAGCTTGTGGTGTGGGCTGACAATGAAGGCCAGACTGTCGCCGTAGACAGCGATCGTGCGGATTTGTGCCGGATCGGGCCGGAAGGAGATTACGCCAAGTTCGAAAGTGCGCAGAACCAGCTCTTCAGGGATGCGCGAGGCCAGCATGCGCTGCACGGTGACGGGAATGTGGGGATAGTCGCGGCGAAAGGCGTCGATGGCGGGCAGCAGATACATGCAGGTGTACTCGTTGGCGGCAAGTTGCAAGTGCCCGCGTTTGAGGCTTTTGAGCTCGTCGATCGCGCTGGATGCTTCGCGGCGCAGGGCGATCAGGCGAAGCGCATAATCGCGGAGGAGCTCTCCGGCCGGTGTAAGGGAGCCATCTCGCGCGGTGCGGTCGAGGAGCGTCTCGCCAACGGATTGCTCGAGCTTGCGTATGACCTGGCTGACGGCAGGCTGGGTGCGATGCAGGCGCGCGGCGGCGCGTGAGAAACTGCGCTCTTCGGCCACGGCAAGGAAGGTTTCGAGCTGGCTGAGTTCCATGGACGCCTCTGGACTGCGAAGAAGTGAGGAAGTGAAGGAGTGAAAAAAGTGAAGACGTGAAGCAAAGCGGGTCAGTGAGCCGGTCGTTCAATTCGCTTGCCTTTCCGCGATTCGAGACCGGCCGATCTTTTCACTGGTTCACTCTTTCACTTCATCACTTGTTCACCCTTTCACTTCCTTCATTTGTTCACTCTTTCACTTTCTTCACTTTTTCTCCACGCCGACAGTATAAGGAAAATCTATCTTCCATCAAAGAATTATAACTTTGCCTTATGCAAGCCGAATCAGCGACAATAGGAAAGCTGGATGAGGTTGGTCTTCCCCGGCAGGCGCACAATGAACTCAGATCACGTAGTTTTCTTCGACACGACCTTGCGCGACGGCGAGCAATCGCCGGGTTGCAGCATGACCACGCAGGAAAAGCTCACCATGGCTCACGCCCTCGAAGACTTGGGTGTGGACGTGATCGAGGCGGGCTTTGCCATGGCCTCTGAGGGCGACTTTGCCGCGATTGCGACCATTACACAGGCCATTCGCAAGCCGCGCATCGCGTCGTTGGCCAGAGCCAAGTCCGAGGACATTGAAATGGCGGCGCGGGCACTGCAGTTTGCCGATCGCGCGCGCATCCACGTGTTTCTGGCCTCGAGCGACTTGCATCTCGAGTACAAGTTGAAGATCAACCGGGCTGAGGCGCTCGAGCTTTGCGGTGAATCGGTCCGGCTGGCGCGGTCGCTGTGCGACGATGTGGAGTTTTCCCCGGAAGATTCAACCCGGACGGATCGCGATTTTTTGGTGGAAATGGTGCGCATTGCCGTCGAGGCCGGCGCGACGACGATTAATATGCCGGACACAGTCGGCTACACCACCCCGGAAGAGTACGCGCGGATGTTTCGCGATGTTCGTCAGCGGATCCCGGCGATCGACGAAAAAGGCGTCGTGCTTTCGTCGCACTGCCATGATGACCTGGGCCTGGCTGTGGCGAATTCGTTGGCGGCGATCCAGGCGGGAGCGCGGCAAGTCGAGTGCACCATCAATGGCATCGGCGAGCGCGCGGGAAATGCATCCCTGGAGGAGATTGCTGCGGCGCTCTATGTGCGCGGAGACCAGTTTGGCGTGAAGACTGACATCAAGCTCGATCAACTTTACCCGACCAGCGAAGTGCTGGGCCAATTGATTACGTTCAAGCCCTCCCCCAACAAGGCGATTGTGGGCGCCAATGCGTTTGCGCATGAGTCGGGGATTCATCAGCACGGCATGCTTGCCAATCCGCTGTGTTACGAGATCATGACGCCGCAACTGGTGGGCGTGGCGCGGACCCACCTGGTGCTGGGAAAGCACTCGGGGCGTGCCGCTTTGAGGCACAGGTTGGAGCAGCTTGGATTCACCGTAGACCGCGACGAGCTGCAGCATGTGTACTACCGGTTTGTGGCGCTGGCTGATCGCAAGAAAAACATTTATGACCAGGACCTGATCGGATTGCTGCCGGACAACATACGCGAGCGGCGACACGAGCCGGTTTCTGAACTGGATTGAAAAGAGCAGGAGAGAGGAAGAGGGAGCTGGGAATAGAAGTCTGAGTCATTGGCCGAATCTCCAGAAAGGCCGCTGGGCGCCGACGGAGAGGAAGGAACAGCGCGGCGATGGAAGGAAGAGGAAAATGTTTCGTCAAGGACCTTCTTACAACCGCGATTGCTTCCCTGGTCGTCACTCTGCTTTTGGCGATCGTCGTTCCGTGGGTCCCGTTCCTGCTCGCGATGCCGGTCAATGATCTGGCGATCAAGGTCGGGTCCTGGATCCCTCGGGGGGGAGGGTGGCTTGAGGGAATGGCGGATTATGTGCTCGCCGTACATGTTTTCACGTGCATTGAGGTATGGATTGCCTTGTTCCTTTTGGTGAGGTTGATAAGAATTCAAATCAGCCGGAGAGAGAAAAGTGGAGACCCCGTTTCGTTGCAGCTGAAGTAATTGCCGGCTTGACCAACCACCGATGATGAGCAGAGAAGAATAAGCATGAAACTCAGGATTCTAGTAACGGCTGGTGACGGCATCGGCCCCGAAGTGACCGGTGAAGCAGTTGCGGTGCTGAAGGAGATCGCGACGCAGGGCGGCCACGATTTTGCGTTTGCGGAAAAGCGCATCGGAGGCGATGCCATCGTCCAGGACGGAACGCCGCTGCCGGAAGACACCCTGCAAGCGGCGCTGAGCTCCGACGCCGTACTGCTCGGCGCGGTGGGCGGAAATGAATTCAACTCGCTGCCTCCGGACAAGCGGCCCGAGGCGGGTCTGCTGAAGATTCGCGCCGCGCTGGGCGGATTCGCCAATCTGCGGCCGGCATTCGCATTCAAAGAACTCGCAGTGAACAGCCCGTTGCGCCCTGAGATCATCGACGGCGCTGACGTTCTCTTCGTCCGCGAGCTGCTCGGCGGGCTTTATTTCGGCCAGCCCCGCTCCTGGGACAAGGTCGCCGGGCGTGCTTTGAACACCATGGTCTACACGCGCGATGAAGTGGCGCGCGTGGCCCACATCGCATTCCAACTCGCTCAGCACCGGCGCAGGAAGCTGACCAGCGTCGACAAGGCCAATGTGCTCGAGGTTTCGCAGTTGTGGCGCGCTACGGTGAATGAGGTTGCGGCGGGGTTTCCCGATGTGACGGTAGAGCACCAGTATGTGGACGCAATGGCCATGCACCTGATGAACCGGCCGCGCGATTTCGATGTGGTGCTGACCGAGAATTTGTTCGGCGACATTTTGAGCGACGAGTCGGCGGTGATCACGGGATCGCTGGGCATGCTGCCCTCGGCGACGATCGGAGGCAAGGTGAATTTGTACGAACCGGTGCATGGATCGGCGCCCGACATTGCCGGCAAGGGGCTGGCGAATCCGATGGGCGCAATTCTGACGGCGGCTTTGATTCTGCGCCACTCGGCAGGCCTCGAGGCCGAGGCGGCGGCAATTGAGTCGGCAGCGCGCAAGGTGCTGGAGCAGGGATTCCGCACTCCGGACCTGGCGCGCGGCAACACGCAGGGATTGACGGTGCTCTCGACGAAAGAGATGGGAGCGAAGGTGAGAGAAACAGTGAAAGAGCAGCTTCTAGCTGTTAGCCGCTAGCTCTTTGGGATGGGGTAAACGGCATTCGCATACGCGGAATGCACTTCGACTCCGACAGATGGTGTCGCAACGGTCTCGATCAGCAGGCAGAGCTAGAAGCTAGAGGCTGGAAGCCAGGAGCTGTACTTCATGGGTACTGAACCGAAGACGTTATTCGAAAAGGTCTGGGAACAGCACGTGGTGGTTGAGCCCATGGGCGAGCCCACTCTGCTCTACATCGATCTTCAACTGGTTCACGAGGTCACGTCGCCGCAGGCGTTTGAAGGGCTGCGCCTCACAGGGCGCAAAGTGCGCCGGCCAGATCGCACCGTGGCGACTGTTGACCATAACGTGCCCACGACAAAAGAAGGCCGGCTGCACATTGTCGACCAGATTTCGGCCACGCAAATTGCCACGCTGCGCAGGAACTGCGCCGACTTCGGCGTCGAACTGTACGATGTGAACTCGCGCGAGCAGGGCATTGTGCACGTGATCGGGCCGGAGCTGGGACTGACCAAGCCGGGCATGACGATTGTGTGCGGCGACTCGCACACCTCGACGCATGGCGCATTTGGCGCGCTGGCTTTCGGCATTGGCACCAGCGAAGTGGAGCACGTGCTGGCCACGCAAACGTTGCCGCAATCCAAGCCGAAGACCTTTCGTATCGCAGTCGAGGGCAAGCTGCCGCATGGCGTCACGGCCAAAGACGTCATCTTGGCGATTATCGGGAGAATCGGAACAGATGGCGCGACGGGCTGCGTGGTTGAGTACGCCGGGTCGGCGATCCGTTCGCTCTCGATGGAAGGTCGCATGACCGTCTGCAATATGAGCATCGAGGCCGGTGCTCGCGCCGGCATGATTGCTCCCGACGAGACGACCTTTGCATACTTGAAACAACGACGGTTCTCGCCGCAGAGGGGTGACTGGGACAAGGCCGTTGCCGAATGGTGCAAACTGCCCAGCGACGAGGGCGCGAAGTTCGACCGCGAACTTGTGATCGATGCGGCGACGCTGGTGCCATACGTGAGTTGGGGAACCAGTCCCGGCATGGTGGCGCCGGTGGTCGAGAAGGTGCCCGATCCGGCGAGCGCCGCAACCGAGATCGACCGCAAGTCGTTCGAGCGCGCGCTCGAATACATGAACCTGAAGGCGGGAACGCCGCTGGAGCAGATCGCGATCGACCGCGTCTTCATCGGATCGTGCACCAACGGCCGCATCGAAGACTTGCGCGCTGCGGCGAAGATTGCCGCGGGCCACAAGGTCAACACGCACGTGAGCGCCATGGTGGTGCCGGGCTCGCAGCAAGTGAAGGCGCAGGCGGAGAAAGAAGGTCTGGATCGCGTATTTATTGAAGCAGGCTTCGACTGGCGCGAGCCGGGATGCTCGATGTGCCTGGGCATGAATCCCGACATTCTTTCGCCAGGCGAACGCTGCGCTTCAACTAGCAATCGCAACTTTGAAGGCCGGCAGGGCCGCGGCGGACGCACGCACCTGGTTTCGCCGGAGATGGCCGCCGCGGCGGCGATCGCCGGGCATTTTGTGGATATTCGAAATTGGCCAGTTCGCGAATTCGCCCCTGAGGAGGTAAAGGCCTAGCATGCAACCGTTCAAGACACTCACCGCATTGGCTGCGCCGCTCGACCGCGCCAACGTGGATACCGACCAGATCATTCCCAAACAGTTTTTGAAGCGGATTGAGCGCACAGGCTATGGCGACTTCCTCTTCTTCGACTGGCGGCAGACGCCTGACGGAAAACCGGTCGCGGATTTTGTGCTGAACGATCCGCGCTACCAGTACGCGAAGATTCTGATCGCCGATAAGAACTTCGGCTGCGGTTCGAGCCGCGAGCACGCGGCATGGGCTCTGAGCGATTACGGTTTCCGCGTGGTGATTGCGCCCTCCTTTGCCGACATTTTCTTTTCAAACGCTGGCAAGAATGGCATTGTGCTGGTGCGTCTCAGCGAGCAAGAGGTCGCCACGCTGCTCCGAAACGCAAACGAGATCCCCGGATATCAGCTTTCCGTCTCGCTTGAAGAGCAGACAGTGGCGGATTCTCATGGCTTTAGCGCCAAATTCGAGATAGATCCCTTCCGCAAGTTCTGCTTGCTCGAAGGGCTGGATGATATCGGCCTGACGCTGCGGCACGCCGCGGCCCTGGATGCATACGAAAAGAAGCATGATGAGGCGGGTTGGCTTGCGCCAAGGGCAGAAGCAGCCTCTAGCTCCTAGCTCGAACTTGCAACACAAACAACCTTGCGTCAGCAGTGTTCGATCTCTTTTCAGATTGGAAACGATGTCTTAACCGCAGCACAAAGAAGCCCGGAGCTAGAAGCTAGCAGCTGGCGATGAGCGAAGCGAAGAGCACAATGACCATCGAAGGCAAGCGACAAAGTATTCCATTGACCGAAGGGCCCAGCCGTGCGGCGGCGCGGTCGTACCTGCGCGGGGCAGGATTCAAGAAGGACGACCTGCACAATCCGATCATCGGCGTGGCGAATACATGGACCGAGATCGGCACCTGCAACGTGCACCTGCGCGCTATTGCCGAGGCGCTGAAGCAGGGAATTCGCGAGGCCGGCGGCACGCCCATGGAGTTCAACACCGTCACCATCTCCGACGGCATCACCATGGGCACGCAGGGCATGAAGGCTTCGCTGGTGAGCCGCGAGTTGATTGCCGATTCGATCGAGTTGATGGCGCGCGGCAATCTGTTCGACGGACTGGTAGGCATCGGCGGGTGCGACAAGAACATGCCGGGCATCATCATGGCGCTGTGCCGGCTCGACATTCCGGGAATGATGCTTTACGGTGGATCGATTGCGCCGGGAAAACTGAAAGGCCCCAACGGCGCCGAAATCGACATTACGATCCAGAATGTATTTGAAGGCATCGGCTCTTACGCTGCGGGACGGATTGATGACGCGGGCCTGGAAGAGCTGGAAGCGCATGCCTGCCCCGGCGCGGGCGCGTGCGGCGGGCAATTCACGGCCAACACCATGGCCATGAGCGGCGAAATTCTCGGCATCTCCCCGATTGAGCTCTCTGGCGTTCCCGCTACGGATCCCGGCAAATTAGATGCAACGCGCAAAGCAGGCCACATATTGATGGATGCGGTGCGCGCCAACCGCAGACCATCGCAGATTATTACGCGAAAGTCCCTGGAAAACACCATTGCCAGCGTGGCCGCGAGCGGCGGCTCGACGAATGCGGTGTTGCATCTGTTGGCCATCGCGCGCGAACTGGGGGTCGACCTCAGTATCGACGACTTCGACAGGATTTCAACCCGCACGCCGTACATTTGCAGCCTGACGCCTGCGGGCAAGTACGTGGCGAATGACTACCAGGCGGCGGGCGGATCGCGATTGCTGGCCAAGCGCATGGTTGATGCCGGATTTGCCGACGGATCGGCACTGACGATCAGTGGCAAGACGCTTGCCGAAGAGGCCGCGGCAGCGAAGGAGACACCCGGGCAGGATGTGATTCATACGTTCGAAAGGCCCCTCAAGCCCAACGGCGGCCTTGTGATTCTGAAAGGTAATCTCGCGCCCGAGGGTTGCGTGATGAAGATTGCCGCGGCAGACAAGTATGAGCATCGCGGGCCGGCGCGGGTCTTCGATTGCGAAGAGGATTGCTTCAAAGTTGTCCAGGCGGGAGGTATCAGGCCGGGAGACGTCGTTGTGATTCGCTACGAGGGGCCGAAGGGCGGGCCGGGCATGCGCGAGATGCTGCAGGTGACGGCGGCGATTTCGTCAAATGCGGAACTGAGCGCGCAGGTGGCGCTCTTGACCGATGGGCGTTTCAGCGGCGCAACGCGCGGGTTTACCGCGGGACATGTGGCGCCCGAGGCGTTTGTGGGCGGGCCGATTGCGGCGGTGCGCGAGGGCGACATCATTGCCTTCGATATTCCTAAGCGCACCCTCAATGTGGAGATCAGCGAGGCACAGATGGCGGCGCGGCTGAAGGATTTCAAGCCGCCGGCGCTGCGCTGGCCCAAGGGCGTGTTTCGCAAATATGTCGATCGCGTCAGCAGCGCATCCGAAGGAGCAACAACGTAGGAACAGCTTCTAGCTGCTAGCCGCTAGCTGGAACAGATGACTCAATCGAATTGGGAAAACGAAATGATGAACCGCGCAAAGAGGAAATACGATGGCCAGCTGTGACGTCAACCTGTGGCCCTCGGCGAAGCACGCTTTGGAGTATCTCGGGCGCGCGGACTCGATTCCACATCGCGCCGAAGGCGAATCCACGCTGCTTGAGTTCGTGCCTCTTGAAGCTACGCGTATTCTCGATCTGGGAAGTGGCGGCGGAAGGCTCATTGCTCTGGTGAAAGCCGCCAGGCCAGGCGCCCAATTCGTTGGATTGGATTTCTCGCCGACGATGCTGGAGACGCTGCAGAAGCTGTTTGCCGGCGACAGTAGCGTGACGATCGTCTCGCACAATTTTGAAAACAAGCTGCCTCGGATGGAGCCGTTTGACGCAGTGATCTCGAGTTTTGCGATCCACCACGTATCTCATGAACGAAAACGCGTGCTGTATCGGGAGATTTTCGAACTTCTAGGTCCAGGCGGTGTTTTTTGCAATCTCGAACACGTCTCGTCACCAAGTCCTCGCCTCCATGCCGGGTTTCTCGAGGCCATCTCCTGCGCAGACGAAGATCCATCAAACAAGCTTCTCGATTTTGAAACTCAGTTGGAATGGCTACGCGAGATTGGCTTCGTGGACGTCGATTGCCATTGGAAGTGGCGTGAGTTGGCTTTGCTCGCAGGTGTAAAGCCGTCCGCGGATCGTTGAGCCGGAGTAGGGAACCAGTTGCTAGCAGCTTTCAAGGAGACGTTATGGGACACAAAGGAAGCGCGACGACGAAGGCGCACGATGGGAACGAAAGCACGACTGTGGCGAACGCCGCCAAGCCGGCCGCCAGCGCGGGTGACCAATCTGCGCAAATGAAGCCGCCCACACCGCTTACCGGCGCGGAGATCATCTGGGCAACGCTGGTCGGCGAAGGCGTGACGACGGT